>Ga0316195_10000483_pt1 | contig 16017 bp, 10 predicted proteins | sample Phised1_MG_FD_204937 | JGI IMG/M metagenome (GOLD analysis project Ga0316195, IMG submission 204937) | Coastal sediment microbial communities from Maine, United States - Phippsburg sediment 1 | ecosystem: Environmental > Aquatic > Marine > Coastal > Sediment | place: USA: Maine | collected...
GACGGAACCACTGCCGATCTCGTCATTACCATCAATGGTGTAGGCGGCACGCCTTCTGGCGCAAACAATGTGGCCGTTATCGTCGATACGCTCGACACGGATACCGGTGAGTTGAGATATGCGCTGGATGCCAATGGCCCGCTTGGCGCTGGTCGTCTGGAGCTGAAGATCAAGAGACTGGACGATACCCTTGGTGACGGTGATGCCTTCATCACCCTGTTCAACTCCGCGACGAATAACGATGGCGCGATTCTCGATCTCCGCATCCGGGATAACAATTTTGAAGTAAGAAGCCCGGCCGGTGTCGATACGTCAACGCTGCCGCTTACGCTTGATGCCTTCATGGATGTGCGTATTACCTGGGAATACCCGGGCGGTGACACGGCACAGCTGCCGGAGGTCGTGATTTCGGTGGATGGCGTCAGTCTTGCGCCGTTTACACCGGCGAACAATGCCACGGGTGGCGTGACACACGTTTCCGTCCGGTTCGGTGACAATGGTGGTGTGCGCCTGGACACAGGCAAGGTGAGTGTTGATGACCTGGCGATCTACTCCGATACGACGGGCTTCAATGAAGTGTTCTCTGATGACTTCGAGTCCTACCTGGATGGCGATTCGCTCGACACGGACAACGGCGCTTCGCCGTATAACTCGAGCACTTCCGAAGCTACGGTTGAGTCCATTGCTGGTTCGAGCGGTCCCGGAAATCCTGGCAATCAATATGCCGCGATTGTCGATACGCTCGACACCGATACCGGTGAGTTGAGGTATGCACTGGATGCCGCTGGCCCGCTGGCGGCAGGTCGCCTGGAAGTTGCAGTGAAACGACTCGACGACACGCTGGGTGATGGTGATGCCTTTATCACCTTGTTTAACTCGGCGACCAACAACGATGGCGCAATTCTCGATCTCCGCATCCGGGATAACGATTTTGAAGTGAGAAGCCCGGCCGGTGTCGATACGTCAACGCTGCCGCATACGCTGGACGCCTTCATGGATGTGCTGGTTACCTTTGAGTACCCGGGTGGAGACACGACGCTGCTTCCGGTGGTCACGATTTCGGTAGATGGTGTCAGCCTTGCGCCATTTACACCGGCGAACAACGCCATGGGCGGCGTGACACACGTTTCCTTCCGCTTTGGTGACAATGGTGGGACGCGTTTAGCTACGGGCATATTCAGTGTTGATGAACTGGGTATCTATTCCGATACAGACGGAATGACTCGCGTGTTCTCAGACGACTTCGAGTCTTACCTGGAGGGCGATTCGCTCGATACGGACAATGCGGCTTCGCCGTATAACTCAAGTACATCCGAGGCGACAGTTGCAGCTGAACCAGATGCTACCGGTGGTCCTGGCACTCCCGGCAACAAAATTGCCGAGATCGTCGACACACTCGACACGGATACCGGTGAGTTGAGATACGCACTGGATGCCGCCGGCCCGCTGGCGGCAGGTCGCCTGGAAGTTGCAGTGAAGAGACTGGGCGACACCTTGGGCGATGGTGATGCCTTTATCACCCTGTTTAACTCAGCGACCAACAACGATGGTGCAATTCTCGATTTCCGTATCCGCGATAACAATTTTGAGGTGAGAAGTCCGGCTGGTGTCGATACGTCAACGCTGCCGCATACGTTGGATGCCTTCATGGATGTGCTGGTTACCTGGGAGTACCCAGGTGGTGACACGGCGCAGCTGCCGGAGGTCACTATTACCGTCGATGGTGTCAGTCTTGCGCCATTTACAACGGCGAACAACGCCACGGGTGGCGTGACACACGTTTCCTTCCGCTTTGGTGACAACGGTGGCGTGCGTTTGGCGACGGGCATATTCAGTGTTGATGAAATAGGGATTTACTCGGATACAGCGGGTACTACTGTGGTATTCGCCGATGACTTCGAGTCTTACCTGGAGGGCGATTCGCTTGACACGGACAACGCTGCTTCGCCTTACAATTCAAGTACATCTGAGGCAACAGTTGGAGTGGAGAATTAAGATGCTGCTGCATAAAAAATATAGTGCAATATTGACCGCAAGCCTGGCTTTGATCGCAAGTGCAGCAATTTCTGCTCAGGAGACCGATCAATCCACAAATTCAACTGACGAAGCGATTGAGGAGATTACCGTTCTTGGGACCAGAGCGACTGTGCAACGCTCAATCGACCTCAAACGTAACTCCACACAAATAGTCGATGGATTGTCTGCCGAAGAAATCGGCGATATTCCAGCGCTGTCGATAGGTGCTGCACTCGAAACAATTACCGGCGCCACTTCGCACAGGGAAAATGGAGGCGCAACAGAACTTTCTGTCAGGGGCTTAGGACCATTTTTGGGAACGACTGTGGTCAATGGGCGAGAAGCTACGAATGGCGGTGGTGATCGCGCTGTAAACTTCAGCATTTTCCCTTCCGAGATGTTCAACGGGGTTTCGATTCATAAAACACAATCAGCTGAATATATCGAGGGGGCCGTCAGTGGCCAGGTACACCTGGATACCAAGAAACCTTTGGTCTATGGGAAGCCCTTACTGCAGGCAAATGTAAAGCTTGCGCATAGCCCCGATGAGGCAAACATTGAAGGCGGCCAGGAATATGGATCACGCGCTACAATTGCGTACATCGATCAGTTTGATTTTGACAGCGGCGCCCGCTTGGGCGTCTCTCTTGGCGTACAAGTAAGGGATGAAACGAACCCGGAGCAGGAATACCAAACAACGTCGGGTGGCGGTCGCCTGGAAGCCTGTGAGCTGACCTCATTTGATGCCAACGCGTTGCCAACCGACACTGTCGGTCGCTGTGATGATAACGCATTAGGCGTCAACAATGCCGCGGTTCAGGGGCTGATTGATTCTAACCCAAACTATAACTCGGTCGACGATATTCCTTTCGCTTATATTCCGCGGGATCATCGTTATCGTCAGAACACGACGGATGATGAGCGACAGGCAGTCTTTGGGAGCATTCAGTTGCAACCTAATGATCGCCTGGATGTCACTCTGGATTTCCAATATTCCGAACGTGATCAACGGGAACTTCGCAAGGATTTGCAATTCGGAACCACGCAGGAAGATCTGTCCGCGCTAACCTCTAATCCAGAGACTGGGGTAATTTATTCTTCAGTTTCTGAAACTGATATCAATTCATTTACAACTGATTTTCAGCGACTTGAAGAATATGAAGGATACGGTATCAATTTCGATTTTGCCCTGACTGACAGTTTAAGTTTAAGCCTTGATTACGCCTATTCTGACACGGTTCGAACCGAGACTGACGTAGAGCTTCGGCTGGGAGCGTCTGACAACAATCTTGTCGGCGGTAACCGCGATGATTTCACCGTTCAACTGGATGTAAATCAGGGTCCCGGTGCTGCAATTGCCACCATTCTTGACAATGGTGGCAACGGTTTCGAAGTTACAGACCCTAGCTATTTCAATGGAAGGGACCGGGCTCGACTCCGGGCACGCCAGATTATTCGTAACAATACGCTGGATGCCTTTCGCGCGGATCTGAGATGGACGCGAGATTCGGGCGCGATTCACACAGTGAAAGCGGGTGTGCGATTCTCCAATATGGAGTATGTCTCACTAGGAGGGTTGAATAACGAACCTGGCATAAGTCTGTTTGAGGACGAGGATCTGGTAATGCCCAATGGCGTTGCAGACAACGTTGTGACGGATGCCATACTCGCCAACGTGCTGGCCTGTGCCGATCAGAACTTCCCGGAATCGGGATTCTTGTCAAATGTCAGGGACGGAGAACTCGTAACCAACGTCAGCAGCGGTACGGCAGTAAGCGAGTTTGCGACCTTTAACTTTGGATGTGCTGCCAACGCCTGGTTAGCAAATTATGGTGGTCTGGCCGGACTTGAATTCCAAAATGGCATTACTTCTGGAACCAACGATGTAACAGAAGACACGCTGGCGCTTTATGTTCAAGCTGACTTTGAAACAGAAGTTTCCGGCTATCCGGTAAGAGGTAATTTTGGAGTTCGTGTTGTTAATACTGATATCACCTCCGTAGGCTACCGAGGACCAATCACCGTCGAAGAAATCGACGGCGTCGGGTTTGTGGTTACAGAAGGTTCCACTGATGGTGGTTATGAAACTGACACACAAAAAAGCGACTATCAAGAAGTTCTGCCTAGCTTAACGGTGATTGTGGACCTGAATGAGGATTTGATCTTGCGAAGCGGAATCTTCAGAGGAATGTCTCGCCCGGATCCTAACGCCTATGGTAATGGCCGTGTAATTCAGGATAACGATGAAGGGAGCGCCTACGCTACGCTGGAACAAGCAGTCAATGGGATCGGTGCTTCCGGCAACCCCTACCTGAAACCAATCTTATCGACTAACCTTGATCTGGGTCTGGAGTGGTATGCAAACGAAGATACGATGGTTGCCGGTGCGATCTATTGGAAGGAATTCAATGGTGGGTATGAGACCGTTGCCCAACTTGAGACTTTCAATCTTGATGGCAACAACGTACAGGGGTTGGTTGAAACCCAGCAGATAAGCGATAGAGACAGTACGATCAAGGGCTTCGAGCTTACGTTGACACACTCGTTTGATTACTTGCCCGGGTTTTGGAGCGGGTTCGGTGGAAAGCTGAGCTACAACTATGCTGATTCTGACTTCGAGTTTGAAGACCAATATGGTGGTGATGGTGTGACCATAAGGGTTGATCAATTTACAGGGGAGATCACTGAGACGCCGTTAGTTGGCATCCTCCCGCCCGCCAATCTCACTGGTTTATCCAAACACGTGTCTTCGATGCAACTTTACTGGGGTAACGAAGAATGGGACATCGAGGCGTTCTACAAGACGCGATCTGATTACTATCAGCAGTACGCGCGAGACACTCAAGGTCGGATTCGCTACACAGATGACAATGAAACGCTGGACCTGAGAGTGCGCTACAAGTTGTTCGATAACGTTGACTTGAACCTGGAGGCTAAGAACATTCTGGATGAACCTCGCATCGATTACCGTGCCGTTGAAGGCAATGTTCTGCAGGCTCTGTCCTATGGGCCGCGCTTATTCTTCGGCGTAAAGGCCAAGTTCTAGATAACGGCCTCTTAGGCTATTAATCAGGAACATATCCATGCAACTTCGTTATCTATCGGCAGGCCTGGTGCTAGCCGTACTGACATCTTCGGTGTCTTACGCTGAATACCCGGCCGACAAGTTTGATCTGGGATTCTGGAAACTCACGCTTCCTTTGGATGAGAACAACGACGGCAAAGTCGACGAAATCAAGGTCGGATCATTGGACGAGTATGCTCATCCGGATTTCTTCTATCTGGATCAGGACGGGTATTTGGTATTCGCTGCGCCCAACAAGGCGATAACGACGGCAGGCTCCACCAATACTCGAAGTGAATTGCGCCAGATGTTTCGCGGCAAGAACACCAGGATTGGAACCCACGACCCCCTGAACAATTTTGCACTGAAGGCACATCGCGGGTCCAAGAACTTTGCCGACGTCGGCGGACAATTGGAGGCCACGCTGAAAGTGCTACATGTCGCCAGAAACGCCAAAAACGGGAACAAGAAACCTGCATATTCGGTAGTTGTGGGGCAAATTCACGCAGATAAGGATCAAGATGTAATTAATAGTGGCAGTGGTTTTGGGTGGGGTAACGAGCCCATCAAGATCTACTACAAAAAATGGCCTGACCATGAAACCGGTTCGGTGTTCTGGACTTATGAAAGAAATCTGGAGAAAACCAATCCGGACAGGACGGACATCGCCTACCCCGTCTGGGGCAACACCTGGGAAAACCCCGAAGACCCGGGTGAGAAGGGCATAGCGCTCGGTCAGCTGTTCAACTACAACATCAACGTGCACGGCAACATCATGTACCTCACATTCAGAACGGCCGATCCGTCGCAGACCGTCAAGTATCAGATCGACCTGTCAAATAATGTTGATGCTTACGGAAAGGTCGACGAAAAAGATCACCCGCAGGGTTACTCGGGCGATGCCATGTACTTCAAAGCGGGCGCATACAACCAGTGCAGCGCGAATGATGACGCTGAAATGTGGTACCCCGCCTGCGCAGGTACCGGAAACTGGGAAACGGACAAAGCGAATGGTGATTACGTCGCTGTGGCTTTCCGTCGAATACTACTGACCCGTTCTGTCGATCCGGGAAATTAATACGATGAGCAATCGGGCCGGTTTAGTCGTCTGCCTGCTTGCCGTCGCAGGATGTGGAGGCGGCGGATCATCAGGTGCTGGCGGCAACCCTCCAACTCCACCCGTCCCTCCTGTTCCGCCAACATCGTGCTCCGGCAATCACCTCATCAACGTGATTGCTGCTACGGACAACGGTCTGAGCGTTGCAGGAAACGGGCCGGACATGGCGATTGATGACATCCTTGATCCTGCATCGCGTTGGGAATCGCCAGGTGATCCAGGGACGATTACTTTTGACCTGGGCGTGCGGTATTTGGTCCGGGAAGTCGGAATTGCCTGGTTTGAGGGCGATCAACGCGTTGCCTCGTTCAGCGTTCATGCCTCCGAAGATGGCGTGAATTTTGACCCCTTGCTGACCAATCAACAATCGTCTGGCGAGACCCAGAGTTTTGAACGGTATGACACACCCGATACGCCGGCACGGTATGTCCGGATAGAAAATCACGGGAATTCCCTGAATCCAGACAATGCAATAATTGAAGGCACCGCCTTTGGTTGCACTCTTGATACGGCAACGGCGGTTTTTGAAAGTGGCAATGTCGTTGCAGCAGACTTTGCGCTCAACTCAGGCGTACCACCAGGATCGAACTTTGAACTGCTTAGCTGGAAGTTGAACACGCCAGCCGACCTCGATGGTAATGGTATCTCCGATAGTCCTAGTGAAACCGACCTGGACAATGGGTTTACCGATGAGTATTTCTTTACAGGCCCCTTTGGCGGCATGGTATTTCGTTCCACCATTGCTGGTGCTAAGACATCTGCTAACACGAGCTACACGCGTTCGGAACTGCGGGAGATGCTGCGCCGCGGCGATACCAGTATTAGTACGCGGGGGGTGAACCTAAACAACTGGATACTGGGGTATCAACCGGATCCTGGAATTGCCGTTGGGGGGCGCAACGGTGTGCTGCGCGGTACGCTCGCAGTGAATCACGTCACCGAAACGGGCGATCGCAATCAGGTTGGCCGGGTGATCATCGGGCAAATCCACGCGGAGGGCGATGAACCTGCACGCCTGTACTATCGAAAATACCCCGGGAATGAGCGCGGCTTTATTTATCTGGCACATGAAATCCGTAACTCGGATGACATCTATTTCCCTGTACTCGGACCGGTTAATAGCAATCTGGACAACGCGCCTTCCGATGATGCGAACCCGGCAAATGGCATTGCGCTGGATGAAATTTTCTCATACGAAATCACGCAACAGGACGCTCGCATTGATGTCGTTATAAGGCGCGGTGACAATACCGGCCCTATCATCGGTCACAACTATGTCGATATGCAGCAACAGAACAGTGGCTATGACGTTCCGGAAGAGTGGATGTATTTCAAGGCCGGCGCTTATACACAAAACAACACCGGAGACGGAACCGATTTTGACCAGGTTACATTTTACGAGCTGGAGAATTCTCACGATTTGTAGGAGCGGCTCTTAGTGGCGATCCGAGCGACTATGCGCAAGCGATACTCTACGAACTGGGCTCGAGTGATATATGTATACGAGCATTAGGCTGACGGTGGTTGCCGCCTTGCTGGTGCTCGGTGCCTGCACTTCTGGCGGCGGCGGTCCATCGGTGCCAGTCGCCGTTACGCCACCCCCGGTTTCGACACCGACTGACGAACAGCAATACACCGTGCTGACCACGCGCACCCTGGACTCCGACGGCGACATGGTTGGGCTTGACACCTACGACTTAATCCGAGACTTCGGTGGCCCCAACCCGATCGAGGCACCAGACCTTTATTCAATCAACCACCCCGGTGTGCGGCACATTTACGAAGACTTCGATGCCAACATCGGCAACCATTTCGTCTTCATTATTCATCGCGATATCGACATCGATCGCGACCGTGTGGAGAACGACGATCGACAGCGCAACGAGATCAAAACCTATTCGAGCTCCGAAGAGGCGTTAAAGGGCTTCGAGAATGAGACGTTTATTTATAGATGGAAATTCAGAATCAACGCTGAAATGGAAGTGTCTACACGGTTCACGCATTTATTCCAGTTGAAAGCCGTCGGAGGCGAGGACAGCCATCCGATTCTGACCATCTCCGGCGCCGAACGGAACGGGGCGGATGGCATCGAGGTCCGTCATAGCCCGCTGCAGGTAGACACCATTTTGCAGCGCACAGACTGGGGCACTGTGACGGGTGAGTGGCTCGAGGCGTATTGCCGTGTAACGTTTGCCGAATCCGGCGACCTACGCCTGATTGTCACGCGTATGCGCGACGAGGAGGTCATTTTCGACATCGATGAGAGCGGTCTTGACTTTTGGCGGGGCGAAGATGCCAGCCACTTCGTGCGCCCCAAGTGGGGCATCTACCGTTCCATCCTCGACTGGGACAATCTCCGCGCCGACGAAGAAACGGTCAGCTTCGCCAACTTCAGCGTTAGTGAAGTCGTGCCCGTAAACTGAACGGGTTTCGCCCTAGGGCGCAGCCAGGTGACTGAGCGAGAATCGTTCTCGGCTTTCCAGGGTCTTGCGCCTGATCTCGTCGAATTGCTGTTGTTCGTCGGCGACGATGAGCTTGTCGAGGATCCGTGCAAAGTGGCCGTGCATGGCGTTGCGAGCGGCAACCGGGTCACGGTCCTTGATCGCCTGGAGAATCTCCATATGTTCGTCGACACGCTTTTGGCCGTCCAACTCGCAGATGGCCTGATAGGATCGATGCACCACCGGCGAATTATCGCGCATAGCCCAAAGATTCTTCGCGATCGCGATTAGCATTTTGTTGCCGGTCGCCTGAGCGATGATGGCGTGAAACTGCTTGTCCGAATCCTCGGACGTCAAATTGCCATCGGCTGATTCGTCCGCCATTTCGTGCAGCCATTCCTCGAGTTCCTGAAGTTGCTCTTCACTGATCATGGTGGCGGCCAGAGCGGCCGCCTCTCCTTCGATTAATGCGCGTGCCTCGGTTAGTTCAAAGGCACTGATCGATGGGTCGTAGCCGTATGCGTTATCGGCATCGTGTGCCAGCACATAAACGCCGGAACCGGTCTTGACCTCGACGCGCTCGAGAACCTCCAGCGCGATAATTGCCTCGCGGACCGTGGGGCGGCTTACGCTGAAGCGCTGGGCAAGTTCGCGCTCTGGCGGCAGGCGTCCACCTACCGGGAACTCGCCACTGTCAATGAGCAGTAGCATCTGCTTCAGGATGCGTCTGTACAGGCGTTTTTCTTTTGCCATCGTCGGTCTCTTTTCCAGGATTCGCTGGGAAATTGTAGCACAGCAATGGTAATTGGTTATATAAGTGTTCTGCCATATTTGGCCGGAACCCCCAGCTCACTAGATACACAGGAGTTCTCCAGGTCACTTCGTGTGTTCGGCTACTATCTGGAGCAGTGCGGCGAGCCCGTGGGGACCATTGGTCGCCAATAGGCATGACCAATTTCGAGGTAAAATCGCCCCGGTTGGTCATTTATAATGGTTGACCATTCACCCACTGGTTGGTAATGTTCATTGCTTACCAATGTGATCGGTTGTGGGAACATCAGGGTTTGTGCCAAGCCAACTCCTACGATTACAAGCGAAGGGGGACAAGAAGTGAGGCTATCACCTGTAAATTGGCCATGGCTGACATTTGCCCTGGCTATCCTGGCCAGTTGCGCCTCTCCCGCGGCCGAGATCAAAGTCAATACGCAGCAGGAGTATCGGGACGCAATCAAGAGCCTGCAGCCAGGTGATGCCGTCGTCCTGGCGAATGGCGAATGGCGAGACTTCGAAATCCTGTTTCTTGCGGAAGGTACGGCCGAGCAGCCGATTACGTTGACGGCCGAAACGAAAGGGCAGGTCTTTATTACCGGCCGATCGAACCTCCGCATCGCCGGTAAACACCTGATCGTGTCCGGGCTGGTCTTCAGGGATGGTTATTCGCCGACAAACACGGTCATCGCATTTCGCCGCACCAAGGGTGACCTTGCCTACCATTCACGTGTCACAGAAGTTGTCATCGACCACTTCAACAACCCGGAGCGCTTTGAGCCGGATTCCTGGGTAATGATGTACGGCAGGAATAACCGCTTCGATCACAATCATCTTGAGGGCAAGAGCAATCAGGGTGTGACCATGGCGGTACGGCTGGATAGTATTGAGAGTCAGGAAAATCATCATCGCATCGACCACAACTACTTCGGCCCGCGTCCGGTGCTGGGATCCAACGGTGGTGAGACCCTGCGCATTGGTACCAGCCACTATTCCCTGTCGGATTCATTCACCTTGGTTGAGGAAAACTACTTCGATCGCTGCAACGGCGAAGTTGAGATCATCTCGAGCAAGTCCGGAATGAACACGTTTCGCGGCAATCTGTTCAATGAATCGCGGGGCACCCTGACCCTGCGGCACGGCAATGGGAATGTTGTCGAGAACAATGTGTTTCTCGGGAACCGTGTCGATCACACAGGGGGTATTCGTGTGATCAACAAGCGCCAGACAATTCGCAACAATTACATGTACGGCCTAACCGGACACCGATTTGGTGGTGCCCTCGTCATAATGAACGGTGTGCCCGACTCGCCGATCAATCGCTACCACCAGGTCGAGGACTCAGTCATAGAGAACAACTCCGTGATAGCGAGCGATCACATAGAGCTGGCGGCGGGTGCCGATGATGAGCGCTCTGCGCCACCCGTCAGAACACGTTTCAGCAACAACCTGATCCACAATCCTGACGGTCCCGACTCTATCGCCGTGCATGACGATATTAGCGGCATCGAGTTTTCCGACAATGTTCTGGATGGCGTTTCCGCTCCTGCCGACACGTCCGGATTCAAGAGCGCATCCGTGACACTCGAGAGAGCGGCAAACGGGTTGCTCTACCCGGTCGGCATGGATGTCGGGGCCGGGCGTGACCTTAAAGTCCTGAACAAGGCATCAACAGGTGTCGACTGGTACCCGAAGCCTGGTCCTGACGATCGCTTTGACACCGGTGAGACTGTTGCAGTCACAACCGGCGTGGGGGCGTTGTCCGCAGCAATTGAAAAGGCGGAGCCGGGAGACATTATTGAGTTGTCTGCAGGTACGCATCTGGCTGAACAGGTGCTGGTAATCGACAAGCCATTAAGTTTTAGATCAGCAGACGATGCAACCGCCAGAATCGAGTTCGAACGCACTGCACTTTTCGAGATCGCGGACGGTGGCAGTCTGAAACTCAGCGACCTGGAGATCTCCGGAGCTTCGTCGATGGATGTGGCCGGCAATACCGTCATTCGTACCAGCCGCTACTCAATGCTCAATAACTACGTGCTGCAAGTTGAAAACGTCAGCGTCAGCGACCTCGATACCAATCACTCTTTTAACTTCATGTCGGTGGCGAAGCATACTTTCGCGGACCGTATCGAAATATCCGCATCAGAGTTTAGAAACATCACCGGCCACGTTCTGTTGATGAATAAGGAGTCGGATGACCTGGGCATTTACAACGGCGAATATGTCTCGATCGTGGATACGAAGTTCGTAGACATCGAAGGTACCGTCGCTGACATATATCGCGGCGGCACCGACGAGAGCACCTTTGGTCCGCATTTCGAGTTGCGTGGATCGACACTGGAGTCGGTCGGTCATGGCAAACGAAATAAATCGGCTGCGTCGATCGCCTTGCACGGGGTGCAAGCAACCAGCATTCATGACAACGTGTTCGTCGACAGCAAGCCAATACGAATTGCCGAGACTGTCGGTGAGCCGGTTTCGACATTAAGCAACAATCGGTTCGACGGCACCGAGGCGCCGGTTATCGACACGACGCTGCGTCCATAGCAGAACGCACGATGAAGAACGAGAAGAAAGAAAAAGTTGCCGGGCTGGAGACGCCCAGGGGGACCAGAAATGAAGGGTAAATTAAGGTGGGTCATCGTCAGCCTTGTCGCGCTCGCGACGATCATCAACTACATTGATCGGGGCGCGCTCGCGGTTCTTTGGCCTGAGATCTCGACCGAGCTGGGCCTGACCAAGACCGACTACGCCATCATCATCAACGTCTTTACGTTTGCTTATGCATTCGGTCAAACCTTGTTCGGCAAGATATTCGACTGGATCGGTACCAGGCTTGGTTTCGTTCTCGCCATCGGTGTTTGGTCGGTGGCGACGATGTTGCACGCCATTTCCCACTCCCTGTTGACGTTCTCGATCTTCCGCGGTCTTCTGGGCGTGTCGGAAGCAGGTAACTGGCCCGGCGCCACCAAGGCCAATGCGGAATGGTTTCCGATTAAGGAACGCGCACTCGCGCAGGGTATCTTCAATTCCGGCGCAGCGATCGGCGGCATTATCTCTGCCCCGATCGTAGGGTTTCTTTTTATCTGGTTTGGCAGTTGGCAAGCTACGTTCATTACGATTGGCGTGCTCGGCCTGCTGTGGCTCGTGCCATGGCTGGTCGTCTATAAATCCGGTCCCAAGACCCACCCCTGGCTTGACGAGGCGGAGCGGGAATACATACTGACAGGACAAAGAAACACTGAAACGCACGAGGCGGCAACTTACGCGCCGGGCGCCGTCGAGATATTGTCCCGCAAGCAAAGCTGGGGCGTCATCATGGCGTCCTTCTTCCTGGATCCGATCTGGTGGCTCTTTGTCGGCTGGTTGCCGCTCTATTTGAATGAGACCTATGGCTTCGGCGTGGCCGAGATCGCGAAGTATGCGGCGGTCCCATACGTCGGCGCCATGTTCGGAGCCTGGTTTGGCGGTTTGTTGGCGCAAAACAGGATAAAAGCCGGTTGGTCGGTCAACAAGACACGGAAGTTCGTCATCGGTCTTGGTGGCCTAATCATGCTCGTCTGTCTCTTGTTGACGATCAAAGCGTCAACGCCGTTGACCGCCGTGTTGCTGATGGCCGCGATTCTCTTCGGCTTTCAAACCGCTGTCGGCAACATCCAGACCCTGCCCAGCGACTTCTATAGTGGTGAGTCCGTCGGGTCGCTCGCTGGCTTTGCAGGAACAGCGGCCAAACTGGCGGTCGTCCTGCTCAACTTCTTGATTCCGGTTATCACCGTGAACAGCTACGCACCTGCTTTTGCTGTAGGGGCCGGACTGGCGATAATGACGGTCCTCTCGGTCTACGTACTTTGTGGACATATTCAACCTCTTAGCCCCCGCTCGGCTAGTTCTGCCCAAGTTGACTAACAAAGGAAAAATGTAATGAGCTTAGAAAACAAAGTTGCCATCGTCGCTGGTGGTGGTCGTGACATCGGTCGAGCCGTTTCCGTATCGCTTGCCGCAAAGGGCGCGAAAGTCGTCGTCAACTACTACAACAATGAAGAAGAAGGCAAGGCGACAGCTGCGGCCATCAAGGAAGCCGGTGGTGAAGCAATACTCGTAGCCGGTGACATGACCAAGCAGGAAGACGTGGACAATCTCGTCGCAAAGGCTGTTGAGGCCTACGGTGACACAATTGACATTCTCGTCAATGTCGTCGGTGGGCTCGTTGCGCGTAAGACGCTCGCGGAGGTCGATGCAGACTGGTTCGAGTTCGTAATGCGCCTCAACCTGACCACGACGTTCATGACGACAAAGGCAGTTGTGCCCCATATGAAGAATGGTGGCGCCATCGTGAACTTCGCATCGCAGGCGGGACGAGACGGCGGCGGTCCTGGCGCATGGGCCTACGCGACGTCGAAAGGCGCTGTCCAGACCCTGACGCGCGGCCTGGCCAAAGAGCTCGGACCCTCGGGCATCCGTGTGAACTGCGTCTGCCCGGGCATGATTTCCACGACATTCCATGACACGTTCACGAAGGACGAAGTACGCAAGAACGTGGCGGCTGCGACACCATTGCGCCGGGAAGGTCAGGCGGCTGAGGTTGCGGACCTTGCCGTCTATCTCGCTTCCTCAGAGTCGAGCTTTGTGACGGGCACGAGCGTCGACATTAACGGCGGAATGTACTTTTCGTGATCAATGCTGATTTGCAGTCGCGGCTCGAGGCGGCGCCAGTTGTTCCGCTAATCCAGGCCGATGACCCAGGCGTCGCTGTAGAAACGGCCAACGCGCTGGTCGCCGGCGGGCTGACCGTACTCGAGGTTGTACTCAGAACAGAGGCTGCGCTGGAGTGTTTGCGCCTCGTCGCCAAGTCTGTGCCCGAGGCTATTGTTGGCGCTGGCACCGTCCTTAGCGAGGCGCAGGCTAAAAAGTCGCTGGAGGCGGGAGCCGCGTTTATCGTATCGCCCGGGCTGCATGTGCCGGTTGTCGAGGCGGCCAAAAAGGGTGGGGTTGATATGTTTCCCGGTGTAATGACGCCGAGTGAGGCGCAGCTTGGCTGGAATCTCGGTCTGGGTATCCTAAAATTCTTTCCGGCCGGTCAGGCGGGGGGCGTGCCCATGCTCAAGGCACTTGGTGCCGTATTCCGCGACGTGAAATTTATGCCGACGGGAGGCGTGAGCGCCACCAACCTGGCTGACTACCTGGCGGTCCCAGCAGTACTCGCTTGTGGTGGTAGCTGGTTGACACCGGCCGACGCGATTGCGGCGGGCGACTATGACAAAGTAACAGCGCTCGCGGCGGAAGCCGTATCGATTGCGCTCAAGGCAAGAGGGATTGGCTAATGGGTAAATTCGTGACCTTCGGGGAAATAATGCTGCGACTGAAGTCGCCAGGCCATGAACGCTTCTTTCAATCGCCGATGCTGGAGGCGACGTTCGGTGGTGGCGAGGCGAACGTTGCTGTTTCGCTTGCAAATTATGGGCTCGACGCGAGTTTTGTAACAGCGCTACCCGATAACGAAATCGGCGAGTCCGCGATTCGTGAAGTGCGAAAGTTCGGTGTTGACACGTCTTATATCCGTCGCAGCGGATCACGTGTCGGCATCTACTTCCTGGAGACGGGGTCGAACCAGCGGCCGTCCAAGGTCGTTTATGACCGCGCCGGATCGTCTATCTGCGAAGCAGCGCCGGGAGATTTTGACTGGCAATCGGTGTTGACAGGCAGCAAGTGGTTTCATATCACCGGTATCACGCCGGCGCTGAGTCAAAGTGCTGCCGACCTATCGCTCGAAGCGGTCAAGGCGGCAAAGGAGCTCGGGGTAACCGTTTCCTGCGACTTTAACTTCCGCGGAAAACTATGGAAATACGGCAAGTCGGCACCGGAAGTCATGAACGAACTCGTCAAATATGTGGACGTGGGCATCGCGAACGAAGAAGACTGTCAGAAGTCTCTCGGGATTCATGTGGACGTGGACGTCGAAAGCGGTGAGTTGGACACGCGCAAGTATGAGGCTTTGACCGACAAAGTATTTGAGGTTTTCCCCGGCATGTCGGTGATTGCGGTGACCTTACGAGAATCGCACAGCGCCGATCGCAACGGCTGGTCTGCCTGTTTGCGCGACGCGGATGGGTTCCGTCTGTCACGGCGTTACGAGATCACCGATATGGTCGATCGCGTTGGCGGCGGTGACAGCTTTGCCTCAGGCCTCATTGCCGGGCTTGAATTGTACGAGGATCGTCAGCAGTCACTCGATTTTGCCGTTGCGGCAAGCTGCCTGAAACACTCGATTTCCGGTGACTTTAACCGGGTGTCGAAGTCGGAGGTACAGAACCTTATGGGCGGCGATGCGTCCGGGCGAGTTCAGCGATAAGGCCTGTCCGGGCTGTCCCATAACGGCCATCTCAGGCCTCCAGGAATCAGGCGCTTGTAATGTCGTCGCGTATTTCTATGGGACGACAGAGCTTGGTCACATATCGATTTAGTTGACGATATAGAGACTGGAATCGCTGGACCCGATCTACCAATCTTCCATCGATGTCATCCCGGACATCCATGCCCACTCCACCTCGGTCATGAACCAGGTATAGGCGTCGAGGTCGCTCACTCCCCAGTCATGAAAGCCCTTGATG
>Ga0316195_10000484_pt1 | contig 16004 bp, 11 predicted proteins | sample Phised1_MG_FD_204937 | JGI IMG/M metagenome (GOLD analysis project Ga0316195, IMG submission 204937) | Coastal sediment microbial communities from Maine, United States - Phippsburg sediment 1 | ecosystem: Environmental > Aquatic > Marine > Coastal > Sediment | place: USA: Maine | collected...
GATTGCACCGATCGCCATGGAAGACGGACTGCGGTTTGCAATTCGTGAAGGTGGCCGCACCGTGGGTGCCGGCGTCGTCGCGAAAATTATTGAGTGATTGATCGGGGGTCAGGGCCTGGCTCTGACCCCAATGAATCATGGTTGGACCAAAGGCAGGACGGTTGGAAAACGCACAGGTTATCGTGTGTAAGACATTGCCTGAGTGACGGAAAGTTTTTGACGCGAAAGGCCAGTAGCTCAATTGGCAGAGCGGCGGTCTCCAAAACCGCAGGTTGGGGGTTCGATTCCCTCCTGGCCTGCCAAGACGGACAGGACTTCGTTTTGGTGGAGTAAGTCGCGAACCAGGCGAAAACTTCGGGTCGCGTATGGCTGATGCCGTATCGACAATGTGTGAACGGACGCTGCGATTTTCAGCGACGAACCACTTGACTAGAAAGTAGAAATTTTAGACATGGCAACAACTACCCAGGACGAAAGCCAGTCGGGCCTGCTCGACATCATCAAGCTGTTGGTTGCGGCCGGCGCGCTGGTGGGCGGCCTATTCGGCTACTACTACTTGCTGGAATGGGCCTTGCCGTTGCGCACCTTGCTGGTGCTGGCCGGCCTGATCGCAGGCGTCGCTATTGCGATGACCAGCACGCAGGGACAGCGACTGTGGGCTTTCATACAGGGTTCCCGCGTTGAGATTCGCAAGGTCATATGGCCGACGAAGCAGGAAACGACGCAGACTGCGATTGCCGTTTTTGTATTTACGCTGGTTATGGCGCTGTTCTTCTGGGGTCTGGATTCGTTCCTGCTCTGGCTGACGCGTACGTTGGTGGGCTAGTTGGCCACCGCACAGGAAGCAGAGGGAAGTCTTAAGGTGTCGAAGCGCTGGTATATCGTCCACGCCTATTCCAATTTCGAGCACAAGGTTAAATCCTCGCTCGAAGAGCGCATCAAGTTGATGGGCCTCGAGGACAAATTTGGCGACATTCTCGTCCCGACCGAGGAAGTGGTCGAGATGAAGGAAGGTCAGAAACGCCGGAGCGAGCGAAAGTTTTTCCCGGGCTATGTTCTCGTGCAGATGGAAATGGACGATGAAACCTGGCACCTCGTAAAAGAAGTGCCGAAGGTGCTCGGATTCATCGGCGGGTCAAGCGACAGGCCGGCGCCGATTACCGAAAAGGAAGCCGACCAGATCCTCAACAGGGTCCAGGAAGGCGTTGATAAGCCGCGGCCGAAGGTACTGTTTGAACCCGGCGAAGTAGTGCGGGTCATAGACGGCCCGTTTAACGACTTCAGCGGCGTTGTCGAACAGGTGAATTACGAAAAAAGCCGCCTGCAGGTTGCGGTGCAGATTTTGGGCCGGTCTACGCCGGTCGAGCTGGATTTCAGCCAGGTCGAAAAAGGTTAGTTTTACTGGGCAATAGACGGGTCGAACGCGTTTCGCCGGTCATTGTCATCATTGGTAACGGGTATTGTCAGTGCAGCTTGGCTGCTTGTCCGGACCAGAAAATGTGACGAGGAGGCTTTACGGCCGTTTGAACTCGAGAGGTAACAAAGATGGCAAAGAAAGTAGCAGGCTACATAAAGCTGCAGGTTCCTGCGGGCCAGGCTAATCCGAGTCCGCCGGTCGGACCCGCGTTGGGTCAGCACGGCGTGAATATCATGGAATTTTGCAAGGCATTTAATGCCGCAACCCAGGGCACCGAGGCCGGGTTGCCCATTCCCGTCGTAATTACAGTCTACAGTGATCGCAGTTTCACATTTATTACCAAGACTCCGCCAGCCGCCGTTTTGCTGCTCAAGGCAGCGGGTCTCAAGAGCGGCTCGGGCACGCCCAATACCACGAAGGTCGGCAAAGTGAACCGGCAGCAGCTCGAAGATATTGCAGCGGCAAAAATGCCGGACCTGACGGCGTCTGATATGGATGCGGCGGTACGGACCATCGCCGGGACGGCTCGAAGCATGGGTATCGAAACTGAGGGAGTGAATTAATGGCTGCCTTATCAAAACGCAAAAAAGCGGCCCGGGAAAGAGTTGATTCGACGATTGTCTATGGCATCGACGAAGCGCTGGGAATGGTTAAGGAACTGGCGACTGCCAAGTTTCCGGAAAGCATCGACGTTTCGGTGAATCTGGGTGTCGATCCGCGTAAATCGGATCAGGTGGTTCGTGGCTCGACGGTGCTACCGAACGGTACCGGCAAGACTGTGCGCGTTGCCGTTTTTGCCCAGGGCGAAAATGCGGACAAAGCGACAGCCGCCGGTGCAGATATCGTTGGATTTGAAGACCTTGCCGAAAAGGTGAAGGCCGGCGAAATGAATTTTGACGTTGTCATTGCGACGCCGGATGCCATGCGAGTCGTTGGTACCCTCGGCCAGATTCTTGGCCCGCGCGGACTGATGCCCAACCCAAAGGTTGGCACCGTAACAGCGGACGTTGAAACTGCCGTGAAAAACGCAAAGGCAGGCCAGGTGCGCTATCGGACGGATAAGGCCGGCATCATTCACTGCGCCATTGGCCGCGTGGATTTCGAGGTTTCAGCCTTACGCGAAAATCTCGAGGCGCTGCTGGCGGATTTGAAGAAGGGCAAGCCGGCTACCGCGAAAGGCCAGTATGTGAAGAAGCTGACCGTCTCATCGACGATGGGGCCGGGCGTTTCTGTGGACCGGGCTACTGTTGATAGTTGAGCGGCCCGTTTAAAGGCAGTTTTAGTGGATCGAGCGGTGCTAGTCGTTCGTTCACGCATTTTGTGGCTTTGCCGTATGGCGGGGCTGTGAAAGAGAGCCGGTTAATTTTCCGGTAATCGTCGAAGACCGCAGGTGGTTGGCGTGAAAGTCAGCCTTAATCATTACCTGCGCAGATGGTGAAACTTGAGTCGGAGCAGTCTGGCGATGGTCGACACTGTCTATTAGGGGAGTGGGTTTTTTTTCCACTCGGGTGTGTAACCGTAAGCCAGGAGAAATTCATGGCACTGAGACTCGAAGACAAGAAGGCTTTTGTCAAAGAGGTAAACGCGGTTGCGGGCGAATCCCTTTCAGCTGTTGCAGCTGAATACAGGGGCTTGTCTGTTGCGGAAATGACGGAATTACGCAAATCAGCGCGTACTGCCGGCGTATACATGCGTGTGGTGAAAAACACGCTGGCTCGCCGGGCCGTCGAGGGAACCGATTTTGAGTGTATGAAAGACACACTCAAGGGCCCGATTCTGCTCGCGTTTGCGAAAGACGATCCAGGTGCCGCTGCCAGGGTTATTAAGGACTTTGCCAAAGAGCATGACGCTTTGAAGGCAGTGTCGTTATCTGCGGGTGGGCAACTTTTGCCGGCGTCCGATTTGGGCAAGTTGGCAGAACTGCCAACGCTCGATCAGGCACGAGCAATATTGCTCGGCGTGATGATGGCACCGATGTCCAAGCTGGTACGGACTCTCGCCGAACCTCCTGCGATGCTTGCTCGGACTTTGTCCGCGCGCGGCAGCCAGGAAGCGGCGTAACAATCATATTAATTAACTGATTCAAGTTTAAATTTTAGAGGAAAACTGAAATGGCATTGTCAAACGAAGACCTGCTCAAAGAATTGAGCGCGAAGCCGATTATGGAAGTTGTCGAGCTCGTTAAGATGCTCGAGGACGAATGGGGCGTTTCCGCCGCCGCTCCGGTCGCAGTAGCAGCTGCCGCCGGTGCTGGTGACGCAGGTGCCGCAGCGGAAGAGAAGACGGAATTCGACGTTGTCCTGACCAGCTTTGGCGAAAACAAGGTTGCTGTCATCAAGGCAGTTCGCGCAATCACCGGTCTTGGCCTGAAAGAAGCCAAGGATGCGGTTGAGGGCGCTCCGTCGACGATCAAGGAAGGTGTATCCAAGGACGAATCAGCGGATATCAAGAAACAGCTTGAAGACGCAGGCGCAGCTGTAGAGCTCAAGTAAGAGCTTGGCGCGTACCTTCAAGATCAAGGGCTCCGGGGGTAATTCCCCGGAGGCCGATTTGCCGAAGGCAGCGGACGGTTTTTCCGTCGGCTGCTTTGACGCACCCGAACGACTCGTTCGTTCGCAAATATCTAGAAATCGTAGTAGCGACAGCCGGGACTGACGGTTGTATCTGCCTCAAGTGAGGACAAACTCGAATGGCCTATTCATTCACTGAAAAAAAACGCATACGCAAGAATTTTGGCAAGCGGCCGACGATTCTTGATGTACCGTACCTGTTGTCAATCCAGCTGGATTCCTACGGGAAGTTTCTGCAGGTTGATAAGGAAGAGAAAGACCGGGTAGATATCGGACTGCATGCAGCATTCCAGACGGTATTCCCGATCGTCAGCTATTCCGGTAATGCGGCCCTCGAGTATGTCAGTTACCGCCTTGGCGATCCGGTCTTCGACGTCAAGGAATGCCAGATGCGCGGCCTGACTTACGCGGCGCCAATTCGCGTCAAGGTGCGGCTCGTAATCTATGACAAGGAAGCAAGCGGCACTCCGAAACCGGTAAAAGACATCCGTGAGCAGGAAGTGTATCTCGGCGAGATGCCGTTGATGACCGATCACGGAACTTTTGTGATCAATGGAACGGAACGCGTCATCGTGTCGCAGCTGCATCGCTCACCGGGCGTGTTCTTCGATCACGACAAGGGTAAGACGCATTCCTCCGGCAAGCTTCTGTTTTCAGCGCGAATTATTCCGTATCGCGGTTCCTGGCTCGATTTCGAGTTCGATCCGAAGGATTCCGTGTTTGCCCGTATCGATCGTCGCAGAAAGTTGCCAGTAACTATCATTCTGCGCGCGTTGGGTTTGAGCAACGAAGAGATGCTCGACATTTTCTTCGAGAAAAATGATTTTTACCTGTCCGACAAAGAAATTCGCATGGGCCTCGTGCCGGAACGCCTGCGTGGTGAAACGGCAATCTTCGACATCAAGCTTGGCCGCAAGGTCATTGTTGAAGAGGGACGACGCATCACCGCGAAACACGTGCGTGAAATGGAGAGTTCCAAGGTCGACAAACTGATCGTTCCGCCCGAGTACCTCGAAGGCAAGATACTGGCGCACGACATCGTCGACACCGAGACTGGCGAGCTTCTGGCTCCGGCAAATACCGAGCTCGATGCCGAAGTGATTTCGCAGCTTATCGAGAAGGGTGTCGATCACATTCAGTGCCTGTATGTGAACGATCTCGATCGCGGGCCGTACATTTCGAACACGCTGAACATTGACCCGTCGACTACGCGCCTCGAGGCGCTGGTTGAAATCTACCGGATGATGCGGCCGGGCGAGCCGCCAACCAAGGAAGCGGCGGAGAACCTGTTCCAGAATCTGTTCTTCAACGCCGATCGCTATGACCTGTCAGCGGTTGGTCGAATGAAATTCAATCGCCGTGTCGGTCGTGATACCTCTGAAGGCATCGGGATTCTCGATAACGACGATATCCTCGATGTGTTGAAGACGTTGATCAATATTCGCAATGGCTATGGCACGGTCGACGACATCGATCACCTCGGCAACCGTCGCATTCGAAGCGTCGGCGAAATGGCGGAAAATGCTTTCCGCGTCGGGCTTGTGCGTGTCGAGCGTGCGGTCAAAGAGCGCCTGACACAGGCAGAGACCGAAGGCCTGATGCCTCAGGAGATGATCAACGCGAAGCCGGTGGCCGCGGCCGTCAAGGAGTTCTTTGGTTCAAGCCAGCTGTCACAGTTCATGGACCAGAACAACCCATTGTCGGAAGTCACGCATAAACGTCGTGTATCGGCTCTCGGGCCTGGTGGCCTGACCCGTGAGCGCGCCGGGTTCGAAGTTCGTGACGTTCACCCGACGCACTATGGTCGGGTATGTCCTATCGAGACGCCTGAAGGACCGAACATCGGTCTGATTAATTCCCTGGCTGTTTATGCGCGCACCAACGAGTACGGCTTCCTCGAAACGCCCTACCGGAAAGTGATCAACGGCAAGGTGACCACAGAAATCGAATACCTGTCGGCCATCGAAGAAAGCCAGTACGTGATCGCCCAGGCAAACTCCGAGCTCAACAAGCAGGGCCAGTTCACGGACGACCTGGTGTCGGTTCGTCACAAGAATGAATTCACGCTGGCTGATCCGTCGACGATCAACTACATGGACGTTTCGCCACGGCAGATCGTTTCGGTAGCGGCGTCGCTGATTCCGTTCCTCGAGCACGATGACGCAAACCGCGCCCTAATGGGCTCGAACATGCAGCGCCAGGCGGTCCCGACATTGCGTTCTGAAGCGCCCCTCGTTGGCACTGGTATGGAACGTGCGGTCGCCGTGGACTCGGGCGTTACGGTTGTCGCCAAACGAGGCGGCACGGTTGATTCCGTGGATGCTTCGCGAATCGTTGTTCGGGTAAATGATGACGAAACGGATGCGTCAGAGTCGGGCGTGGATATATACAACCTGACGAAATATACGCGATCCAATCAAAATACCTGTATCAACCAGCGGCCGCTGGTTAAAGCAGGCAATTCGATTGCGAAAGGCGACGTGCTGGCCGACGGACCGTCGACCAATATGGGCGAACTGGCGCTGGGGCAAAACCTCCTGGTCGCGTTCATGCCATGGAACGGCTATAACTTTGAAGACTCGATTCTGATTTCAGAGCGCGTGGTCAAGGAAGATCGATTCACGACGATTCACATCGAAGAGCTTTCCTGTGTCGCGCGTGATACCAAACTCGGATCTGAAGACATCACGTCGGATATTCCGAACGTTGGTGATGCAGCGCTGGCGAAACTCGACGAATCGGGTATCGCGTTCATCGGTGCGGAGGTCAACGCCGGCGATATCCTGGTTGGCAAGGTAACGCCGAAAGGCGAGACCCAGTTGACGCCTGAGGAAAAACTTCTGCGCGCCATTTTTGGCGAGAAAGCGTCGGACGTCAAAGACACGTCTTTGAGAGTTCCGCCAGGCATGGATGGCACTGTAATCGACGTGCGGGTTTTCACCCGAGATGGCGTTGATAAGGATGCACGTGCGCTGTCGATCGAGAAATCCGAGCTTGAAGCGGTACGCAAGGATCTTGACGATACGCTGCGAATTCTTGAGGAAGACATCTACGAACGTGTAGAGCGCATGCTCAATGGCAAAGTGGCGCAGGGTGGCCCGAACAAACTGAAGTCAGGCAGCAAGATTACGAAGGCTTATCTTGATGAAGTGCCGCGCGAACAGTGGTTCGAAATCCGCCTGAAGAACGAGGACGCAAACGGTCAGCTGGAAACCGCAGCCGAGCGTCTGAAGACGCAGCGCGCCGAGTTTGATCGTCGCTATGACGAGAAGAAAGACAAGATAACCGCCGGTGACGACCTCGCGCCGGGCGTGCTGAAGATGGTCAAGGTTTACCTGGCCGTAAAACGTCGGGTCCAGCCGGGTGACAAGATGGCCGGACGCCACGGTAACAAAGGCGTGATCTCGACGATTGTTCCGGTCGAAGATATGCCTTATCTCGACGACGGCACACCCGTGGACATCGTTCTGAACCCGCTGGGCGTGCCATCCCGTATGAACGTCGGGCAGGTGCTGGAAACGCATCTTGGCATGGCCGCCAAAGGTCTTGGTCACAAGATCAATGCGATGTTGAAGGCACAGGAATCGACGGCAAAGATTCGCCAGTTCCTGGACCAGATTTACAACCACACGGGTGGTCGGCAGGAGGACATCAAGTCATTTACTGACGAAGAAGTTCTGGAGCTCGCGGGCAACCTGGTCAATGGCGTGCCGACGGCAACGCCGGTATTCGACGGTGCTACCGAAGCCGAAATAAAGGGACTGTTGAAACTCGCGGGCTTGTCCGAGACCGGCCAGTCTCGTCTGACTGACGGGCGCTCCGGTAAGGCCTTCGACCGCGAGGTCACGGTTGGTTACATGTACATGCTGAAGCTCAACCACCTGGTTGATGACAAGATGCACGCACGCTCAACCGGTCCTTACAGTCTCGTCACGCAGCAGCCGCTGGGTGGTAAGGCCCAGTTTGGCGGCCAGCGATTCGGTGAGATGGAGGTCTGGGCGCTCGAAGCCTATGGCGCTGCCTACACCTTGCAGGAAATGCTGACGGTCAAATCTGATGACGTTCAGGGCCGGACCAAGATGTACAAAAACATCGTGGACGGTGAGCATGAAATGGATGCGGGTATGCCCGAATCCTTCAATGTTCTGGTCAAGGAGATTCGATCTCTGGGTATCAACATTGAGCTGGAGACAGAATAATGAAAGATCTTCTGAAGCTTTTTAAGTACCAGAATCCCGTTGACGATTTCGATGCAATTCGGATCGGACTGGCGTCACCGGACATGGTCCGTTCCTGGTCATTCGGTGAAGTCAAAAAGCCCGAAACGATCAATTACAGGACCTTCAAGCCGGAACGCGATGGCCTCTTTTGCGCAAAGATATTTGGTCCGATCAAGGACTATGAGTGTCTTTGCGGCAAGTACAAGCGACTGAAGCACCGCGGCGTAGTCTGCGAAAAGTGTGGCGTCGAGGTCACCCAGACCAAGGTTCGTCGTGAGCGTATGGCGCACATTGACCTGGCGAGCCCGGTTGCGCATATCTGGTTCCTGAAGTCACTGCCATCCCGCATCGGCCTGATGCTGGACATGACCCTTCGCGAAATCGAACGGGTTTTGTATTTTGAGGCTTTCGTTGTTGTCGATCCGGGTATGACCCCGCTTGAGCGCGGTCAGCTCATGACCGACGAAATGTATCTCGATGCAATTGAGCAGTATGGCGACGAATTCGATGCCCGCATGGGTGCCGAGGCGGTACGCGAGATGCTGACGACGATCGACCTGCAACGCGAAGTGCTGCAGATTCGTGAGGACATCGGGGCGACAAAATCGGAAACCAAGATCAAGCGGCTTTCCAAGCGACTCAAGCTCGTGGAATCGTTCATCGAGTCCGGCAACAAGCCGGAGTGGATGGTAATGACGGTTTTGCCGGTTCTGCCACCCGATCTGCGTCCGTTGGTACCGCTGGATGGCGGCCGTTTTGCGACATCGGATCTGAACGATCTGTATCGACGTGTGATCAATCGCAACAACCGTCTGCGTCGACTGCTGGAACTCAACGCGCCGGATATCATTGTTCGGAACGAAAAACGGATGTTGCAGGAATCCGTTGACGCGCTGCTCGACAACGGTCGTCGCGGCCGCGCCATTACGGGCACCAACAAGCGCCCGCTGAAATCACTTGCCGACATGATCAAGGGCAAGCAGGGGCGCTTCCGTCAGAATCTGCTGGGTAAGCGCGTCGACTACTCGGGACGTTCGGTAATCGTGGTTGGTCCGACCCTCAAGCTGCATCAGTGCGGCCTGCCGAAGAAGATGGCTCTCGAGCTTTTCAAACCGTTTATTTTCTCGAAGCTGCAGCTGCGAGGCGAGGCGACGACGATCAAGGCAGCGAAGCGCCTGGTCGAGCGAGAGGGTGCAGAGGTTTGGGATATTCTCGAAGAGGTCATTCGCGAACATCCGGTCATGTTGAATCGTGCGCCGACGCTGCACAGGCTGGGTATCCAGGCGTTTGAGCCGGTGCTCATCGAGGGCAAGGCCATCCAGCTGCATCCGCTTGTCTGTACCGCTTTCAATGCTGACTTTGACGGTGACCAGATGGCCGTTCATGTGCCATTGTCCATCGAAGCGCAGCTCGAAGCTCGTGCATTGATGATGTCTTCGAACAACATTCTTTCGCCGGCAAATGGTGATCCGATCATCGTGCCGTCACAGGACGTCGTGCTGGGTCTTTATTACATGACGCGCACAGCGGTCAACGGTCTCGGCGAGGGCATGATTTTTTGCGACGTTGACGAAGCCCGTCGGGCGTACGAAAACGGTCTTTGCGCATTACAGGCGCAGGTGCGGGTTCGCGTACCGATGCACGAGCGCGATGACGAGGGCGATGTTGCAACGACCATTCGGCTGGTTGAGACGACCGTCGGTCGTGCACTGCTTTCGACACTGCTGCCGAAAGGCCTCAGCTTCGACCTGGTTAACCGGCCGATGACGAAGAAAGCCATTTCCAATGTCATCAACGCCTGCTATCGAAACCTGGGCCTGAAAAAGACCGTCGTTTTCGCAGACCGACTGATGTACACGGGCTTCCGTTTCGCAACGACTGCCGGTATTTCAATCGGCGTCAATGACATGGTTGTGCCTGAAAATAAAGGGGAAATTCTTGCCGCGGCCGAAGCCGAGGTGAAGGAGATCCAGAACCAGTATTCGTCCGGTCTCGTCACCGAAGGCGAGCGTTACAACAAGGTTGTCGATATCTGGTCGCGCACCAATGACCAGGTGGCGAAAGCCATGATGGACAAGCTTGGCACAGAGATTGTCAAGGATGCCAACGGCAAGGACGTCGAGCAGGAGTCTTTCAATTCCATTTACATGATGGCCGACTCCGGCGCGCGTGGTTCCGCTGCACAGATCAGGCAGCTCGCCGGTATGCGCGGCCTGATGGCCAAGCCGGATGGTTCGATCATCGAGACCCCGATTACCGCAAACTTCCGCGAAGGTCTGGACGTATTGCAGTACTTCATCTCTACTCACGGTGCGCGTAAAGGTCTTGCCGATACCGCGTTGAAAACGGCTAACTCCGGTTACCTGACCCGACGACTGGTCGATGTGGCGCAGGACCTCGTAGTTACCGAGGTCGACTGTGAAACCCGTAATGGCGTCTCGATGTCACCATTGGTTGAGGGTGGCGATGTGGTCGAACCGCTGCGCGAGCGGGTACTTGGTCGTGTTCTTGCCGAAGCCGTACTCATTCCGGGTACCGACAAGATCGCGTTCGATGCCGGCACGATGCTGGACGAAGCGAGTGTTGCGCGCCTGGAAGAGCTGTTTATCGATCATGTCCTCGTGCGTTCGCCGATTACCTGTGACGTCCGCTACGGCGTGTGTTCGCAATGCTACGGTCGTGACCTCGCTCGTGGACACCGGATCAATATCGGTGAGGCCGTGGGCGTTATCGCGGCACAATCAATCGGTGAGCCTGGCACACAGCTGACAATGCGCACCTTCCATATCGGTGGTGCTGCATCGCGTTCGGCTGCTATTAACAGCATTGAAATCAAGAACAATGGCGTTGCCAAGCTGAACAACATCAAGACGGTGAAACATCATAAGGGCTACCTTGTTGCTGTTTCCCGTTCAGGTGAGATCTCGATCATCAACGAACAGGGTCGCGAAAGGGAGCGTTACAAAGTGCCCTACGGTTCGACGATCACGATCGAAGATGGCGCTAACGTTACCGCAGGCCAGGTTGTCGCAACCTGGGATCCGCACACTCACCCGGTTGTTACCGAAGTGGCCGGCAAGCTGCAATTCGAGGACTTCGTAGACGGTGTCACTGTCACGGAGCAGATGGACGAGTTCACTGGCCTGACCAGTATCGTCATCCTCGATCCGAAGCGACGCGGCACGACCGGTAAGGACCTTCGGCCGGTCGCGAAGCTGGTTAACGATAATGGCGAGGAAATCTTCTTTGCCAATACCGAAATTCCGGCAACCTATGCGCTGCCGGCCGGCGCGATCGTCAGCATGGGTGATGGTTCCCGGGTTTCGGTGGGCGACGTTATCGCGCGTATCCCGCAGGAGTCGTCGAAGACCCGTGACATCACGGGTGGTCTGCCGCGAGTGGCCGACCTGTTCGAAGCCAGGAAGCCGAAAGAGCCGGCGATCATGGCCGAATACACCGGTACGGTTAACTTCGGCAAGGAGACAAAGGGCAAAGTTCGTCTGGTCATTACCGATGAGGCAGGCGAGAGTCATGAGGAACTGATTCCGAAGTGGCGCCACCTGAACGTCTTCGAAGGTGAGCAGGTTGCCCGTGGCGAAATCATCGCCGACGGTGAGCCCAACCCGCATGACATTCTGCGTTTGCAAGGTGTTGAAAACCTTGCTGATTATCTCGTCAGGGAAATCCAGGACGTGTATCGCCTGCAGGGTGTGAAAATCAACGACAAGCACATTGAGGTCATCATCCGACAGATGCTGCGCAAGGTCATCGTTACCGTGCCTGGGGAAAGTGCCTACCTGCGAGGGGAGCAAATCGATCGCGCGCGGGCCTATGAGACGATTGACCAGCTCAGGGTACAGGGCAAGGATGAACTCGAGTATGAGGCGGTTCTTCTCGGTATTACCAAGGCCTCTCTGGCAACCGAGTCGTTCATCTCTGCAGCATCATTCCAGGAGACCACCCGGGTGCTGACCGAGGCGGCAGTGCGTGGCTTGAGCGACAACCTCCGTGGACTGAAAGAGAATGTGATCGTCGGTCGATTGATCCCGGCCGGAACCGGCTACGCGCATCATGCGGAACGTCGCAGGACGCGCGAGCAGGATCTCGCCGATCAGCTCAAGGAACTTGATGAAGAAAAACAGCTGGCTGACGCTCTCGCGGAAAGCAGCGCAGAAGCGGCAGGATCTGAAGAGGTTCTGGAAGAGGCAGTTGTTGGAGAAGAGACAGACGGAACGGAAGCAGCGGTTCTTCAGGAAGACGAGTAACCGGGCCTGGAACGTCTGTTCCGCAGTGAAAATGAACCCGGCAGGGCTGGCAAGGCCCTGCCGGTTACCATTGTCACTGCTTGACAGTTTGCGTCCGGCATCAATACAATGCCCGGCCCTAACCTAGGGGTCGGTGTAGAGCGGGCCCTAAAAATGAAGGCTAAAACGGTCATAACCTTCTGATTTTTTCTTTGATTTTTCAAAGAGTTAGTCGAAGACCGTTAAGCCCCAAGGCTGGACTGAGAATGGTTCGGCCGTCGGGCGCGCGCGTAAAACCGCGCGCTGTTTTTTTGCAGAATCAGATAACGAATAAGAGAAGGCTATGGCCACAACGAATCAATTAGTACGCAACCCGCGATCAATGAAGACGGTTAAGAGCACGGTCCCGGCGCTCGAGGGAAGTCCGCAGAAGCGCGGCGTGTGCACCCGTGTCTATACGACGACACCGAAAAAGCCGAACTCTGCGATGCGCAAGGTCGCACGCGTTCGCCTGACCAACGGGTTCGAAGTGACGAGCTATATTGGCGGTGAAGGTCACAACCTGCAGGAGCACTCGGTCGTGTTGATTCGTGGCGGTCGTGTAAAGGATTTGCCGGGTGTTCGCTATCACACGGTACGCGGTACACTCGATTGCGCAGGTGTGGGCGATCGTCGCAAAGGTCGATCCAAGTACGGAACCAAGCGGCCCAAGGGCTAAACCCGAGACTATAAGAACATCGGGACGTATCCAGACGGGTCGTCCCAATTCATCAACAGAGATAAACGATGTCCAGAAGATCACAAGCGCCGAAGCGCACCATCCTGCCGGATCCGAAATACAAAAGTGAACTGCTCGCGAAGTTCATGAACATGATCATGACCGATGGCAAAAAATCGGTCGCTGAGCGCATCATTTACGGCGCGCTTGATCGTATCACCGAGAAAGGTGCAGCGGCCGGCGGCCAGTCTCTCGAGGTGCTCGAGCAGGCGCTGGAAAACGTCAAACCGGCGGTCGAGGTGAAGTCCCGCCGTGTTGGCGGCGCCACCTACCAGGTACCTATCGAAGTGCGTCCGGCTCGTCGCCAGACGCTGGCCATGCGTTGGGTAATTGACGCGGCAAGGAAGCGCAGCGAGAAGTCGATGGCGCATAGGCTCGCCCATGAGCTGATGGACGCAGCCGAGAATCGTGGCACAGCCGTGAAGAAGAAAGAAGATACGCATCGCATGGCAGAAGCAAACAAGGCATTTGCGCACTACCGCTGGTAGTCGTCTTGCAGTCGACTTCTGGGAATTATTTCCGTGGCACGCACAACTCCTATCGAGCGTTATCGCAATATTGGCATCATGGCCCATATCGATGCTGGCAAAACGACAACGACCGAGCGTGTACTTTTCTACACCGGTGTTTCGCACAAGATAGGTGAGGTTCATGACGGCGCTGCCGTGATGGACTGGATGGAACAGGAGCAGGAGCGAGGCATTACGATTACCTCCGCAGCGACCACCTGTTTCTGGTCAGGCATGGGCAAACAGTATGACCAGCATCGCATCAACATTATTGATACTCCGGGGCACGTCGATTTCACGATTGAAGTCGAGCGCAGCTTGCGGGTTCTCGATGGCGCAGTCACCGTTTTATGCTCGGTTGGCGGTGTCGAGCCGCAGACAGAAACGGTCTGGCGCCAGGGCAATAAATATAAAGTCCCGCGACTGATATTTGTTAACAAGATGGATCGTGCCGGCGCCGATTTTTTACGCGTTGTGGCCCAGGTTAAAAAGCGCCTCGGCGCAAATGCAGTGCCGATCCAGTTGCCGATTGGGGCCGAGGAGAAATTCGAAGGCGTCGTTGATCTTATTCACATGCAGGCTATCTACTGGGATGAGAGCAACATGGGTACGACCTATGAGCTCCGTGAAATCCCTGAGCAGATGCTGGAGTCATGCCAGAAATGGCGCGACAAGATGATTGAAGCCGCGGCTGAAGCCAACGACGAACTGATGGAGAAGTTTTTCGAGGGTGGCGAGCTTTCCGAGGACGAGATCCGCAAAGGTCTTCGCTTGCGAACACTGTCAGGCGACGTTGTCGTGACCATGTGCGGCTCCGCATTCAAGAACAAGGGCGTGCAGGCAATGCTGGATGCAGTTATTGACTACATGCCGTCACCCATGGACGTTCCTGCGATCAAGGGAATCCTGGAGGATGACTCAGAGGGCTTTCGGCATGCTGATGACAGCGAGCCTTTTGCTGCCCTGGCCTTCAAGATCGCAACCGATCCGTTCGTCGGCAACCTGACGTTTTTCCGCGTCTATTCCGGAATTTTGAACTCCGGCGATACGATCTATAACCCGATCAAGTCAAAGCGCGAGCGGATCGGACGCATTCTTCAAATGCATTCGAATGATCGAAAAGAGATTAAAGCTGTTTGCGCTGGCGATATCGCGGCGGCGGTCGGTCTGAAAGACGTAACCACTGGCGACACGCTTTGTGATGTGAAGAACGTCATAACGCTCGAGCGCATGGAGTTTCCGGAGCCGGTTATTTCGGTGGCCGTGGAGCCCAAAACGAAAGTTGACCAGGAAAAAATGGGAATCGCTTTGCAGAAGCTTGCAAAAGAGGACCCCTCTTTTCGGGTTTCCACCGATGAAGAATCGGGTCAGACGATTATTTCCGGTATGGGCGAGCTGCATCTCGACATCATCGTTGATCGCATGAAACGCGAGTTCAAGGTTGAGGCCAACGTCGGTAAACCGCAGGTTGCCTATCGCGAGACCATTCGCGCAACGGTGGAGCAAGAAGGCAAATTCGTGCGCCAGTCAGGCGGTCGCGGTCAGTACGGCCATGTCTACCTGCGTATCGAGCCGCGGGAAGCGGGTGCCGGTTACGAGTTCGTCAATGGCATCGTAGGCGGCGTTGTACCGCGCGAGTATATCGGCGCGGTCGACAAGGGTATTCGTGAGCAAATGGAAAATGGCGTCATCGCCGGGTACCCCGTTGTGGACGTGAAAGTAACGCTCTACGACGGTTCCTATCATGACGTTGATTCGAGTGAGATGGCATTCAAAATCGCCGGTTCGATGGGCTTCAAAGAGGGTGCGCGGAAAGCAAAACCGGTGCTGCTCGAGCCCATCATGAAGGTTGAGGTTGTCACGCCGGAAGAATATATGGGCGACGTGATGGGTGACCTGAACCGTCGTCGCGGATTGCCGCAGGGCATGGATGAATCCCCGTCGGGCAAGGTCATCCGTGCCGAGGTGCCGCTGGCAGAAATGTTTGGTTATGCGACAGATGTGCGCTCCATGAGTCAGGGACGTGCAACCTATTCCATGGAATTTGAAAAATATCACGAAGTACCGCAGACCGTTGCGGATACCGTTATGAAGAAAGCGTCATAAGATTTCTTAAACTTACCAACCCGCGAGTACAGCGACATGTCCAAAGAAAAATTTCAGAGAAACAAGCCACACGTAAACGTAGGCACGATTGGTCACGTAGACCATGGCAAGACGACGTTGACGGCGGCGCTGACGAAGGTGATGGCGGAAGCGCACGGTG
>Ga0316195_10000485_pt1 | contig 16003 bp, 11 predicted proteins | sample Phised1_MG_FD_204937 | JGI IMG/M metagenome (GOLD analysis project Ga0316195, IMG submission 204937) | Coastal sediment microbial communities from Maine, United States - Phippsburg sediment 1 | ecosystem: Environmental > Aquatic > Marine > Coastal > Sediment | place: USA: Maine | collected...
TGCCGGCAGTCGAGTCACTCGGCTCCGTGACCTACATTTGCGCCGACAAAACGGGTACGTTGACCGAAAATCGAATGACACTTGGCGTCATCGTCCATGCCGGCCAGCGCTACGAAACTCTGTCGTCTTTGCCGCCTGCCGTCGCTGAAAAAATTGGCTGGGTGCTCGCCTTGTGCAACGAAGTCGACGGCGACGACGGACAGACAAACTTCGACCCCACCGAGTTTGCTTTGCTGGAAGGCGCACGCGCCGCTGGCATTGACAGAACAGCTCTCGCCGCAAGTATGCCGAGGATCGCCGATCTGCCATTCGAGTCGGAACGCCAGTGTATGTTGACCGTGCATCAAACCGGCGTCAGGAAAATTGCGTTGCTGAAAGGCGCCCCGGAAAGAGTGCTCGCGGCCTGCGACGAGGACATCGCGCGCGAAAATTCCGACAAATCGACTGAACTCGCCCGGGAAGGCTATCGCGTCCTGGCCCTCGCCTGCCGGTACATGGACGATGCAACTTCCAGGGTCAGCGATGCCGACCTCGAGGGCGACTGGACTTTCCTCGGACTGGTCGGCCTGACTGATCCACCACGGCCAGGCGTTTTTGCCGCGATACAGGATTGCCGCTCTGCCGGTATAGCGCCTGTAATGATTACCGGCGATCACCCGGCCACCGCGATGGCTATCGCCAGGAAAATCGGGCTCGCCGACGACAGCGACATTGTACTGACGGGCCAGGAACTCGCCCGGCTGGACGACCGGCGCCTCGACGAACGTATCGAGGACGTTCATGTATTTGCAAGGGTCAGCCCCGAGCAAAAATTCCGCATTGTTCAGTCGCTGCAAAAGAAAGGACATTTCGTCGCAATGACCGGCGATGGCATCAACGATGCGCCGGCGCTGAGACACGCAACGATCGGTATTGCAATGGGGCTGCGCGGAACCGATGTAGCCCGCGAAGCGGCGGAAATGGTCCTCCTGGACGACAGCTTCAGTACAATCGTCCAGGCCGTCCACGAAGGTCGCAGGATCTTCGATAATATTCGGAAGTTCATACGCTATACGATGACGAGCAATTCGGGAGAACTATGGGTGCTTGTGCTGGCGCCGTTTCTGGGTCTACCGATACCGTTGCTGCCTCTGCACATCCTGTGGATCAATCTCGTCACCGACGGACTTCCGGGACTCGCGCTGGCAACGGAACCAGCTGAAAGCAATATCATGCAGCGCAAGCCGCGCCCGGCCGAACAGGGGATCTTTACCGGCGACATGGTCGGCCACATATTCTGGGTCGGACTCACGATAGGCGGATTGACATTGGCGACTCAGGCCTGGGCGCTCGCCCGGCAATCTGCCCATTGGCAGACGATGGTCTTCACGGTACTTGTCATCGCTCAGCTATTTCAGAGTCTCGCCGTTCGTTCAGAACGATATTCCCTGATGCACATCGGCCTTTTTACGAACCCGGCCCTGCTCCTCGCGATCGGGGTTACGCTCTTCGCGCAATTGATGGTGATCTATGTTCCGGCACTGAACGACATTTTCAAAACCGCGCCACTGTCGGCAGTCGAACTGGCGATCTGCTTCGGCGCGGGATCGCTGGTTCTCGTATTCGTTGAACTCGACAAAGCGGTGCGTCGCCGGACTGGTCGAGCTGGCGAAGAACGCTCTCCGCACGTGACTTAAACACGTTTGCAACCGTCAAGAATGGCATTCCTGTCAGGGCCAGGCGGGTAGTTCGAATGATTGCCGGTTACTTCCCCTTCGCCTGTCCGGTTTCAGGAGGTAATCGCCTGTCCGGCAGTGGACGAAACCGGAACACAGTATCGACAACGCACTGGCTTGCGCGGTTCTGGAGTCAGTGCCATTCGGTGACTGGCAGACCAGTGGACACTTTCTCCAGATACATTTCAACAAGGTCCCTGAGGGCGAGGTCACGCGGAATATCACCCATATTCCTCACCGCCTGATGCTGCCAGCGTGCCGGCGTGATCTTGCTGTCCAGCCGGTCACGTATCAGCCCAAGCAGCGTCTTGCGCTCGACCTCGTCAACGCCGAGTTCCGCAAGGCCCTCGTCGGCGACCGGCAGCATTTCCCGGCAAAGCGCGATAGCACTGACCTCCCTGGGCGACATCTCGTGCACGCCGGGCCAGAGAAGATGCGCGTCAAGACTCGACTGGGCGGCTCGATAGAAGTTGTAGTCGGCATAGCGAAACGGAAAAGCCGGCAGCAGGGTATTCACGGAATGGCTAAGCCCCACTGTCAGGCCAACGAGATACGCCGCATTTGCCATCATATCGACGGGTGTTGGTCCTGACGGCAAGGCGCGAAGCTCGATTCGCAAGTGACCACCATCGGCCGAATCGTAGACGGGACGGTTCCAGTTCCAGATCGTGCCTTGATGCATGCGAAGCTCGGCAAGCTCCGGAACCCCGCCGCTGCCAACGACCGCCAGGTCATCGGCATCGGAACAGATCGGCACCAGTATCGGGAACAGATGGCACGACTCGGCGAACAATTCGAGGGCGCCTTTCCTCACCCAGCCGTGGCCGAAAGGCACTCGCGCCATACGCCGCCATTCATGACGATGCCGGCGCGTGTCGATGGCCTGCTTGAACAGCGCTATGCGGGTTTCATCCCAGAGCCGATGCCCAAGCAGATAGGGTGAATTTGCTGCTACTACCAACGCGAGCGGCGTCGCCAGCTGCGCCGCGTTATAACAATCGGCAAACCTGTCCGGATTGACGCGCAGATGGATCTGCAAAGACGTATTCGCTCCCTCAACAGCGACGCTGTCAAAGTCGGTTTCCAGGGGATCATCGCCGTCGATGCAGATATGAATGCCATGGCTGCGGATTCTGCGGAGGCTCGCTGAAAGCGCGTGGAAGCGCGGCGAGTCGGTCATCCAGCCTGACTGCAGCTGGTCAGATTGCAGTGTTGGCAATATGCCAATCGGAACAATGCGCCCCTGAAACTTCCGGGCAATTCCGCCAATCGCATCAAGTGCGGACGTCAGTTCTTCCTGCATGATCGCGAATGGGCGGCCGACGGCGCTAACCGGCGAAACGTTGTACTCGAGATTAAATCGGTCGAGTTCCAACTGCAGATGTGGATCCAGCGCTTCTGCAATCAATTCGCGATTCAGCGGCAGCGCTTCGGCATCCGGCCCAACGATGGACATTTCCAGCTCAGCGCCGAGACTCCAGTCGCCAATACCGAAGCCCGGTCTGTCGAGTAACGTACTGAGGGCCGCAAGATTCTCCCTGAGTCGAGCGTCCGCCCGGCGATACTCTTCGGCGCTGAACGTACTGCGGTCGATCGAGTTTCCCATTGGCCGCCCCCAGGTCTCTTGTTCAGCTCAAAGTATGCCGGAACGCCGCGGCGGGATATACCGGCTTATACTGACGACGCTCCCGGAGAGGACCGGTTAATGCACCAGAATCGACAGGGGCTGCTTATTGCCGGACTGACGCGGTGGCTATTTCAGGCTCTGAAGACGGCGTTGCTTTGCGGCAAACGATTGAAGCCGCAGCTAAAAGCGGACTTTACTGGCAAGTCTAGCGCAACGATCGCTGCAGCCTAAAGCGGACATTCCGGGCGTATACCGCGTGGACCGGGGTGCCAGCGTAACAACGGGCCGTAATTGCCCGCTTCAATTGATGTGGTGCGACGCTGCACTGCCCTGCTGAGAACCACCGCATTGAGCGATTCGACAAACCAGCTCAGCAAGGTCGAATTCGCGGGAGTTATCGCAACCGACCGTCATTTCCTTTTCCGTCGATGTTAGCGCATCGGCCGATGTCGCCTGATTTGTCAGAACCTCGACATCAGCTTCGGATGCGTCAGCCTGGTTTCGTTGCCGCATGGCAAGGCGATGTTCCATTGCTGCCCGATCTGCCTGCACGTCGACAATAACCACCGGACAGTCGCATTCGCGCCCCAGCGCAACAGCTTGCGCCCGACGGGTTCCGGCGAGAAATGCCGCATCCAGAATAACGCTGTGTCCGCTCTCGAGTATCGGCCTGGCCAGCTCGAACAAGCGCTCGTAGGTAACCCGACCGGCGTCTTCAGAATAAATACCCGCACCGAGCCCGGACTGGCTTGACTGGTTTTCGGCGACGCCAAAAATGCGTTTTCGCTCAATGTCTGAACGCAGTCGGATGGCAGGCAAACTCGCCATCAACTGGCCCGAAACCCAGGTTTTCCCGCAACCGGAAAATCCATGCATGACCAGGAGAAAAGATTTCTGAGCGGAGATTCGGCGACCGGCCAGGTCGCAATAGAACAAGGCTTCTTCCAGATCAGCGGCCGCAGCGGCCGCATCCATTCTTTCCTGACTGAGAATGACGGCGACCTTGGCCCGCACAAGACATCGATAAACGAAAAACAGGTCGAGGACGGCAACACCTTCATAGTCACCCGAGATTTCCAGGTAACGGTTCAAAAAGTGCGCGGCAAGATCCTCTCTGTTCCTGGCGGCGAGATCCATGACGAGAAAACCGACATCGCACATGACGTCAATGTGGCGCAGATCGTCATTGAACTCGATACAGTCGAAGCTCGTGATTCCGTCCGCGAGTCGCACGAGATTTTCCAGGTGCAGGTCGCCATGACAATCACGCACCATACCGTTGTCGAACCTGTGTTCCAGCAATTCCTGTTTTTTCTCGAGCTCGCGGTCCGTCCACTCTCGCAGTCGCTCAAGAAGTGCGGCGTCAATACTTTTCTCGAGCACCGGGAAATTATCCTCCATCAGTTCCCTGGTCAGACGAAGCACCCTCGCTCGCTCTGGCACCGCAATTATGGTCGCCGCCGAATGCCTGGAGGCAATATTCGCGGCCAGTTCCTGCATGTCCGGCACGGTCAACACGCCGGCTTCGAGTTGCTGGTCAAGCCTTAGAGCCTGTGCGAACCTGCGCATGCGCACTGCAAACTCGATCGCCTCGCCGCTGCCGTCGACCAGCGGTTGACCGCCTTCGATAGTGATCGGGACAACGCCAATATAAAGAGACGGTGCCCAGGGTTGGTTTAGCCTGATTTCCTCGTTACAGAAAAATTTGCGGCGCTCGAGCGTGCTGAAGTCGAGGAAATCAAGCTTGATGGGCTTTTTGATTTTGTAAACGTAGTCGTCAGTAAGGATCAACCAGGAAATGTGCGTTTGGATAATCTCGACAGTCGAGACGCTATGCCGAAATGCGCCCGGCTGCCGCAGACCATCGATAAGGCGCTCGTCGTAATTGAACTGGCTCGAACCCGCGCGGTGCATTTTCAGTTCAGACCTCGAGCGCTTCCCGCTTTGACTGGGCGCGAATCGCCACTTTCAGAAGCGGCGGCGCTACAAGCGTCGTCACCATGACCATGAGTACAATCGCGGAAAAAATCGCATCGTCAATGACGCCAAGCGTACGGCCAATGGCAGCAAAAACCAGGCCGACCTCTCCCCGTGGCAGCATGCCAATACCAACGACCAGTTTGTCGACCGGCTTTCGCGCACCAAAGCCGCAAAGCAGTTTGCCGACCACAGCGGCGACCAGCAGCCCGGCTGCCACCGTAATGACCGGCCAGGACATGAACGCCTCCAGCTTGACCTGCATACCCATCAGGATGAAAAAGATCGGCACCAGGATCACTTCGAGCGGCATGATCAGCTCGCGGATGCGAATGGGTCGATTCCTTGCATTCTCGTATTCACTGAAAAAACTGTCTGACAGGATGATTCCTGCGGCGAATGCCCCAATGATCGTGGCCAGGCCGGCCAGGTTGGCAGCCCAGGCCAATAACATGACGAAAAGGTAAGAGGTAAACATCTTGGCCTCAACAATGTCCAGCCGGCCCATTATTTTTGCCGCAAAGCGGACAGTCGTGGGACCCAGGCTCATCGCGCCGAAGAGAAACAGGGCGGAAACGATGATGACCGTAACGATCTCTTCAATATTGATGCTGCCGCTGACAACAATGCCCGATACCACGGCGAGTATGATGAGTCCCAGAATATCGTCGAAAACCGCTGCACCGAGAATGATATGACCCTCGCGCGACCCGCTGCGCTCCAGCTCACGCAGCACATTTGCCGTAATGCCGATACTGGTGGCTCCAAGCGTCGCGGCGACAAACAGATCGGTGTTGAGCGGCTGATCAGGCAGTAGCAGGTAGACCGCCGCGAAACCGAGCGCCAGCGGAGCAACCACGCCAATGACAGCGACGCGAAGGGAATCTGCCCCGGCCTTGCGCAGCTCGTCGAGATTGGCATCCAGCCCGACCATGAACAGCAGGAAAATAACGCCGTAGCGGGAAAATACGTCGACGGTTTGAGCAACCTGCATCACCTGGCCGCCTTGAGGGCCGGTCACAATTCGCGCGATTTCAACAGCTTTTTCGGGCCCGAATATGCTCGCCGCCGCCTGGTCAATCGGCACACCGGCGAGCGCCTGGTAAACCACCTCGAAAACCCGCGGCCCTTCGCGAAGCACGGTAATGAGGTCAACACCCATGTACCAGGCAATATTGCCCAGCAAGATACCCATTAGCAGCTCGCCAAGTACGGTCGGCTGGTCGAGCTTGCGCGCCGCAAAGCGACCGATAACCGCAAACAGCAGTATGCTGGTAACGCCGAGAATCACCGGTGCGATAGGGTCGCCGTGGATGTAACTGCCTGCCGTTTGCAGCGTCTGGTCCATTCTGTCAGCAAATCCTGGGTAGCGGATCGTCCTCCAGTTCTTCGAGGAAACGCTCGCCGCCAAGCGACGTTTCCAGAATTACCCGTTGTCCTGCGCTGGCAATCCGACCAACGCGAGCCGCATCGCGACCTGCGTCGATGGATTTCCAGGCCTGCAAAGCAGCATCGGCCTGGTCTGGAGAAACAACGGCAACTACGCGGCCTTCGCAGGCCAGGTACAAGGGGTCGTAGCCGAGCATGTCGCATACCGACTGAACCTGCGCCTTGACCGGAATGGTCGACTCCAGCCGCATGCCGAGCCCTGTTGCGCGAACGATTTCATGGGCGACCGAGGCGATGCCGCCCCGGGTCGGATCGCGCATGAATCGAAGACCGTCGAATTTCATCATCGCGGCGGCGAGCGGGATGACGCAGGCGGAGTCTGATTTCAATTCGCCACGCAATCCGAATTCTTCGCGCGCAAGCATGACCGCCGTGCCGTGATCTCCCACGGATCCGCTCACCAGCACAACGTCACCTTCCTCGATTCGCCGCATCGATGGGACAACGCCCGGCATTCTCGTACCGACACCGGTGGTAGCCAGGTACAGACCACCGCCCTCACCGCGACGCAGGACCTTGGTGTCACCGGCGGCGACCTTTACGCCCGCCTCCCTCGCTGCCCGGGCAAGGCTCGCGACGATGCGATCAAGCACCGCAACTTCCAGGCCTTCCTCGATAAACGCGTTTAACGTCAGGTACAACGGCTGCGCGCCGGCAACCGCAAGATCATTAACCGTTCCGTGAACGGCAAGCGAGCCAATGTCGCCGCCCGGAAACTCCAGGGGCTGCACCGTGAACCCGTCCGTCGTGATCAGCGTCTCACCCCCGTTTAACGCAATTGGCACCGCGTCCGCCGCCGTATCCAGATCAGCGTTCGCCAAGTGATGCACGAATATTTCCTCGATCAGCTCGCGCATGAATCGCCCGCCATTACCGTGCGCCAACGAAATCCGATCGTCCTCCATTATCGATGCTCCAATACGTCGAGCGCCGCGAGTTCAGCGATCTGGCCGAACGAAATAGCGGCATCGTTGCAGGGCAGCGCATGTCCCATCTCCGCCCTGAAGCCGTCTACCGCCAGCAGTTCGATCACTCGCTCGGTCAGTGAGCGGTTCTGGAATACGCCGCCGGCCAACCCGACCCTGTCGAAACCATGGAATTCCGCAACCGCCCGCGCTTGCTGCGCCAGCGCCGCCGCCATGCTTGAATGAAACGATTCGGCACGCGATCTTTGGCTTCGCGATTCATCACCCAACATGTCAAGCAACGGTTCCCAGTCCGTTCGCCAGACGCCGTCACCGTCATGTGCCAGTGCCAGAGGAATAACTTCACCCGTTGCAACGCAAAGCGCCTCCAGCTGCATCGGGCCCTGCGCTTCGAAGCTGACCTTGTGAGTACCACAGACTATCGCGCTGGCGGCGTCGAACAGACGGCCGACCGCTGACGTTTGCGGGGCATTCAGCTGCCGCCGCCAGGCAGTGCGAAGCAGTCCGCCCGGATCGTTTTCGGCGCCCCAGTTTCGGTCACATTCCCAATGTAGCGCCGCCGCGCTGCGCCACGGTTCACGGCCGGCTCGTTCTCCGCCCGGCAAACGGAACGGCCGCATGCTCGCCACCCGCTGCCAGTGGCCCGGCCCGCCGAGCAGCGCTTCACCGCCCCACAGGGATTTGTCCGGACCAAGACCGACCCCGTCCCAGGTAAAGACCAGCCAGCGATCGCAATCCGGAAATTCTGCAGCAACAGCAGAGGCATGTGCGAAGTGGTGCCAGACCGGGCTAACCGGCAGCTCCGCCTGGGCTTTGGCCCAGCGGTGAGTGGCGTATCCCGGGTGCTGATCGCAAACGATTCGCTCCGCCCTGACGCCATACAGTTGCTGCAAGTCGGCGACGACAGTTGCAAACACCGCCATGCTTCTGGGGCTGTCCATTTCACCGATGTGCGGCGAAATAACGACCCGATCGTCCCAGCCCAGGGCAACGGTGCCTTTCATGTGTCCGCCAACGGCCAACACCGGCTTTTTCAGACGCCACGGCAGGGTCAGCTCGCGCGGGGCGCTGCCGCGGCCAATTCGCAACGGCCGCATACGCTGCGCGATGCGGCGATAGACCGGGTCATCCGCGGGTCGCAAGATCGGTCGATCGTGATGCAGGAAGCCGTCCGCGATATTCGCCAGGCGCTGACTGACAGCGTCGTTGTCGGTAAGGACCGGCTCGCCGGTGATATTGGCGGATGTTGCGACCAGCGGCCCGCCAAAGTCCGCGGTCAAGAGTTGATGCAATGGCGTGTAAGGCAGGAAGACGCCCAGCTCGGACAAACCCGGCGCGACATTGTCCGCCAGTGGCGCGGCATTGCGTTTCTCCGCCAGCACGATCGGACGCATCGGTCCTGCAACCAGTTTTGCTTCCCGGGGCGACAGTGTTACCGACTGTCGCAGCTCGTCCAGGCCGCTCTTCCCCGCTGCCGGAAACATCACGGCAAGTGGCTTGTCTGGTCTGTGCTTGCGCTGCCGCAACAGCGCGACGGCATCGGGATTGCTGGCATCGCACATCAGGTGATAGCCGCCGACTCCCTTTGCCGCGACAACTTTCCCGTCGTGGAGAAACTGCACGGCAACGCGCAGAGCGTCATCGCCGGACGCAACGGTGGCATGCCCCACGCTGTTGAAGCTGACCTGCGGACCGCAGCTAGGACAGGCAACCGGCTCCGCATGAAAGCGACGGTCGGCAGGATCTTCATACTCCTCCCTGCATTCGGCACACAGCGGAAAGCCCACCATGCTGGTATTGGGCCGGTCGTAGGGCAGCCGCTCTATTAAAGTGTAGCGCGGCCCGCACTGCGTGCAGTTGATAAACGGATAGCGGAACCGGCGGTCCCCGGGATCGGCAAGTTCGTCGCGACAGTCATCGCACATGAAATAATCGGGCGGTACAAATATTTTGGCGTCCGCATTCGCCGAGCTCGCCGCAATCGTAAAAGCGGCAAAACACTCATGCTCACGCGCAACGACGGACTCCAGCGCCGGCTGCGACAACGGCGGTGCACAAGCGATGAGATCGCGTTGAAACCTGCCAAGCGCCTCGGTCGATCCGCTGGCAACAATCCGTACCTCGCCAACCCGGTTTTGTACTTCGCCGGTAATCCCGTGCTGCAATGCCGTGCGGTATACGAATGGTCGAAAGCCAACGCCCTGCACATGACCGGTCAACGTAATGCAGACAGTCAGGTCACGGGCAAATGGCGATACGCTAGCCACGAGAAACCGTTTTCCTGCGGCCTTCCCACTCGTTTTCCCGATAACCGGCGGACCACCAGATGCGGCACGCTCCTTCGTCCGACACCATGCACGGTCCAACCGGTTTGCGTGGCTTGCAGGCAACGCCGTAGAGCCTGCATTGATTCGGATAAATCTTGCCAAGCACGACGCTCGCACAATCACATCCGGGAGGCATTTCTCCGACACGCTTGCGGGAGTCGTCGGCGTACGACTGGAAATGAAGGCGTGCATCGTGTGCCGAATATTTTTCGGTCAGCGCATACCCCGATTGCGGAATAATGCCGATGCCGCGCCAGTTGGCGTCGACGACGTGCATAACCTCGGATAACTGTTTTCGTGCGAAGGGATTGCCGCCGGCGCGCACGACTTCCGGGTAGCAGTTCTCCAGAGCGGCTTTGCCGTCCCGTAGCTGACGTAGCACCGAATACATTGCCGCCAGCAGCGTGTCGGCGCGAAATCCGGCGACGGCGGAGGGAATGCCGTGCTTGCTGGCCACAAATTCCCATTCCTCCGGACCCATGACCGTCGAAACGTGGCCAGGTGCAATCAATGCATGAAAACCCGGCTCGCCCGACTCGAGCAGCATCGCCACGGCAGGCCAGGTCAGTCTGCCCGACAGCAGGAGCAGGAGGTTTTCCGGCGCGCCTTCGGCCAGCATGGCAGCGACAGGCGCGGTCGTCGTTTCGAATCCCGCCGCAAAGAACACAACCTTGCGGCCCGGATTTTCTTGCGCAATTCGTACCGCTTCCATCGGCGTCGCGACCGGCCGTATATCACCGCCGGCGGCGCGCGCCTGCTCGAGCGAGCGCGGCTCGCGTTTTGGTACGTTAACTGGCACCCGCAACATATCGCCGAATGCGACCAGTATGACGTCTTCATTCAGCGCGATCTGAATGGCCTCGAATACGTCTTCTTCGGGGCATATACAAACCGGGCAGCCAGGACCGGGAACGAGCTCGATGTTTTCCGGAATGGCCGTGCGCAATCCTGCCATCGAAATGGATCGTTCGTGCCCGCCACAGACGTTCATAATCCGCACACGCCGCTCCAGGTTCAGGCCCTGCAGCTTGTCCAGCCAGCCTTTCGCGCTCAACGTCATGATGCGCTCCGTTTTATCAGTAGTCTGGCAGTGAATGGGAATGCTGCAGCGCGCCTTCGGGCTGGATTGCCGGACGAACGAACTCGCCATCTGCAACGCGCTGACGAACTTTTTCACACTGATCTTTAAGCCAGTTGATCCACACGTCCATGCCGTTGCCATTTCGGGCCGATACCTCGATCACGGGCGCCGCATTCGCCAGGTTTCGCAGATGCTTCTCAGCATTTGCCGGCACGAAATCTCCCAGCACCTCGAGCAAGTCGCACTTGCTGATCAGCATGAGGTCTGCCGCGCGAAACATGACCGGGTATTTCGCCGGTTTGTCGTCGCCTTCCGGCGATGACAGCAGCGTTACGTTCAGATGCTGGCCGAGATCGAAACTGGCCGGGCAAACCAGGTTGCCGACGTTTTCGATGAAAACAATGTCCAGTCCCTCAAGCTCCAGTTCGTGCAACGCATCGTGCACCATGTGTGCGTCCAGGTGGCATGCGGTCCCGGTGCTGATCTGAACCGCCGGCACGCCCTTGTCACGAATTCTCCTGGCGTCATTTTCAGTTTCGAGATCGCCCTCGACCACCGCGACGCTCAGTTCGCCGCCGAGCAACTCGATCGTTTTTTCGAGCAGCAGCGTCTTGCCCGCGCCAGGCGACGACATGAGGTTGACGGCCAGTACACCGCGCCGGTCGAAATGCTCACGATTGTGCGCCGCTTCGTGATCATTGGCGTGCAGCAGGTTCCTGAGGACCTCGACAGATTCGTTGCCCGACGCCGTATGCTCGTGCCGACCGCCTGCCGCCACGAGATGTGCGTTTCCATGAGTTACATTACAGCCACAGGTATCACACATTCGCGACTTCTCCCCTCATCGATTTCTCGTTGCAAAAGCAGGTCGGGATCACATCGGGCCGAAGGGGCCTTCGCGACCTCATCCCGCGTCCCCGACGATTTCGTCAAATAGTTGCCATGACTCAGCGGCATCCGCCGCGGTAATTTTTTGGATCGCGTAGCCGACGTGCACCAGAACATAATCACCCGGCGAAATGTTTTCGCTCTGCATCATGAACAAGCTGACCTGGCGTTCGATTCCACGCGCTTCGCAAACGCACTGGAATTCGTCGACCGACCTGACCTGCATTGGCACCGCGAGACACATAGTTACAGATTCCTGGGCGCCCTCAGGCGCGTTGCTTGGCTCAAAATGTCGTAACCCATAATAGATTGCGTTTCCCCGTCCTAACGTAAGTAATAACGCCTATTCAGATGCAGTGCTTCCGAGTCTAAGTTAGTGCACTGGAGAGGTGTCACGTTGTGGTCACTCAGGCCGCGCGATCACCAGGGATGATCATACATTCTCCGCCACATGAGCGGGCTGACAGGGACATTCGACCCGCGCGAACCTTTGCAAAGAAGGAGAGTCGAAATGCAAACCCGTGACACTTTCTACGAGGTGATGCGCCGACACGGCGTCACGCGCCGTAGCTTCCTCAAATTTTGCAGCCTTACCGCCGCCGGCCTCGGACTCGGTCCCGAATTCGCCGGCAAGATTGCTCACGCACTGGAAACCAAGCCGCGCACGCCCGTCATCTGGCTGCATGGACTTGAGTGCACCTGCTGCACTGAGTCGTTCATCCGGTCGGGCCATCCACTTGCCGGTGACGTTGTGTTATCGATGATCTCACTTGATTACGACGATACCTTGATGGCGGCAGCGGGCCACCAGGCTGAGGAATTACTCGAGCAGACAATCGAGAAGTATGACGGCCAGTATATTCTTGCCTGCGAAGGCAATCCGCCGCTCAACGAAGACGGCATGTACTGCATTCAGGCCGGCAAACCTTATGTTGAGAAACTCCGCCACATGGCGGACCACTGTAAAGCCATCGTCGCCTGGGGTTCATGCGCGTCGTGGGGCTGCGTGCAGGCAGCAAGACCCAATCCGACACGGGCGACACCAATTCACAAAGTCATTCTCGACAAACCCATCGTCAAGGTGCCCGGTTGCCCGCCAATCGCAGAGGTAATGACCGGTGTGCTGACCTACATGATCGCATTCGACGAACTGCCGGAACTGGACCGTCAGGGTCGACCGAAAATGTTCTACAGCCAGCGCCTGCACGACAAGTGCTACCGACGTCCGCATTTCGATGCCGGCCAGTTTGTCGAGCACTTTGATGACGAAGGCGCACGTAAGGGCTACTGCCTGTACAAGGTCGGTTGCAAAGGGCCGACAACCTACAACGCGTGTTCGACCGTCGAATGGAACGGTGGCCTGTCGTGGCCCGTCAAGTCCGGCCATGGCTGCCTGGGCTGCGCGGAAGACAACTTCTGGGATAAAGGTTCTTTCTACAGCGCAGTGACTGATTTCGGCGTAATGGGTGGAGCAGAAGCCACAGCCGACAAGATTGGCGGAATCCTTGCTGGTGCCGCCGCGATTGGTGTGGCAGCCCATGCCGCCGCATCCGTTGTATCGCACATGAAGCGTGACAATACGCAGGAGACAAGCCATGACTGAGATCGTAACGCCTAATGGCTTCACACTCGACGACGCCGGCCAACGTGTTGTCGTTGATCCTATATGTCGCATCGAAGGCCACCTGCGCATTGAGGTCAATGTCGACAGCGACAATATCATTCGCAATGCCGTCTCTACCGGAAACATGTGGCGCGGGCTTGAGGTCATCCTGAAGGGCCGGGACCCGCGGGATGCATGGGCCTTCACGGAGCGCATATGCGGTGTCTGCACCGGCGTGCACGCTTTGCTGTCCTGCCGGGCGGTCGAGGACGCGCTGGATATCGACATTCCGAAGAATGCCAACTCGATTCGCAATCTCATGATGCTTGCGCAGTACACCCAGGATCACCTGGTGCATTTTTACCACTTGCACGCATTGGACTGGGTTGACGTCGTGAGTGCTCTGAGCGCCGATCCCGCGGCAACGTCCGCGCTGCAGCAAAGCATCTCGAACTGGCCGAAGTCGTCACCGGGCTATTTCCGCGACGTACAAAACAAAATCAAACGCTTCGTGGAATCCGGTCAACTGGGTCCATTTGCCAACGCGTACTGGGGCAGCCCGGCCTACAAGCTGCCTCCCGAGGCCAACCTGATGGCCGTTACGCATTACCTGGAGGCGCTCGATTTCCAGAAAGAGATTGTCAAGATTCACACCATCTTCGGTGGTCGCAATCCACACCCCAACTGGCTGGTCGGCGGTATGCCCTGCTCCATCAACGTTAATGAAGCCGGCGCAACGGGAGCCATTAACATGGCCTGGCTAAACCAGGTATCCGACATCATCAATGCGTCTATCGACTTCATTGACCAGGTATACATCCCAGATCTCAAGGCGATCGCATCGTTTTACAAAGACTGGACATTCGGTGGCGGCCTGTCGAGCAAGAACGTCATGTCCTACGGCGAATTTCCGGCGTTGGCAAACAACTACACCAACGAGTCCTGGATGATGCCGAACGGAGCCATTCTTAACGGCGATCTCAGCACGGTTTACGATGTCGATCCGCGGGATCCGGAACAAATCCAGGAATTTGTCACGCATTCCTGGTATTCGTACCCGAACCCGGATGAAGGCCTGCATCCATGGGCTGGCGTCACGGTGCCGAACTTCGAACTTGGTCCCAACCTTAAGGGATCGAAAACGAATATCGAAGCCATTGACGAGCAAGCAAAATACTCCTGGCTCAAAGCGCCACGTTGGCGTGGCAATGCCATGGAGGTTGGCCCGTTGGCGCGATACCTGGTGGCCTACGCGCGTGGCAACGAGGAAATCAAGGCGCAGGTTGACGGCCTGCTGTCCGATCTCGGTCTGCCAATCACCGCGTTGTTCTCAACCCTTGGCCGGACAGCGGCTCGCGGGCTGGAGTGTTCCTGGTCAGCGCATAAGATGCGCGGCGTTTTCGACGACATGATGGCCAATATCAAGGCCGGCGATGTCGCTACAGCGAACATGGAGAAATGGGAACCTGCGACCTGGCCGGCAGACACCAAAGGTGTCGGCATCGGCGAGGCACCGCGCGGCGCACTTGGTCACTGGGTGCACATCAAGGATACCAAGCTGGAAAACTACCAGGCCGTCGTACCAACGACATGGAATGCATCGCCAAGAGACCCGCAGGGAAATATCGGCGCCTACGAGGCGGCACTATTGGGAACGCCCATGGCCGACCCGTCACAGCCGCTGGAAATACTGCGAACCATTCACAGCTTTGACCCGTGCCTGGCCTGTGCGTCCCATGTGATGTCGCCGGACGGACAGGAACTCGCCGTCGTCAAGATACGCTAGGGAGATTGCAGCCATGCAGAGCACTGCGATGAGCACAGCACCGACAAAAACACGCGGCAAAGCCGTCTATGTCTTCGAGGCGCCAGTAAGGGTCTGGCATTGGGTCCACGCACTGAGCATCGTCGTGCTTGCGGCTACCGGTTACCTGATCGCGAATCCGCTGCCAAGTATTGGCGGCGAAGCCAGCCAGCATTTCATGATGGGCAACCTGCGCATGATTCACTTTATTGCGGGTTACGTTTTTGCCATCGGCTTTGCTGTGCGGCTCTATTGGGGCATCGTCGGCAACCAGTACTCGCGAGAGCTGCTTTACCTGCCAGTGTGGCGAAAAGCCTGGTGGAAAAACCTGTGGCAGGAGCTGCTTTTTTACCTGTTTCTCCGCAAGGAGGCGCCGCCTTCAGTGGGTCATAACGCGCTGGCCCAGTCCGCGATGTGGTTTTTCAATACCCTGCTGGGACTGTTCCTGATCTTTACCGGTTTTGCGCTCTATGGTGAAGGACTGGGAATGGATAGTTGGGCGGACAATTGGTTTGGCTGGGTCATCCCGCTGCTCGGAGGTTCACAGAGCGTCCGCATGTTGCACCTGTTCGGCATGTGGCTGATCCTGATGTTCGCCATCATTCA
>Ga0316195_10000486_pt1 | contig 15987 bp, 16 predicted proteins | sample Phised1_MG_FD_204937 | JGI IMG/M metagenome (GOLD analysis project Ga0316195, IMG submission 204937) | Coastal sediment microbial communities from Maine, United States - Phippsburg sediment 1 | ecosystem: Environmental > Aquatic > Marine > Coastal > Sediment | place: USA: Maine | collected...
ACAACCGTTAACGGCCCTCCCTGCTGGGAGGGCCGTTACTTAGAATCCAGCAACGTTATCAAAGTGCCTGCCCTTAGCGGTCGGCGTTTATGTCTTGGAGGGGATACGACTCGTGCCCAGCATCACCCAAAAGGGGCCAACCCCTCCAAGTCAAAGCGTTGGGCCATAGCATACGTTTTTAAGAACTCCTTCAAATCAAGCGACAACCTGTCCGGTTAGGATTAAAGTGATGAAAAACCTGCCTTTTCTGTCCTTCGCGATGTTCCTGGTCACGCTTTTTTCCACCTTCCTGTTTGCCAGCAAAGGCCTCTGCCAGGACGAAATAGACACCATCAAGCTGTCACGTTACACCGCGATTGCCATGGCTATCCGTAACAACATCGACCTGCGGGTGCGCGCACTTGATTCGTCGCTGGCGGAAACCGACATTAAGGCAAGCAGATCGATGTACAATCCACAGGTCAGCCTGGCCGCCAATTATGCCCAGACCAACGTCGCCGGAGAGACCTACGGGACCGAGGATATCTCGGGCGTCATGAGCATCACCCAGAACCTTTCGACCGGTGGCAATGTCGCGGCGACCACCTGGACCGGGCCTACCAGTGCATACGCGGACCCGCTCTATGATTATACTGACTGGTCGTCCGCGGTCGGCATCACCATCTATCAACCCCTGCTCAAAAATGCCGGCAAAGAGGCCACGGAACTCGGCATTTCACAGGACGAATACGCCTACTCAGGATCGCTCGAGTCCTTCCGGGACAATGTCATCCAGACGGTCTTCTCCGTGGTCAGCGAGTACAACCGCCTCTATGTCCTGCACCAACTGCTGGAATCACGGCAAGCCGCACTGCGTTCGGCACAACAGCTCTTGCAGGAAATCAAGGCGAGCCCCAAGCAGGGTGAAAACCACAACATCGACATTGCCAATACCGAGTATGCCGTGAGCCAGCGCCAGACCGAGTATATCGAAGCGGCGCGGAGTGTCAGCAGCAAAGAGGCCAGCCTGCGCTACCTGATCGGGGTTGAACAGAAAGTGCATATTCTTCCGGTTGACCCGCCTTCCAGGGAAGAACCGGCGGAAACCGAGGAGCAGGCGATCGCTCTGTCCCTCGCGCAGCGCCCTGACCTGAAAGAGTTGCACATCCAGCTGAAGTCCAGCACGTTGCGCGAGAAGGTTTCCAAGCGTAACTTGATGCCCGATCTCGCCCTGACCGCCGGTGGCGGCTTTCGTGGCTACGCAGAGGATGGAACCTTCAACGACACCGTCACGCAGATCAGCGACGGCAAGGGGGGGTACTGGTCTGCCGGTGTGCGCATCAGCTTCCCCCTTGGCAACGACCTGGCAGAGAGCGACCATCGTCGCAATACCCTGCGCACCGAACAGTTGAAAAACCAGATAACTGCGGCCGAATGGAAAATCCGCGACGCCATCCAGGAAGACAACCGGTCGCTGATCTCGGCACGCCTGCAGATGATGGAGACCGCCAAGTCCAAGGCTCTGGCGGAGCAGCGCGTGGCGCAGTACCAGCAAAGCCGGCGCATCGGCAAAGCTTCGGTCAAGGACCTGCTTGATGCGGAAAACGATCTGATCTACGCGCGCAACCTGGAACTGAATGCCGTTGAAAACTTCGCCTACCTGGTCGCCCGGCTATGGAAAGATATTGGCGTGCTGCTGGAGCGGCAGAACATCCGTATCGACACAGACCATCCAGAGCAGGCCACCGCGGAGGATATCCCCGCGACTCTCACTGAGGACCAAAGGGCCGCCGCAGTAGCCAGGGCAATCGTTCAGCCCACCGTCGCCCCACTTGAGACCCCCGCTGCAGCGACCAATGTCGACAAAAAACCGGCAAAGAAAACGGCCGCATTGCCTGAAAAAACCGCTGACAGTTCCAAAACCAAGACCATCGCTTCAACAAAAGCGATGAAACCGGCGGTGAATGAACAAGCAGCGGCCACCGTCACGAAACACTCTGCCGAAGGGACTTCCTACACCTTGAAAATCGGCGAATACCTCGCCTCGGAGATTGCGTCGGTCAAGAAGAAGATAACGCGTGGCGGACTGGTCCCGGTGGTCATGGATGGTCTCAAGCAGGAACGGCAGGTGTTTCGCCTGTTCATAGGAGATTACCGGGATTTGGCGTCAGCCAAGCAAGCAATCGAGCCGTTTCAGAAGACCCACAGCAGCAGCTTTATCCTCAAAAATGCTGCCCACGGCTATGACGCCTATGCCGGCTCCTTTTTCAACCTGGAGGGCGCCGAGACTGAGCAGAAGCGACTGGCCGCAAAGGGCATGACCTTGAGCGTGAAAAAAGTCTCCGTCAGCCTACCGGCCTTTCTGCTGACCGCCGGGAGCTTCACGTCCCGGGAAGCAGCCATGGCAGGGGCGAAAAAACTCGAACAGCAGGGTCTGTCTGTCGAAATCCTGGAGAGTTAGGAGTTGCATGCCGTTTCGCGCGACCGGGTGCTTTGCTTGCCCGGTCGTTATCAAGAGCCTACCCCCTGCAAACGAGCCGCAGCCCATCACCCTTGTCAAACCATCCAGCGCCGATTAGAATCGACACTCTCATGGAGCGTGTACGATGAAGATCTGCCTGATCGAACCTTTCCATACCGGATCCCACGCCGCCTGGGGCGAAGAATATGCACGGTACAGCCGTCACCATGTCACCTTGCTGACCCTGAGTGGGCGGCACTGGAAATGGCGCATGCATGGCGGGGCAGTAACCTTGGCGCGGCAATTCATGGCCGGCAGGGAGAACCCCGACCTACTTCTCGCTTCCGACATGCTCGACCTGTCGACTTTTCTCGCCCTGACCCGCGCAAAAACGCATGACCTGCCAGCGGCTCTGTATTGCCACGAAAACCAGCTCTGCTACCCATGGTCACCGGATGACCGTGACCCGGCAAAGCGGCGCGATGCCCACTACGCGTTCATCAACTACACCAGCGCCCTGGCCGCCGATGCCGTGCTGTTCAACTCCCGTTATCATCTTGACGCCTGGACCGGCCAATTGCCGGAATTCCTCAAGAGCTTCCCCGACCAGAACGAACTTGAGAGCTTGAAAGTGATACAGGCAAAAAGCGCCGTGCTGCCGTTGGGTATGGACCTGCGGCGCCTTGACCAATATCGCCCGGCGCAGCCGAAGGACCCCGCCGAACCGCCTTTGATCCTCTGGAACCACCGCTGGGAGTACGACAAGAATCCGGAAGAATTCTTCCGGGTGCTCTATCAGCTCCAGGCAGAAGGCGTGCCCTTCGAAGTGGCGCTCCTTGGCGAAAGCTACCGCAAGAGCCCGCCGGCCTTTGCCGAGGCACGGCAACGGCTTGGCCCGCGGATCGTGCAGTTCGGCTATGCCGAGGATTTTGCCGACTATGCCCGCTGGCTGTGGCGGGCGGACATCCTGCCGGTCCATTCACACCATGACTTTTTCGGAGCCAGCGTGGTCCAAGCAATCTACTGCCACTGTACCCCGCTGCTGCCGCGCCGCCTCGCCTACCCCGAGCACCTGCCGGAAGAGCTGCACCCTCGACTGCTCTACGACGATGTTGATGATTTGACGACACGGCTGCGCGCCATGCTCAAGCAGCCGTTGCGCAAGACCGGCAAACTGCGCGCTCAGGTTGCCCGCTACGACTGGCAGCAATTAATCGAGCGGTATGATGAGCTGTTTGAAATGCTGTACAATGGGGGAAAGCTTGCGGAGCTCCCATGACCGACTTTAATGGCGAACAACGGGATCGTATCGTTGCAGAGATGCGCAAGGATGAACAGCTGCGCCAAGCCGGCTATCGGGAACAGGCGCTGAAGCTCTTTCCTCACGTCTGCGGCCGATGTACGCGCGAATTCGAGGGGAAGAAACTGCGCGAACTGACCGTGCATCACCGTGACCACAACCACAACAACAATCCACCCGACGGCAGCAACTGGGAATTATTGTGTCTCTACTGCCACGATCACGAGCACACCCGCGACCTTCAGGAGCAGCGCGGCAAAGAACTTCCCGCCGACCGGCAGAGCCGACCAGCGCTAGCCCACGCCCCCTTCTCGGCCCTTGCCGAACGACTCAAGCGGAAAAAATAGTAACCCACAGGAAAAGCTCTGCTTGTCGAGCCGGACCGGTTACTGCTATAACCTGCGGTCTCATCAACTCTCGCCGACAGGACAATGAATTGCCCATGGACACTTTCACCAAGGCCATCGTACGCACACCAGGCCGCAGCATGACCGCCGGCCTGAGCAAGGCGAACCTAGGCGTCCCCGATTATGCCAGAGCGCTCCAACAGCACCGCAATTATATCTCTGCCCTCGAAGCCTGCGGCCTCGAAGTCACTGTTCTGGATGCAGAGGAGGCTTTCCCGGACTCAACCTTTGTCGAGGATACGGCCGTGCTCACGCCGGGCTGCGCGATTATCAGCCGCCCAGCGGCATGCTCGCGGCGGGGGGAAACCGAGAGCATCCGTTTAATCCTCGAGCGCTGCTATACGCACATTGAGAAAATTTCCGCGCCAGGCACTCTGGACGGCGGCGATGTCATGCAAGTTGGGCAGCACTTCTTTATCGGCCTTTCGTTCCGCACCAACCCGGCCGGGGCCGGCCAGTTGATCACCATCCTGGAGCGCTACGGCATGAGCGGATCAACGCTGCCGGTCACGGATTTCCTGCACCTTAAAAGCGGCGTTACCTGCATTGCCGAGCAGACCCTGCTCGCGGCTGGCGCGTTTATCACCCAGTCGGAATTCTCCGGCATGAGAGTGCTGCCCGTGGCAGACGATGAAACCGGCGGCGCCAACTGCATCCGCATTAATGGCAGTATCATTTTGCCGGCAGGCTTTCCGCAGCTTCGCCAGCGGCTGGCAACGGACGGCATTCCACTGGTCGAGGTCGACATCTCCGAGTATGCCAAGCTCGACGGCGGGTTGACCTGCCTGTCCCTGCGTTTCTAGGGGAGACCCTCTTTTCCGCTGCTCTTACCTGTGTCACAGCTCAAAAGCTCGTCACTGCTGAACCCGCCGAGTTCACTATCAGGATAACGCCATCTGCTTGGGCAAAAAAGCCAGGTCAACCAACCCGGAACCAGCCTGTCAAGCAGCGCCCGAGCAGCGGCACCAGCAGGAACAGGGTGAAGATGCGCACCGTGTGTAGCAGGGCCACGATATCCGTCTGCAATCCCTCGGATTGGGCCAACAGACTCATCCCCGACATCCCCCCTGGAGAAAAACCGAACAGCGCGGTGGCGAAATCGATCGCGCCGCTGCGCTGGGCCAACCAGGCCATCAACAGGGCACAGCCAAGCAGGACCAGGGTGCTTAGCACCGCAAAGGGGAGAACCCGTGACAACAATGCCAGGCTGGAACGGTCGAAGGTCATCCCCAGTGTGACCCCCAGCATGATCTGCACCGCCGTCGCCGCCTGGTCTGGGAGAATAAAGCGTCCGGGCAGCACCACCGCAAGCAAGCCGGAACCGAACATCGCGCCGACCACCGGTCCGCCCGGCAGGCCGATCTTCTTGGCCAGCACTCCCCCGATCGCGCCGGCAATCACAATTATCAAGACACGATCCATAGCATCCTCACAGCATCCGGCCTTTGAGTTACGCATCAAGGCCCGAGCTGCAAGACAGCCGGGCCTCGATATGGGGCAGGAGAAAAAAGGTTTAGTCGGGAATTTCCGGCTCCGGCTCCATGATCTTGACGCGGAAGAATTTACCGATAAAAAAGGGCATCACCAGGCCACCCAGGGCCATTACCCAAAGAATCCAGCAGAGCGGACTCCCCCACAGGGTGCCCCAATCGCCGTTGCTGATGTTCAATGCCCGGCGCAGGTTGTCTTCCATCAGCTGGCCGAGCAGGATGCCGAGAATGACCGGAACCAGCGGCACCTCCAATTTGCGTAGCAGCCAGCCGCCGACGCCAAAGGCGATCATGACGAAGAGATCGAATGGGCTGTGGCTGATGGAATAGATGCCGATCAGGCCGACGATGGCAACGATCGGCATCAGCACATGGGAGGGGACCATGAGAAGCTTGGCAAAGAAGCCGACCAAGGGCAGGTTGAGCACCAGCAGCATGATGTTGCCGATGAACAGGGCGGCGATCAGTCCCCAGACCACGTCGGGGTGCTGCTGGAAGAGCAGCGGCCCCGGGGTGATGTTCATCGACATCAGCATCGCCAGCAGCACCGCAGTGGTCCCGCTGCCAGGCACGCCCAGGGTCAGCATCGGCACCAGCGCGCCACCGGCGGCGGCGTTGTTGCCGGCTTCGGGTGCGGCCACGCCGCGCGGGTCCCCGGACCCGAAGGTGCCCTCATGATCGACCAGGCGCTTCTCGATCGTATAGGCCATGAAGCTCCCCAGAGACGCTCCGGCCCCCGGCAAGACCCCGGCGATAAAGCCGACCACGCTGCTGCGCAGGGTGGTCCCGGTCAATTTGAACATCTCCTTCCATTGGATCTTGAATTTGTTGACCGTCACCTTGGTGACCTTGCCGGCATGGCTCTCTTCGAGGAAAAAGAGAATCTCGCTGATGGCAAACAGACCGACGATGGCAACCAGGAAGTTGACTCCCTCAAAAAGTTCCATCTGGTTGAGGGTGTAGCGCGGCTCACCAGTAGCCGGGTCGAGGCCGATGGTCGAAATCATCAGTCCCATGGCGGCGGCCATCAACGATTTGAACTGGTTTTTGCTGCTGATGCCGCCGATAGTGGTAAAGGCCAGCACGAAGAGCACGAAGTATTCGGCCGGGCCGAAAAACAGCGCAAACTTGGCCAGCAGTGGGGCGAACAGCAGCAGGCCGAAGGTGGCGATCAGGCCGCCGACAAAGGAGGAGAGCGCCGAGATCGCCAGCGCCTCACCGGCTTTCCCCTGCTTGGCCATGGGGTAACCGTCGAGGGTGGTCATCAGCGCCGGTTCGTCGCCGGGAATATTCAGCAGGATGCTCGAGATCCGGCCGCCGTACATGGCCCCGTAGTAGACGCTGGTCAGCATGATCAGCGCCGAGGCCGGCGGCAGACGCAGGCTGAAGGCGAGCGGGATGAGGATCGCCACGCCGTTCGACGGCCCCAGCCCGGGCAGGGCGCCGATGATCGTGCCGAGGAAGGCGCCGAGCAGGGCCAGTCCCAGGTTCAGAGGGGTCAGGGCGACATCGAAGCCCTGCATCAAAAAGCCTAAGGTTTCCATCTAGAGTCTCCCGAGCAACCCGGCGGGGAGCGGCAGTTCGAGAAGCATGTCGAACAGCCCGTAAACCGCCAGGGAAACTCCGATTCCGGTAAAAGTCGCCGTCTTCAGAGAGGCACCGAGGCGCCAACCGAGAATGGTCACGGTTAGGATGGTGGCAATGATGAACCCCAGCCACTCCAGCAACCCGGCGTACATGAGTAGGACGACCACGATCAGCCCCATCTGCAGCAGGTGGCGCAAGTCAGGCCAATGGGCGGGGGCATCGGGGCGCACCAGCAGGTAGAGGGCGGTGATGGCGAGCACGGCCCCGAGCAGATAGGGGAAGGTCTGCGGCCCCAGCGGGTCGGCCATGAACCCGGGGTCGAAACCCCGGGCTGTCCAACTGTACACGGCCGCCAGCAGCAGCATTAGGGCGCCGAAAATCCGATCGCTCATTTGATGATTCCGAGTTCTTTCGACAGTTCACGGATATCGGTTACCTGCTTGTTGACAAAGGCATCAAAATCAGGGCCTTTTTTGAAGAATGGCATCAGGCCGTTGTCGGTCATGATCTGTTTCCACTCGGCTGATTTGTAGAGAGTATCCAGCGAGTCGGCCCAGTAGTTATAGGCATCGTCGGAAATGTTTTTGGCCATATAAAAGCCGCGCCAATTGGGGCACACGGCGTCCACGCCCTGCTCAACGGCAGTGGGAATCTCACTCATGGCGCCCGGCAGACGCTCATCGGCAAGCACCGCCAGGATGCGAATACCGCCCGACTCGAGATGCCCCTGGACTTCGCTGACATCACCCGTATAGGCCTGGATGTGGCCACCGAGCACTTGGGTGATCGCTTCGCCACCGCCTTGGAAGGCGATGTACTTGACCTTGTTTAGGTTCTTGACGCCTGCGGCTTTGGCGGCAATCAGCACTTTGAAATGATCCCAGCCACCAACTGCACTACCGCCACCGATGGCAACCTGGGACGGGTCTTTTTTGAGTGCCTCTATGAAATCATTGAGATTTTTAAACGGCGAATCCTTGCCCACCGCGATGATGCCGTAGTCAGCACCCAGGGCACCAACCCAGCGGACCATGTCCTTGTCCATGCCGGGGAACTTGTCCTGGGCCAGGCGGGTGGTGGTGGAGGTGCTGGCCGCAACCAGCAGGTTGGCATCCTCGCTGCGCTTGCTGATGACGTACCCATAGGCGACCCCGCCGCCCGCACCCGGCATATTGGTGACCTGCATCGGGCCCGGCACCAGCTTCAGGTCATAAAGGGCCTTGCCGACTTGGCGGCAGGTGAAGTCCCATCCGCCGCCGGGGTTGGCCGGGGCGATACACTCGGTGTTACCAACGTCAAAGGCCAGCAGGGGGCTGGCCAGCCCGCACATGAGTACCGCTGACAGGAGCAGCATACTGATTTTTTTCATTGTCTTGCCTCCATAGCTGTTGTTGATTTGGGACGGCACCGCTCCGCCATGGGACGTCCGCCATTCCCGTAAGGTTGTGAAATCGTCCTGCTCGCCGGGTCGCTGTATCGGCCAGCTTGTCGGATACAGGAAACTCCTTTTGCACAAAGCATATCCCCCGACTAAAACGCTGTAAACAAAAGGGAAATAAGTTCCATTTGGAACATTAACGTCATTTAGTTCATAGTGTTCACGCCGCTTTTGCGCTATTCTGCAAAACATCTCCAACCGGTAAGACTGACGGCATGACTGATACAACGACAACCTTCCTCGGCCTTTCAGCGACCTTGCAGACCCGCATGATTTTACTGGTCTGCCTGCTGGTGCTGTCACTGACCCTTGTGTCCGGTGCCATTTACACCACCATTATCGGGGACTTCGTCGAGGACCAGATCGGCAAGCGGGCGTTGCAGATTTCCCGCACCGTGGCGCAGATTCCGCTGGTCAAGCAGAAGATTATCGAGCCCCGCCCCGACGGCACCCTGCAGGAACTGGCGGAACGCATCCGCGCCGAGGTCGGCGCCGAGTTCATTGTCATCGGTAACCGGCGGGGGATTCGCTTCTCCCACCCGATCCCGGAGCGGATCGGCCGGGCCATGGTTGGCGGCGACAACGCCCCAGCCCTGGAGCATGGCGAATCTTATGTGTCCCGCGCGGTCGGGACCCTTGGACCGTCAATCCGCGGCAAGGTGCCGATCTTCAATGCTCAGAAGGAAATCATCGGCGTCGTGTCCGTCGGCTACCTGCAGGAGGGGGTCAGGGATCTGGTGCACACGCAGCAGTTGAAGGTTGGTTTGCTGATCTGTGTGCTGATGCTCATCGGCATTGTCGGTGCCGTTCAGATTTCAGGTCGTTTCAAGCGCGCCATCTTCGGCCTGGAGCCGGAACAGATCGCCCGGCTGTTCAGCGAGAGAACCACGATTATCGAGTCGATCCGCGAAGGCGTCGTGGCCATCGACCGCAATGCACGTGTGACCGTCGCCAACCGCCAGGCGATCGAAATCCTCGGCAGGAGCATGGAACAGGGTGTGATCGGACTGCCGATCGGTGAAGTTCTGCCCGGCGCCAAGCTCAGCCGCATCCTCACCGGAGGCGAGCAGCGCCAGGACCAAGAACTCGAGGTGGGCGGCACCACCATGATCATCAACACCGTGCCGATGCTGGAGCAGGGGGAGATCATTGGCGCGGTAGCCAGCTTCCGCCGCAAAGACGAGCTCGACATCCTCGCCAAGCAGCTCTCCCAGGTCAAGGAGTACTCCGAGATGCTGCGTGCCCAAACCCACGAATATTCCAACAAGCTGCACACTATCGCCGGGCTGATCCAGATCGATCACAGCAGGGAAGCCCTGGAGTTGATCGGCCGGGAGACCGCCGGTTATCAGGGGCTGATAGCCTTTCTGGCCAAGGCGGTACCCTTCCCGGTGCTGGCGGCCTTCATCCTCGGCAAGTACAACCACGCCCAGGAGCTGCGCATAGACTTCGAGATCGATCCCGACAGCCAGCTCACCGATGTTCCGGCTGAAATGAGCCGGGAAAAGTTGGTCACCATCCTCGGCAACCTGATCGACAACGCCTTCGACGCCGCCCTGCAGGGCGATCAAAAGGCCCGCGTCAAACTCACCATGACCGATCTCGGCAAGGACCTGGTGTTCGAAGTCGAGGATTCCGGACGGGGCATTGCCGCCGCACAAAGTGAACAGATTTTCGAAAAAGGCTTTACCACCAAGCCGAATGACCACGGCCAAGGGCTCTACCTGGTGAAGAAAGCGTTGCAGGAGCTCGACGGGCAGATCACCCTGGGGGACAGCGAACTGGGCGGCGCGCTCTTCTCGGTGTTTATCCCGAAACACAGGAGGCCGTGACATGGGCTTCAGTGTACTGATTGTCGAGGACGACCCGAAGATCGCCGAAATCCACCGACACTTCACCGAAAAAGTCGACGGTTTCAGTGTGTGCGGTATTGCCGGCAGCCTTGACGACGCCGAAAAGATGAGCCAGCTGCTCGAACCCGACCTGATCCTGCTCGACCTTTACTTCCCTGAAGGGCTCGGCACCGAGATCCTTTGGCGGATCAGGGCCCGGCACCAATCCAGCGACGTCATCCTGATCACCGCGGCCAAGGAACTCGACACCCTGCAGGAGGCGATGCGTGGCGGCGTGTTCGATTACATCCTCAAGCCGGTGCTGTTCCAGCGTTTCCAAGAAACGCTGGAGCGCTTTCGCGACTACCGCCAGCAGCTGCAGGGCAGGGGCCCCCTCGACCAGAAGGATGTCGATCGCCTGCTACACCCCTTCAAAGAAAGCAAACCGGGGGAACCGGCCTTGCCTAAAGGGATCGATCCCTTGACCCTTAAAAAAATCCGCGCAGTCTTCGTGCATCCGCACGCCGACGGGTTAAGTGCCGAAGATGTCGGTGAAAGGGTCGGCACCAGCCGCACCACCGCCCGCCGCTACCTGGAATACCTGACGGCGACCGGCCAGCTCACCGCCGAGCTGGTCTACGGAGCCGTTGGTCGCCCGGAGCGCAAATACTTCTCTGCGTAAACTCAGCCAGCACCCCTTGTGTTATCACGCGACAGTGCTTAAATAAACAAGGAGGTGCCATGCGCTTTTTACTTTACAACATCCGCTATGCAACTGGCCCGAAGATGCATAACTACGTGCGCTCTTCGCACCGCAACCTGGCACGCATCACAGCTTTCCTGCGCGATCTCGAACCGGACCTGGTCGGCCTGATCGAGGTGGATCACGGCTCTTACCGTAGCGGCGGCAAGAACCAGGCAGAGCTGCTCGCCGCATCGCTGGGGCACTACCAATCGCATTCGATCAAGTACGGACACGGTTCCTTCTGGCGCAGAGTCCCGGTGCTTAAAGCACAGGGCAATGCCTTTCTGACGCGGGACCGCATCCGTAACGAGACCTTTCATTTTTTCAAGCACGGCGTGAAGCGGTTGGTGATCGAGCTCGAGCTGGAACACGTTGTGGTGTACTTGGTGCATCTGGCGGTGGGCGCGCGCACGCGCCACCTGCAGCTGGGCGCCCTCTACGACCTGATCAAGCAGACCAGCCGACCCTGCCTGGTGGCCGGGGATTTCAACATGCTCTGGGGTGAAGGCGAGATCGACATGTTCCTGGCGGCGACCGGACTGCAGAACGCCAACACCATGGGGCTGCCAACCTACCCGAGCAGGAACCCGCACCGACACCTCGACTTTGTCCTCTACAGCAAGGGGATCACGGTGCGCGATTTCCAGGTGCCGCGCGTCACCTTTTCCGATCACCTGCCGGTGATGGTCGATTTCGATGTCATGGTTGAAGAAGAGCAACGCAGGGAGCCGCGTCCGCCACATTGCTCCTGCCAGGAGAGGATCGAGCAGATGGTGGCCGGAGCCGCCTCCTGACCCTGAGTGACGAAGAAATCCGCAGCACCGTCGCAAGAGCAACATCCCCAGCAAGAGCCGTGCGCGTTTGCTGCAAAACCCTTGTCACTCTTCCTGGTGATCGATTGTGACGATCCCCAGGTAGCCATCGACCGTGACCACATCCCCCGTATGAATCAGTTGCGTCGCGCCAGCGATCCCTGTAACGCAGGGGATACCATACTCGCGGGCGATGATCGCACCATGTACCAGCATCCCCCCGCGCCGCTCGATAATCGCCGCAGCCAAAGGTACGAGAAAAGTCATGTTTGGCTCGATGGCATCGCACACCAGCACTTCGCCCAAGCGGAAATCGCGCAGGTCGAAGCCATCGTGAAGAACGCGAGCCTTGCCGGAGTCGACACCTGGCCCGGCAGGTTGACCGACCAGCTGACGGGCCAGTTGACGCACTGCGGCAACATCAACCGGAGCTGCAGCAGCCGGCTTTTTCTCAGCGAACAGGGCGCTGGGGTCCGACGCTGCCGACAAAGCTGCACGAAAAATCTCCGCATCGCCGCGCGCCAGGCGCCGCCTGGCTTCCTGCTCTGCACTTAATACCCCGGAGCGGACTTTACCGAGATAAATGTTGTCGTTGTCACGCAAGGCATAACTGGCCCGGGCTATGGTCAGAAGACGCACGGCAAGAGCGCGCTCCTGCTCACTCAGATGGCTCAAAAAAAGCTCTTCCGCCATTCCCGGTTGTTCCCGTGGAGCGCTTTTTGATGCAAATTCGTCGGCGAGCTTGAGCAACCAGGCGGGCAGATCAAGGGCTCCTGCGGCAATCCACTGAACGTCACCGAAGCGCTCCTGGAAGGAATCAACCATGGCTCTCAGCGCCCCCTCCGCAGGAATCTGCCCCCGCTGCAGCGGTGTCCGCAAGGCCGGGTCGCTCCTGACCAGGCTGGCCATGGTCAGCAGCTGCCGGTTGCGCTCCACGGCCAGCAAGGGATCGCAGCGCAGCAGGTCCATGAAAGCATAGGGGTCGTCACTGCGCATCACCTCATTATAAAATTCGCCGAACAGGCGGATGCCATGCGCCATCGGGATGCACTTCTCCCGGTAGGTGTCGAGCCACTTCTGCAGCACGGCACGACGGCTCACAACTTCTGCCGCCAGGGCGGTATCATCAAGGCTCGCCAGTTCCACCGCGGCCATGGCCGCGGCATCGCCTGTCATGCCGGGCAAAACGTTCTCCTCGAGGTCAACGCGCAGGCGTTCCAGGCTGGGCAGGCTGCGATGCAGACCGAGCAGCCACGAACGCTCATCGCCGCGGGCAGGAAGCCCGGTCGTGATCGGTCGAACCTGAAGGATAAAAAGACGTTGCTCAAGGACGGTCCATTCGATATCGACGGAGGTTGCCAATGTCTCCTCGAGCTGCCGACCGATCCGGAAGAGCTCTGCACACAACGCCGGACCGAGCGGAGACTGACGGCACTGCTCGGGGGACAGTGGCACCAGCTCGGGACCCCTGTCCTTAGGCCGCAATGCCGAGGAATGAACAACGCTATGCTTTTCGAGCACACTGCCGTCGGCGCGGTCGAGCTGCCAACGGTCCGGCTCGAGGGTCCCGTCAACCAGCGCCTGGTTGAGCCCCCAGACGGCCTCGACCATCATGCGCTTCGCGTCGTGCGGCGCCTTGGTGAACAGGATGCCCGAGACGTCCCCGATCACCATCTGCTGGACAACCACGGCCATGGCGCTCTCGGCAGGATCAAGGCCAAGTTCCTGGCGGTAGAGCAGGGCGCCGTCTGACCAGAGCGAGGCCCAGACCACGCGGACCGCCTCCAGCATGGCCTCGGCACCTCGGACCAGGATACGGCTTTCATGGAGACCGGCGAAGGATTGCCGGGCAGAGTCCTCGCCAGGGGCCGTCGAACGGACCGCGACGGCATCCCACTGCGCCGGACCCTGGCGCAGCTCTTCCAACAATACCTTTTTCAGGGCCGGCGGCCATGCCGCGGTAAGGAAGTGATTGCGAATACGCAGGGACACGTCCCAGATTTCTTCCCAGCGCATTTCGGCAAAATCCTTGCGCTGCAACTCCATGGCGATGAAATCGGCCAGGCCGGAATGCGCGAGGAACGCCCGGTAGACCGTGACGGGAAGACAAAAACCGTCCGGCACGGGATAACCGGCCTGACGCAGGCGCGCCAAGACCAAAGCCTTGCCACCGAGCTGGTCCTGACCATCCTGCTGGGCCTCCGAGAAGGGGATCAGGTAGTGCATTCTGTCATCCTGAACTCGGTGACGTGCTGAAAGCGCACGACCAGCTGGTAGTTATCGACCGTGATGCGGAACAACGCGGTGCTCGGTGCCGAGACGAAGCTTTTCAATTGCGGATGCCTGGCCAGGTAAAGGGCCTGAAGCTCGGCGTGGGCCGTAGCGTCCACCTCCAGCGCCCGCCCGTATGCAGAGACCGCCGCGGCCCCGTAGAAGTCCTGCGTCCGGTTGCTGCGGTTGTCGATCAGCAAGGCGACCCGCTCATCAGCAGTCAGGTTGTGATATTTGCGTGTCGCCCGGGTGGTGGCGAAATAGAGGCTGCGGGCGTCCGTGCTGGCGACAAAAGCCACCAGGCTGGTATAAGCGTGACCCTCGCGGCTGGTACCGAGGACGCCCAGGGGTTGTGCCTGCAACAGGTCGAGAACGATGTCCCAAGACGAGGGATTAGTCATGCCAGCCTCTTTGTCTGGAGGGTTGTGTGTTTGTCCGTTGACTTTGTGAGGCGAGAGAGACCTCATCGACCACAGCGGTCAGAGTTCACCCCGGAAAAGAGTCATGCCCTTTCATAAGCGTCAATAAGACTGCAGGTTGCCGATCTCCTCGATCAACCTGTCGTTATCTGGCATCCCCTTCTCAACATAGCGAACGAATCCGGACTGGTCGATGAGATAGGTGATCCGACCGCTGCCGTACATTGTGCGGATGGTCCCGTCATCGACCAGCAGCGGAAAACTCAAACCGAGTTGCCGGGAAAATTCTTTATGGGTCTCCAGCGAGTCCGAACTGACGCCCAGAACCTGGGCGTTGAGCTTTTCAAAGCGCGCGATGTCGTTTTGAAAAGCCTGCATTTCGGTCGTTCAGCCGGAGGTGAAATCGGCATAGAAGAGGGCCAGGATGACCGGCCCTTTTTGCAGGGCCCGGCTGAGAGTGAGCTCCCCATCGGACGACATGACTGTAAAATCAGGGGCCGCGTCACCGACCTGCAAGGCAGCAGCATGCGACGCCAGCAGAACCACCAAGAGGGCTGCGCCAGCACAGAATAAACGTTTCATTGGAACCTCCTTTGAGCTTTGCGTGTCAGGTTTCAACGGTATCACACGCTTGTCATTCGGCAACGTTCCTTAGCAACGGCGCTTGTGAGGTTGCACATAACCATCGGCGTGATAAAAGTTAATGCAACAGTAAATGCTGGGGAGAACCATGAATGTGCTGTTCTATTTAAAACTGTACCTGTTGACCGTCCCGGTCTTTTTCGCCATCGACCTGCTCTGGCTGGGAGTCCTTGCCAAAGGCCTCTACCAGAAGAACCTCGCCCACCTGTTGAGTCCCACGGTCAACTGGCCGGCAGCCTTTGCCTTCTACCTGATCTACATCGCCGGCATCATCCTGTTTGCCGTCAAACCTGCGCTTGCCGATCAAGCCTTGGCCAAAGCCGCCATCTGGGGCGCCCTGTTCGGCTTCTTCACTTACGCGACCTACGATTTGACCAACCTGGCGACACTGAGGGACTGGCCACTCAAGGTGGTCCTGGTCGACATCGCCTGGGGCACCCTGCTCTGCACCCTGGTCGCCTCGGCCAGCTACCTGATCGGCCGCTGGCTCGACTGAGTCTCAGCTTTTTGCCGGCCATCGATACCGCCCCTCGCCGTCTGCGGTCTGATCACTCAACCAGAGCAAAGCAGGCGTCACCACCGCCCAGGTTGCCGCCAGGAAGAA
>Ga0316195_10000487_pt1 | contig 15973 bp, 10 predicted proteins | sample Phised1_MG_FD_204937 | JGI IMG/M metagenome (GOLD analysis project Ga0316195, IMG submission 204937) | Coastal sediment microbial communities from Maine, United States - Phippsburg sediment 1 | ecosystem: Environmental > Aquatic > Marine > Coastal > Sediment | place: USA: Maine | collected...
TGCTCAAGGGCGTGTTCATGAAGGATATTTCCGAGAAGAACGAGTTGATGGCAGGACGTATCGCGATGGCAGGCGCCATCATGGTGGCCGGTTATCTCGGACTCAATCCTCCGGGCTTTGCAGCCCAGGTGGTGGCACTGGCCTTCGGTCTCGCTGCGTCGTCTATATTCCCGGCATTGATGATGGGAATCTTCGACAAGCGCGCCAATAGCCACGGTGCCGTGGCCGGCATGTTGGCAGGCCTGGGTTCCACCTTGCTGTACATCTTCTGGTTCAAGGGATGGTTCTTCTTCCCCGCCACCGCGATGGCAGCAAATATTCCCGAGAACTGGATTTTGGGAATATCTCCGGAAGCCTTCGGTGCAGTGGGCGCGATGATCAACTTCGCAGTGGCGTATGCGGTATCTCACAATACTGCACCGCCTCCCGAGCATATCCAGCACCTGGTGGAAGACATTCGTATTCCCCGTGGTGCCGGTGGGGCCTCATCCCACTAAAAAACATCTTTTCGATGTAACACGCGGGGGGCATCCTGAACATGGGTGCCCCCCGTTTCTTTTGAGGTTTAGGGACAAACGCATTGTTATGATCGAACTATCTGAAATTCTGGACTTCTTTCTATCTTATCCACCGTTTGATCAACTGGAACGCGAGCAACTTAAAGATGGGCTTCGCGGGCTACAGGCTGAGTATTTCCCAAAGGGAGGTGAAATACTCAAGATCGGGCAGGAGAATCACCTCCTGCATGTTGTTCGAAGTGGCGCAATAGAACTGCATAACAGCGACGATGACCTGGTTGCCCAACTCGGCGAAGGCGAGTGTTTTGGCTACATCTCCCTGCTAAGCGGACGACCGGTAAGATACCGGGCCGTGGCCAGCGAGGATGCACTCATCTACCACTTGCCCGCGGATTCGTTTCGTCACCTGAGAAACACCGCCGCATCCTTCGATCACCATTTCACGGAAGCCTTTGCAGAGCGTCTGAACATGGCGATTCGCGACAAGGGACGAAGCGAACTGGCCGCAACCCGACTGGGGGACCTGGGTGGACCCGCGGTTGTTCAAGTGGAGAGCTCGGCAAGCGTCGCAGAAGCTGCCGCTGTCATGACAGAGAAAAGCGTATCCTCCTTGCTTATCAGCCAGGACACCCGGGTGATAGGCATACTGACCGACAAGGATCTTCGACGCAGGGTCGTCGCCCCTCGCCTGCCCTACGACACACCGGTTACCCAGGTCATGACCGCAAACCCGACCGTAGCGGATCACGATTCAAATGTGGCAGAAGCGCTGCTGGTCATGATGCAGATGAATATCCATCATCTGCCGGTGATCAGGGATAAGCTGCCCATTGGCATGCTCACCCTTGCAGATTTGCTGCGGGTCGAAGCAGAGCATCCGATTTACATGGCCGGTGACATCCTCAAGCAATCCAATGTCGAAAGCATTGCGAGAGTCAGCAAGCGGCTACCTGATCTGATCCAGAGAATGATTGGCGCCGATGCCACCTCGGACCAGATTGGCAAAGTAGTCACCACGGTCACCGACGCGATTACCCGGCGCCTGATTCAATTGGCAATACAACGACTGGGCCCGCCGCCAGTCAAATTTGCCTGGCTAGCCCTGGGATCCCAGGGGCGCCAGGAGCAATCGGCCAAGTCCGACCAGGACAATGCCCTGTTATTGGAGGATGGCTTCCTCCCGGAACACGACCCCTATTTCGAAGAATTGGCCAGGTACGTCAACGACGGACTGGATGCCTGTGGCTATGTCTATTGTCCGGGCGACGTCATGGCATCCAACACTCGATGGCGCCAGCCTCTCAAGGTCTGGAAAAGCTATTTCGGACGCTGGATTGCCGAACCGGAACCCAAGGCGCTGATGTACGCCAATATTTTCTTTGATCTGCGTTTGGTCGAAGGTGACGAACAACTGGTAAGCGAACTGAAGGATCACATCGCCCAGTTGGCTCGCAAGAACCACTTTTTCCTGGCAATGATGGCCAAGAATGCCATGGCGTTTCAGCCCCCCCTGGGTTTCTTCCGACAATTCGTGCTGGACAAGAGCGGTGAGCACGGAGACTCCCTGGATATGAAGCACCGCGGGGTTATCCCGATCGTGGAACTGGCCCGTATCTATTCCCTGGCCGGCGGGGAGGTACGGGTAAACAGCCGGCGCCGACTTAAATCGGCAGTCCAGACCGGACAGATTACCGACGGCACGGGACGGAGTCTTGAGGATGCCCTGGAACTGATCGACTTCATCCGAATGAGCCACCAGTGGGAAGAGATGAAAAACGGGCTGCCGCCAAGTAACTTTGTACCACCCAAGTTCCTGTCGCCCTTGCAGCGGCAACACCTGAAAGCGGCGTTTAATGTCGTGCGCACAGCCCAGGCTGCCCTGCTAAATCGGTTTGGGTTAAGCTGACCGGGCGAGGATTACAACTATTGTTTAAGAACTTCCGCAGACAGTGGCTTCGTGAACGCATGTCCAGACAATGCACCTGGGAACCCATGCGTCAGCTGCTGCTGTCCACTCCGCCAGATACCAGGCTTTCCTGGAAAGACACTGAAATCCTGGCCCTGGATCTTGAGACCACCGGCCTGGACGCAAAACAGCACACTATCGTCAGCATGGGCTGGGTAATAATTCGCGGCGGTGTGATAGAGATGGACCAGGCAGGACACCTGGTGATCCAGTCTGGGCTGCCAATGAACCAAAGCGCGACCATCCACGGGATTTTCGACAGCGAAATTGCCCAGGGCATTCCACTGAAAGTAGCCCTGGAGGCACTGCTGGGAAAACTTCACGGGCGGGCACTGGTGTTGCATCACGCACCCCTGGACCTTGCCTTCCTTAACGAGGCCTGCAAGCAGGCCTGCGGCCAGAAGCTACTGGTTCCCACCATCGACACCATGGCCCTGGAGAAAGCACGACTGGACAGGCGCGACCAGCCGATCAAGCCAGGCATGTTGCGATTGGGTGCGGTAAGGGAACGCTACGGACTCGGCCAGGTTCGCGCGCACAATGCGTTAACTGACGCCCTGGCAACGGCAGAGTTATTGCTTGCAATCATTGCTCATTCGGAGAGCGGCGGAGCCAGCCTTCCGTTAAAACGCTTGCTGGCGCGTCACTAGGACGCGCCAGCGGTTTTCTTTAGCGTTTTTTGCTGCCTTTTTTCTTGGCAGCCTTTTTAGCTACGGCCTTCTTGGCGACCTTCTTCTTGGCAGCCTTTTTAGCGACGGCTTTCTTGGCGACCTTCTTCTTGGCGACCTTTTTGGCGACGGCTTTCTTGGCGACCTTCTTCTTGGCAGCCTTTTTAGCGACGGCTTTCTTGGCGGCCTTTTTAGCGACGGGCTTCTTGGCGACCTTCTTCTTGGCGGCCTTTTTAGCTACGGGCTTCTTGGCAACCTTCTTCTTGGCGACCTTTTTGGCGACGGCTTTCTTGGCGACCTTCTTCTTGGCAACCTTTTTAGCGACGGCTTTCTTGGCAGGCGCCTTTTCTACAACCGGTGCCTCTACCTTCTTCTCCTCGAGATCCAGGCCCACAGCAGCTTTTAGCGCAGCCTCAGCCCTTTCCCTGGTTTCAGCCTCCGAAATCGCAGCTTTCAGGCTCTTCTGGAGGCGCTTGAACACCACGTCCAGTTCCCCAACGGCGTCCACCGTATACAGAATGCCGTGTTCACTGTAGTAATCCACCAGCGGTCTGGTCGAGCTTTCGTACACCCTCAAACGATTCTCGATAGTAGCCTCGGTGTCATCGGCACGCCGATGCAGCTTGGCACCACACTTGTCGCACACATTCTCCAGGATCGGGGGCGAGGTATAGTAATTGAACACTGACCCGCAGCGGCTACAGGTCAACCTGCCTGTTAATCGCTGCATCAGGATATCGCTATCCAGATCCATCAACATGGTTGCCTGCAGAGGCTTGCCCATCTCTTCCAACATCACGTGCAGGGCCTTGGCCTGGGCCAGGTTCCTGGGGAAACCATCCAGGATGAAACCCTTGGCGGCATCCGGCTCGCGCAGCCGCTCCCGGATAATTCCCAGGACCAACTCGTCGCTCACGAGTTGACCCGCATCCATGGTGGCCTTGGCCTGGAGACCCAGCTCCGAACCCGAGGCGACCGCCTCGCGAAGCAGATCACCCGTGGAAATCTGGGGGATTGAATATTTTGTGACCAGTTTCTGTGACTGAGTACCCTTCCCTGAACCGGGGGCACCAAGCATGACGATTCTCATGGCATCATTCCTGACAAATAACTAGTTGGCGTGGCAGCCGATTCTGCCCGCTCATAGCAGGGGCTAACCTACATCCCGCACTGTCCAGCGTCAATTCACAAATGGTGTGAACCCTCAATAAAGATGGGCTATGCTTGCCATCGCGCTGCAGTGTAACTGGCCCGCACCTCCCACAAGTAAGGATTTTGATATGTCTCGGAAAAATGCTTTTTACGCCCAATCTGGCGGTGTAACCGCTGTAATTAACGCCTCAGCTTGCGGCGTGATTGAGACCGCAAGGCAGCACCGGGACAAAATCGGCAAGGTCTATGCGGGCCGGGACGGTATTATCGGGGCCTTGACCGAAGACCTGATTGATACCAGCAAGGAAAGCGCGCGGGACATTGCCGCCCTTAAATTCGCGCCGGGTGGCGCATTCGGTTCCTGCCGTTACAAACTCAAGGGGCTGGAGGAAAACCGGGCTGAATACGAGCGCCTGATTGAGGTCTTCAAGGCCCATAACATTGGTTACTTTTTCTACAATGGCGGCAACGACTCCATGGATACCGCCCATAAGGTGTCCAAGATTGGCAAGACCCTGGGCTATCCCATCACCTGCGTGGGTATTCCAAAAACCGTGGATAACGACCTGCCAATCACTGACAATTGCCCCGGATTCGGCTCGGTAGCCAAGTATATTGCCGTTTCCACCAAGGAAGCCGCCATGGACGTATTGTCCATGGCACGCACCTCCACCAAGGTTTTCGTGCTGGAAGTCATGGGTCGTCATGCCGGCTGGATCGCCGCTGCCGGCGGTCTGGCGGCCGATAAGCCCGGTGACGCCCCCCACATAATCCTGTTCCCGGAAATACCCTTTAACCAGAAGACATTCCTGGCCAAGGTCAACAAAACGGTAGAAACCAAGGGCTATTGCGTCATCGTAGTCTCCGAGGGCGCCAGCTACCCGGATGGCCGCTTCCTGGCCGACGCCGGCAATAAGGATGCTTTCGGTCATGTCCAGTTAGGTGGTGTCGCCTCGGTCGTGGCCCAGATGGTCCGGGATAACCTGGGATACAAGTTCCATTACGCCGTGGCCGACTATTTGCAGCGTTCGGCACGCCACATCGCTTCACAGACCGATCTGGACCAGGCCTACGCGGTAGGCAAGGCGGCGGTGAATATGGCTCTTGCCGGCAAGAATGCCGTCATGCCAGTCATCGTTCGCAAGTCAGATGCACCGTATCGGTGGGGCATCGGAGAGGCCAAACTGAGCCGGGTAGCCAACAAGGAAAAGATTCTGCCCAAGAGCTATATCACCAGGGACGGTTTCGGAATCACTGCGGCCGGCCGTCGCTATCTTGAGCCCTTGATCAAGGGCGAGGCTTATCCTCCGTACAAGAACGGCACACCCCGTTATGTGCGTCTGAAGAATGTGGCCGTCCCCAAAAAGCTGGACCGCGACTTCGTGGTATAGTCCCCAGCGATAAAAATCAGGCTGCCTGCCGGATTCACCCTCCAGGCAGCGGTTTTGCCCGCCCCCGGTTATCGTTCCTGGGTAATCGAGTGTGGCCGAACAGTTTCTGCGGATAACCGGCATATTCAAAAAGGCCGGAATTCTGCAACATGAGCGTCCAGTTGCTACCCAAAAGTGGGTAAATTGGCGAATTTCAAAACTTGGGAGGAAAGAATATGGAACAGCAGACGGCGCTATTACTGGCGTTGGGTGCATCCATTCTGGCGTTGGTCTACGGATTGTTTTCCACGCAATGGATTCTCGGCAAAAGTGCAGGCAACGAACGCATGCAGGAAATCGCGGGCGCGATTCAGGAAGGCGCCAACGCCTACATGAATCGCCAGTACACCACGATTGCCATTGTGGGCGTGGTCCTGTTCGGGGTCCTGGCAGTATTCCTGCCCAGCATCTGGACAGCTATCGGTTTCGCTATTGGTGCGATTTTCTCGGGTCTTGCCGGCTATGTGGGCATGTTTGTCTCGGTTCGCGCCAATGTGCGCACGGCCGAAGCCGCAAGGGAGGGTGTAAGCCCGGCCCTGCTGGTTGCCTTCCGTGGCGGCGCCATCACCGGTCTTCTGGTGGTTGGACTGGGACTGCTGGGCGTTGCCGGTTATTACTGGCTGATGATCAGCCAGAATGTCGCTCACCCGGTTGAGGCCCTGGTTGGCCTGGCCTTTGGCGGCTCGCTGATCTCCATCTTCGCCCGGCTCGGCGGCGGTATCTTCACCAAGGGCGCCGATGTGGGCGCTGACCTGGTGGGTAAAGTCGAAGCCGGTATTCCGGAAGATGATCCCCGCAACCCGGGCGTCATCGCCGATAACGTGGGTGATAACGTGGGTGACTGCGCCGGTATGGCAGCTGACCTGTTCGAGACCTACGCGGTAACCCTGATCGCCACCATGTTGCTGGGTGGCCTGATGATGAACGAAGTCGGCCCCAACGCTGTGATCTACCCGATCGTGCTGGGTGCGGTGTCCATCATCGCCTCAGTAATCGGCACCTTCTTCGTGCGTACCAGCGAAGGCGGCAAGATCATGACCGCCCTGTACAAGGGCGTGGTGGTCTCTGGAATCCTGGCTGCATTTGCCTTCTACTTCGTCACTGAAAATCTGATGGGTGGCGGAAACATCGACTCAATGAATCTGTGGTACGCGGCGCTGATTGGCCTGGCCCTGACTGGAGCGATGGTGGTAATCACCGAGTACTACACCGGCACCGAATACGGCCCGGTGAAGAAAATCGCTGAAGCCTCATTGACCGGTGATGCCACCAACATCATTGCCGGACTGGGCGTCTCAATGAAGTCCACCGCACTGCCGGTCATCGCGGTATGTGCCTCCATCTGGGGTGCTTACGAGCTGGCAGGCCTGTACGGTATCGCCATTGCTGCAACCAGCATGCTGTCCATGACCGGTATGATCGTGGCCCTGGACGCCTTCGGCCCCATCACCGACAACGCCGGTGGTATCGCTGAAATGGCTGAACTGCCTGAAGAGGTTCGCACCGTCACCGACGCACTGGATGCCGTGGGCAACACCACCAAGGCCGTCACCAAGGGCTACGCCATCGGTTCTGCCGGCCTGGCAGCCCTGGTGCTATTTGCGGATTACACCCACACCCTGGAAAAAGGCGGCCACGAAGGCCTGACCTTTGACCTGTCCGAGCCGCTGGTCATTATTGGCCTGTTCATCGGTGGCATGGTGCCTTACCTGTTCGGCGCCATGGCCATGGAAGCTGTCGGTCGTGCCGCCGGTGCGGTGGTGACCGAAGTGCGTCGCCAGTTCCGGGAAATCGCCGGGATCATGGAAGGCACCACCAAGCCGGATTACTCCCGTGCAGTGGATCTGCTGACCCGTTCGGCCATCAAGGAAATGGTTGTCCCCTCACTGTTGCCCCTGTTGGTGCCGGTGGTTGTCGGCCTGCTGCTGGGCCCGGTGGCCCTGGGTGGCCTGCTGATGGGCACCATCGTTACCGGCCTGTTCGTGGCTATCTCCATGACCACCGGTGGTGGCGCATGGGATAACGCGAAGAAGTACATCGAAGACGGTAACTGCGGTGGCAAGGGCTCAGACGCCCACAAAGCTGCTGTTACGGGCGACACCGTTGGCGATCCCTACAAGGACACCGCCGGCCCCGCCATTAACCCGTTGATCAAGATCATCAACATCGTGGCACTGTTGATCATCCCCCTGCTCTAGGAAGGATGGCAGTACACGGAGCGCCGCCCTTGGGCGGCGCTTTTTTTTGCCTCCAGACAATGGGCCCGGCAGGCATCCGTCCCCGGGCCACTGCGCCGAGACGGTCATCACGATGCCCGGGCCGCCGACTCCTCAGTCGGAATAACCCAAACAGGCCGCAGAGGCCCCGGGGCAGGCCCATTCGCCTTCCTGCAGACCCAGGGGCACCGCAGGATCAAAAGCCGCCTAAAGGGACACTCAGGCCCCCAGCGGGAACAAGATTCTTCCGGTCCGAATCCTCAATGCCCGGATACCAAAAAACCGGCGATCAGGCCGGTTTTGATTGTTTCCCATGCCGCGCCAGGCAAGACCCGGGCAATTACATGATGAGAAATCGCCCGATCAAGCGGACATGGCATCGGGATACAGGGATCGCGGATATCCAACTGCATAGCCCTGAGCGAAATCTACCCCCAGGGCCTTGACCGCATCGAAGCTCACATCGTCTTCAACCTGCTCGGCAATAATCTTGAAATTCAGGCTCTTGCCAAGCTTGACCATGGCCGAAACCAGAGCCTGGTTAGCATGGTCTTCAGACAGGCTGCGCACGAAGCAGCCATCGATCTTCAGATAGTCGATAGCCAGGCTCTTCAGGTTGGCCAGCGAGCCCAGTCCGCTGCCAAAATCGTCCAGGGCAAACTTGCATCCCATTCCATGCAGGACGCTGATGAAGCGGTGAGCCTGCTTCAGGTTGGCAACAACCGCACTCTCGGTAACCTCGAAGCAGATGCTTGCCGGCGCCACCACCGAGCGATCCAGGCACTCCACCACAAATTCCAGGAATGTCTCATCTGCCAGGGTCTGGCCGGATAGATTGATGGTGCAGGACCGGTGGGCCGGAATCTTGATAGTTTCCCTGCCCATGGCTGCCAGGGCGGTCTGCACCACCCAGCGATCAACGAAAGGCATCAAGTGATAGCGCTCTGCCGCCCCGATAAACTCGCCGGGCAGAATTTCTTTGCCGTCATCGTCACGCATGCGCAACAGGACTTCCATAGCCGGACCGGGAATATCCCGACCACCCGTGGAGACAATGGGCTGCACGTGCAGGTCGAAACGATTTTCTCTCAATGCGGTCTGCAGTCGCTGCAACCACATGATTTCGCCGCGATGACGTGCCACCGCCTCATCCCTGGCCGAGTACACATGCACCCTTCCACGGCCCTGCTGCTTGGCGATATAGCACGCCGAGTCCGCAGCACTGACCAGGTCCTCAAGACTGCCGCTTTCGTGAGAGATTTCCACCATGCCGATGCTCACCCCGATGGTGAAAATGCGGTCGCGCCATATGAAACGATAGTCCCGAACCGCCTGCACCACTTCGTCGGATAGCTGCCGGGCCTTGTCCAGCGGGCAACCCCTGAGGATCATGCCGAACTCGTCGCCGCCCAGGCGGCCCACCAGGTCGGAATCCCGAACCTTGTCCTTGATGATGCCGGCAACTTCCCGCAGCAGGTTGTCACCCGCCATGTGGCCGCAGGTGTCATTCACAGCCTTGAACCTGTCCAGGTCCAGGTAACACAAGATGTGAGTATGTCCGCCGGAGCGCGCATCCTCCAGCGTCTCGGTCAATCGGCGCTCGAATTCGCGACGATTGATCAGCCCTGTCAGCGCGTCGTGACTTGCCTGGTAGGACATCTGCCGGGTGAGGCCGCGGATTTCGGTCACATCGTGCAGTACCACCACTACACCTACCGTGGCGCCGGAAATATCCCGTATGGGTGAGGCATTCAGATCGACCGAATATTCCTGGTCACTGGATGAGGAGGTCAGCAAGGCCCGGCGACCCACGCTGATCCGTTGCCCGCGCTCAAGCGCCTTGCTCACCGGATCCTCGATGGCCCGGGAGTCAGATTCATCCTGCAAGCTCACCACACTGGCGAAATTCCGCCCCAATGCGTCGGCGCTTCGCACCCCTATCAGCAGTTCGGCAGCTGAATTCATGTAATCGATGTTTCCCCGGCTGTCTGTGGTGACCACACCCTCGGAGATGGACTCCAGGGTCACCCGGGTCTGCAGCTTGCCGTGCTCCAGGGAGTCCAGCATGGCCTTTTCAGTGCTGATGTCGGTAAACGATGTGAGCAGCGCCTTCTGGTCTCGAAACACCGTATTGCGTGAAGACATGCGCACCCAGACACCGTTCCCGTGACGGTCCAGCACCTGCACGTCCATATGCCCGGCCTGGGACTTGCCGGCCAACCATCCTTCCAGGGCTTCGGCCACCTGCTCACGGTAATCCGGATGCAAAAGATTTACGAAATCCTGCCCCACCAGGTCAGCCTGGCGGGCACCGGTCAGGGCCGCGAGCTGGGAATTGGCAAACGAGATGCTGTGACGGTGAATGAGAATCGCCTGGTCCAGGTTGTCGGCCAGGTTATGGAACAGGACGTCGTGGCGGCGCAACTTGCGTTCCATGCCGTGAGTGAATTCGAAGACCCGATTAATGCTGACTTCCAGGCCGGCCAGACTGTCGCCATCATCACTGAGCGACACCCGCTCATGGAAGAGCTCGCCATCGACGATTTCATCGACCTCCTGCCCCAGCCTCGCCAGCCGCGTACTGGCACGCTTGCCTTTCAAAGCAAGTACGCACAACAGAACGATCGCCACCGCAAGGAGGACAGAAAGTAGAACTATAATCTCGGCACCTGCGGGCATACCCCGGCCTCTTGTTTTAGTGCATCGCGCAAGCATAGCCGAAGCCCGCGAGTAACACTGTCGAATTAACCATAATACGGCTGTCTTGACTTGTCTCCTTTGCCCACAGGGCTTAACCTTATCGCCCTTTTGTCGAGACGCCGACCGCGGAGAGAATACCTTGAAGGACGCCAACTATGCTCGAGAGCAAATGGTAGAACAGCAGGTTCGTGCCTGGGATGTCCTGGACGGCCGGGTTCTGGACATATTGCGAAAGGTTCCCCGAGAGGCATTTGTCCCCGCCGAATACCAGGACCTGGCCTTTGCGGACACCGCGATTCCGCTGGCGCACGGGGTATCCATGATGACCCCGATGCAGGTGGGACGCCTGCTGCAGGCCCTGTCCATCACCCCCGACGACCAGGTACTCGAGGTGGGCACCGGCAGTGGCTTCCTCTGCGCCTGCCTTGCCGGCATGGCCGCCAAAGTTCACAGCATCGACATTCACGAAGATTTTACCGCCCAGGCAGGCCAGCGACTGGAAGAACAGGGAATCCGCAATGTGCGCCTGCAAACCCGGGATGCCACCACCCTGGACGAGCAATCGGTCTACGATGTGATCGCCATCACCGGGTCCCTGCCCAAATACACCAGCAACTTTGAAAAAGCCCTGAAGATTGGCGGACGATTGTTCGTGGTGGTGGGCGCAGGTCCGGTCATGGAGGCCATGCTGGTCACCCGGCTCAGCTCTGACAAGTGGGTTCGTGAAGTCCTGTTTGAAACCAGTCTGCCGCCCCTGGCAAACAGCCCGAAGCCCGAGGGATTCCGCTTCTAGAGATGGGCGCGCAATCTACCCCAATGGTTACCTTGCCTCGAACAATTGAAAATCACTGCAACCATTCTGGCCAACTGCGGTCAGTGTTAACGTGTGTACGTAAAGGGCGTGTACCATTCGCACTGGAAACAATGTTCGACTTTTTGTGGTTTAGTGATATAGTTGACCATAACACCTAAATAAAAACGATGGATTGTAAAGGAATTTTGACCATGCGCCAGATTTGCCGAGTGTTTCTGAGCCTGGGTTTCGCACTGCTGGTAAGCCAGCCGGCGAACGCAGCATCCCTGCTGGATGTATACCAGAGCGCGATGATTAACGATCCGTCCCTGCGCGAGGCGGAAGCCAATCGACTGGCTACCTACGAGCTCAAACCCCAGGCCCGCAGCCAGTTTTTGCCCCAGATCTACCTGGGAGGCGATTACAAGACTTCAAATTCAGATTTTGATGGTACGCAACTTGTCTATCGCCCCGGTCCAGCCAACCTGGACGTCAAGTCAGACACCAATTCTGATACCTGGAGTTACTCGCTTGAATTGCGCCAGACGCTGTTTCGCTGGGATCAATACCAGAATTATCAAAAAGCCGACAAGGCAGTGGCAAAAGCCGATGTGGATTTCGAGATTGCCCGCCAGGGACTGATGCTCAAGGTTTCCGAACGCTACTTTAATGTGCTGGCCGCCAAGGACACCCTGGTCGCCGCAGAAGCCGCCCTGGGCGCCACCGCCAGACAGCTGGAACAGGCGGAGAAACGATTTGAAGTAGGACTGATCGCCATTACCGACGTGAAGGAAGCACAGGCGGCCTACGACAACACCACGGCCGGGGTGATTGCAGGAAAAAGAGCCCTTGCTACCGGCCTGGAACTGTTGCGGGAACTTACCGGGGAGTATTACACCGAGTTCAAAAAGCCCGGTGACGACCTGCCACTTGCCATCCCGGCCCCCCAGGATCAGCAGGCCTGGGTGGACACTGCCATGCAGCAGAACCTGAACATGGTATCCAACCGCATTAGCCTGGATATCGCCAGCGATGAGATCAAGCTCCAACGCACCGGCCATTACCCGACCCTGGACCTGGTGGCCAGTTATGGCGAATCCAACGCGGACTCATTTTCCACTCAAACCAACACCTTGGAAGGGTTCCCCCCGGAAACCCTGGACTATCCCAGCTTGCGAAACTCCATTGGCGATTCGATAGGTATCCAGTTCAGCGTACCCATCTACTCCGGTGGCGGCACCTCCTCCAAGGTGCAGGAGGCGGTCTACCGCCAGCGTGCAGCAAAGGAACGGCTGGAAAGAATCATGCGTGAAACCGAGAGAACTGCACGTGACGCCTACTTTGGCATCATGGCGGAAATGGCTCGTGTGCAGGCCCTCAAGCGGGCCACAGAATCCAGCCAGACGGCTCTGGAAGCCACAGAAGCCGGCTTCGAAGTGGGTACCCGCACCACCGTGGATGTGCTGACCTCCCGACGCACCCTGTATGATGCGGAGACCAATTACGCCCGTGCGCGTTACGACTACATCCTGAATATCATTCGTTTGAAGCAGGCCGCCGGCATCCTGGTCGAAGAAGACCTGGCCAAGATCAACGAGTGGCTGGATCTGACCATTAGCGCCAACTAGGAGGCGTCGGGGAACCGTTCCAGCAACATGGGCTCAAGCAGTCCCAGCAGTCGGTCCACCGTTCCCCGGTTCTGATCAAGCACCGCAAAGGCCGCGGCCGCCAACTCCTGGCGCGCCGCGGCATCTTCAAACAGGGCCACCACCTGGCCGGCCAGCCCCGCCGGGCCTTCAACCACCCGCATCGCTGCGGCGGCGAGAAACAGGTCGGCAACGTCCTGGGCGTTGAAATTGTGGGGCCCCACTATCACCGGCACGCCCAGGGACGCAGGCTCGAGCAGATTGTGCCCGCCTATCGGCACCAGGCTGCCTCCCACAAAGGACACGTCCGAGGCCGAATAAAACATCAGCAACTCACCCAGGGTGTCCAGCAAAAACACATCTGTGGACTCATCCGGGGTTTCCGACAGGCTGCGGCGGCGGCAGCTAAGGCCAGTCTTCTTGATCATGGCCGCAATCCCGTCGAAACGCTCGGGGTGCCGCGGCACCAGGATGAGAAGGCTCCTGGACGACCGGCTCAGCACTCGCGCATGAGCCTCCAGTACCAGTTCTTCCTCACCCTCATGAGTGCTGGCCGCCAGCCACACCGGACGATCCTGGGCAAAGGCATTTCGAAAGGCCCTGCCCTGCCGGGCAAGCTCTTCCGAGGGCTCGAAACCGAATTTAATATTCCCCACCACGTGTGTGCGTGAGGGGTTGGAACCGATGGACAGGAAGCGCTCCGCATCCTGCTGGCTTTGCGCGGCAATCACGATGCCGTGGGAAAGCGTGCGGCGGAACAACTCCACCAGCAACTTGTATTTCTTGACGGATCTTTCCGACACCCTTGCATTGGCCATGACCAGGGGAATCCCGCGGCGTCCGCACTCGTGGTACAGGTTAGGCCAGATTTCTGTCTCCATGATGACTGCAAGCCTGGGGTTTAGCCGGTCAAAGAAACGACTCACCGCACCGGGCAGATCATAGGGAACAAAACTGTGCATGACCGTATCGCCAAACAAGGCACGGGCCCGGTCCGAGCCCGTCGGCGTCATGGTGGTGATAACCACCGGCATTCCGGGCATGCGCTCCATCAGGGCACGGACCAGGGGCGCCGCCGCCTGCACCTCGCCCACCGATACCGCGTGAACCCAGATACTGGGCTTTGTCGATCGCGCCTTGCCGAAACCCAGGCGCTCTTCAAGCCGGTCCCAGTAGCCCCGGTTCGAGAACCCTTTCTTCAACAGGAACAGAAATACCAGGGGCGTAAGCAGATAAGAGAGTACGACGTACCCGAAACGCATCAACCCGGCGGTGAAGTTCCGACTCACGGCTTGCGAATGGCGTCGATGATGGTGGAGGTAGACCTGCCTTCCAGAAAAGACAGTACTTTCACTTCACCGCCGTTGTCCCAAACACATTTCGAACCGGCGATTTGCTCGGGCTTGTAGTCCCCACCCTTTACCAGCACATCCGGCAGGACCTCACAAATCAGCGACTCGGGCGTGTCCTCGCTGAATGGAGTTACCCAGTCCACCGCCGCCAGTCCACCCAGCACCGCCATGCGGTCGTCCAGGTTATTCACCGGCCTGCCATCGCCCTTGAGCTTGCGCACTGAGGCGTCATCGTTAACCGCGACAATCAGGCGATTCCCCAGGGCCTTGGCCTCTTCCAGGTAGGCCACGTGCCCACGATGAAGGATGTCAAAGCAACCGTTGGTCATAACCACTCGCTCACCCGCGGCCTGGGCCTCACGCACGAAGGAAATCAATTCCTCCTTGTTCAGCACGCCACGACCGCCCTTACCCTGCTGGTGCAGGGCAAGACGAAGTTCTGAAACACTGACCGTCGCCACACCAATCTTGCGCACCACGATTCCAGCCGCCAGGTTGGCAAGCCTGGCCGCATCGGCCATATCCAGGCCCGCAGCCATTCCGGCACCGAGCATGGCAATTACCGTGTCGCCTGCGCCGGTCACGTCGAACACTTCCCGTGCCTCGGCAGGCAGGTGATGAATTCCGGCATCACCGGATATCACGGACATGCCCCGCTCACTTCGGGTCACCACCATGTGTGCAAGGTCCAGGCTTTCGCGCAGGGCGTTAGCCTGGCGGACCAGGGTGTCATCGTCTGAACAGGGACCGGCAACCGCCTCGAATTCCGCAAGATTGGGAGTAATGGCCGTGGCGCCGGCATAGCGGGCAAAATCACTGCCCTTGGGATCCACCAGCACCGGCACGCCGCGCTTGCGACAGGCGTCCAGGATAATCCTGATCTGCTGCAAAGCGCCCTTGTCGTAGTCGGAGCAAATCACCAGGTCAGTTTCATCCAGCAGCGCAGCTACCCGCTCACCCAGTCGAGCGGCGTGTTCGCTGTCGTAGCGCTCTTCGAAATCCAGGCGTATCAACTGCTGGTTACGGCTGAGTACACGTAACTTGGTGATCGTCGGAACGCCTTCGACCACACCGAATTCACAGCGAATACCCCGCTCGCGCAGCAGGCGCCCCAACTCTTCGGCAGCCTCGTCCTTGCCGACCAGTCCCAGCAGGGTGGTCTGTACCCCCACGCCGGCCAGGTTGACGGCAACGTTGGCCGCACCGCCAGGGCGATCCTCGCGTTCATTAACACGCACCACGGGCACCGGGGCCTCGGGCGAAATCCTGCCGGTTGGACCGAACCAGTAGCGGTCCAGCATGACATCGCCGACCACCAGCACGCGGGCATGGCGAAATTCAGGAATGCTTAGGGTCATATCGTTCTAGTTCCCATGGAATTCTTGCGCGATGTTATCACAGCACCCCCGTTACTCATGCCATTCCGGGACACTTGATCCAACCGGATTCGGCTCCGGCCGCGGAAAACGATAGAATGCGCCTTTGATGGAGACATGCCAGTGACAAGCGACCGGACACCCCTGTACAAATTC
>Ga0316195_10000488_pt1 | contig 15930 bp, 12 predicted proteins | sample Phised1_MG_FD_204937 | JGI IMG/M metagenome (GOLD analysis project Ga0316195, IMG submission 204937) | Coastal sediment microbial communities from Maine, United States - Phippsburg sediment 1 | ecosystem: Environmental > Aquatic > Marine > Coastal > Sediment | place: USA: Maine | collected...
GCCCGCACGCCATCGAAATCCGGGAAATGCTCTTTAAACAAATCCACGAAGAGCGTATTGGATTCAGAAAAGTCCGCCTGGGCGTACGCATTGGCCTGTTCTTCGTCTTCCATAAGTTCAGGCTCAAGAATACGTGCGATGTGCGATTCCATGTGGCGCTCTGCTTAATCTGGAGCCCCTCCACGCCGGAGAAGCTGGTCGCACAGTTTAACAGGACGGGTCCACGGTGCCATTATGCTAGGCTGGATCGGTCAAGTAACCGGGCGGAAACCAGCATGTATTCAAACAAAACCATCATCCTGACCGGCGCCTCCGAGGGCATAGGACGCGCACTTGCCCTGGAACTGGCTACCGATGCCCCGAATCTTGTCCTTGCCGCCCGGAACCGGGAGCGCCTGGAAAGTCTCGCCGTGGACTGCGAGTCCCTGGGCGCCAAATGCCTGGTCTTGCCCACTGATGTCACCGACGAGACGGCCTGCCGGGAATTGATAGAAAAAGCCGTGGAACACTTTGGCGGCCTGGATGTATTGATCAACAATGCCGGCGGCAGCATGTGGGCCCGCCTGGATGAGATGCAGGACACCTCGGCGCTGGAGAGCCTGATGCGCCTGAACTACCTGAGCGCCGCCTGGTGCAGCTACTACGCGCTGCCAGAACTGAAGAAGTCCCGCGGGCAGGTGGTCGCGGTCGCCAGCGTGGCGGGCCTCACCGGAGTACCCGCCCACACCGTCTATTCGGCAACCAAGCACGCCATGATCGGCTTCTTCGATTCGCTGAGAATCGAACTTGCCGGGGACGGTGTCGCGGTGACCGTCATCGCGCCGGACTTCGTGCTCTCGGAAATTCATCAACGGGCCCTGGGGCCGGATGGTCAACCCCTGGGCAAGAGTCGGGTGAAAAAAGAAGGAGTCATGACATCGGAACAATGCGCCGCCCTGATTTACAAATCCATGGCCGCCCGCAAGCGCCTGCTGATCACCTCGTTCCGGGGCAAGCTGGGCCGCCTGATACGGATTCTTGCCCCATCAGTCATTGACCGGATCGCAATAAACGCCGTTGCAGGACTGCACTAGGGCGTATCCGGGACCAGTGCGTCCAGGAACAAGCCGAACAGTCCGCACAGCTCATCCAGGCTTTCCAGCATGCGGTGATCGGCATCCAGCAGGTGCAGGGTGCAATCACCTTCCCGGGCAAAACGAAGCACGTTGTCCACCGGCACGATTTCGTCGTGCCATCCGTGAACGATGGTCACGGGACAGGACAGGGGCGGCGGGGTCAAGGCCTCGTATCCAGGCATGTAAAACGCCGGCGCCATCAAGAATGCAGCAACCACCGGATGAGTGCTGGCCGCGCTGGCCGCCACATGACCGCCCATACTTGACCCCACCAGGATGGCCGGCCCATCCAGTTCGGCCAGGTGGGCAAGCAGCTTTTCAACCCGTTCACGGGGATCATCCATGCCCTGGTAATCCAGCGAGGCCACCTGCAAGCCGTGGCGCCTGGCCACCTCGGCCAGGGCGGAAATCTTTCCTCCCCATGGGCCACTTTCTTTACCGTGTGAAAACACAACCTGCATTTGTTCAGCTCCTCGCCATCATTTCGTAGCGGCCGCCGCCAGGGCATCCTCGATTACCCACAGCCGGTCCTGGCCCCAGCAGACAATCTTAGCGTAGCGCAGACAGGGCACACCCCACAGCCCCGCACCATTCAGTCTTTCCCGGTTGGCGGCAACCCAGTCACGCCAGGACTCATCCGACAGGGCCTTCACAGCCTGCCCCCAGGTCATGGTCGATTCCTCCAGCACACTGCGTAAAACCCGGTCCCTGGACAGGTCTTGCCCCCGGGCGAACACCGCCCGGGCCAGCACTCGCGGCAGATCCATGGGCTGCGAATCCTCTCGCATGGCATAAGTCAGCGCCAGGCATCGCTCCACCACCGTGCCCAGGGGGTCGCATATGTGTCCGAATTCTATCTCCAGTGCCCGTGCTTCCCGGGCGGCGTCCAGGACGATATAGCGACGCTTGGCGGCGCGAACGGGCATACCACGGGTCACCATGGGTAGTACCGGAGAGAGTCTCAGGCTGCATCCCCAGTCCCTGGCCATGTTGGCGACCCGCTCCATGGCCAGGTAAGAGTATGGGCTTCTGAATGAGAAGAAATATTCCAGCTCGCCTCCCACCGGTCGGGGTACCGGTGCGGGCCGGGCCTGCAACAAGGGCGATTCACACCCACCAAGGCGCCGATCCAGGTACCCGAGCCGATCCAGCCCCGCGTACCACTCGCCTTCGAAATACACTGCGGCGCTGTCATAGAACTTCAGCTGCGCCAGGCGCGCCTCGTTAGCGGCCAGGGCCCTGGGCTGCGCCTCACCCAACTCGACTGTTGGTTGCTGCCCCAGCCATAACTCACGACAGGCAATTGAAGCTCCTGCGCAGAATGCGGAAAATTCTTCTTCACCGGCCAGCCGGGTCGCCAGCTCTCGCGCCCGCTCGGCCGACGGCTGGCGCATACCCTCCGACCAGTGCAATCCGTAATGGCTTGCCAGCTGGGCCGCATCCGCCAGGTTCCAGTTCGCGGCCAGTTCGGGCGCAGGATGTGCCCATAAGGGCAAGGTCTGTACCACCCGGGGAACGATGTTGACCCTGTGCCTGGCCACCAGTGTTTCCAACACCTGCAGCATTAACAGGCTGCGCGGATCATCCACACGAAAGAAAAACTCAAGTTCGGGAAGGCCATCGCGACGACGCGCGTAATGACGGTAACTGGCATCGATACGTTTTTCGCTGATCAACCAGCTACTCAGGCGCGGCGATACCCGGCGTCGAATCCACCCGGCGGCACGCTCAGACCCCTTCATCAGGACCCCACAGCAGGCTATCCAGGAAATCCTCCTCGACCAGCGCGGTTCCCGGCGCTCTTCCCCGCACCAGGATCACCCCTTCATCCAGCAGGCGCTGGTGCTGTCGCTCCCACTCGGGACTGCCTGGCGGGAAAGAAATTTTGCCTGAGGCATTAATAACCCGGTGCCAGGGAACCTGGCTGTTATCGGGCAACTGCTTCAGGGCGGTTCCTACCAGCCGGGCCCGCCCTGGCATACCGGCCATGCGAGCCACCTGGCCGTAGCTGGCAACCTTGCCACGGGGAATTGTGCCGACCACTTCCCAAATCTTGCGTACCTGGTATGGGGCCTGGGTCATCGGGCGCGCAAATCAAGCAGTCGCGGCGCGACCGCGAATGCCAGCAATGCTGATACCCAGGGCCAGCACAAAGGGAACCAGGCGCTCGGCGACATCTCCCGGCGCATCCGGCATCAGGTGCAGCACCACCGTGAGTCCGGCACCCATGGTCATGGCTGATAGCGTGGATTTGGCGGTGGTCTGGTAGCCCGCCAGCCTGACCAGCAAGGGTGGCGCAAAGGCCGAGCCCACAGCGCTCCAGGCAAACAACACCCGGGAGAAAATCGCATCGGGAGCGAACAATGCCAGCAAGGTAGCCACCACACTGACAATCAGCACCACGGCGCGGGTAACGTTGAGGTCCGACGTCTTGCCGTTGGACAGGCGCCAGTCATGGGAAACAGAAGAGGCCGCCGCCAGCAACTGGCTGTCGGCCGTGGACATGATGGCCGAGAGCACGGCCGCCACGATCACCCCGGCCATCACCGGTGAGAGCAAGCGATTGGCAACCTCGAAAAACACCATCTCGCCATCGGCGATGGTGGAGTAAAGAACCCTGGCGCACAAACCAATGAGCAGGGTGCCGCTGTAAATCAGGATGCACCAGGTCAGGGCGATGATGCGTCCCGTGCGCAGGGCCTTTTCATCCTTGATCGCCATGAACCGGTTCACCACGTGGGGCTGCCCCGGATAACCAACGCCTATTCCCAGCAGGCCCAGGACAAACGCCACACCCATCACCCCGGTGAAAGGCCCGGTCCAGGACAATTGGTTCCCGGTAGCCACGGCCTTCAGCCCGGCCAATAGCTGATCAGGACCTCCCACTGCCACCATGGCAGCCACAGGCAACACGACAGCGGCGCCAACCATCAACAGGCCCTGCAAGGTATCGGTGACGCTGACGGCCCAGAATCCACCCAGCAGGGTGTAGGCCACCACCACCAGCACACCAATGATCAGCGACAAGTCCTGGCCCAGGCCGAAGCTGTTATCGAAGGCCTTGCCGGCAGCCTGCAACTGAGAGGCCACATAGAACATGAACGACACCACGATAATCACCGAGGCGGTTTTCATGATTAGCGGATACAAAGGGTCTTTCTTGTCCCCGGCCAGCACTTCGGTCAGGGTAATGGCGCCGGTCTTGCGGCTCAGGACCCGGAGGCGCGGCCCCACCCATGCCCAGTTGGCCAGGTAGCCCAGAAAAATCGCGGGGAACAACCAGACTGCAGACAGCCCCCAGTTGTAGGCGGCGCCAGAAACCCCAAGCAGGGTCCAGGCGGAGGAAGAACTTGCCGATGCGCTCAGCGCCGCAACCCAGGCGCCCAGCTTGCGCCCACCCAGGAGAAAGTCAGTCTCGTCACGAGTGCGTCGACTGGCCCACACACCAATGGCCAACATCACTCCCATGTAGACCAACAGGGTTGCCAGGATTGCCTCGGCTCGACTCATTCTTGTTCTCCTGAAATGTCGCTCGCACACCATAGCAAGGCGAGCGAGGTTCACCAACTTCCGGACGATGGTTTTTTGGGCTGCGGATGCACCGCGGCTCAATTGGTGAAACAATCCTCCAGCATTGACCAAGCCGGAAGGAATACGTGGGCAGCTCGAAAAAGTGGCAATTCTGGATTGACCGTGGCGGCACCTTTACTGATTTGGTGGCGCGCACCCCCGGGGGCGAGCTACAAACACTCAAGTTGCTGTCCAGCGATCCGGAGCACTACGCGGACGCAGCACTTGAGGGCATACGCCGCTGCCTTGGCATCGCCGGCGACCAGGCCATTCCTCACGCGCAAATTGACGCGGTAAAGATGGGTACCACGGTAGCCACCAACGCCCTGCTGGAGCGCCAGGGCGAACCCACAGCATTGGTTACCACCGCGGGCTTTCGCGATGCCTTGCGCATCGGTTACCAGAATCGACCCGACCTGTTTGCCCGTCACATAGAACTTCCCGAGTTGTTGTACAGCCAGGTCATCGAGGCCGATGAACGGGTGGATGCGGCGGGTAAGCCCCTGCGGCCGCTGGATCAACCAGCACTGCGCAGCGCCCTTGAGCATGCCTACGACCAGGGGCTGCGTTCGGTTGCTATCGTGTTCATGCATGCCTACCGCTATGCCGCCCACGAACAACAGGCGGCCAGGCTGGCGACTGAGGTCGGATTTACCCAGGTTTCCACCTCCCATGACGTGATACCCCTGATTCGTCTTGTCGGACGCGGCGACACTACCGTGGCGGACGCCTATCTTTCACCCTTGCTGCTGCGCTACATACAAGGCCTGCGCCAGGAACTGGGCGATACCCGCCTGATGTTCATGCAATCCAGTGGCGGCCTGACCAGTGCCGATTTCTTCCGCGGCAGGGACAGTATTCTCTCCGGCCCGGCAGGTGGCGTGGTGGGCATGGTGCGCACCGCTCAGATCGCCGGCATAGAGCAGCTGATCGGTTTCGACATGGGGGGCACCTCCACCGACGTGTCCCTGTTTGACGGGGACTTCGAGCGCGCCCAGGACAACTTGATTGCCGGGGTGCGCATCCGTGCCCCGATGATGAAAATTCACACCGTGGCGGCAGGTGGCGGATCGGTGCTGCATTTTAGCGACGGGCGCATGCAAGTTGGACCCATGTCAGCCGGCGCAAATCCCGGGCCGGCCTGTTACCGGCGAGGCGGACCCCTGACGGTCACCGACATCAATGTCCTGCTGGGTCGCATTCAGCCAGAACATTTCCCAAGAGTATTTGGTCCCGGCGGCGACCAGCCACTGGATTCCGATGCCGTGAAAAATGGCTTTGCCGAGCTCACCGACCGGATCAATGCCGAGGCAGGTACCCGGTACAGCCCCGAACAGGCGGCAGAGGGTTTCCTGCGTATTGCCGTCAATCGGATGGCCACCGCCATCAAGGAAATCTCCATCCAGCGGGGTTACGACGCCAGTCGCTTCGCATTGAGTTGCTTCGGCGGAGCCGGAGGGCAACATGCCTGCCAGGTTGCCGATGCCCTGGGTATTCCAAAAATTCTCATCCACCCGCTGGCCGGCGTGCTTTCGGCCTATGGCATGGGGCTGGCCCAGTTGCGATCCATACGCCAGCAGTCACTGGAATTATCGCTGGATAAGTCAGCGATGGCGGCCATTACTGAAACCGCCGAGACGCTGACCCTCGACGCCGGGCAAGAACTGGAACAACAGGGTCTCGCTCCTGAACAGCTGGGTTTCAGCAAGCGTGTGAGGCTGCGCTACGCAGGGACCGACAGCACCCTGGCGGTTGAGTTGGATAGCCTGGAGAACATGCGCGAGAACTTCGAGCGGATCCAGCAACAACGGTTTGGCTTCACCAGCCCGGACACCCCGCTGGTAGTGGCGGATGTAGAAGTGGAAGCCATCGGGGAGACTGGCGCCGGGGTGGAGCAGTCCATGGAACCCGGGGATGGCGCGGCGCAAGCGGCAAGCGTCACCCGCAGTTGGCTCAATGGACAATGGCAGGACACGCCGGTCTACCGACGGGACAATCTTCACCCTGGGATTCAGATCAAGGGCCCGGCCATCATTACCGAAAGCCACGGAACCATCGTCGTGGAGCAAGGCTGGCAAACCAGCATGAACGCCTACGGCCACCTGGTGCTGGCACGCCAGACACCGGTCAGCATGGCGCCCGGTGTAGGCACGTCCGTGGACCCCATGTTGCTGGAGGTGTTCAACAATCTGTTCATGCACATCGCCGAACAGATGGGCGTGATCCTGGAGAACACCGCTCACTCGGTGAACATCAAGGAACGCCTGGATTTCTCCTGTGCGGTATTCGGACCGGGTGGCGAACTGGTGGCCAACGCACCGCATATGCCGGTGCACCTGGGCTCCATGGGAGAGAGCGTTCGCGCCATCATCAATGCTCACGGAAAGAACCTGAAGGGCGGCGATGTCTACATGCTTAACGCGCCTTACAACGGTGGCACACACTTGCCGGACATCACCCTGGTGAGCCCGGTTTTCACCGGCGACCAGCTGGAATTCTTCGTCGCCTCCCGTGGTCACCATGCGGACATCGGCGGCATCACACCGGGCTCCATGCCACCCCACAGCCACAGCGTAGAAGAAGAAGGAATCCTGTTTGACGGCTTCCACCTGGTGAGCGACGGGCGCTTCCATGAACAGGAGGTCAGGGAATGTCTTGCCCAGGGCCCCTACCCCGCCCGGAATCCTGACCAGAACATCGCCGACCTGAAGGCCCAGATCGCCGCCAACCAGAAAGGCATTTCCGAACTGCACAAGATGTGTAAGCAATTCGGACTATCGGTGGTTCGCGCTTATGTGAGCCATGTGCAAGACAATGCCGAGGCTGCGGTGAGGGAGGTCATCGGGGTGCTGCGAGATGGCCAGTTCCAATACGAGATGGACAGCGGACTGGTGATAAAGGTGGCGGTGACCGTTGATGCACAGGCAGGCAGCGCCTGTGTTGATTTCACCGGAACCTCGCCCCAGTCAAGGGACAACTTCAATGCCCCGTCGGCCATCTGCAAAGCCGCTGTGCTGTATGTGTTCCGCTGCCTGGTGGATCGCGACATTCCCATGAACGCGGGCTGCCTGAAACCCATCAAGATCATCATCCCTCCGGGCAGTCTGCTGGATCCGAAAACCCCGGCGGCGGTGGTCGCAGGCAATGTAGAAACCTCCCAGTGCATCACCAATGCCCTGTTCGGCGCGCTGGGGATCATGGCTGCCGCCCAGGGCACCATGAACAACCTGAGCTTCGGCAACCAGCGGTACCAGTATTACGAAACCCTGTGTGGCGGTACCGGCGCAGGCGAGACCTTTGACGGCACCTCGGCGGTACACAGCCACATGACCAACTCACGCCTGACAGATCCCGAGGTCCTTGAATTACGTTTCCCCGTGCGCCTGGAAAACTTCTGCATACGAGAGAATTCTGGCGGCAGTGGTCGTCATCACGGCGGCAACGGCGTTACCCGGGAAATACGTTTTCTAGAGCCCATGCAGGTGTCTATTCTCAGCGGCCATCGCCGGGTGGCGCCCTTTGGACTGCAGGGAGGCCACCCCGGGGAGACCGGATGCAACACCCGGATCTGCGCATCGGGTGAGCGACAGGAAATACCCGGCTGCGCCAGTATGCAGTTCCAAGCAGGTGATATCCTGCGTATCGACACGCCTGGCGGTGGCGGTTTTGGCAAGCCCTGATACCGCCCTGCACAGCCCAACCAGCGAGACCAGCCTTCCATGAGCAACAGCAGCAATCGCGTTCTCGGCATCTACCGGAAACTGGAGAAGCTCCCCCTGGGAAAGCGACTTTTCGCCTTCGTGATCTGCAGGAACGCGCCGTACTTTTCCACCATCCATCCTCGCTTCCTCACCTTCGAGGCGGGCCATGTGGTGGTGAGCATGAAAAAGCGCCGCGGCGTTGAAAACCACATCCGCTCCATTCACGCCCTGGCCATGGGCAACCTGTGCGAACTGGCGGCCGGCACCTTGATGGAAGCCACCGTCCCGGTGGACATGCGCTGGCTTCCCCGTGGCATGCACATCGAATACCTGAAGCCGGCGCGCACGACCATCCAGGCCGAAGCGGTGCTTGAAAAAACCCAGTGGCCGGGCAAGGAAGACGTGGAGGTCCCGGTATCGGTGACCGACGCCAATGGCGAGGAAGTGGTGCGAGCACGCATTATCATGCACGTCTCACCCAGACCCCCAAAAAAGGAAATCTAGAGATAAATCAGGGTCGGAGTACAGCGATCAGGCGAATCGGGGGTTGAGAGCCATCCGCTGCAGCAATTCGGCATGGCGATAGGCACGCTCCGCATCCGCATCAGCCTGCACCGGATGCGCGGCGATCTGCTCAAGGTAGGCCGCCGGCAGGTCATGATAACGCCCACCGGTTATCACCAGTGCGTGATACCAGTCATAGGGATGCAGTTCATCATCAAGGCTCTGCGGGTGAGCAATATAGGAAAACGCCTGGTGAGATTCACCGCCTGAAACCACGCTAATGTGGCGAACTTCATAGCCACCCTCGGCCCTGTCCAACGACGCCTTCTCTTGCGCATCGATATGGAACAATGCTCCGTGTACCCGGGCGCCTGAACCTGCCGGCATGACATTGCACTTGGCGGAATTGTCCGCGCCTCGCTTGTTAAAAGCGAGACGGTAACCTTCCACCACCGCAGGACCAATCACCTGGGCCGACGGCACCCGTTGCAAGAGTCTTTCAGGGTGAAGATTTGATCCGTAGGCGAAATATTTCAGACGGTCCATCATTGACCATATTCGGCGTAGGGCTGCAGGTTCGAGCGACTGATCCGGGCGCCATTTCGATGCTGGTTGATCTGGAAGCTCAGAAACTCTCCGGGGCGTCGCAGGGCAAAACCCAGTACAAACCTGATCCCCTCGACATTGAAGTCGGAGAATATGCCAGTGTCGGATTCGCAGCGAACGAAATACGCCTCCGAGGGCTCATCGCCCATCAACGCACCCTGCCTCCACAGGCCATCCAGGTATTGCTCTACCTGGCTCTTCAACAATACGGGCACACTGGTGTCTGTGCGACCAAAAACCGACCATCGGGTTCCCCGCTCAACATTTTGCAAAATCATCAGTGACAAGCGACGGTTAGCCAGGTATTTCCAACTGGGGGCAGAACTGTCTCCGGCGGCCATGGTACGCGCCGAGGCCATGCGGGCCGGAGCGCCCGGACGGCCTGGCAAAATTCCATTCACGCCCACTGATGCCAGGCGAATTGCGTCTTGCTCATCCAGTGCGATGCACGGCCTTGTACGACTATTAATATTTGCCTTGTCCCCCGACGGAGTCACCCACACTCCATGTCGGGCATCATTGCGTGCCAGCAATCCGGCCACCACGCCGCAGGGAGCCTGTGGGCGATTCCGGGAAATGGCCCCCAGGGTAATTAGTCTCGGAAAGGCCATCACCGCGTCTTCGCTGGCAAAATTCATCCGCCGCATGCCGGCTATCGCAAGATCCACCGATGTCCATTCCGCAGGCGGGTCCACGATCAGCATCGCGCTGTGGCTCTTGCAGTAGCGTACCGCCGCCATCCATGTCACCAGGTTCACATCCCGGTCACGATCCAGGGGCGGAATGCACAGCAGGTTAAATCCATCGGTCCGCGACAAGGCAAACATACCGTTGTACTTGGTGGCGGATCCGATGACGTCGTAATCAGTCAGGGGCTCGCCATCATCACCATCGCGACCGGCCGACTGGTAACCAATGTGATTTTCGGGCCTGGCCGGCGGAGTCCGGTCGGGACGGACAGACGGAACACTGCCTTCGAGCAATACCAGTCGCGAATCTGACAGGAAACTGGCCACATGTCGCTCATGGTCCTGGGAGACGGAAACGCCGCGGTAGCTCTCCTGGTCCAGCACTCGCTCCGAGCCTGGCTGTATCAGGCGCTGCACGACCAGGTTAAAGGCGCCGGTGTCTGAACTCTCGATGCCGTCATAATCCACCGAAGCGCGGATGGCGTCATGAGTACCCGGATCACGCGCACGCAGATGCAAAAACTCATCCCCGGCCGGCAGGATCAAGCTCGCTCCCCGACCGCCGTTGATTACCCGCACCACGAAAGCCACCCTGCCGCCCTGGGAAAAGTACTGCTCTACAGCAAAACTAAGCGGACTCATTCCCCAAAGACCACCAAAAACGCGCTGGTAATCGGCGAAGTTTTCCAGGCGTACGGGTTCGTTGACGGGACCGCGTTGGGTTCGTCCGACAAATGCGGTTACTGAAGTTGGCGCACTGGCAATGTATTGCTCGTGCTGAGGTATTTCCTGTACGTCGATGCCCGACGAATATTGTACCGGCACAAAACCCTCCGGGGTTTTAGGCAAGCTTACACGGCCACCCGGTTCGGTAACAGGACTTTCTGAATGCAACTTACTAAAAAGTCGTGATTATTGCGTTGCCCGTTGCATTGCCCCACCATGGCGACCTTCTCCCCTCCCGAGCGCCCAAGGGCGCTGGATAATTTCGTGCATACAGCCACCGGCAACTGGAAACTGGGTCTCGTGCTCTCGCTGATCACTACGGTCATGTGGGGTCTTCTGCCCATATCCATGAAACTGCTGCTGGATGAGATGGACGTCTATACGGTCACCTGGTATCGCTTCGCCTCTTCCGCCCTGATCATTGGCCTCTACCTGGCTATACGGGGCGGCCTGCCTTCGCTAAAACATTTGCGCGGTGGCTACGCCTGGCTAATGCTCATCGCGATCACCGGCATTTGTGGCAATTACCTTCTCTATCTGATCGGCCTGCAACTGACTTCGCCCAGCATCGCCCAGGTCGTCATTCAGCTTGCGCCTTTACTGGTAATCCTTGGCGGCATCGTACTGTTCCGCGAAAAAATGAACCGCACCCAGGCACTGGGCGTGGTGGTGGTCATCTTGGGACTACTGGTTTTCTTCAACCAACGATTGCCTGAACTTTTCAGCGCGCAAGGTGCTAACGGCACAGGTGTGTTGATCATTATCGTGGCAGCCGTGGTCTGGGCCGCCTATGCCCTGGCCCAGAAACAACTGCTCAAGGTCTATTCATCCCAGGCCATCATGTTCATGCTGTACTCACTGGCCACATTGATTTTCCTGGCGCCCTCCCAGGTCACCTCCATCACCTCCCTGAGTGGACTGGGATGGGCCATGCTGATTTTCTGCAGCGCCAACACCCTGATCGCCTACGGCTGCTTCGCCGAGGCCCTGCAACAGTGGCAGGCAAGCCGGGTGAGCGCGGTTCTGGCCATGGCGCCACTGATCACGCTTCTCACCATCACGCTTATTGGCTGGCTGGCCCCCGAAATTGCCCTGGACGACCATATTGACGGCCTTTCAATACTTGGCGCCTTGATGGTAGTGCTTGGCTCCGCAGCCTGCGCGACAGGTGGAATTCGACGAAAACCCGCTTCCAACTGATAAACTAGCCACTACCCCGCTTCATTTCTACGAACACGGATAAAGACATATCGTGAACACAAACAAAAAAGACTCCCTGGCACTGTTCAGGGCTTTTCCCGGACTGGCCGAGAAGCTGGACTGGCTTCCCCTTGCAAACCTGCCGACGCCGGTTCAACAGATGAACTTCCTGGCAGAGGAACTGGATGAGGACGACCTGTTCATTAAGCGGGACGACCTTTCCGGCGAGGTGTATGGCGGCAACAAGGTGCGCAAGCTCGAGTTCTTGCTGGCCGAGGCCCGTACCCGGGGTTCCGACTCTGTAATGACCTTTGGCACCGCCGGATCCAACCATTGCCTGGCGACCGCCATTTACGCCCGCAGCCTGGGCATGGAAGCGATATCAATCCTTTCGCCCCAGACCAATTCGGCCTCCGTGGGACGAAATTTGCTGATGGGCTTCCACGTGGGTGCCGAACTCCATCACTATCACAGTGAACCTGCCGCACAGCGGGGCGCTGCCTGGCAAAGTGCGCGACGACTTGGTGCGGGTAAAAAAGCTCCGCATCTCATTCGTCGGGGCGGATCCTCTCCCCTGGGGACCGTGGGATTTGTAAACGCCGGGCTGGAACTGGCCGAGCAGGTCAAGAGAGGCGAACTGCCAGAGCCAGATCTCCTTTATGTTGCGATGGGAACAATGGGAACGGCAGTGGGCCTGGCACTTGGCCTCGCGGTCGCCAATCTCCGCACCAAAGTCGTCGCGGTCAGGGTCGTGGATCCGCGCTACGGCAACGAGGACGGATTCCACAAACTGTTCGACAGCACCGCCACCTTACTGAACAAGCTGGACGAGAATTTTCCAAAACTGCGCTGGGTCGATGCAAATGTCGAGTTCAGGCATGAACAATTTGGCCAAAGATATGCGTTGTTCACCGAAGCCGGAATGGAGGCGGTAAGCCTGCTGCGAAGCACAGAAGGCATCCAGCTTGAAGGCACTTACACAGGCAAAGCCATGGCCGCGTTGATTGCCGACTCGCTTGCTGGCAATCTTGAAGGCCGGCGAGTGCTATTTTGGAACACGTATAATTCCCGGCCATTTCCAGCCGAGGCTATGAACAGGGATTATCAGAAACTACCTTTCCCGGTTCAGGATTATTTTGAAAAGCCTTGCCAGCCACTGGACCCTTGATGACCATTGACGGTTAGAACTGAATTCGAAAAAAAGGCGAATATGGACACGCTGTGAATACTTGCAAGGAATGTTGAATTGAGCGCAATACGAGTTCTGTTGGTAGAAGACCACACCTTGGTAAGGGCAGGAATGCGATACCTTCTCGACAGCTTCAAGAATGTGGTCGTGGTCGGTGAGGCCGCCAACGGCAGGGATGCGTTGCGGATGACCAGGCAACTGGCGCCGGAGGTTGTCCTGATGGACATCTCCATGCCAGAGCTGAACGGCATGGAAGCTACCGCGCGCCTGGCAAAAAGTTGCCCGGACTCAAAAGTGCTCATGCTCTCCATGCACAACGACGAGAACTATGTGGCGCAATCCTTGCGTGCGGGGGCCCGCGGCTACCTGGTTAAAGAGGCCGCAACCAGGGAACTCGAGCAGGCGATACAAACCCTGGCCCGGGGCGAGATTTATTTCAGCAACAGCATTTCCATGGATGTCGTCAAACGGCTCATGGCGGATGATTCAAGTGGCTCGGCCCTTGATCAACTCACCTCCCGACAAAGAGAAATTCTCCAATTAGTCGCTGAGGGCTGCAGTACGCGTGAAATCGCCGAGAGACTCTCACTCAGCATCAAGACTGTGGAAACCCATCGCACGCACTTGATGGAAAGACTGGAAATCAGGGACGTTCCTGGCCTCGTGAAATTTGCCATTAAAGCCGGTCTTATCCAGTCGGATTCCTGAAATACCGCCAAGAGCGTTTTCCATGCCCAGCGAAAAATACCTTTCCCAACTCGATGCCCTGGTGGCACGTTCCGAGGCCATTCGCTTTACACCCGAACAACTGGCCGGGTTTCTTGCGACCTTCAACAAACTGGAGGCGATAACCCATTTCGGGGCTACGGTGGATACCCGGGAGAATCACCTGGTGCTGGTGGAACTGGCCAAAATCCAGCCCCATCACCAGGGTGGGCTTGGCACCCATGCGGTCAACGGCGCTGTAGTATCCGGGCTGTTTGACTGCGGCCTTGGGGTCGCCGGCCTATTACAGTTCCCGGGCAGACGCTGTGGCACCACAGAATTATCCGTGAAGTTCCTGCGTCCGGCACTGGGAGAACAGGTCCGGGTCTATGCCGCCGCAATCAAGACCGCCGACAACGTCGCCTTCGTCGAAGGCATGCTGTTCAGTGGCAAAGCCCTGTGCGCAACTGCGTCCGGGATGGTGGCAACCACGGCCCGCCTGCTCAAGGACTAGTCTTCGTTCCCGGGATACAGCAAGGCCTCAATCGCCGGCCGCGCCGTCGGGTGATAGCCCTGGCCCGCCTTGCGGTAGATTTCTCTTGCCAGTTCCTGGTCAGCCGGCGTGGACTCCGACAGCGCCCGGTAAATATTATTGATCAGGTAGGATCGACCCACCTGGGTAAGAAACGGCTCCAGGCGCCGGTAAGCCGGCAGAAAACGGGTTTTGACTACCAGCTCCATCCAGTTGCTAACGATGACCGCATTGCCGCTGTCGGTGAGTTTGTACTTCTCATCCAGGGCAAGAAGCTGGTCGTGGTCAACGCTCACCGGAATCTGTCCGAAAAGGTACTGCCACTGCTGGGTGCTCCACTGTGGCGCGGGCACATCCTGCAATTCGATTTCACCCTTTAGCCATTCGACGATCCTGGTATTTACCCGCTCCAACTCCAGTGACACAGGCGGGACAACCTCCGCCGGCATACCCGGTTCATACACCCATTCGTGCAATTGCTCCTGGCTGACTCGCCCAGGCATTGTTTCCGCCAGGTTTGTCTGCAAGAACTTCATGAAGTCATCGGTGCTGGCACTGCGAAAGGCAAACTCACTGAAATACTTTTCCAGGAACTTGTCGAAGGCCGGTCGTCCGTAAGCATGTTCCAGGAATACCAGGAACTGCGCACCCTTCTGGTAAGCCACAGCAGTGAACCCGTCATCAGGGTTTTCCAATATCCTTGCCGGCACCAGTGATTGTTCGGCCGCCGGCAGCTCGGACAACTCGAACAACAATTCCTGGTAGGCAATCAGCTCTTCCATCTTTTGCTGGGCCTCGCCATACAGCGCCTCAACCAGGCGCATTTCCACGTAGGTCGTAAAACCTTCGTTCAACCACAGGTGTCTCCAGGACGCGTTGGTCACCAGGTTGCCCGACCAGGAATGCGCCAGTTCATGAGCCACGGTTCCCACCAGGCTCTTGTCACCGGCAATCAGGGTTGGCGTGATAAACGACAGTCGAGGATGCTCCATGCCACCCACCGAGAACGCCGGCGGCAACACCAGCAGGTCGTACTGCTCCCAACGGTAAGGACCGAAAAGCTCCTCAGCCCGGGCGATCATGGCCGGGGTGTCGGCAAACTCCGCAGCCGCCGCCGCGATCACTGAAGGCTCGGCCCAGACGCCCGATCTCGGTCCAAACGCCCGGTATTCCAGATCTCCCACCGCGATGGCGATCAGATAGGCAGGAATTTCCTGCTCCATGGCGAAGGTGAATTCGCCGGTGGCAAAATCCGAGCGCAAGCTCCGGGCGCTCATCAAGGCAGTCAGTCCCGGCGGTACCATCAATCTCGCGCTATAGGTCATGCGCACCGCAGGCGTATCCTGAATGGGAATCCAGCTCCGGGCATGAATGGATTCGGCCAGCGAATACA
>Ga0316195_10000489_pt1 | contig 15928 bp, 13 predicted proteins | sample Phised1_MG_FD_204937 | JGI IMG/M metagenome (GOLD analysis project Ga0316195, IMG submission 204937) | Coastal sediment microbial communities from Maine, United States - Phippsburg sediment 1 | ecosystem: Environmental > Aquatic > Marine > Coastal > Sediment | place: USA: Maine | collected...
CACTCCTTCGACCCGTGTATCGCCTGTGCGGTCCATGTGATCGATCCGGATTCGAACGAAATCATTAAAGTCAAAGCACTGTAGTTTGTCGCGATCAGCCGCTCCGCATCCTGCGGAGCGGCTGCCCCCTTTATAGGCTGGCCCGCTGTCTCAGGGTTGCTATCCCCCCCCAACGGACACCATCCGCCACGAAGCAACCAGGCTTATCCATGACTTGCATGCCTCGGCAAACCGTACTATAGGGGGGCCGGGTAATCACTTTTACGAGGACGAAGACCTATGCCGGATGAATCAGCAACACGACCCAATATCACCGTACTCGGTATCGGCAATATTCTGCTCACCGACGAGGGCTTCGGGGTGCGGGTGGTCGAAAAGCTTTTCAGTGAATATGAATTCCCGGAAAACGTGTCCCTGGTTGACGGCGGCGTGCTGGGGATTAACCTGCTGGGAGTCATTGCGGATGCCCAGCATTTGATCGTGGTGGATGCCGTTAAAAACAAGCAGCCGCCCGGCACAATGTACCGCTTGGAAAAACATGAACTGCCTGAGCGTATTCTGCTGAAAAACTCGCTGCACCAGACGGATTTCCTGGAAACCCTAACGCTCTGCCAGGCCATCGACAAGGTCCCTGAAACCACCGTGGTGTTAGGTGTTGAGCCGGAAGATATTCTGACCCACAGCGTCGATATGACACCGACCGTAGCGGCCCGTGTCGACGAAATGATGGAACTTGTGCTCCGTGAACTTAATCAACTGGGCGTTACCGCCAAAAAAGGGAGCCCCTCTGAATGTGTCTCGCCATTCCCTCTAAGATAACTGAAATTAATGACAATATGGGCATCATCGACGTCGCCGGCGTTCGGCGTGAAACCAGCCTGCTGCTGGTCGAAAATCCCCAGGTGGGCGACTGGGTGATCGTGCATGCCGGATTTGCGATCCAGATAATCGACGACGCCACCGCCCAGGAGTCCTTACGGTACCTGAGAGAAGCGGCCCAGCTGCTCGTCCAGGACGATGACCCCAGCGCGACGGCCAACGGCTAAAGGAAAAGCTCATGCTGGTCCACAACCGGCGCCACCATGACGAAATCTCTCGCGGCAAAACAGATCAGGGTTAAAGGCATTGTCCAGGGTGTCGGTTTTCGCCCTTATATCTATCAGCTTGCCGGCCGCTACAAACTCTGCGGACATGTCGCCAACACCGCCTCGGGTGTTCACATCTGCGTGGAAGGGCCACTGCCAGACATTACCGCCTTTCTCGTAAGCATCCCCACGGAAGCCCCCCCTCTGGCCCAGATTACCGATATCAAATCAGTGGATGTACAGACAGAAGGTTTTCAAAGCTTTGCGATCATCTCCAGTCGGGAGGATACCGCCAAATCCGCGCTGATATCTCCGGATGTTGCCATCTGTAACGACTGCCTGCGGGAAATGTTGTCTCCCCGGGATCGACGCTTCCGCTATCCCTTCATCAACTGCACCAACTGTGGCCCCCGCTATACGATTATCGATAATATCCCCTACGACCGGCCCCAAACATCCATGAAACATTTCCGCATGTGCGCCCTCTGCCAGGCGGAATACGACAATCCTGACAACCGTCGCTTTCATGCCCAGCCCAATGCTTGCCCCGTCTGCGGCCCGCATCTGCAACTGCTCGATGGCAGCGGGCAACCGATAAATACAACGGACCCGATTAGCACCGTCGTTGCACGGCTCAAACAGGGGCGCATCGCGGCCATTAAGGGGCTGGGCGGCTTTCACCTGGCGGTGGACGCTGAAAACGAGCAGGCCGTGGTGCGCTTACGACGACGCAAGCATCGCGAAGAAAAACCCCTGGCCTTGATGGCCTATGATACCGATCATGTCCGCCGCTTCGCCCGCCTGGATGATGAAGAGATGGCCGTATTGTCATCACCCCAGCGGCCGATTCTCTTGCTTGCCAAACAGACCGGCCACCCTCTGGCACCATCCGTTGCCCCTGACAACCGCTATTTCGGCGTCATGCTGCCTTACGCACCTCTGCACTATCTCATTCTGGAAAAAGGATTCACGGCGCTCGTCATGACCAGTGCCAACTTGAGCGAGGAGCCCATCGCCATTGCCAACGATGAGGCGGTCGAACGATTGACAGGCATCGCTGACGATTTCCTGGTGCACAACCGCGATATAAATATACGCTGCGACGACTCGATTGTACGAAAAACCGCCGGTGCCACTCGGTTTCTCCGTCGTTCCCGGGGTTATGTGCCGACGCCGGTTTTTCTGAACCACACCCCTCCGTCGGTGTTAGCCTGCGGTGCCGAACTCAAGAATACGATCTGCCTCACCAAAGAAGACCGGGCCTTTGTTAGCCAGCATATCGGTGATCTCGAAAATCTGGCAACCTACGACGCCTTCCGCGACACCATCACCCACCTGCAAAACATCCTTGATATCAAACCGCAGACAATTGTCTGCGATCTACACCCGGATTATCTCAGCACCCGCTATGCCAAAGCACAGCGCGATCTGGCGGTCATTCAAATCCAGCACCATCACGCCCATATTGTCAGCGGAATGGCCGAAAACCACTTGGACGGCAACGTCATCGGTCTGGCCTTCGACGGCACCGGTTACGGGCCGGACGGCACCATCTGGGGCGGTGAAGTCCTCCTGGCAGAAAAAAGACGCTACGAACGCGCCGCTTTTTTACAACCGCTGCCCTTACCGGGTGGTGCCGCCGCGATCAAGGCCCCCTGGCGGATGGCGGTCAGCTATTTATATCAGGCGTTCGGTCAAGGCTTTCGCGATCTGGACATTCCCTTCCTGGCCGCCATCGACCTGAAACAGGCGGATATCCTGGTCGCCATGGCGAGGCAAGGGATTAACGCACCCCTGACCTCCAGCATGGGAAGGCTTTTTGACGGCATTGCCGCGTTGGTCGGTTTGCGCAACACCGTTGCTTTTGAAGGTCAGGCCGCCATGGAGCTGGAAATGATCGCCCAACCGGAAGAAATCGGTCACTACGATTTCGGCTGGCAGACATCGGACGCCCTCCAGATTCCCACCGAACCCATCATCCAGGGGGTGGTAGCCGACCTCGCCCACGGACGAAGTGCCTCCTGGATCAGCCGCCGGTTCCATACCACCCTGGTCCGTTTGTTTACCGATCTATGTGTTCATTTGCGCCGACAGACCGCTTTGGATCGGGTGGTTCTCAGCGGCGGCGTTTTCCAGAATGCCCTTCTCCTGCAGGAGTTGTCCTGCTCGCTGGAAAAAGAACGTTTTGCTGTTTACACCCATCGTCTGGTGCCGCCCAACGACGGAGGCATCGCCTTGGGACAAGCCGTGGCGGCCGGGGCCATGCTAACCCATATGTCGTGAGTTCTCAATTACGGCTTGTCGGGCATCCACTTTTTGACTATAGATATTAAGTTTCTATAAGCCTTTACCTTGAGCGAATTCCAACCGGCTTCAGTTTGTTCAAGACCAAGGAAGGCGATATTTTCAACCACAGGAATATGCGTGCCATGCCCCTCAAGCATCAGGGAGAATACAGAGATCCGCAACTTTCCCGCCGACTGATCGAGGCCATCAATCGAACCAGTACCCGCCCGGTGAAGTTAATGGAAGTCTGCGGGACCCATACCATGTCCATTTTTCGCCATGGCATCAGGGACGTGCTCCCGGAAACCATCCACCTGCTTTCCGGCCCCGGCTGCCCGGTATGTGTCACGGCCCAACCGGAAATCGATGCCTTTATCGCCTATGCCCGGGTGGAAGGAACCATCGTCACCACCTTCGGTGATCTCATACGCGTGCCAGGTACGGAGTCTAGTCTTCAGAAGGAAAAAGCCGCTGGAAACGATGTTCGCATTGTTTACTCCGCCTTTGATGCCCTCAAAATCGCCCAGACCAATCCAGACAAGCGGGTCGTATTTCTCGGGGTGGGATTCGAAACCACGGCCCCCACCATTGCGGCCTCCATCCTTGCCGCCCGTGAAATGGCGGTGCCCAATTTTATGGTGGCCTGCGCCCACAAAACGGTACCGGCGGCCCTGGAGGCCCTGATGAACAGTGACCAAGTTCGAATCAGCGGCTTTCTCCTGCCGGGCCATGTATCGGTGATTCTGGGCCGCCAGGCCTATCAGCCGTTTTTTGATAAATACAAAGTGCCAAGTGTCGTGGCCGGGTTTGAACCGGCCGACATTCTCGAAGCCGTGCGACGGCTGGTGGAACAGATCGAGAAGGGGCCACCGCGGTTGGATAATGCCTACGCCCGGGCCGTCAGTGAGGAGGGCAACCCCAAGGCGCGGGCCGTGATGGACACCGTGTTCGAACCGGTGGATGCCGTCTTTCGCGGTATCGGAATGATCCCCGGGAGTGGGCTGCAAATCCGACCGGCCTTTGCCGCGCATGACGCGGCTGTCCAAATCCCTGTTAGCGTACCGGTCTCCAAGGAGCCGGCCGGCTGTGCCTGCGGTGCTATCCTGACCGGTGCCAAGACACCGCCCGAATGCCGGCTTTTTCGCAGCGCCTGTACCCCTGAGAACCCCATCGGCCCATGTATGGTGTCAAGTGAAGGGACGTGTGCGGCCTATTTCCGATTCCATCAATAAACCGCCGTTATTCGAGGATACCATGTTAAAGGACGTACAATGACTTCGGAATTTATTTCGTTGGATCACGGAAGCGGGGGCAAAATTGCCCATCGCCTGACCGCCGAGCTGTTTCTGCCGCTTTTCGACAATCCGATCCTCTCCGATCTGCACGATGGGGCGGTATTAAAGCTGAATGACAGCACGCGCGTCGCCTTTTCCACGGACACCTTCACGGTCACACCGCTGTTTTTCCCAGGTGGAGATATTGGTGAACTGGCCGTCAACGGAACCATCAACGATGTGGCCATGTGCGGCGCAACGCCCTTGTTTATAAGTCTGGCGTTGATTATCGAAGAAGGATTTCCCATGGCGGACTTGACCCGGATCCTCCAGAGCATCCAAAGGGCGGCAACGCAAGCCGGCGTCCAGGTGGTGACCGGCGATACCAAGGTGGTGCCCAAGGGGGCGGCGGATGGTTTGTTTATTAACACCTCGGGCATCGGACTGATCCCCGAGAATGTCGCCATCGGCAGCACCGGCGCCCGCCCCGGCGACAAAATTATTCTGAGCGGCACCATGGCCGATCACGGAATGACGATCCTGACCCAGCGGGAGGGGCTTGCCTTTGATAGCGCCATCCAAAGCGATTCCGCCCCGTTGAACCAAATGGTGGCCAAGATCCTGGCGGCCAGTAACAAAGTGCATGTATTGCGCGACCCCACCCGGGGAGGGGTTGGAACAACCCTGAATGAAATTGCGGAAAGCTCCCGGGCCGGCATTGTTCTCCAGGAAAGTCGCCTCCCGGTTGGCGACGCCGTGGCCGGTGTCTGCGAATTGCTGGGGTTTGACCCCCTGTACGTAGCCAATGAGGGAAAATTGCTGGCCTTTGTTCCGGCCGAAGACGCCGCCGCGGTTTTAGAGGCCATCCGATCCGATGCGTTCGGCCGGGAAGCCTGTATCATTGGAGACGTTACGGACGAGCACCCGGGCCAGGTCGTATTGGAAACCCGCATCGGCGGTCGCCGGATTGTCGACATGCTCACCGGTGAACAACTGCCGCGCATCTGTTGATGGCGATAAATCCTATAATCGGTGTTTGGTCCTTTTTCACCCCCGGGTAAACATCATCGGAAAGCACATGCCCCTGTCGATCACATATAAATTAGATGGCAGCCGAAAACCGTGCCGCGCCAAACGATTCATCTGTTTAGGCGCCGGCTGCCTGGCGCTGCTCATACTGGCCGGCTGTTCCGGCCGGAGGGAAATCAAGTTTGCCGGCAAAACCATGGGCACCACCTATCACCTGACCATTGTTGGCAGCTATTTAACGGCCGCGGCACCGCTTCAGAAGGCCGTCGACGAGCGGCTGGAAGCCATCAATGCCAGCATGTCCACCTACCGCCCCGACAGTGAAATCAGCCGATTCAACCAGATGCAACACACCGATACACCGGTTCCCATCAGCAATGCTTTTTATGAAGTCATGCAGCTTTCCAGCAAGCTTTTTGAGATGACCCATGGCGCCTGGGACGGCACGCTGGACCCCTTGATCGACCTGTGGGGCTTTGGCCGCACGCAACGCTCGAAGGACCGTGTCCCCACGGCCGAAGAAATCCAGACCCTGCTGCCTTCCGTCGGCTTCCACCATATTGTAATTCATCCCGATGGTCACCTGAGCAAGCGCCAAGCTTCCGTCTCACTGGACTTGGCGTCCGTCGCCAAAGGCTACGCGGTGGATGTGATCGCATCCCTGATAAGCGATAAGGGGTTTGCAAACTATCTGGTGGAAATCGGTGGCGAAGTTTATGCCGCGGGTGTCCGTATCGACGGCCAACCCTGGCGCATCGGGATTAACAAACCGGAAGCCGGGGCACCCTTCGATCAAATCTATCACATTGTCAATCTGCAAGACCGGGCATTTGCCACCAGCGGCGATTACCGCAATTTTTTTGAAATCGAAGGCCAGCGCTATGCGCACATCATCGACCCACGTACCGGCTACCCGGTTTCCAACGGCGTGGTCAGCGTATCGGTCACGGCCGACACGTGTGCCCTGGCGGACGGCCTGGCGACCGCCTTGATGGTCATGGGTGCCGCAACCGGCATCGAGTTGGTCAACCGAATGGACGGGGTGGAATGCCTGATCATCACCCGCGATGCCCATGATCGCCTGCGCGATCACGCCTCGCTGGGCTTCCAAACCGTAAACTGAACCAGAACGTTAAGGCCCCTACCGGTCTTTTTGAAAAGCGATCGTCATATGCAAATTCACCTGATCAATCTCGGCTGCGCCCGCAACCAAGTGGACAGCGAAATCATGACAGGTCGCCTGGAACAGGCCGGCCATGTCATCGCAGATGATCCGGCACGGGCCGAGGCCATCATCATCAACACCTGTTGTTTCATTGAAGATGCGGCCAACGAATCGATCGACACCATCCTGGCGGCGGCGGCCTATAAGCAAACGGGCCGCTGCCGACGACTTATCGTCGCCGGGTGCCTGCCCGAACGCTACCGGGAAGACGTGCGCAAGGCCCTGCCGGAAGCTGATTTTTTCATGGGAACAGGCGCCTATGACCGCATTGTCGCGGCGATCGCCGATACAACAACGGGCCCCGTGCCATGCCTGCTGCCTGATCCGGACACCCTTGCCCCGCAATCCACCGATACGCCGCGGTCCCTGTCCCCGGGTCCCATGGCCTACCTGAAAATTGCCGAAGGCTGCGACCGGCAATGCACCTTCTGCATCATTCCCCGCTTGCGGGGCCGCCAGAAGAGCCGCGCACTGCCGGACATTCTGCAGGAAGCCCAGTCATTAATAAACGCCGGCATCAAAGAACTGGTGCTCGTCGGTCAAGAAACCACACGCTATGGATACGACCGTAAAAAAGATGGGAAGGGCCTCGCCGATCTCCTTGCGGCACTCAGCGCCCTCTCAAAGGATCGGTGGATCCGGTTCATGTATGGTCATCCGGACAGCCTGAGCGATACCATTTTACAAACGGTTGCGTCGCATTCCAATCTGTGTGCATACTTCGACATCCCGATTCAACATGTCAGTGCCGAAGTGTTACGCCGGATGGGTCGCCCCTATGCCCCATCCCGCCTCGAAGAGCTGGTTTGTCGTATCCGCACGCAAATGCCGGAAGCCGCCATACGAACAACGGTCATCGTCGGCTTCCCCGGCGAAACCGAAGATGATTTCGATCAGTTGCACCAATTTATCGGCGCCGTTCCATTTGACCATCTTGGCGTATTCACCTACTCGGATGCCGAGGACCTGGCGTCACACCGACTCCCGGACCATGTGCCGCCGGATATTGCCCAACAGCGACGGGATATTCTGATGGACCGACAGAAAACAATTTCCGAATCGCTGAACCAGAAATACTTAGGACGCACCGTTGACGTCCTTCTGGAGGAATCGCCCGAAACCGGACTTTTTATTGGGCGAACCATGTTCCAGGCCCCGGAAGTAGACGGCCTGACGTATGTACGCACCCCGGCATCACATAAAGCTATCGCCATAGGGCAGTTTGTTCGCACGCGGATCATCGATACCCTGGAGTACGATCTGGTTGGAGAGCCTGAATGAATGATTTGAAAACCCGCATCCTTGGCCTGGTCAACGACGATCTGGTCGATATCGAAGAGGAGCTGGAGCATCATCTGAACCCGCACCTGGATCTTGTGCGGGAAGTCGCCGGCCACATTCTTTTCAGCGGCGGCAAGCGGCTGCGCCCCCTGCTGCTGGTGCTGGCCGCCCGCATGTGCGATTACCGCGGTGACTATGACAAAACATTTTCGATATCCCTGGAATACCTGCACGCCGCGACCCTCCTGCATGATGATTTAATCGATGAGGCAGATCTGCGACGCGGTCGACCGGTGGCCCACTCCATATGGGGGAACGCAACGACGATCCTGGTGGGCGATTTTCTCCTGGCACGCGCGCTGACCATCGCAGCGGGCACCGGCAATATCGAAATTATCAAGGTGGTCGCGGGCATCACGGAAAACATGTCCCAGGGCGAAATTCATCAGTTGAGCCGCAAGGGCGATTTATCACTGAGCGAGACCGAGTACCGCGAAGTCATCTGGCGCAAGACGGCGGTCCTGTTCGAAGGGGCCTGTCGTTCAGCCGCGCTGCTGGCCGGGGCATCTCCGGATCGCATCGAGGCCCTTGCAACCTATGGCGCCAATCTGGGTCTTGCCTTTCAAATGGCAGACGATCTCATCGATTACACCTCCGACACGCAGGAGCTGGGGAAAAAGGCCGGCGCTGATCTGCGTGAAGGCAAACTTACCCTGCCGGTCATTGCCGCCCTTCAGGCCGCCGGTAACCAGGACCGTGAACGCATGGCCAAGATCATTCGCAACCCGTCGTTCACCGTCGACGACTTCGAGAGGCTGAAACGGCTGCTTCATCAATACGGCGGCCTGGATTACACGCGGGACAAGGCCCGCGCGCATGTGCAAATTGCCAAAGACGCGCTGCTGCAATTCCAACCGTCGGAGACAACCGGCATACTGAATGATCTTGCCGATTTCACGCTGCAACGTCGCGCCTGACATCTCGGCACCAACCCTGGGTGGCACATGATGCCACTTAATCAAGGACATCCATGTTCCAAACATCAGGAGGTTTCGAACGCATGAATCCAAGACGCAGCAGGATGTGTTGGGGAATCATTCTTACCATATCGCTCCTTATAACCGGGGCCTTTGAGACGACCGCCCAAACAACGACACCGGCGTCCAAAACCTTCCTGGTGGTCGGTACCAGTCTGGTTCAAAAAGAAGGCCTTAATGCCGCCAAAGAAAGCGCTATCGCCGACTGCAAGCGCACCGCGGTAGAGCAGATGACGGCCGAATTGCTCCCCCTCGAAATGCTGGTCCAGCACTTTTCGGCGATCAATACGGTGATCTACAGCCAGGCCGACAAATTTATCCAGTACTATAAAATGCTCAACGAACTGCAGCAGGGCAACCAGTACCGCGTGTTGGTGCAAGCCAAGGTTTCCGGCCCAATGATTAAGGAAAGACTTCGCTCGGCGGGCATCCTTTCGGCGGATGCCCGGCCGGTGGCCCAACTTTTGATCACCGTTCTGGGAACGGATAATCTTTCCAGTTTTGTTCTCTTCCGCAACAGCTTGAATAAAATGGAAGGCGTGGAGTCCGTTCAAATCCACGAGATTCTTCCGAATCAGACAACACTTGCGGTCGGTTACCGGGGGTCGGCCGTCGCTTTTGCCGAAGCGTTGCTGCGGGAGCGACATGATGGATTTAGCACCCGCGTCTACCAGGAATCCGATACATCATTCCGTATCGACCTGGCCCCTGTTGCGCCGACGCAAATACAGGAATAACCGTGAACCGTTCGCCCGGCATCGTCATCAACCTTCCCAATTTTCTGACCCTGCTCAGAATTCTGATCACACCGCTTTTTGTGATCTTTATGATCAAGGAGCAATATCGCCTTTCCCTGTTGATTTTTTTCCTAGCCGGGATCAGCGACGGGTTGGATGGTCTCTTTGCAAGGTGGTTCAACCAGAAAACCGTTCTTGGGGCCCATCTGGACCCCGTTGCCGATAAGCTGCTCCTCATCTCTGCTTTCATCGCGCTGGCCGTGCAACAGATTATCCCCAGCTGGCTGGCCGTGGTCGTTATCAGCCGCGACATCTTGATCATCACGGGCATTGCCATTCTGCGTTTTTTCCATGCAACCTTCAACATCCGGCCTAGCATGATCAGCAAATGCACCACCGCAACGCAATTGGCGACCGTTTTTTTTGTCCTGTTGAGTTTTGAAGTGGCGACCGTTCGTCCGATGCTGTTATCCCTCTTCTGGTTTACGACGATCCTTACGACAGCGTCCGGCCTGCACTATGTCGTTCTGGGAATCATGATTTTGAATCAAGAACCGCAGGAAAATTCCAACCGCTAATCGCTGACATCGTTGGGTATTCTTCTATTTTGCTTGACAGAAATAAAACAGGGTGCTAATTGCCCCATTTACAATTTAAAGGCACGTAGCTCAGGGGGAGAGCGCTACCCTGACACGGTAGAAGTCGTTGGTTCAAATCCAATCGTGCCTACCATTAAAACAGGGGGTTACGGTTCATACCGTAGCCCCTGTTTCGTTTTGGTCTCCATTTGGTCTCCATAATGTCATAATAGACTGCGTATCAATATCAAGCATGATCCCATAAGCCATGATCCAACTTTTGAAATCATATAGAGACCAACACTATAAAAAAATTTTGTTATGAATGAGTTGCGATAGGAAAATTTTGAAATGGCGTGTATGGTAAGAATATTATTGTGGGTACTGCAAAAGAGGCCCAGGAAAACCACATTTTTCGGGTCGCGTTCCCTATCCCCGGTCGATGCCATTAGACCCAATAGGTCTCTTCCGTAAGCAGTGAAGGGTTTATTTATGAAACTTCAGCTATTTTTTTGGGTATTATTATTTATCTCCGGCATGGGGCCAGATCTTCAAGCCGGTGAAATTTACCAGTGGATTGATAAGGATGGGGTTCAGCATTTCACAGATGGGCCGCCACCTCCCGGTGCCCAAATCGTCGAGGGCCTTTCGGAAACTCATTCCGATGAGGCACCCGCATACACAGTCCCAACCGAACGTGAGAATACTGGCGCCGTTGAGGGCGGGGAAGCCCCTTCCGAACGTGAGGATACTGGCGCCGTCGAGGGCGGGAAAAATGCCCCTTCCGACCGTGAGGATTACTGGCGCCGTCGAGGGTGGGGAAATGGCCCTTCCGAACGTGAGAATACCGGCGCCGTTGAGGGCGGGGAAAATGCCCCTACCGACCGCGAGGATACCGGCGCCGTCGAGGGCGGGGAAAATGCCCCTACCGACCGCGAGGATACCGGTGGCGTCGAGGGCGGGGAAAATGCTCCTTCCGACCGTAGGCTATACTAAACACCAAGAGAGTAGCGTCAGAATTCTCTGGCATAAATGGATTATAATGCCAGCGCCAAGAGCCCAACTTGTTTACCTAGTTTTTCGGTCTCCATTTGGTCTCCATAATTTCAAAAATCATCCAATATGAAGGGCAATCACCGTAAAACATGATTGCCCTCAACTTGCTGAAATCATATAGAGACCAACGTCATTATAAAATAATACACAAAATCATTTCAGACTCTTGAACAGACTGACACGGTAGAAGTCGTTGGTTCAAATCCAATCGTGCATAGCAATAAAAACAGGGGGTTACGGTTCACACTGTAGCCCCTGTTTTGGTTTCTATTTCTTTTATGTGTTGCTAATCTAAGTACCACTAGCAGTCTGGGCATTCTCCCGTCCTTTTCGAATCGCGATGGTCGCAGGGCGGAACCAGTCAACCAAATTAGTGCTTCAGAGCGCCCAAATCCGCTAAATGGCAACCAATGTTGTCATCATCATTGCAAAAAGTACCAACCAACTCACGCGGTCCTTTAAACTGAACAAAAGGGGGTCATCATGCATCTCCCCGCGCGAAGTCTTGATCCAGAGTCGCGAAATCCAATAGAGCATCAACGGGCACAGCAGCCACAATCGGTTGGGATGCGTGTAATTCTCCATTACCATGGGATTGTTGATAAACAATGCCAACACTAGGACTGACAGGTAACCAGAGGCAATACCCATAGCATTTAATGTGTTGTAGTCAGAAAGTCGATAGTCTCTGCCGACCGCTGCGGTTTCCGACATTTTTTCCATGGTCAGTAGTTCAGACGATCGCTTAACAAGGGCGATACTGAAAAATACGAACATGGAAAATGCCAGCAGCCAGAATGAAATTTCAACTCCAATGGCGGCCGCTCCGGCAATAATTCGCACGGTGTAAAGCGCTCCTAGCAGAATCACATCCAGGAGAACGACTGTTTTTAAAAAAAATGAATAACTCATTGTGAGCAGTAGATAGGCAAAAATAGACAGGCGAAAAGGATGGGGTAACAGCGTCGCCAGCCAGAGCCCGGTTGCCAGCGGGACGATCATTCCCACCAGACCGGCTAACAGTGAAATGTCTCCGGCCGCGAAAGGCCTTTTTCGCTTCCTGGGATGAAAACGATCGGCGCTCAGATCGATCATGTCATTGATAATATAAGATGATGACGCAATCATCCCGAACGCTAAGAAGGCTGCCGCAACCGCACCAGCATTTTTTACGGTAAAAGCATGGGCCGTCAAAACGGGAACGCCAAGTAAAAAATTTTTCATCCACTGATAGACCCTCAGGGCTCTCATCCAGGATTGGAATGCTGACGGACGATCCTCGAAAAGGGCATCGACCTGACAGTGTCGACGCGCTGCGGCGTAAACACCGGGTGCGGGATTGACCACGACCCCATGGCGCGCATGGGCCCATATCGAAACATCACTTCGCGAGTTACCTGCATAGTCGAAAGGCCCTGCAGACATTTCCTGGATCGCTTTAAGCTTTCTGATACCTTTGAGATTTGTCTTCGCATCGCTTGCCAGAACACCTGAAAAAAGCCCGATCTCTTCGGCCACCCGCTCTGCCAGGAGGCGCGTGGAGGCCGTAGCCAAATATATCGCTCTCCCGTCGCCTGCTGTTTCACGTAGAAACGCAACAAAATCTTCCTGCAAAGGAAGCCTTTCAATCGCCAAGACCACACGTTTAGCGACTTCTGCTTTCAGTCGTGCAACACCGCTCATCAACCAGAAGGGCACCAGGAACAGGCACCAAGGCGCCTGCCGCAACAACGCCAGCAAACTTTCGATCAGGAGATCACTTTTGACCAGAGTCCCATCCAAATCGATGAACAACGGAATGGGTTTCGCTGTCTTGACGGCAGGGAGTGCAGCTTCTTCCTCAAATTCCATTCGAAAATCCGACATTGTTTCAAAAAATCCTCCACGGGAATTTCAATCGCTTCCGGGCTCCTGGAATTGGGTTACCAGCACGTTGCGCTAAAAAAATCGCGGGCCCTATCGTGACAAGGAAACCACCACCCATCTACCCAATGGATAGCCCCAGGTTACGCGGACGCTCAAATGAGACGGCGCTACGCATCCAAGGGCTTCATGGTTTCCTGGCCACAATGGTGTAGTGGGGATAGCATAACCGGCGTTGCTTCCTTGCCGGCGTTATGTCAAAACCAATATCCCTCAACCATTGTTCAGCCACGAAAGCATCGATGGCGTGGACTATCTGTCGGGCAACGACCAAGTCATGCAGCAGATTGAATTTTTCAAGCAGCCTGCTCGACGCATCGATATCCTTCATCACCAGCGTCGCCCCAGACTGCATACCATGGAAAAGACTTCCTAGGAACGCTTTCTGGGAGAGCCTTGGGACATGGTGGAGGACATCGATTAAAAACAGATATTCAGCCGTTCGCATGACGGTTGGCAATGTTTGCCCATCGAAGGCCTCGACTTGGTAAGACGTTGCGAAAGGACACCGGGCCAGCAAATCGCGGGCACATTCGACAGCATGGGAATTGATGTCGATTCCCATGAGATAGGACGGTGACCGATAGCGCGCAAGTAGCAGCATGAGTGTTCCATTGCCGCAGCCGATGTCCAGAACCCGCCGGCCACGGGGCAGAAGCGCAATAAAATCATCGAAGGGACAAATGCGGGGACGGTTTACCATCTGGAAACGTGTCGTCAGCCGAATCCCCTTTGTCTGGGATTTGAGGTAAGCCACGAGTTGATCGGTTAAAATCGTGTTCATCGAAAGCGATTGGCGGATCGGCCAAGATCGGTTTTCGCTATCTAAAAGGAAATGAAAGCGCAGTAGACCGCGGCAGATCTTTTCAACCCGACCTTTCTGCATTTGCTGCCTTAAGAATGGTGTCAAATCGAGGCGACCAGCGGGCATTTTCCAGATCCGGATCGGACAGAATCTGGTCCCAGTTTGCGTAACCTCTCGCGATGGCATTCTCCAGTTCATCGAGCGATGCTGTCACGTTTCCTTCAAGGGAAAGAACGCAGGCGATATTGTAATTCACGATCGGATCATAATCCGGATCATTTCGCAAGGTTTCTCTAAAATGATAAAGCGCACGTTCAAGCTTACCCGTGTGGTAGTAGGCAATGGCGATGTTCATATGGGTTTTGGCCATCCGGGGATCGATCTTCAACGCGCGCTCAAACTGCTCGATGCCGCTTGGGTAATCTCCACGCCGGCAATAAAGGATGCCGAGGTTGTTCAAGGCAAGCGGATGGCGGTCGTTGCGCTGGATGGCCTTTTGATAGTATTCCATTGCCGCGTCGATCCGTTCCTGGTTTTCGAAAACCGATGCCCAGTTGTAATAGGTGGTCGCCGCCACGGCCGATTTTGACATCAGCGGCCAATTGGCGTAGAGGGCGATGGCTGCGGAAACGGCGAGGGCCGCGGCCAGCTGGCCATATGCTTTCCGTTGGATCCGCCTTCCCATCTCGACCATTCCGGCGGCAGCGAAGGGAACCATCACGGCCAGCATCGGCGCGCGATACCGCGCCATGACATAGAAGGGCATGATGCCCACCGCATAGGCTGTCAATACCAGGTACATCAACCAAAGTTGCCGCCGATATCCCCACGTCAGCAAAAATCCAGCCACCGCAAAGGGCAACAAAGTCCCAAAATGATAAACATATCCCAGCACCCTTAGCAGCGGGGAGAAATCCTGGTAGGCATAAATGCTCTCGGAATCGCTCATTTCCAACGCTCCCCAGAGCAACTTCCACTTTTTGAGCAGCAGGCGCGCCCAGGATTTGATGTCCGAGCGAATGCTCTCAAAAGCCCTTTCTTTCCAATATTGCGAAATTTCAGTCTGGCTCAGCTTGCGCTTCAATTCCTTTTCAGCGAGTTTACGCGCATCGTCACTTTCGAACCGCCAATCCCCTTGTCCGGTAACCATGGATTTATAAGTTCCGGTGGCATCGGTATTATTCCCCATATACAAATTGAAACCCAGATTTGATGTCGTTAAAAACCATTCACCACCGACGACGTAGTTTCGAAGCGCCACCGGAAAAAGCGCCGTAAAAAAACCGGCACTAACAAGAACGGCCCAAACAATTTGTCGTTTCGGGCCCTCCTGCCAAAACCGAATGAAAAGCCATAACAAAACGACGGGGAAAAGAATCAGCGCATTTTCCCGGACCAGCACAAGCATGCCGAGAACGATGCCGACCGCAGGCCAAAAGACCCAACGCCTTTGCGTTGCAAGTCTTCCCAGTAGAAAAAGAATCAGAACCGTAAAAAAGAGCCCGAAAACCGCCTTTTGTATCAAAATGTCATAATAGATCGCCACAGGATACAGCGCGAGCAGGCTTCCTGAGAGGATACCGATTCTGGGGGAAAAGAAAGATCGACCGAC
>Ga0316195_10000490_pt1 | contig 15928 bp, 11 predicted proteins | sample Phised1_MG_FD_204937 | JGI IMG/M metagenome (GOLD analysis project Ga0316195, IMG submission 204937) | Coastal sediment microbial communities from Maine, United States - Phippsburg sediment 1 | ecosystem: Environmental > Aquatic > Marine > Coastal > Sediment | place: USA: Maine | collected...
GTGGCGGGGATCATACCGGCCCTGATCGCCCCTATCATCTGGCCGACGATCCTGCCGCTTTACTACTTCCCGCACCTCATGGCGATTTCGCTGGCCGGGTGTTTGTTGGGCACCTATCTGACAAAGACCACCGACGAGACGACGCTGAAGAATTTCTATCGTAGCGTGCGGCCCTGGGGTTTCTGGGGGCCGATCCGCCGCCAGGTCGAAGCCGAAGACCCGGATTTCCAGCCCAACAAGAACTTCAAGCGCGACATGGTCAACGTCGTCGTCGGCACCGTCTGGCAGACTGCGCTGGTGGTTTTCCCCATCTACTTTGTGCTCATGCGATGGACGCCGGCGGCGGTCACGGCCTCGATCATCGCCTTGACCATGGTCTTCCTGAAAAAGAACTGGTACGACAAGCTGGAGCTCGAATGATCGGTCTCACGGGGCGCGCGGCGTGGAGAGTCACAACCCTTGTCGTGGCGGCGGCACTGCTGCTCATCTCGTGCGCGCAGGCGCCCCCACTTGTGGCCCAACCATCGCCGGGGTTCGTCACGGCCCGCGGCGACCGCCTTTTCGAAGGCCAGGACGAGTTTCGCTTCCTGTCTTTCAACGTCCCCAACCTCCACTACATCGAGGACGACATGCGGTTCGCACAGGCGATGCCCTTCCGCTGGTCAAACGAGTACGAGGTTCGAGACGCCCTCGACTCGATCCGCCAGATGGGGGGCCTCGTAGTCCGGATCTACGCCCTCTCCGTCCGCAAACCCGACGATCCGGACACCATGCCGCGCCACGTGCTCGGACCGGGTAAATTCGACGAGCGGGGCTTCGAGGCCCTCGACATGGTGCTCGATGTGGCCCGCACCAAAGGCGTGCGGGTCATCATCCCACTGGTCGACAACTGGTCGTGGTGGGGCGGCGTGGCCGAATACGCCGCCTTCCGGGAGGAACCGCGCGAAGCTTTCTGGACCGACCCCGAACTGATCGACGACTATAAAAAGACCGTGCGATTCATGCTCGAGCGCGTGAACACCCGCAATCAAGTGACCTACAGCGATGACCCGACCATTCTCGCCTGGGAGACCGGAAACGAGCTCCAGTGCCCCCACGCCTGGACGGCTGAGATCGCGGCCTACATTCACCAACTCGATCCCAACCACCTCGTGATCGACGGTCGCCAGGAGGAGGTTCTGCGCCCGGAATCGATCGACGACCCCAATGTCGATCTGCTCCAGACCCACCACTACGAAAAGGACCCAAGGGACATCATCGCCAACATCCGCCGCAGCGCAGCCATGGCTCGTGGTCGCAAGCCGTACCACGTGGGCGAGTTCGGGTTTCTGACGACGGCCGGGATGACCGCTGTGATGGACACCATCATCGGCGAAGGCCTGGCCGGCGGGCTGGCGTGGTCTCTGCGCTTCCACAACCGCGACGGCGGCTTCTACTGGCACTCGGAGCCGTTCGGCGGCGATGTGTTCAAGGCCTACCATTGGCCCGGTTTCGCGAGTGGCGACGCCTACGACGAAACCCGACTACTGCGTGAAATACGGCGCCGTGCCTTTGCGGTGCGTGGCATCAACGACCTGGAACGGGGTGCCCCCGCGGCACCAGCCGTCATCGAGGTCAGTTCCGGCGGCCAGCTGAACTGGCGTGGGTCTGCGGGCGCGAACGCCTACGATATCCAGCGGACGGAATCGCTGGACGGTACGTGGAGGACCGTCGCCACCGGCGTTTCCGATGCCACCGTCCAGTACCGGCAGTTGCACTCCGACCAGTCGGTCGTTCCGGGCAGGAGTTACTGGTACCGAGTCACCGCACGCAACGACGCCGGTCGGTCGGCGCCGTCAGAACCCTTCGGACCAGTGACGATGACGCACCGGACGCTGGTTGACGAGCTGTGGAGTGACGCGCGCATATTTCTCACGGAACCACACCTCGATTTCCGACACGACCGTGCCCGCAGCTTCAAAGAGGACGCGCACGGGCTCGTGGGAACCAAGGGAGCCGCGGTGATGTACCGCACTGACGGCCCGATCGTCGGGGCTCGTGTGTGGGCGTTCACGTCGACGGCGGTCGAGCCCCTCGCCTTCAGCGTCTCTGCGGACGGCACGAACTTCTCGCCGGCCAGTCTTCGCAAGGAAACCATGGAGTACGAAAATGACTCCACCTACGATTTTCAGCAGCCGGTTCGGTACCGGCTTGACGACCCCTTGATCGGGTCGCGGTACCTGCGATTGGAGTTCCTGGGCACCCAGGTGCGAGTCACCCGGGTCGAGGTCGAGTACGGCGAGTAGCTGATGATCGACCAGGCGGCACTCCGGGTCGAGATCGAATCGGAGCTCAGGAACAACCTCGTGCCCTTCTGGCGTGAGCACAGCGTCGACCACGATCGCGGCGGGTTCATCGCCGAGATGGCGAACGACGGCAGCGTGCTCGAGGACGCGCCGCGAGGACTGATCCTCAACACACGGCTGCTCTGGGCCTTTGCGGCCCTCCACCGGCATCTCGGCGACACGAGCGACCTCGAGCTGGCGCGGAGAGCGTTCCGATATCTCGACTCGCGTTTTCGTGATCCCGACCACGGGGGCTACTTCTGGCGGCTCGATGCCGGCGGACGCCCCCTCGACCGATCGAAAAGGACCTACGGACAGGCATTCTGCGTCTACGCACTGAGCGAGCTCCACCTCGCCACCGGAGACTCCAGCCCGCTCGAGCGCGCACAGGACGTGTACCGGCTGATCGAAGAACATGCCCGCGACAGAACCTTCGGCGGTTACCTCGAGGCCCGCGCCGCCGACTGGGCGGAGGCGCAAGAACTCCGCCTCAGCAACAAGGACATGAACGAAGCCAAGTCAATGAACACTCACCTCCACGTCCTCGAGGCCTACACCAACCTCTACCGCGCGTGGCCTGACCCTGGGCTCGCGTTGCGGCTCGAGGAGGTCATTGCGATCTTCGGTCGGTTCATCATCAGCCGCGACGTCGGCGACCGCCACCTCCACCATTTCTTCGACGAAAGATGGAATCTCCGCTCCGACACCTGCACCTACGGGCACGACATCGAATCTGCGTGGCTCCTCTGCGAGGCGGCGGAAGTGCTCTCAAATCCAGAGCTCGCGGCGACCGTCCGCCTGTGGGCGGTCGATCTGGCACGGACGACGCTGGCCGAGGCGATCGACGGCGACGGCGGACTGGCCTATGAGGGGCGCGGCGGCGAAATCACCAACCCCCACCGCGACTGGTGGTGTCAGGCTGAGGCTGTTGTCGGTTTCTGGCAGGTTTATCAGCTCACCGGAGAGGCGGCATTCGCGGAAGCGGCCGCGGCCTGTTGGCGGTTCATCGACCGCCATCAGGCGGACCGAACCCGAGGTGAGTGGTTCTGGAGGGTCCTGGCGGACGGCACGATCGACGAGAGCGAGCCCAAGGTTTCGGAGTGGAAGGGCCCCTACCACACGGTCCGCATGTGTCTCGAGATGCTGCGGAGACTCGCAATCAACCATGACGGGAGAAGGCATGAACCGGCAGGAATTTGACGAGCGTAAACAGCAGCTCTTCGTCGACTACGAAGATCTGGTGACGCGGAACAACGAACCGGTCACGCCCAGTAACGGCGTGGTCCAGCGCTGGCGGCACCCGGTTCTGACCGCCGCTCACACGCCCCCCTTTTGGCGCTACGACCTCGACCCGGCGACCAACCCGCACCTCATGGAGCGTCTGGGGATCAACGCGGTCTTCAACCCCGGCGCCATCGAGCTCGACGGAAAGTTTCTGCTCGTGGCGCGGGTCGAGGGCGCAGACCGCAAGAGCTTTTTTGCCGTTGCGGAAAGTGAAAACGGCGTCGATGGTTTCCGCTTCCGCGACCGTCCGGTAGTCCTGCCAGAGACCTCAAACCCCGACGTCAACGTCTACGACATGCGGATGGTGCGGCACGAAGACAGTCACATCTACGGGCTCTTCTGTACGGAGCGCAAGGACCCCGAACCGCCACACGGCGACATCTCCGCGGCGGTCGCCCAATGCGGCGTCGCCCGCACCTCGGATCTCGAAAGCTGGGAGCGTCTGGCCGATCTCAAGAGCCGTTCACCTCAGCAACGAAACGTCGTGCTCCATCCTGAGTTCATTGATGGAAAATATGCCTTCTACACCCGTCCTCAGGATGGTTTTATCGAAGCCGGATCCGGCGGCGGCATCGGCTGGGGCCTGTCGGAGAGCATCGAGGAGGCGCAGATCGATGAGGAGATCATCGTCCACGACCGCAAGTACCACACCATCACCGAGGCCAAGAACGGGCTCGGCCCCGCCCCCATCAAGACCGGCGAGGGCTGGCTCCAGCTGGCCCACGGCGTGCGCGGCACCGCCTCGGGGCTGCGCTACGTGCTCTACGCTTTCATGACCGACCTCGACGAGCCGTGGCGCGTCACTCACGAGCCTGGCGGTTACCTCCTCGCCCCAGCGGGAGACGAGTACATCGGCGACGTCATGAACGTTACGTTTTCGTGCGGTTGGATCGCGCGTGAAAACGGCGAGTTGTTCATTTACTACGCCTCGTCAGACTCTCGCTGCCACGTCGCGACGACCACCGTCGAACGGCTGGTGGACTATTGCAGAAATACTCCGCCTGACCCGCTTCGTTCAGCCGCGTGCGTCGGGCAGAGGATCGCCCTGATCGACACGAACCTGCGTCTGATGCGAGGTGAGTGAGATGAGGAAGACGGCAATATTTTTCGCCGCTGTCGTCGTGACCGCCGCGGCCAACGTCGGTGCCCAGAAGTTCGAGAACCTGGCCCTGACGCCGCCGATGGGCTGGAACAGCTGGAACCACTTCGGGTGCGATGTGACCGAGGAGCTGATCCGGAAGACCGCCGACGCCATGGTTTTTTCGGGGATGCGGGAAGCTGGCTACCTCTACATCAACATCGACGACTGCTGGCACGGCGAGCGCGACGGCGACGGTTTCATTCAGCCTGATGCCGAACGCTTTCCCTCGGGCATGAGGGCCCTTGCCGATTACGTTCACTCGAAAGGCCTCAAGCTGGGCATCTACTCGGACGCCGGTTGGACCACCTGCGCCGGCAGGCCCGGCGGCCGTGGCCACGAGTACTCCGACGCCTTGACCTACGCACGCTGGGGCATCGATTATCTCAAGTACGACTGGTGCGCGACCGACGGCCTCAATGCCGAGGGCGCCTACCAGACCATGGGTGCGGCCCTGGCCTCGGCAGGCCGGCCGATGGTTTTCAGCATCTGCGAGTGGGGCAACAACCGGCCGTGGGAATGGGGCGGGGGCATCGGCCACATGTGGCGCACCACCGGAGACATCGCCGCCTGCTTTGACTGCGAGGTGGACCACGGCGACTGGTCGTCGTGGGGGGTGATGCGGATCCTCGACATGCAAGACGGCTTGCGCGTCCACGCCGGTCCCGGGCACTGGAACGACCCCGACATGATGGAGGTCGGCAACGGTATGAGTGAGAGCGAGGACCGTGCCCATTTTTCCATGTGGGCGATGCTCGCGGCGCCGCTCATTGCCGGCAACGACCTGAGGACGATGTCCGAGGCGACGCGACGAGTCCTCACCAACCGCCGGGTGATCGAGGTCGACCAGGACCCCCTCGGTGTCCAGGGTTTCAAGTACGCCGAGCGCGACGGTCTCGAGATCTGGTTCAAGCCCTTGGGTGGCGAGGACTGGGCGATGTGCATCCTCAACCGGGAGGCTTTACCGCGACAGGTCAGGTTGAGGTGGCAGGACGAGTTGGTCGCCGACGAACACTCCGGCAGGGAGACCCTCTTCAAGGCCCGTCTCTATCGGGTGCGCGATCTGTGGTCCGACGCCGACATGGGGACCACCCGAGAGGCACTGATCGCGGAGGTGCCCGGCCACGACGTGCTGATGGTGAGATTGCATCGCTTGCTAGAGGCAGAGGAGCAATGAAAGTCTCGACCATGGGCGGATGTTTCAGTCTCCTGCTGTGCCTGACGGCCATCTCGTCGGCCGCCGCGACCGATTTCACGACCTCCCTCCTCTTCGGCGACCGCATGGTCCTCCAACGCGGTGCCACCATCCCCGTCTGGGGCACGGCGGAGCCCGGAGCCGAGATCAAGTTGACCCTGGCCGGCCAGACTGTGACGGTGCGGACGGCCACCGACGGCACATGGCGAGCGCACTTCGGGGCACTGCCCGCAGGCGGCCCCCATCAGATGACGGTGGCGAGCGGCGATGTCACCCGGCGGTTTGACGACGTGCTGGTCGGCGACGTGTGGGTGTGCTCGGGCCAATCCAACATGGAGTGGACGGTGGCCGACGCCAAGGACGCGGCGATCGAAATCGAGGGCGCCGGCGATTCCGGAATCCGCCACTTCAAGGTGCCCCGCTCATGGGCGGGACAGCCTGAAGACACCCTCGACGGCGGTGCCTGGGAGCCCGCCGACCCCGAGCACGTGGGAAATTTCACAGCGGTCGGATACTTTTTCGCCCGTGAGCTGCGCGGCCGCGCCTCGGTGCCCGTCGGCCTCGTCAACACCACCTGGGGCGGCAGCCGTATCGAACCGTGGATGAGCGCCGAGTCGCTCGGAATCGACGGAACCGAGCTAAGCGCGCTGTTGGTGTCGGAGGATGCGTACGCGCGCGAGGTACTGCAGCGGATCAGCAAGATTGCGGGCGGACTGCCCGATTCCGACCGGGGTCTCGTCGACGGGCGCGCCGTGTGGGCGAGCCCCGAATTCGACGACACCGGCTGGCTGACGCTCGAGGTCCCCTCGCGATGGGAGGAACAGGGCTACGAGGGGATGGACGGCGTCGTCTGGTTCCGCACCGCATTCGAATTGACCGCTGCCGAAGCGAAGCTGGGCGTCCGTCTCGGGCTCGGCACCATCGACGACTCCGACACCACCTGGGTCAACGGCCACGAGGTGGGGAGAACGGTCCTGGCCTGGAACAGGCCGCGCATCTACGAGGTGCCGCCGGACTGCTTGCGCGAAGGACCCAATGTGATCGCCGTGCGGGTCGAGGACACGGGCGGCGGAGGCGGCATCTGGGGTGACGCCGAACTGCTCTTTGTCGAGGCAACAGGGGTCAAACGGCCGCTCGCCGGGCTCTGGAAGATCGGCCTCGGGCTGGTCACGGTCAACCCCGACGCGCGCAAGAACCAGGTGCCGACCATGCTCTACAACAAGATGGTGCACCCCCTGCTGCCCTTCCCGGTGGCCGGCTTCCTCTGGTACCAGGGCGAGTCCAACGCCGACGTCGAGGGTGCCTTCGTGTATCGCGACCTCTTCACCGCCATGATCACCGACTGGCGTGCGCGTTGGGGCCTCGGCGACCTGCCCTTCCTTTGGGTGCAGCTCGCCAACTACATGGCGAAGGCCGACGATCCCGGCGACAGCAGCTGGGCCATGCTCCGCGAGTCGCAGTCCGCAGCGCTGGCGCTCCCCCGGACCGCCCAGGCGGTCATCATCGACATCGGCGAGGCCGATGACATCCACCCGCGCAACAAGCAGGAGGTGGGCCGTCGTCTGGCGTTGGCGGCGCGCCGGGTCGCCTACGGTGAGAAGCTGGTTGTCTCCGGTCCCTCGTACCGCGGACACGAGGTGCGCGACGGCCGCGTCATCATCGAATTCGACCACGTTGGCGGCGGGCTGGTGGCACAAGGACGGAGCGACGGGAAGCTGGCGCGGTTTGCCGTCGCCGGAGAGGATCGACACTTCGTGTGGGCGGAGGCTGCCATCGAGGGCGACCGGGTGGTGGTGCGGTGCGACGACGTGCCCGAGCCGGTCGCGGTGCGCTACGGCTGGTCCGACAACCCCGACGGGGCCAATCTCTACAACTCGGAAGGTCTTCCCGCTTCGCCCTTCCGCACGGATTCCTGGTAGGAGGAGGAAGCACTACATGCGGGTACTGTTCGTCGGTGGCACAGGGATCATCAGCTCGGCATGCACCCGCCTCGCAGTGGAGCGCGGGATCGAGCTTTTCGTGCTCAACAGGGGGCGGAGGGCGCGGCCGATCCCCGACAGCGTCACACGGCTCCCGGCCGATATTCGCGACCCGGAGACGGCCCGGCAGGCGATCGGAAAGCTCGAGTTCGACGCCGTCGTCGACTGGGTGGCCTTCACGCCGGAGCATGTGGAGATCGACCTCGCCCTGTTTGTCGGACGGACCGCCCAGTTCATCTTTATCAGCTCGGCTTCGGCCTACCAAACGCCACCGGACAGTCTCCCGGTGACCGAGGAGACACCCCTCGGAAACCCGATCTGGCAGTACTCGAGGGACAAGATCGCGTGCGAGGCAAGGCTCATGCGCGCCTTCCGTGAGGACCGCTTCCCGTGCACCATCGTCCGGCCGTCCCACACCTACGACTGCACCCTGTCGCCCCCGCGCGGCGGCTGGACGGTGATCGAGCGGATGCGCCGCGGGGCGCCGGTCGTGGTCCACGGCGACGGCTCCAGCGTGTGGACGCTGACCCACCACCGTGACTTCGCGAGGGGTTTCGTCGGGCTGCTGGGTCGCGACGACGCGGTCGGCGAGGCCTTCCACATCACCTCCGACGAGTGGCTGACCTGGGACCGGATCAACCGCACCCTGGCGCGGGCCGCCGGCGCCAGCGTAGAGATCGTTCACGTTCCGTCAGACATCATCCGCCGCTACGACCCAGCGTGGGGGGACAGCCTTTTGGGTGACAAGACCCACAGCAAGATCTTCGACAACTCCAAGATCAAGCGCTTCGTCCCCGACTTCGAGGCGACGATCCCGTTTTCAGCTGGCGCCGAGGAGATCATCGCCTGGCATGACGCCGATTCCACGCGCCAGACGGTCGATCACCCGCTCGACCGCACGATGGACCGGATCATCGCCGACTGGCGACGTTCCTTCCCCGCCTGACCCGAGACCATCGATTCGCGGCCGACCTTCATCGTTTCCCGGTTTGGCGGGCGGAAAGTCCGAATTCACGCAGCTATATCGCCGGCATGACGTTACCGCCGCACACCGGGATGAAGGCACCCGTGATGAACCCGGCGAGGTCGGAGGCGAGAAAGGCGACCGCATTCGCGACGTCCTGATCGACGCCCCGCCGACGCAAGGGGACCGTCGCCTCGTAGTCCGGCTGCTTCTCCGTCCCCGCAACCCGGTGGGCGTCGGAGATCATCCAGCCCGGCGCCACCTGATTGACGGTGATCCCGTTCGGGCCGAGTTCACGGGCCAGCACGCGATACAAGCCATCCATCCCGCGTTTGGCGCTGGCATACGCCGCCTGGGTCTCGTGGCACTGCATGGCGCACTCGGTGTTGATGCCGATCACCCGGCCCCACCCCGAAGCCCCCATGGCGGGGGCAAACGCCTTGACCAGGTGGACGTTGTGCAGGACGCTGGAGCGGAACTGACTCTCGAAATCGCTGAGTGGCTGGTCGAGGACCGGCACCCAGTCGTACTGGACGACCGCATTGCCGACGATGATGTCGGCCGGGCCGATCTCCACGTTGATCGCGTCGCGCATAGCCTCGACCGAGGCCATCTCGGTCACGTCGGCCTGCACTGCCATCGCAGTGACCCCCTGCAAACGCAACTCCTCGAGCAGGCCGGCCGCCCTCTCCTCACCTTTGTAGAAGTGGAGGGCAACCGCCGCACCGGCACCACCCAGGGTTCGGGAGATGACCCTTCCCAACTCCCCGCTGGCACCGGTGACCACGCACACGTGACCCGAGAGGTCGATCTTCATCACCGACCGCCTCACTCCACCGACGGGTCGGCGGGCAGGCCGAGCTCGCGGTAGAGCTCTCGCCGGCCGGCCTTGTCGCCGTCGAGGATCGTCCGGGCGTAGCGGGCCACCTCCGCGGCGACGGCCCGCGGCACCACGACGACGCCATCGCCATCCGCCACCACCACATCGCCCGGAATGACCAGCACGCCGCCGCAGACCACGGGACGGTTGACCGACTCGATCTCGTTGCGGCCCGGTCTGATTCCGCGACCGACGCCGCGAAAATACAGGGGAACGCCCTCCGTCTCGATCTCGTCGGTGTCGCGGGCGGTGGCATCGGTCACTACACCGACCATCCCACGCTGTTTCCAGGCGAGAATGTTGTAGGAGCCTATCGATCCCACGTCGACCCCGCCCGCGTCATCGATGACCAGTGCGCTCCCCGGTCGAAGCAGCACATCGAAAGGTTCAGGTGAGAGTTCGGTGTACCACTCGCCCACCCATTCGTCGAAGTCTTCGACGCTCCGCTTCCCGGCCGGCGGTCGGTTGGTGGGAACGTAGCGAGCCGTAACGGCGATCCCCACGAACCGGTGTCGGTAGGTCTCGACGTCTTTCCACAGCGAATGGATCGCCGGGTCCATGAGCCCCACATTGTGGAGCCCCACCGCGTCCATCCCATCGGAGACGTCGGCCACCCTGAGGCCCTCGAAGAGCTGGAGAAGCTCCCCGTCCTGGGCTGCAGTGAAGACCGGCGTCGCGATGAAGCCAATACCGCCCCGAAGCGATTCCACCGCCGCCTCGTCGGACGCTGCCTGCGCACCCACCCCGATTGCCGTGAGAAGAACCAGGCTGAAAATGGTCAAACGCATCACTCACCTCCGGGTCGGTTCTCGATGTTGAAGAGCAGACGAGGTGCGTCGCCCTCCCGGGTCGAGAAGGACGCGACGATCGACCCCAGGGGCGCGAGGGCGAGACCGGTGGTGGTGCCGTCCACCAGCCGCTGCAGCACCGGCCGCGTGATGGTGAGCGAGGTCGTGGCGCCCGCGCCCTCGCTCACCGGCCAATCGATGATCATCTGCGGGTTGAAGACCTCGGCGATCGATTTCCCCTGAAGGAGTCCCGTCAGCGACACCGTGCCTCTCCGCCACGCGGAATCGCCGCCCGAGATCTCCACCACGCGGAGGAGACCGAAGTCCTTGATCTGTTCGGCATTTCGTTGCACCGAATGCGTGGTCAGCTGGAGGAGGCCATGACCACCAACCCGTCCGCCCTCGAAAGCCTCCAGGTCCCAGCGGAGGATCACCCACATCGTGCCGCCGACAGTCAGCACCCGGGTTCGGTTGCCGCCGTCGAGCACCGCCCATTCGCCGAGATTGACATCCGGTTGGGCGAGGTCGACGACCGCAGCGTCTGCCGCCTGCATCGCGACCTCGAAACTGCCGGGATCCGGGATCGGCGGGTGGTAGGGCAGCGGCTCACCGACATCAGGTCCCGCACGCTCCGCCTCCACCACATCGGCCTTGAAGTAGTCGACATCGAGGTCATAGCGATCGTGCCCCCAGTCCATCAGCGCCATCTGAGCGAAGACCGTGTCGCCCGGCTCGAGCAGAAAGTCACGGGTGGTCATGCTGATGGTGTACCAGATGCCGGCTTTGGGAATGTCGTACTCCATGAGGTGGCTGTGGAAGTCCGTTGTGCGCTGGGTGTTCACGTGCAGGTTGACCCGCCGGGGGCCGTGACTGGACCGGATCCTCGCCTCGACCCGGAGCTCCCAACCCGGTCGGGAGAGCCGCTCCAGGTCCAAGTCCTGCGAGACCCTGTGTTTGACCAGCGCCCACCAGACGTTGCGGCGGTCGCGGGTCGCGTCAACGCGGATCGAAGCGTAGCCCCGTCCGGTGGCCATGAAGTCGATTGTCGTTTGACCGTCACCGGAAAAAAAGGACCAACCGTCGATGCCGGCCGGGTCAACCCGCAGGTCCTGATCCTCAAAGGCTTCCAGGAACTGGGCCTCGGCGACACCCGCCAACGAAACGACGAGGCAGCAGACCAGCCAAAGCCGATTACGCCGTTTCACCGCAGATCCATCGCCCGCATCCGGCCGGCGTATTCCTCGAGGACCGACAGCGTCGAGGTGTCGGTCGCAAACACCGAGTTGCGACCCTGGGGTTCCTGGGGCGGATCGCCGGTGAAGTCGTCGCCCCGCCGCCAGACGGCCTCCGCGGCGTCACGGGTGCGCCCATAACCGCCCCAGGTCCAGAAGTTGCTGCCCGCGAACGGCCCGCCCGATGCGGCGTTGTCGCGAACGTGCTCGAATATCCGCGCGACGTAACGATCCCGGTACTCCGTTGTTGAGCCCGGTGAGAACGAGTGCATGTCCCTCGGGATACCGAACTCCTCCAATACCAGGGGCTTGCCGAGCTCCTCGGCAAAGGCGATGTGCTGGTCGAGGTAGTCTATGGCTTGCTTCTCCGCCCCGGGATAGGTCGCCTCCGGCTCGAGCGGATCGTACCAGCTCCAGTTGAGAATCCACAGGTGGATGGTCATGTAGTCGATCGTTTCAAAACGGTGGATGTCAAGGTAGGTCTCGGCCGATTCGATGCAGCCCTTGAGCCCTTCGTTGCCCGTCGAAATCAGATGGTTGGGGTCGAGTGAGCGGATGAATGCCGCGGTCTCGCCGACCCACGTGGTGAAGACGTCGAAGTTCCGCCGGCCCGATTCCCCCTCCCCGGGTCTGGGTTCGTTGCCCAGCTGCCAGGCCATGATGGTGGGGTCGTCCCGATAACGAACGCCGGTGAGCGCGTTTTCACGATTGACGAGCATCTCGATGTAACGGCGGTACTCAGCGTTGGCACCGGCGTGGGTGTAGAACCGGGCCGAGAACTCCATGAAATCGGGCCACGAGTACTGCTCGAGGAACGGGTTCGGCACCGGCTCAGCGTCGAACCACGAGACGTACTGCGACATGCCGCCGGACCACACCCAGTAGTTGTTGAGGTACACCACCGCCACCATGTCGCGCCGTGCCATCTCGGCGAGCAGAAAGTCGAGACCATCGAGCAGATGCTCGTCATATACCCCCGGTTCCGGCTGCAGCGGCGGCCACACGGTGTTGCGCTGGGTCAGCCCCTCCGACGCGCCGAGCACCCGCAGGTTGTCGATGCCCAACGACCGCAGCAGATCGAGCTCGCGGAGCAGGCGCTCCCGGTCCCCGCCCTCGGCGAGCGACCCGAGATTGCAGCCGTACCACAGGTTGGCGCCCAGGAACGTGTAGGGCCGACCGTTGCGGATGAAGCCGGTGTCCTCGACCCGAATGAAGGACCGGTCGTCTTCGGGGGCTCCCGCACAGCCGGAGAGCAGTACAGCGACCAGAAACGGCGTGACGAGGCGTTTCATACGATCATTCTGCCGGTCACCCCGCAAGTTGTCGACCGGCGACCCCTCCCCTCGAAGACCGTGTTAGGCTCCGCGCGGAGGCTGCCATGCGTTTCGGATACTTCGACGACGGTACCCGGGAGTACGTCATCGAGACGCCTCGGACCCCGTACCCGTGGATCAACTACCTGGGAACAGAAGACTTCTTCTCGCTGATCTCGCACACCGCCGGCGGCTACTGCTTCTATCGCGACGCCCGCTTCCGCCGCATCCTCCGCTATCGCTACAACAACGTCCCGGCCGACGCGGGCGGCCGGTATCTCTACATCCGCGACGGCGATGATGTGTGGACGCCGTCCTGGATGCCGATGAAGTCGGAGCTCGCAACGTACCAGTGCAGGCACGGCCTCGGCACCACCCGAATCACCGGCGCCCGCAACGGAGTGACCGCGGAAATGCTTTTTGTCGTACCACTTGGCGAGACCGCGGAAATCCAGCAGCTGACCTTGACCAACACGTCCGTCCACACGAAAGAGTTGAGGCTTTTTTCGTTCGTCGAGTTCTGCCTTTGGAACGCGTGGGACGACCAGACCAACTTCCAGCGCAACTTCTCGACCGGAGAGGTGGAGGTGGACGGCAGCCTCATCATCCACAAGACCGAGTACCGGGAGCGTCGCAACCACTTCGCGGTGTTTGGCGTCAACGCGCCGGTCGCCGGCTTCGACACCGACCGCGAGACCTTCCTGGGGCTGTACAACGGTTTTCACGAGCCCGAGGCCGTGCTCGAGGGATCGCCCCGCAACTCCGTGGCGAGTGGCTGGGCGCCGGTCGGCTCACACTGTCTGGAAGTCTCGCTCGCACCCGGGGAAAGCCGGCAGTTCGTTTTCGTTCTCGGTTATGTCGAGAACCCGGTCGACCGCAAGTGGGAGAGCCCGGGGGTGGTCAACAAGGAGCGAGCGCGAGCGCTGATGGCTCGCTTCGACAGTCCGCAGCACGTGGCGGATGCGGTCGCCGAACTCCGCGACTACTGGTCGGAGATGCTCGGCACCTACACACTGGCGTCGCCGGACGAACGGCTCGACCGGATGGTCAACATCTGGAACCCCTACCAGTGCATGGTCACCTTTAACATGTCGCGCAGCGCGTCCTATTTCGAGAGCGGCATCGGCCGCGGCATGGGTTTCCGCGACTCCAATCAGGACCTGCTCGGGTTTGTCCATCTCGTCCCCGAGCGCGCTCGCCAGCGGATCATCGACATCGCCTCGACCCAGTTCGCTGACGGCAGCGCCTACCACCAGTACCAGCCATTGACCAAAAAGGGCAACCACGACATCGGTTCCGGCTTCAACGACGACCCCCTGTGGCTGATCGCGGGCGTAGCTGCCTACATCAAGGAGACGGGCGACTTCGCGATACTCGAGGAGGACGTTTCCTTCGACAACAACCCCGACGACAGCGCCTCCCTCTTCGAGCACCTGAAGCGGTCCTTTCACTTCACCCTGTCCAACCTCGGCCCGCACGGGCTGCCGCTCATCGGTCGCGCCGACTGGAACGACTGCCTCAACCTCAACTGCTTCTCGGAGGCGCCCGACGAGCCATACCAGACGACCGCCAACCGCGAGGGCCGCACCGCCGAGTCGCTGTTCATCGCCGGCCAGTTCGTCCACGTCGCTCCCGACTTCGCGGCGCTGGCGGACCACATGGGATTTTCGGACGAGTCCGCCGCCGCCCTGATCCACGCTCAGGACATGGAGCGTGCCGTTCTCGACCACGGCTGGGACGGCGAGTGGTTCCTTCGTGCCTACGACTTCTTCGGCAACAAGGTCGGCAGCCGCGAGTGCGAGGAAGGCCGGATCTTCATCGAAAGCCAGGGCTACTGCGTGATGGCGGGCATCGGCGTCGACGACGGCAAAGCGTTGCGCGCCCTCGACGCGGTCAAGGAGCACCTCGACTCCGGCTACGGCATCGTGCTCAACCAGCCGGCCTACTCGCGCTACCACGTTGAACTCGGTGAGATCTCATCCTACCCGCCCGGCTACAAGGAGAACGCGGGCATCTTCTGCCACAACAACCCGTGGGTCATGATCGCGGAGACCCGGGTCGGCCGCGGCGACCGGGCTTTCGAATACTACAAGAAGCTCGCACCGGCCTACCTGGAGGAGATGTCGGACGTCCACCGCACCGAGCCCTACGTCTATTCACAGATGGTCGCCGGGAAGGACGCCATCCGCCACGGCGAGGCCAAGAACTCGTGGCTCACCGGCACCGCTGCCTGGAACTACGTCGCCATCGCGCACCACATGCTTGGAGTCCGCCCCGAGTTCGAAGGGCTGCGGGTGTCGCCCTGCATCGGTCCCGAGATCCCGGGCTTCACGGTCACCCGAAAATGTCGCGGCGCCACCTACGTCATCCGGGTCACCAACTCCCTCCGGCATCCGGAACCCCGGCTGGCCGTCAACGGGGAGGCCATCCAGGGGACTCTCCTGCCCTACGCACCCGTCGGCACCACGGTCACCGTGGACTGCGTGACCTGAGCTTCGTGTCCGCCCGGTCCGGCTTCGGCGCCCGGGGGCCGGTACAGGGTGCTGCAGGACTCCGTGTACAATTGACACGGCATCATGTGCGGCACCAAGAATGAAATCGGTACCAAGGGTGTGGAGTGACTGATTCCGCCGGCATCACGGTGGTTTTCACCCCTCTCGACTGGGTGTGGGTGGTCCTGCTCATCACCATCATGATCGCCTGCGGCATCATCTTCTACCGCCTCGGCAAACGATCCGAGGCCGACTTCTTCCTCGCCGGGCGCGGGCTGCCGTGGTGGCTGCCGGCGACCTCGGTGTACGCCACCCACACCGCCACCGACACCCCGATGT
>Ga0316195_10000491_pt1 | contig 15916 bp, 8 predicted proteins | sample Phised1_MG_FD_204937 | JGI IMG/M metagenome (GOLD analysis project Ga0316195, IMG submission 204937) | Coastal sediment microbial communities from Maine, United States - Phippsburg sediment 1 | ecosystem: Environmental > Aquatic > Marine > Coastal > Sediment | place: USA: Maine | collected...
CACTGTTTGCAACCCAGGTATTATTCGGGTCATTTGGCATAGGAATTATTTTAAGCAAAGTCCCTGAAAAAATCATACTTAAAATATTGACTCTCTCGTCAATTTTGATCAGTTCTTTTTCATAAACACCCCTGTCTATTGGCTCCAGGCTATATACCTTTCGAACCTCATTCTGTAATTTATAGACGCCATCTGTGGAAAAGAAGTCACTATAGGACCCGTATTCTCCGGGGATACCCAGTTTTTCGTGTATGTCCTGATGCTTTCCTAACTTGATAAGTCCCGCTGCGTACCATTCCTCCTTATTTACGAACATACTTAGCAATATCTGATCTGCAGTTAAGCCATATAAACTTTCCTTACGGGCTAATTTTCGCATCAATTCCCTGGAAAGGGTATGCACAGGTTTCATTCTTCCTTTAAAATCCTGTACGACCAGCTTACTGAATTTGTCGGCATGTTCCATATTGACCGCATGCTCTACAAAGTCATTATTGGAATTGGATTGTGCCTCCAGCGAAAAACCGGATAAAAAGAAGAAAATAATTACTATTGCTCCTTTAGCGCGCAATTTTTTAATTTTTTGGGTGAGTTGGTAAAATCTTGTTTTTTTACTAAAAAAGGTAAGCAACATTCCCAAAGTCAATAGTGCATATCCAATATAAGAAATTAAAGTGCCCCAGAAATCACTGTTGACGCTTAAATAAGTACCTCTTTCGTCCCTGTCAAAAGATGATTGAAAAAACCGGTACCCATTGTAATTCAATATATTGTTCATAAAAATGCGATAGTCCATATTTACATTTTCCTTTTCATCAATAAGCGTAACTTCACTGGCATATGAAGAAGCACTATTGGTGCCAGGGTATTTGTCCATGATAAATTTATTCAGTTTGATATAAAATGGCACTCCTATTTCTTTGGCCCCATAGGCAAGCGTAAGACTCAGATCATTAAAATTCAGTAATTCGGGCCTGCCTTCATTGCCCCTGCTGCTAAATACATACGTTTCTTTTGTTATTCCATTAACGGAAACCTCCATTAAAAGGGCAGTAAGGCTTTCATTCTTTACCTTAGGGTCTGTTGATTCAATATACACATTGCCTTTTGGTTTGAAATCTGAAAACACCACATTGTTGATCCCATCTGTATACAAAGCCCTTAGTTTGAGAGGAGCAGAAGTGCCGGTTGGATAAATAGTATCCTTTTCCTGCGTAGCCATAACTGTTTGGGTAAGTGTCTTATCACTTGTAAACACAAGTGATTCGTTCTGAAAGGCAATATTAAAAGCATTCGGAATTTGGGTGTCATCAAAATTATAAATTACATTTCCTATTCGCTTGGTCTCGCCTTCACTAATAAAATACTCTTCCCTTCCATTCCTGCCTCCAATTACCAATTGTAACGTTGGAATACCATCAATAGCTTCAGATAGGTGTTTTTGAGGATTAGGTATAAATTCCTTTACGCGAATAGTGATTAGCTCTTTGTTTATAAGGTAGGACTCTTCCCAATTATTGTTTCCAAGTGAAGCAAATAAAACGGGTTCATCAAAATCATAAGTTTGATTATTCGCAGTTACCTTAAACTTTAAAAATGTATTGGAAGAAATAAAACTATTAGCAGTCTGGTTTTCGCGGATGTGCATAATGCCTTCAAAACCCATATATCTGGTAATCCCTGCACCTAAAATAATAATGACAATCGCCGCATGAAAAATGAGCAATGGCCATTTCTTTTGTTGCACCATCCTAAATTTAACGATATTCACTATTATAGTAACACTGAAGAGTATAAGCAAAAGTTCAAACCACCAGGACTTATAAACCACTTTTTGCGCCGCAGAGGTGCCAAAATCGTTTTCAATAAAAGTAGCAACGGCGATTGCACCTGCAAATAGCAATAAATACAGGCCGGCAGCTCTGGTGTTAAAAAGAAGGGATAATTTTTTAAAGGCTTTGGAGAAAAAATAGTCCATTTTCATGCAATGAGGAATTTTTCAAAGTTAATAGTTTTCTAATAACCTAAACGGATTGCTGTTTTAAGTAGTATATTAAAGAGGTTTAAATTCTAATAGTCTCCTGGCAAAAAAATAAAATCAATAAAATGATTCTAAAACCAATACAATATTCGCCTGCCAAATTTCACTATTATTTAAAATTAAACAAAGCTAATCTGATAGATCTATCATTAAAAAACTCTCAGTAAAAATTAGTTACTTTTCGAACAGGTGCTTAATCCGAACGGGGCATAAAGGGGACAGAAACTAATAAAACTTGTTAGGATAAACACGCCCGCAAATATTAATAATACTATACCCCAGATCCCTGTTACAGTGCCTGTAAAATATAGTACTAAAAAAATGGCCGCAATAATAAACCGGATCGTACGATCTGTGGTTCCCATGTTCTTTTTCATATTATTTAGTATTAATTAAATATAAGATCCAGGCAAAAGACCAGGCCGGTTATTAAACCTAAACAAATGGTACATACCTGAATTAATTTTATAGCCTTTTTACTCATGTTACATTACCATAAATCCGGGGGAGATTTAAATATATCAAATATACAGGAGAAAATTGTTCTGCGGTTTATTTTAATTAATAAATATCATGTAATCAAACTTTTGGACGCTATCCGCTATATTTGTTAAAACCTGTAGCTAGCCTGTTATGACCCAAATACAACATTGGGCTGTTTATATAAATAATCAATCCAATAAGCATAGTCTTATTGAACAGCTGTTCTCAGAAACTAATCCACCCCACGTTTTTGAGAGATTAAAGGGGCTGAAAGGGGCATTATTCTCAAAATCTGCCCTCGATAATTTTATGGAAGAAGAAATAAAGCACGACAGGAAACTGCTCACATCTTCCACCCCTCAGAGCCTTCAATCAATGAGCAGTGGGGAACGTAAAAAGGCCCTTTTAAATTACCTTATGACAACTGCTCCAGACTTTCTGGTCCTGGACAACCCTTTTGACAACCTGGATATTGATTCGCAAGAACATCTAAAAAAAGTGCTGGATAACATATCGGACCACATTGCAATAATTCAATTAATCAGCAGATCGAGTGACCTCCTTCCTTTTATTACGAATTATTTTAGTCTGGAATTAACTGAATTAATCAGCTTAAATAAACCGTCATCAACAGAATCCAAAAAAAATAATTTTTTAAAAAGGGATATTCCTACAGCTTTGAATTGCTTTACATATTCCCATGAGTATTTAATCAAATTTAAAAATGTCTCTGTGCACTATGAAGAGAAATCTGTCCTCAAGAATATTAACTGGAAAATTAAACCCGGGGAATTCTGGGAATTGACCGGTAAAAATGGTAGTGGCAAAACCACCCTCCTTTCCATGATCACAGGGGATAACCCCAAAGGTTACGGGCAGGATATCTTCCTTTTTGGAATGCAAAAAGGGAGTGGGGAAAGTGTTTGGGATATCAAAAAAAATATTGGCTACTTTACCCCCGCAATGGTAGATCGTTTCCGGGGTTATCACAGCCTGGAAAACATGCTTATTTCGGGGCTTTTAGATTCAATTGGATTGTATGTTACACCAAACCAGGCCCAACTTAGAATAGCAAGAGAGTGGCTGGCATTAATAGATATGGAAGATAAAAAACATTGTTATTTTCACGACCTTAGCCCGGGACAGCAACGGCTTATCATGTGCGTAAGGGCAATGATTAAACACCCTCTTTTATTAATACTGGACGAGCCTACTGCAGGTTTAGACGATGCTAGTGCCGCTCTGGTGGTAGCCCTTGTAAATAAAATGGCGGCAGAAAGTCAGACAACGCTAATTTATGTGTCTCACAGGAAGGAACCCGAATTAAAAGCACAATTTGTTTATCAATTAGAGTTGACACAAGGGGGATCTATTGGAACAGTAGTATAAAATATATAGTTATTTGTATTTTCCTATTACAAATAAGGCATATAGTCGTCTTAGAAATATATAAACATATAAACATAAAATGAACTATTCATCAATTAAATCACTTGCAGTTGTTTTCTTATTCTTTTTATCCGGAAACTTAAAAGCCCAATATCTCAAAGGGGAATTGGTGGAAGGCATTTCAATTTCTGCAGAAATACTGCCAAAAGATACACATCAATATAAAGTAAAACTGGAAAAGGATCAGTTTGCCTTTTTAAAGTTGATCCAACAAGGTGTTGATCTAAAAATTACCACCTATGACTCCAGAGGCAACAAAATGAATGACTTTGACAGCCCTAATGGAAAAAATGGATATGAATACATTACCCTAACTTCCACCGTGGATGGTGAGTATGTAGTGGAAGTTTACCCATTAGATGAAAATCAGCCTATAGGGAAATATGAAATATCGCTTAAAAAACTAAAACCTAAGGCTGTTACTTTAGATGGTAAGGTTGATGAATTGTTTACGGTTTGGGATAACCAGGATACACCGGGGGCTGCAATTGCCGTGGTCAAAAATGGTACAATCGTATTTAAAAAGGGATACGGGATGGCCAATTTGGAATATGATATTCCCATTGTTCCATCCACTGTATTTCATATTGCCTCCGTATCCAAACAGTTTACTGTTTTCTCCATATTATTACTGGTAAGTGAGGGAAAATTATCACTGGATGATGATATAAGAAAGTATATTCCGGAAGTACCGGATTTTGGAAAAACCATCACATTGAGGCATTTGGCTAGCCACACCAGCGGTTTAAGAGATCAGTGGAATTTATTGGCCATGGCAGGCTGGAGGCTGGACGACGTTATTACAAAGGAGCATGTACTTAAACTGATAAGTAAACAAAAGGCGCTTAATTTTGATCCGGGGGAGGAGTATCTATATTGCAATACCGGTTTTACCCTATTGGCTGAAGTAGTTGCCAGGGTATCAGGATTTTCCTTTGCTACATTTACAAACGACCGTATTTTTAAGCCTCTGAATATGAAGAATACCTTGTTTTATGACGATCACGAAAAAATTGTTAAAAACAGGGCATATTCTTATTATGCCGATAGTACCGGCTATAAAAAAAGTGTGCTTAGCTATGCTAATGTGGGAGCGACAAGTCTGTTTACTACTGTTGAAGATTTAAGTCTGTGGGCACTTAACTTTTCATCACCAGAAATTGGCAGTGAAGAGCTTTTCCGGGAAATGAACACTCCTGCAGTTCTTAATAACGGTAAGACATTTGGCGGAGCACTCGGGCAGTTTGTAGGAGAATATAAAGGATTGAACGAGATTCAACATGGAGGTGCAGATGCGGGATACAGATCATATCTGACACGCTTTCCAGATCAAAATTTCTCCGTTGTTGTATTTAGCAATGATGCTTCCTTTGCATCTGGGTCGATGGCACATAAAGTAACGGATATTTATCTGGGTGACCTCCTAAAAACCGAATCAAAAGACGATTTAACCACTTCAGATACTGTAAATAAAAAGATTGAAATAGATCTAAAAACAATAAAATCTTATGTGGGCGACTATGAATTGCAGCCCGGTTTTATTGTGAGTATCACTGAAAATAACGGTGAACTGGCAGCACAGGCTACCGGTCAACAGCAAGTAGTATTAACCGCATTGTCTAATACCAGGTTTAAGATTGTGGATGTGGAAGCCGAAATTGAATTTATTCCTGAAGAGGATGAAAAGGTAGAGAGTTTCAAACTTGAACAGGGTGGACAGATCATGAATGCGGCCAGAATAATTGCGTTTGATGAATCAGCGGTTGATCTATCAGAATTTACCGGAAGTTTTTACAGCGAAGAACTATCCACAGAATACAAATTTATAACAGAAGGCGACCAATTAATTGCCAGACATAGCAGGCACAGCGACATAACATTAAATCCAATTAAGAAAGATATGTTTTCCGGCAGTGAATGGTTTTTTAACCGGATTGAATTTATCAGGGATACAGATAATAAGATAAGTGGTTGCAAAGTATCCTCGGGGAGGGTCAGAAATTTGCTATTTGTTAAAAAATAGTGAAAAAACGATGCCTGAACACAAAATAAATGGCTTATTCACCTAATTTAAAGGATATTAACCTACCTTTGTGGCTAATTTAATATATAATCATGAGTAACGGTACAGTAAAATTTTTCAACAACGCCAAAGGTTTTGGATTTATCACTCCGGATGAAGGAGACAAAGACGTATTTGTCCATGCAAGTGGATTAACCGAAGAGATATCAGAGGGAGATAAAGTTAGCTACGATCTAGAAGAAAGTCCCAAAGGTTTAAACGCAGTAAATGTTGAGGTAGTTTAATTCTTAGGATTTAAAGTATTTATTTTTAGAAGCCTGTCGTATACGACGGGCTTTTTTTGTTCCTATAAGCGGCCAACTAAAAAGCCGCAAAACTTAATAAGAAGTCCTGCGGCCTAATATAATTTTAAGGAAAGTTTAAACTTTCTTCTTCTTTGAAAATTTATGCTCAAGTGTATCGAACATCACTGGTGTTGCTATAAAGAGCGAAGAATATGTACCCACTACTACCCCAATGATCATGGCAAACATAAATCCTCTTAAGGACTCTCCGCCAAATACAAAAATGGATAATAGTACCACAAGGGTGGTTAAGGACGTATTCAATGTTCTGCTTAACGTACTGTTCAAGGCATTATTAATGTTTTCTCCACCTTTATAACCATGTTCACTGATGATTTCCCTTATACGGTCAAATACCACCACGGTATCATTGAGGGAATACCCAATTACCGTTAAAATGGCTGCAATAAATGCCTGGTCTATTTCCATGCTAAAAGGCATTATCTTGTCGGTCAATGAGAAGATCCCCAATACAATAAGCACATCATGGAATACCGCTACCACAGCACCCAAAGAATACTGCCATTTGCGGAAGCGCAGCAAAATATATAGAAACACTACTGCCAAAGACCCAAATATAGCCCAAAGGGCATTTTTCTTAATGTCATCGGCGATGGTTGGCCCCACCTTACGATACTTAAGAACCCCAATATCCCCATTGCCGCCTCCTGGAATAAAATCCTCATAGGTGGCTCCATCTGGCAAATATTTTTGAAGTGAGGTAAATAATATTCCTAATATTTCATCATCTACTTCTGTACCCTGAACATCCACCTTATACTTGGTAGTCACCATAATCTGGTTGGCATCGCCAAAAGTCTTGGCACTTGCACTTCCCAGGGCTCCAGAAAGTTCATTGGAAATTTCTGATGGATTTACAGGATTCACAAAACGAATCTGGTAATTTCGCCCTCCAACAAAGTCGACCCCTTCATCCAACCCTTGTGTAATCAAAGAAAATAGTCCTACAGCAACAACAATACTTGAAAGAACATAAGCAATTTTACGTTTTCTCAGAAAATCAATATTTAAATTCTTGAAGAGGTTTTTTGTGATGGATGTTGAAAAATCCAGGGTTTTCCCTTTTCCGGAAAGATACCAATCCACGATTAACCTTGTAACAAAAATAGCCGTAAACAATGAGGTTAGAATACCAATAATCAAGGTGGTAGCAAATCCTTTAATGGGCCCACTACCAAAAATCAAAAGAATAATTGCCGTCAGACCTGTGGTTACGTTAGCATCCAGAATTGACGATAATGCATTTGAAAAACCATCAGCGATTGCCTGCCCTTTACCTTTCCCTTTGGCCAGTTCTTCCTTAATCCTTTCAAAAATCAGAACGTTCGCATCAACAGACATCCCAATAGTCAATACTATACCCGCAATTCCGGGCAAAGTAAGTACTGCCCCCAAACTGGCTAATACACCAAAGATGAGAACAATGTTGAAGACCAATGCGATATCTGCAAAAACCCCTGCTTTACCATAATAAAAGAACATCCATACCAAAACAAAAACCATGGCAATAAGAAAGGACATAAAACCACTGTCTATGGCTTCCTGACCCAGTGAAGGTCCAACCACGAAAGAATCGATAATCTCCGCGGAAGCGGGTAATTTACCAGCCCTTAGCACGTTCGCAATATCTTTGGTCTCATTTACGGTGAAAGTTCCTGTAATTTCAGAACTACCTCCCGATATTCCACCTACCTGAGAAACCCCCGGTGCGGTATAGACCTTATTATCAAGCACAATAGCTATTCCTGTATTGTTAAGATTGGCTTCACTTGTAAGTTTTTCCCAGAGCTTTGCACCCTTTACGTTCATGTCCATACCAACAGCCGGCCTGTTAAATTGGTCAAACTGATCTCTGGCATCACTAACTACATCACCACTAATTCTAGGGGTATGATCCCGGTTGGATTTTAAGGCATATAAGGCGGCCACTTCGGATTCCTTTGTAGGCCTTTCCCATAGAAACTTTGTGAATTGTACATCAGCAGGTAACAATCGCCTTATTTCAGGCATCCTAAGGTATGATCCTATTTCTGCCGTGTCTTTAATCGCGGCTATCCCTACGGCAAAACCAGGGCCGTTTAACTGTAACTTTTCAAATAATGGATTTCGTTCAGTAGCAAGATCTAAGGAATCCTGGGTTACGTCGGAGAGTAAGGAATCTATCTCAGATTCTTCTTTGACAACTACATCTTCCCTTGTATCCTCCACCAATGTTTTCAAGCGGTCATTTGCCTGGATAAAGAAATTTATTAGGCTTTGATTTCCTGGCTCATAGGTTTCCCAGAACTCTAATTGGGCGGTACTTGAGAGCAGGTCCTGCGCTCTTGCAATGTCTCTTGCTCCGGGTAATTCAACCAAAATTCTTCCTGAACTACCTTCCCGCTGAATGTTGGGTTGAGTAACCCCAAAACCATCAATTCTTTCGCGCAATACTTCAAAGGCAGAAACAACAGATTCATCGATTTTTCTGCGAATAATAGGTTTTACCTCATCATCGGTCATTTGAAAATTGATCTCATCACTCAGGCCTTTATTTGCAAAAATATCCGGAGAAGCCAATTTAGCGTCTCCTTTTATATTATCAAAAGCATCGAAAAACAGGTCTATATAGGTTTCATCACTGTCCTTAGAGGCTGCATCAGCATCCGCCAATGCTTTATTAAAGATTGGGTTTTTGGTATTGTCTGCCAGTCCTTTAAGGATATCTTTAACAGATATCTGAAGCGTAACATTGATACCTCCTTTAAGGTCAAGCCCCTTATTCAGTTCCTTTTTCTTGGCATCATCATAACTGGTATAGCCCAAAATTGGATTTGCTCCGATAGAATCCAAATAAATAGCTTCAACCGCTTCTCTTTTAGCCACATAATCATCCTCTGAGGGTGAAACAGCAGATGCCGCAAATAATGTGGCATCTTTTTCTACCTTGGAGGTAATGAATGTATAGGAAAGTTGATAGATACTTACCAGTCCGAACAAGAAAGCAAATAGCTTTATAAGTCCTTTATTCTGCATGGTTTAATTGATTTTTTGATGGAATTTGTAAACAGCGTGCAAATATATCATTTCCGATAAGAACTGACAATTTATTTATGTTATTTGTAGGTATTCACAAACAGTTGAGACTGTTATCCCTATTGCTTTTCATTATTACCCTCATTCATTAACCGGTATAAAACGACAATATCCCAAAAATTCCTATAATCCTGGAATAATGGTGAGAGACGCTACAAAACTTTAAAATTCCCTGATGAATTGGGATTATACCTAAATATTACCCCCCCAACTAAACCAGTCACAGAATGATAAAAATTTACCTCAAAAAAAAAGCGTCCGGTACCGGACGCTTCTATTAATTCCATAAATCTTTAAAATTATACTTCCAGTAAACTATTTGTATTCCTAACTCCAACGGCGCTTTCCTGCATTTTGGCTTTTTCGGCATCACTAAGTTTGATCTCAACAATTCTTTCAATACCATTTTTACCGAGTAATACAGGAACACCTATACAGATATCGCTTAAACCGTATTCGCCTTCCAATAGTACAGAACAAGGAAACATTTTCTTTTGATCACAGGCGATAGCTTGTACCAAGGCCGAAACAGCAGCACCTGGCGCATACCAGGCACTTGTACCAAGCAGTTTGGTAAGGGTAGCACCGCCTACTTTTGTGTCTTCCACAACCTGTTGCAGGCGTTCTTCAGTTAAAAACTCAGATACCTTAACACTATTTCTGGTCGCATGGCTTGCCAGGGGTACCATACCTGTGTCACTATGGCCGCCAATGACCATCCCATCTATGTCTGATATAGGAGCTTTCAGGGCCTCAGCCAAACGATATTTGAAACGGGCACTATCTAATGCACCTCCCATACCTATAATTTTATTTTTTGGAAGATTTGTGGTCTTATGCACCAAATAGGTCATTGTATCCATGGGATTACTAACGACGATCAAAGTTACCTTTGGTGAATGTTTCAAAAGATTTGAAGCAACGGTTTTCACTATCCCTGCATTAATACCAATCAGTTCCTCACGAGTCATACCAGGCTTTCTGGGAATACCTGATGTGATTACCGCAATATCGCTGTGGGCAGTTCTGGAATAATCCCCTGTTGTGCCTGTTATGGTTGTATCAAAACCGTTAAGAGACGCCGTTTGCATAAGGTCCATAGCCTTTCCTTCGGCATAACCTTCTTTAATATCAAGCAAAACAACTTCCGAAGCAAAATTTTTAATTGCGATATACTCGGCACAACTAGCACCAACAGCACCCGCCCCAACTACTGTAACTTTCATGATATATTATATTTTAAAGTGATTGATAAGACTGCCAAAATTACAGAAATTTAACAGATTTAGGAACTCATCACCAACTTATATTTTCCCTGAATAAATGATTGGCAAATGAATTTCTTTATAAATATGTTAAAATAAAATGCAATTCAACGAAGAATTTATAATTCCTGTGTATTACATCGATTTTTAACAATACCTGTTTTAGTATTGGCGTTAGAGATACTGATAGATCCCAAATCTAAAACCTACTAAATTGAAAAAACTTTTCTCCTTTTTCGCTATAGTTGCGATTGTATTCGCCAGCAACTGTTCCAGAATCCCCGAAAACAATGATCCGGTAATCGGCATCTGGTATAAGGTTGATATTGGTTCCGCCAGTGCTGCAAATAAACAATCTATCCGACAGGAATGGATATTCAACGACGCCTATTTAGGAAGATATCAGAAATACAGCGGGTCCAAACTTGAATTTAAAACTGATTTTAGCTGGGAAACCGATAAAGGAGTTTATACTATTTCTTATCCCGGAACAGATAAAATTAGTGATGTTGTGAGTATGAAAGAATCCCCGGAAGGAATGTTACTGCAGGATATCAAAGGTGAAATCCTTGCAAAACGTGAATAAGCCCCCAATTTTTTTCCATATAGTTACTGAAAGCAGTCTTTTTTAAAGGCTGCTTTTTTAATTAATTGTGAGTCAGGCTCTGATTAATAAGAAACTCAGGCCTTGTTACATAAAAAAATCCCGCAGGAAACGCTGCGGGATTTAGTATTTAAGGCGAACAACTTTTATACGTCAATATTGGCATAAACAGCATTCTTTTCAATAAACTCCCTCCTTGGCGGAACTTCGTCTCCCATTAACATGGAGAATATACGGTCAGCTTCGGTAGCATTGTCAATTGTGATTTGTCTTAAAGTTCTAAACGACGGGTTCATAGTGGTATCCCAGAGTTGTTCCGCATTCATCTCACCTAAACCTTTATAGCGCTGAATTGGGGCGCTTCCTCCAAAACTTTCAACAATCTCATCACGTTCCTTATCATTCCAGGCATAACGTTTTTTACTGCCCTTTTTAACGAGATAAAGGGGTGGAGTTGCAATATAAACATGGCCCCCTTCTATTAATTCCCGCATATAGCGAAAGAAAAAGGTGAGTATTAATGTTTCTATATGACTTCCATCCACATCCGCATCACACATAATCACCACTTTATGATAACGCAGCTTCTCCAGATTCAAAGCCTTACTATCTTCTTCCGTACCAATGGTAACGCCCAGTGCCGTATACATGTTCTTTATTTCTTCATTTTCAAACACTTTATGCTGCATGGCTTTTTCTACATTCAGGATTTTACCCCGCAAAGGCAAAATTGCCTGAAAATTACGGTCCCTGCCCATTTTCGCTGTACCCCCGGCCGAATCTCCCTCGACCAGAAATAGTTCGCAAATTGTTGGATCCTGTTCAGAGCAATCTGATAGTTTCCCGGGGAGTCCACCAATACTCATTACACTCTTTCTCTGTACCATCTCACGGGCTTTAGTGGCAGCGTGCCGCGCCTGTGCCGCTAAGATGACTTTTTGAACAATGATCTTCGCATCATCCGGGTGTTCTTCCAGATAATCCGTTAGCATTTCAGAAACAGCCTGGCTCACAGCCGAAGATACTTCCCGGTTCCCAAGTTTTGTCTTAGTCTGACCTTCAAACTGAGGCTCCCCGACTTTAACCGAAATAATGGCAGTAAGTCCTTCTCTGAAATCATCACCGGCAACCTCAAATTTCACCTTGTCCAACATTCCGGAATTATCGGCATATTTCTTTAATGTTGTGGTAAGACCTCTTCTGAATCCGGACAGATGTGTTCCACCTTCATGAGTATTGATATTGTTTACGTAGGAGTGTAAATTTTCAGTATAACTGCTATTATAGATCATGGCTACCTCAACAGGAATACCGTTTTTTTCCCCTTCCATGGAAATGACATCCTTGATCAAGGGCTCTCTGTTGCTGTCTAAAAAACGTACAAATTCCTTTAAGCCCTCATCGGAATAAAAAGTGTCAGAAACAAAATTACCTTCTTCGTCTTTTTGCCTCCTGTCTGTAATACTTATAGTAACCCCCTTATTCAAATAAGAAAGTTCCCTCATCCTGTTGGACAGCGTCTCATAACTGTACTCTATAGTTTGGGTAAATATCTCGACATCCGGGTGAAAGGTTACAATAGTGCCTGTTTCACTGGATTCCCCAACGCTTTTAACAGGATAAAGTGATTTACCCCTTTCGTATTCCTGTTCCCATATCTTTCCATCCCTATGCACAGATGCTTTCAGATGATCCGAAAGAGCATTTACAACAGAAACGCCTACCCCGTGCAAACCACCTGAAACCTTATACGAATCCTTGTCAAATTTACCACCTGCTCCAATTTTGGTCATTACCACCTCCAGTGCCGACATGTTTTCTTTCTTATGAAGATCCACAGGTATTCCCCTGCCATTATCTTTGGTGGTAATAGAGTTATCTTCATTAATGACAACGTCAATCTTATCGCAATGGCCACCCATCGCTTCATCTATGGAATTATCCACTACCTCATAAACCAAATGATGTAATCCTCTGACTCCTATATCTCCAATGTACATGGACGGCCTCATACGTACATGCTCAATTCCCTCTAATGCCTGAATACTGTCAGCAGAATATTCTTTGTTTTTAGCTTCTTCGCTCATACAACAATTTAAGTGTTTTGTTTATTTTTTTGCAATCTTACAAATATAGGCAATACCCTATAAAATATAGTGTTGATGGCTATATGTAGTACTTAAGTTATCAACAATTTAACAACAATTTTAACTGCTTTTGACATTTGACATTGTTTTGATAATTCTCATGCCATTAATAAGTATTATAACTGCATAACTATGTACTTTTGCGCCATAATTTCAAAAAACAATTAGCTATGGCAGATTCCAGAGCCGTTTCGTTAAAACTCATGTCCCATATTCAGAAAGTCGTGGATATTCAAAGCAGGGTTATCTACTTTCTATTGAGCGTAATTTTTTCATTTGCCCTTACTTATGCCCTCTATGAACCCGTTATGGATCAGTCTCAGGTATATGTGCTTTTTCTTTTATTCCTGGCGATAGGCCTGTGGGTAACTGAGGCCATTCCGCCTTTCGCTGTGGGATTATTGGTATTTGGGTTTTTAATTTTTGCCATGAATAGTTATTATTCCAAAATTGACCCCTTAAATGTACAGTCTTATTATATGGAATATATAAATTCATGGTCGAGCAGTGTTATCTGGCTTATGCTTGGCGGTTTTTTTATGGCTGAAGCAATGAGTAAAACTAATCTGGATCGCGAAGTTTTTAAAATTTCTATTTCCAGATTTGGTTCTTCACCCAAGTATGTCCTGTTGGGCATCATGCTTACAACAGCCCTTTTTTCGATGATTATGTCCAATACAGCAACTACGGCCATGATGATCGCTTCTGTTTTACCATTCATTAACACTCTTGATGAAGACTCTCCTTTCTCCAAGGCCATACTCATAGGGATTGCCGGTTCAGCTTCTATTGGAGGCATGGGAACACTTATAGGCTCTCCCCCTAATGCCATTGCTGTAGAAGCCTTAAATAACAATGATATAAATATTGGATTTTTAGAGTGGATGATGGTTGGCTTTCCAATTGCTATCCTATTAACCCTGCTATTCTGGTTTCTCCTTTCTAAAAAATTCCTCGCAAGAAAAACAAGTATACGGATAGAGCTGGAAGAAGAAACTGTTGATGTAAACAGTTCTACCTACAAATTTGACCGAATTAAAAAGAAGGTTGTCCTGGCCGTATTGTGCGTTACCCTCCTTTTATGGCTTACTGAAAATTTACACGGTATTCCTGCTTCCGTTATATCCTTACTCCCCATTATCCTGCTAACCATGTTTGGTATCATAAATGGTGACGATGTGCGTAAACTGCCATGGGACACTTTGATGCTTGTTGCGGGTGGACTTGCCCTGGGACTTGCTATAAAGGAAACGGGATTAGCCAGCTTATATGTGGAGAAAATACAACAATACGATCTAAATTTCTATGCGCTGGCCATAAGTTTTGCATTTTTAACCGTGGTTATGTCCAATATAATGAGCAATACAGCAACAGCTACCATATTAATCCCAATTAGCATTATTCTGACTTTTAATAATCCTGTTGTTTTACCTGTGGTAATAGGGTTATGTGCCTCCACCGCCTTGTTTTTACCCATATCTACACCGCCAAATGCTATAGCCTACAGCACCGGAAAATTGGAGCAAAAAGATTTTAGAATAGGAGGTATAGTCCTTGGAATTATTGGGCCGCTTTTTATTACTGCTATAGTGATGTTCATATTTATGGTACTTTATAAGGTATATTAATACTTATGATTATTCCCGGCTTACAATCGCTTCGTGAGCATAATTTTTAGCAACAAAAGAAGCACCACTAAAATGGTGCTTCTCAAGGACTAATTAAAAAATGTACCGTTACTCCTGACAACAGTTGTTTAGGTAAACAGAATTTTTGTTTTCCGGGTAGACCCGGGTTTATTTTTTATACGCGTCTTCATGAACAGCGGCAACAGCCCGTCCAGAAGGATCATTCATATTCTTAAAGGCTTCATCCCATTCCAGGGCAATTTTAGTACTGCATGCTACTGATGGCTCCTGAGGCACAGACCATGCAGCGGCATCGCTTGGGAAATGCCCTTCAAATATTGATCTGTAATAGAATTCTTCCTTCGTAGTTGGTGTTTGAATGGGATATCTGAACCCGGCATTGGCTAATTGTTCATCAGACACTTCCCTGGCCACAACTTCCTTCAGCGTATCTATCCAGCTATATCCTACGCCATCTGAAAATTGTTCTTTCTGCCTCCAGGCTACGCTTTTGGGCAAAACAGATTCAAATGCCTTACGCACTACCCATTTTTCCATCCGTTCCCCATTGATCATCTTATCTTTTGGGTTAATACGCATAGCTACATCTATAAATTCTTTGTCAAGGAAAGGTACCCGGCCTTCAATTCCCCAGGCAGCTAATGATTTATTTGCCCTCAAACAATCATACATATGTAATTTGCTCAATTTCCTAACGGTCTCTTCGTGAAAATCCTTAGGGCTGGGAGCCTTGTGAAAATATAAATACCCGCCAAATAATTCATCTGCCCCTTCGCCTGAAAGCACCATTTTAATGCCCATAGATTTTATTACCC
>Ga0316195_10000492_pt1 | contig 15879 bp, 12 predicted proteins | sample Phised1_MG_FD_204937 | JGI IMG/M metagenome (GOLD analysis project Ga0316195, IMG submission 204937) | Coastal sediment microbial communities from Maine, United States - Phippsburg sediment 1 | ecosystem: Environmental > Aquatic > Marine > Coastal > Sediment | place: USA: Maine | collected...
CGCCGGAAAATTTTTGCGTAAATACATTTAGAGGTCCAGATGGAAAGAATCGATTGGCGGCAAGATCGCAGGCGGGTAAAAAGTTTACTGCTGGCAGAAGAGTCCCCGGGTCAGGTCTTTGTCCAAGGCTGGCTGCGCACCGTACGTCGCAGCAAGGGGGTGATTTTTCTCGCCCTCAACGATGGCTCCTGCCTGGACAGTCTGCAGGTTGTCATCGACGAAAGCTCGGGGGCCTTTGCCGTTGCCGGTGAGCTTGGGACCGGTGCCTGCATCGGAGTCCATGGTGAGCTGGTTGCTTCCCCCGGTGAAGGGCAAAGCTGGGAGGTTCAGGCCGGGCAGGTGATTGTCTACGGTGCGGCTGATGAGGCCTTCCCGCTGCAGAAAAAACGGCACGGGTTCGAATTTTTGCGCTCCATTGCCCACTTGCGGCCGCGCACCAATGCCTTCGGTGCGGTTTTCCGTGTGCGCAGTCGCATTGCCCATGCGGTGCACAGCTTTTTCCAGGAGCGCGGCTTTGTCTACGTGCATACCCCGATCATCACTGCCAATGACTGCGAAGGTGCCGGGGAGATGTTCCGGGTGACGACCCTCGACCCCGAAAACCCGCCGCGGGTCGATGGGCGCATAGCCTGGCACGAGGATTTCTTCGGATCGAAGACTGGCCTGACGGTGAGCGGCCAGTTACAGGGCGAACTGTTCGCCATGGCATTGACCGATATTTATACCTTCGGCCCGACCTTCCGCGCCGAGAATTCCAACACCAGCCGCCATGCCTCCGAGTTCTGGATGATCGAGCCGGAAGTGGCTTTTGCCGACCTGGCTGACAACTGCCGGCTGGCCGAGGATTTTTTCCGCTTCTTGGTTGCCTATGCTCTCGAGCACTGCCGGGAGGACCTGGAGTTCTTCAACAAGTTCATCGACAACACCCTGATCGAGCGCCTCGAAAAGGTGGCCGCTACGGCGTTCCAGTCGATGACCTACACGGAGGCGATCGAGCGCTTGCGGCGGAGCGGACAGACCTTCGAATTTCCCGTGGAGTGGGGTTGCGATCTGCAATCGGAGCACGAACGCTACCTGACCGAACAAATCGTCGGCGGGCCGCTCTTCGTAACCGACTACCCGGCCGGCATCAAGGCCTTTTACATGCGGCGCAACGATGACGGGCGGACGGTGGCGGCGATGGATCTGCTGGTGCCGAAAGTCGGCGAGATCATCGGCGGTAGCCAGCGTGAAGAGCGCCTCGATGTGCTGCAGCAGAAGATGCGGGCCTTTGACATTCTGCCGGAGAGTCTCGACTGGTACCTTGATACCCGTCGCTGGGGGAGTTGCCCCCACGCTGGCTTCGGCCTCGGCTTCGAGCGTTTTCTGATGTACATCACCGGTATGGAGAACGTCCGTGACGTCATCCCCTTCCCGCGCACACCAGGGAATGCACGGTTCTGATCAGCGGGCAGAGTCTGTCGCGGGCTGCAGCCGGTACATCGCCCACAGGGAGGCTAGGGTGTGTACGACCAGGGTGCCGATAATCAGCATCCCGGCCAGCAGGGTGGCGGCCTGGGGGACCTCGTTCAGGACCAGCCAGACCCAGATCGGGCCGAGCACCGTTTCGATGAGCAGGATCAGGCTGACCTCCGGTGCTGGCAGGTAGCGTGGCCCCAGGGTGATCATGGTGAAGGAAACCGGCAGCACGATGCCGCCGAGCAGGATCAGTAAGGACGCGTCGGGTATGGTGACGCTCAAGGGCTGAGCGCCGGCCAACAGGGCGGCCGGTACGACCAGCAGGTTGCCAATCAGGTTGGCAGGGATCATGTTGACGGCTTTGCCTTTGCGGAGAATGACTAGGTTGCCGGCCCACATGAGGGTGGCGCCCAGCGCCAGCAGATCACCGAGCAGCAAGCCGCTGCTCAGGCTACCCGCAAAGATCAGCAGGATTCCCCCGAAACAGATGACAATGGCGACCCAGGTGTGCCAGGCGATCTTTTCGCCGAGGAAAAACCGGCTGAGCAGGCTGCTGAACAATGGCGTCGCGGCGAGGATGATCAGCGTGTTGGCCGCCGCTGTCTGCTTCAGCGAGTTGACGAACAGCAGGGAGCCACAGGCGACCACGGCCGCAGAAAGCAGGCCCGTGCGGCCGATGTTGCGGAAACTCTGTATGAACTGGCGGCGATAAAATATGGCAAGGAAAAGCGCCTGCATGCTGCATGTCAGCAGGCAGCGCCAGAAGATCAGGGACCAGACATCACAGCGGATCAGCCGTACCAGCAACGCATCCGGGCTGAGGATCAGCACGGCGGCGCCGGTTATCAGTAATCCCTTGATGTGTGTGGAACGGTCCATAGCGGCGATAAATTGCATAGAAGCTGTGGAAAGGCAAGCTGGTTTTCGGTTTGACACGATTTCGGGCTTAAGGTAGAAAAGTCAGACGATGCGCCGGGCAAACTCTGCCCGTCTTGTCCCCCACATCGGATGCTGCGCGGGGACCCCTGTTGCGCAGGCTACTTTGCTTCTATGATGTTTGGAAAGGATTCACGACAGTGCCTTTGACAAAAGTGGGCAAAATCGGTTTTATCGGCGGCGGCAACATGGCGGAAGCCTTTATTAAGGGGTTGTTGAATGGCGGGTTCCCGGCTGACGACATTCACTTCTTTGAGCCTAACGAATCCCGCCGCCAGATGGTGGAGCAGCGTTACGGCATCACCTGCGAGGCGAACAACCTCGAACTGGTGACGACCAGCGATATTGTCGTTATGGCGACCAAGCCGCAGATCCTCGACAAGGTCATGTCGGAGATCGTTACGGTTTTCAATGGCGACAAGCTGCTGGTTTCGATCCTTGCCGGGATTACCACGACCACCCTGGAAACCGGGCTCGGCGGTCAGCCGCGCGTGGTGCGTGCCATGCCGAACACGCCGGCGCTGGCCGGCATGGGGGCAGCCGCCCTTTGCCCTGGCAGTCATGTCACCCAGGAGGATCGCCGGGTCGCTCAGCACCTCTTTGAAACGGTCGGCACTGCCCTCTGGGTGGAAGAGGGGCAGATGGACGCCGTGACCGGTTTGTCCGGGTCCGGCCCGGCCTTTGTCTACATGTTTATCGAGGCGCTAACCTCAGCCGGCGTGCAAGAAGGGCTGCGGCTTGATATCTCTCACTCGCTTGCCGTGCAGACCGTTGTCGGTGCCGCTCACCTGGTCAAGGAGACCGGCGAGCATCCGGCCCTGCTGCGCGAGAAGGTGTGCAGCCCGGCTGGGACGACCATCAGCGCCATCCGCGTCCTCGAAGAGCGGGGCCTGCGCGCTATGATGATGGAGGCGGTCGGTGCTGCCACCCGGCGCTCACGGGAACTCGGCTCAGAGAAGAAGTAGGGTGAGTTCATTTAGGATTGCCAAGGGCCGGTTGTTGACCGGTCCTTTTTTATGCGCCTCCTGGATTAACAGCAGACTGTTTCAGCCTATGCGACCATCGTTGTTTACGCGGAATTTTCCTTCTTGCTTCCATAGATCCCTCGGCGCTCAATCCTCTCGTTGAAGCTCTCCTCCATAAACCCATCGGGACATGAGTAAATTCGAACGCTACACTCGTGCCATGCCATGCAAACAACTCCCCCGTACAGAAAGGCAAAAGGTCATGCTCCAGCTGTTTTTTACAGGGCGCCTCCGACAGGGTTCTGCTTCGCGTAACGTGCCTCCGTAAACTAGGGTCAGGTTCTGGGAAAATTCTATATTGCATAGTCAATGCACCTGTGCATAAAATGCTGCAGCCATCCATGGAGGTGATGCATGCCTGAACCAGACATGTCAATCGATTTGCAGGCGCTTGCGCCAGCTTTGCTGGCGGCGCTTGCCGTACCGCTACTGGCCTGTGACAGCCATGAACGCATCGTTTATATCAATACAGCGGCCGAAAACCAGCTCAAGGCCCGGGTGGGCATGCTGCTCGCAGAGCCCCTGCCCAAGCTGGCTGAGGCGGTCCGCACTTTCAGTCGCAGCGCAACGTCAACTCCGCCACTGACGATTCTGCGTGGTACCGGAGCGCCTTACCTGGCGATGCTCAGCACGGTGAAATCTCCGGACGGCACGCTGACCCTCTGTCTTCTGCCGCCTGCCCCGACGGCACCGGATGCCGATCGCCGCATGCTCGATTTCGAGGCTCTGACCCTCGAACTCCAGGCCATCATCGATTCCTCGTCAGACGGCCTGTTCGTATGTGACGGCGACGCCAACGTGATCCGGGTCAATCCGGCTTCGGAGCGGATTCACAAACGGCCGGCCGTCGAGATGGTCGGACGTAACATGCGCGAGTTGATCCCGGAAGGGTTTATCGACCGCTCGGCTGCCCTTGAGGCGAGTTTGCAGAAGAAGGTGGTCAGTCTCCTGCAGAATATGCCGAACGGCAGAAAATTGATCTCCATCGGCACGCCGGTGTTCGACCAGAGTGGTGAGTTGATCCGGGTCGTGGTCAGTGAGCGGGACATTACCGAAATCGACAAGTTGCAGCGTGAACTAGAGAACGAGGCGGCTATCAAGGACCAGTACCGTCACGAGATGCTGGCGATGCAGCAGGCGCAGCTGGAGAGCCGCAAAATCATCGCCCGCAGCCCGAACATGATCAAGACGCTGCGCCAGGCCATGAAGGTGGCCACGGCCGACTCTTCGGTTCTGATTCTGGGTGAGTCCGGTGTAGGCAAGGGGGTGATCGCCGATATGATCCACCATAATTCACGGCGCTGCGACCGGCCGCTGATCAAGATCAATTGCGGTGCTATCCCGGAATCGCTGATCGAAGCCGAGCTCTTCGGTTACGAAAAAGGCGCGTTTACCGGAGCGAGCCCAGGCGGCAAGCCGGGGCAGTTCGAATTGGCCAACGAGGGGATCCTTTTTCTTGACGAAATTGCCGAGCTGCCGCTGTCGGCTCAGGTCAAGCTGCTGCGGTTCCTCGAGGACGGCCGGATTACCCGCCTGGGCGGAACCGAGGAGCGCAAGCTCGACGTGCGCGTGCTTGCAGCAACCCATCGCGACCTGGAACAGATGATTGCCAAGGGGACGTTCCGGCTCGACCTCTATTACCGGCTCAACGTGATCCCCCTCCATGTTCCGGCGCTGCGGGAGCGGAAGGATTGCCTGGTCCCCCTGATCAGGCACTATATTGATCATTTCGCGGCCATCAACAAGGAGACGAAAAGGCTGTCGCGAGCGGCTCTCGACGCCCTGGTCAATTATGCGTTCCCCGGCAATGTCCGTGAATTGATGAATATCTGTGAGCGCATGGTGGTCATGTCCGAGACCGAGGTCATTGACCTGGCCGATTTGCCCACCCAGGTGGTCGGTGCTGTGTCGGCCGGGCTCCCGGAAGACCTTGACTGGCCCGAATCTGTGACCTTGCAGCAGGCCCTGGAAACGGTCGAGCGCAACCTTCTGACCAGGACGCGCGAACGCTATCGCAGCCAGGCCCGGATTGCCGAGGTCCTCGGGGTCAACCAGTCGACCATTGCCCGCAAGATGAAACGCTACGACCTGCTATGACTTATCGCAGCTCTAGATTCGGCCAGGCAGCCGTGCGACCGACAGGAAGTTCGGGTCTGGCATTCACCCCTCCGTGCGCCGCTACGGCACACAACCTTCCGGTCAATTGTGCTGTTGACCGATCTTCTATGCGCTCATGCATAAGAATTGGCGGGCGCGTACCGCCAGCGTCTCGTGAGGACATGAAATCTCTTCCCCTTGAGTCCAGAATCCCTTGCCAACGTTTTTTGTCGGCTTTTTCCGGAGGCAGAAACAATCTATTTAACTATCTGTAATTGATAGGATTATGACAATTTTTCATGGGCTTTCCTCGCTTCTATAACCAAAATCTATGGCTGACGCTCAAAATAAAACACAGTTTGGCATCAGCTTTGCTCTAAATCATCCTGTAAGATTTTTTTAGCTCGACTTTCAAGCTGTATTCAAGATGGTATAGTTAAGCTCACATGCAGTTCAACCACGAGCATCGGCATCCAGTCGATCCTCAAATTTCTAACAAGGAGAGAAAGCATGAAAAAGTATCTGGTAACTTTACTGGCAGTATTCATTGCAACAGGCACCGCATTCGCCGCCGATACCCTGAAGGTCGGCGTTCAGGCGCCGATCACCGGCAGCTATGCAAATGAAGGCCAGGGGATCGAGAACGGCGTCAAGCTACTCGCCGAGCAGATCAACGCCAAGGGTGGCGTCATGGGCAAGCAGATCGAAGTGATCTCTTGTGACGACCAGGGCACCGCCATGGCCGCTGCAATCTGCGCCAAGGACCTGGTCAACAAGGGCGTATCGATGGTCATCGGCTCCTACACCTCAACTGCCGCCGAAGCCGCCCAAAAAACCTACTTTGACGCCGGCGTCATCCAGACCTCCGACGGCACCGCCGACGGTCTGACCGAGCACGGTTACTGGACCTTCTTGCGCAACTCCTTCCCGAACAGCGCCGAAGCCGAATTCGCCGCCAACTACATGGTCAACGTCAAGAAGTACCAGCGCATCGTCGTGCTGTCGGATTTCTCGACCTATGCTGACGGGCTGGGCAACGCCACGGAAGCAGCGATCAAGAAGCTGGGCGGCAACGTCGTCTCCCGCGACAAGATCAAGGCTGACTCGCAGAACTTCACCCCGGTTCTGACCAACATCAAGTCGAAGAACCCCGACGTGATCTTCTTTGCCGGCTACTACTCTGACGGCGGCCAACTGCGCGCGCAGCAGGTTGCCCTGGGCATCAAGGCCGACTTCATCGGCGGCGACGCCAACGACAACCCGGACTTCGTCAAACTGGCCGGAACGGCAGCCGCGGGCGCCTTCATCGTCAACGTGCCCTCACCGGACGTGCTCCCCTACGAAATCGCCAAGTCCTTCATCGCTGACTACCAGAAGAAATACGGCGAAATGCCTCCTTCGATCTGGGGTCTGATGAACATCGACGGCATGCGCGCCATCATTCATGCCATGGAGCAGACCAAGAGCTTCGACACCAAAAAGGCTGTTGAGTACCTGCAGACTATGAAAGAGCCTCTGCCGGGGATCACTGGTCCCATCGCCTTCGCCAAGGACGGCAACCGCCTGGGCGGCGCCTATGTCGTCAAGAAAATTCAGGCCAACGGCGAATATGCCCAAGAGTATGTCCAGTAACACCATCTGAGTTGTTCCCGGGGGAGTGGGGCGATCGGCCGCCACTCCCCCTCTTTTCTTTGCAATACGTCAGACGCACGGTTTCCCCTCACTGCAGGGTCGCAAGGTGACTTATGGATATTTTCCTGCAACAGTTGGCCAACGGCCTGACCATCGGCAGCATGTTCGCCCTGGTGGCGCTCGGCTACACCATGGTCTACGGCGTCATGCGCCTCATCAATTTCGCCCACGGCGACATGGTCGCCGCATCGGCCTTCGTCGGCCTGACCATTTACACTCAGGTCATGGGCCAGGCCACCTCCCTCGTCGCGGTGATCGCGATCTTCCTGCTGTCAGCGGTGGCCATGGCGATCGTCGGCGTGATCCTCGAGCGGGTCGCCTATCGCCCCCTGCGGGAGGCTCCGCGCCTCTCGGCAGTCGTCTCGGCCCTCGGCGCCTCGCTGGTGATCCAGAACGGCATCATGCTGATCTGGGGGCCGCGCATGCGTATTTTTCCGGAGCTGGTGCCACAGGTTTACTGGGATTTCGGCGGCGTGGTCATCAGCCTGATTCAGTTGATCATCCTCGGCCTCTCGCTGATTCTGATGGTCGCTCTCTACCTGTTCGTCGAGAAGACCCGCATGGGTGCCGCGATCCGCGCCAGTTCCATCGACCAGGACGCCGCCCGCCTGATGGGGATCAATGTCGATAGCGTCATCGCCCTGATCTTCATCATCGGCTCATCCCTCGGTGCCGTCGGCGGCCTGTTCATCGGCCTCTACTATCGCGGCATCACCTTCAACATGGGTTGGCAGTACGGCCTCTACGCCTTCGTCGCCGCGATCATGGGCGGCATCGGCAACATCCCCGGCGCCATGCTCGGCGGCATGCTGCTCGGCCTGTTCAACGCTTTTATCGCCGGATACGTGTCCAGCACCTGGGCTGACGCCTTCACCTTTATCCTTCTGATCGTCATTTTGATCGTCCGCCCCACCGGTATCCTCGGGGAGCGGGTTGCGGAGAAAGTCTGATGAAGAAATTGCAACGTTTTGCCTATCCGGCCTTCCTCTTGGTGATGGCGATTCTGCCTAACCTGCTCGATTCACGCTGGCAGGCGGTGGCGATCACCTTCCTGATCTTTTCCGTGGTCGCCCTCTCGCAAGACATCATCCTCGGCAAGAGCGGCATGTTCAACATGGGACAGGCACTGTTCTTCGGCCTCGGCGCATATACCACGGCGATCCTCAACGCGAAATTCGGCTGGCCGATGCTGGCCACCGTGCCCCTGGCGATCCTGATCCCGGCCCTGTTTGGCATTCTGCTGGCCGGGCCGATCGTGCATCTGCGCGGCGACTACCTGCTGGTGACCACGATCGGCTTCAACATCGTCTTCGTGCAGGCGGTACAGAACGACCTCGGGGGGGTGACCGGCGGTCCGAACGGTATCTTCGGCCTCGATCCGATGAACATTTTCGGCATCCAGCTGGCCAACCAGCTGGCCGTCTACTACTTCGCCTTCGCCGTACTGCTCGCGACCCTCTGGATCATGCGCAACCTGGAAAAAAGCAAGGCGGGCCGGGCACTGCACTACCTGCGCCTGGACCAGCTGGCCGCCGAAAGCATCGGCATCAACACCCGGGTCTTCAAGATCTTCGCTTTCGGCCTCGGTGCCGGCATCGCCGGTCTGGCCGGGACGGTCTACGCCACCCAGTATGCCGCGGTCAGTCCGGAAGCCTTCGACTTCATCCAGTCGGTGCTCTTCTTCAGCATCGTCATCGTCGGCGGCTCATCGATCCCCGGCGTGTTCCTCGGGGTCTTCATCATGTTCGTGCTGCCGGAAATCTTCCGTGAATTCGCCACCTGGCGTTTCTTTATCTTCGGTTTTGCCATGATCGCGGCGATGATCCTGCGGCCGCGCGGCATCTGGCCGGCGACGTTCGGCAAAATCCCCAAGTTCTTGATCAAGGAATCGAACCATGGCGCCTAATCAACTGATCCTGACCGATGTCACCAAGCGCTTCGGCGGCTTGACCGCCGTCGACGACCTGAGCTTCAAGGTCGAAGACGGCCAGATCTACGGCATTATCGGCCCCAACGGCGCTGGCAAGACCACGGTCTTCAACTGCATCACTGGGATCTACAAATCCGAGGAGGGGTCGGTCAAATGGCGCGGAGAAGAGATCCGTGGCATGACCCCCTACCAGATCGTCGACCGCGGTATCGTCCGTACCTTTCAGACCATCCGCCTGTTCAGCCAGATGTCGGTGGCCGAAAACATCATGAGCGGCCGCCACATCAAGAGCAAGCAGGGGTGGTGGCACGGCATCGTCCACACCCCGGCCTCACGACGGGATGAGCTGGCCAACTGGCAGAAGGTCGAGGAACAGCTCGACTTCTTCAACCTGGCGCAGTTCGCCGCGACGCCGACCGGTAGCCTCCCCTATGGTATCCAGAGACGGGTCGAGATGGCCCGGGCAATGGCGGTCGAGCCGACCCTGCTGATCCTCGACGAGCCAGCCGCTGGCCTGAACGACAAGGAGACGATGGAGCTGTTGCAGACGATCTTCAAGATTCGCGACAAGGGGGTGACGGTGCTGCTGATCGAGCACGACATGGATATGGTCATGGAGGTCACCGACTACCTGACGGTGATCAACTTCGGCAAGAAGATCGCCGATGGGACCCCTGAAGAAATTCAAAAGAATCCTGCGGTCATCGAGGCCTACCTGGGAAGCGAGGATGACGACGATGAGTAACGATGTCCTGTTTGAAATCAAGGATCTCGAGGTCTCTTACGGCAGCATTGCTGCGATCAAGGGGATCTCGCTGGAAGTGCACAAGGGGGAGATCGTCACCATTCTCGGCGCCAACGGTGCCGGCAAGACCACGACCATGCGCACTATCAGTCAGCTGCTCAAGGCCAAAGCGGGGTCGATCAGGTTCAAGGGTCACGAACTGACCGAGATGCCGGCGCACAAGATCGTCAAGCTGGGGATCAGCCACTCGCCGGAAGGGCGCCGGGTTTTCGGCATCCTTACTGTCGAGGAGAACCTGATGCTCGGGGCATTCTCGCAGAGCCGGCTCGACCGTAAAACCCTCGAGTGGGTTTACGAGCTTTTCCCGCGACTGCAGGAACGCCGTAAGCAATTGGCCGGTACGCTTTCGGGTGGCGAACAGCAGATGCTGGCCATCGGACGCGCTTTGATGAGCCAGCCGGAGATGCTGCTGCTCGACGAGCCATCCCTCGGCATTGCGCCGATTCTGGTCAAGGCGATCTTCAAGCAGATCAAGGAGATCGCCAGCAGCGGCGTCACCGTGCTGCTGGTTGAGCAGAACGCCAAGGCGGCACTCAAGCTGGCCGACCGCGGCTATGTGCTCGACGTCGGCAGGATCGCACTCTCCGGCACCTCGGCGGAGCTGCTCGCCTCGGAGAAGGTCCAGGAAGCTTACCTGGGCAAGAAACAATAAGATCCAGGACCGCGGAACGCGGGATGAGGGGCGCGAAAAGCTAGATAAGCTGATCGAACCCATGCCCTAAGCAATGGAGTGACGTCATGAATTTCAAAGACATCCTGGTGCATATTGACAATCGCCCGACCTGCCCAGCACGCCTGGCCGTCGCCATTAACCTGGCCCGCCAGCACCGGGCCCGGCTCGCCGGACTCTACGTTGTGCCGCACCCTTATTTTGCTTCGCACCATGTCGATCCTCACAAGCTGGCGGAAGACGCCCGTACGCGTTTTGAACATGCCGTCACCGAGGCGCAGATCGAGTCGGAATGGCTCTGCATCGACAGCCTGCAAAGCGGCCTGGAGCTCTCCCACAGCATCAATCTGCATGCCCACTACCGCGACCTGTTGATCATCAGCCAGACCGATCTGAACACTCCCGATCGCACCATCCCGCCGGATCTCCCGGAGCGGGCCGTACTCGGCTCCGGCCGCCCGGTCCTGATCATCCCTTATGCCGGCGAGTTCACGACCCTCGGTCGGCGCGTGATGCTGGCCTGGCGTGGCGGCCCGGAATCCTCGCGGGCCATGCATGACAGCCTGCCCTTGCTGCACCAGGCGGAGCTGGTGAAGGTCATCACTGTGCAGGGCCCCGGCGGCGATGAATCCTATAAGTCGCATAATGCCGACATCTGCCATCACCTGGTCTATTACGGCATCAACGCCACGGGTGAACGACGGGTCGGCGGTGAATTGAGCGTTGGCGACATGCTGCTCAACCGTTGTGCCGACGAGGGGATCGACCTGCTGGTGATGGGCGCCTTTGCCCAGACCCGTCGCGGCCAGCAGACCCTTGGCGAGGTCGGTCGCTACCTCCTGGAGTTCATGACAGTACCGGTATTGATGTCGCACTAAAATCCTGTCTGCAAAGGATGAGCTATGGACAGGACGATCCAGGAACTGACCTGGGAGTATGATGCGATCATCGATTCTTCGTCCGACGGGCTGTTCGTCTGTGATGGCGATGGCAGGATTCTGCGCGTCAACCCCGCATCAGAACGTATCAACAACGCAACGGCCGAACAGCTCGTCGGTCGTGATTATCTCGACGCCGCCAGGGAAGGGCTGGTGATCCTCCCCTCCGCCGCCCTTGAGGCGATCAGGACGCGCAACGTGGTCAGCCTGCTGCAGGAGAACCGTTTCGGCCGCAAGCTGATCTCTACGGCGACGCCGGTGTTTGATGACGCCGACGAGCTGATCCGCGTGGTCGTCAGTGAGCGCGATATTACCGAAATTGATCGGTTGCAACACCAGTTGCAGGAACAGCAGGCGCTCGGCGACCATTTCCGCCACCAGGTGCATGAGTTGCAGCAGGAGCAATTGGCCGATCAGGCGGTGATTGCCAAGAGTCCCCGCATGGTCAATGCGCTCAAACAGGCGCGCAAAGTCAGCGAAGTCGACTCGACGGTCTTGATTCTCGGCGAATCCGGTGTCGGCAAAGGATTGGTCGCCGACCTGATCCACAGGTCTTCCCGCCGGGCCGACCGGGCGATTATCAAGATCAACTGCGGCGCCATTCCGGAAACCCTCATCGAAGCGGAACTGTTCGGCTATGAAAAGGGCGCCTTCACCGGCGCGACTGCAAGCAAGTTGGGACAGCTGGAGCTGGCCGACGGTGGTACGCTTTTCCTTGATGAAATCGCCGATCTGCCGCTCGCCTCGCAAGTCAAATTGCTGCGTTTCATGGAGGATGGCGTGGTGACCCGCTTGGGCAGTACCCGCAGCCGCAAGGTCAGCGTCCGGATTCTCGCCGCCAGCAACATCAGCCTGGAACAACTGGTGGCGGAAGGCCGTTTTCGCGCCGACCTCTTTTACCGCCTCAGCGTTATCCCCCTCGTCATTCCTGCCTTAAGGGAGCGCAAAGAATGCCTGATCCCGCTGATCCGCTCCTGCATCGAGCGCTTTGCCGTGCGTTCGCAAACACCGAAACGTCTGACTGCTGCGGCAATTGACGCGCTGGTGCATTACCGCTACCCCGGCAACGTGCGCGAGCTGATGAATATCTGCGAGCGCCTGGTGGTCATGTCCGATAGCGAGGTGATCGATGTTGGCGATCTGCCGCAGGACGTGGTCGCTGGTGCGGGGGTTGTGCCGGGGCTGCCCCTGAGTCATTGGCCCGGTGAAATGAGTATGGCGCAGATCCTGGAAAGTGTAGAAAAGAGCGTCTTGTCCGAGGCCTGCAAACATCAACGCAAGCAGGAGGACATCGCTGCTGCTCTTGGTATGAGCCAGCCGACGGTCGCCCGCAGGCTGCAGAAATATGGCCTTGGCCTGTTGAAGGATATTGGATAAATGTTGACCGGAGGGAGTAGATGAAAGTTATCTCCTGGAGCGATTTTGCACAAGTCGAGCTGCGCGTCGGGACCATCGTCGAGGTTAAGGACTTCCCCGAGGCACGTGTCCCCGCTTACAAGGTCAAGGCTGACTTCGGGCCGCAAATCGGCGTCAAGAAGTCGAGTGCCCAGGTTACCGCTCTCTATTCGAGGGAGGATTTGCTCGGCAGGCAAATTGTCGGCGTGATCAATTTCCCGCCGAAGCAGATCGGCCCGTTCCGTTCCGAATTCCTCCTCACTGGGTTCTATCGCGAAGATGGTGCTGTTGTTCTGGCGATACCGGAGCGTGAGGTGACGAACGGTGCCAAGCTGGGTTGAGGCAAGGGGAGGGTTGATGTCTTTGCGTCAACCTTCTCTTTAGTTTGCAGGCCCGTTGTTATTCGATTGTGAATAATTTATTCAATAATGAATAAAATATGCGGATCCGACTTGGGCTCGCCCCTTCTTTGCTTTGAAAACTTCTTTGATTACAAGCCCTTTGTGATTCTGCTCCGGCCCAGGCCGTTGGTATCTTTCTTGCTGATTAGTGCAATAGAACCAACGGCCGTCCCGGGAGGACCGCTGTGGGTGCCCCTCTTGTGTTCACTGTGCCGGACAACGTAGAATGAAGCAGTGCTGTAGACTTGTACCAAAGCAGGCTACAAAAGGATCGATACGACTATGGAAAGAGACCTCAAGGCTGTACCGGAGAGAAAGGCTGCTGCGGAAGGAAACTTTTACCCCGCCAGCAAAAATGCCATCGGCCCCGGCATGAACGCGCGCATTCAGCGCCTGCGCAAGCAGAGTGTGGAGACTGCGCCGAGCCTGTCCATCGAGCGCGCTCTGCATGAGACCGCATTTTACAAGGAGAATTACGGCAAACATTCGATCCCGGTGCTGCGGGCGCTGAATTTTCTCGATCACTGCCAGAAGAAAACCCTCTACCTCGGCGCTGACGAGTTGATCGTCGGCGAGCGCGGCCCGCGCCCCAGGGCGGTGCCGACCTTTCCGGAATTGACCTGTCACAGCGTCGAGGATTTTCATGTCCTGAATACCCGTGAGCAGCAGCGCTATACCATCAGTGAAGAGGATATCGCCACCTATGCCCGCGAAGTGATCCCTTACTGGCAGGGGAAAACCATTCGCGAGCGGATTTTCAGCCATGTGCCTGAGGAATGGCGGGCGGCCTACGAGGCCGGCCTGTTCACTGAGTTCATGGAGCAGCGCGCCCCGGGGCATACGGCGCTCGACGGCCAGATCTATGGTAAGGGGATGCTCGATTTCAAGTGCCAGATCGCAGCGGAGATGGCCAGCCTCGATTTTCTCAATGACCCGGAAGCGACCGACAAGGCCGAGGAGCTCAAGGCCATGGACATCTCCTGCGATGCTGTGATCCTCTTCGCCGAGCGCCACGCCGAACTGGCCGAGGCCATGGCGAGGGAGGAGGCTGATCTGCGCCGCCGCGCTGAACTGGAGAAGATTGCCGAAGTTTGCCACAGGGTCCCGGCCAACGCCCCGCGAACTTTTCACGAGGCGATCCAGATGTACTGGTTCGTGCATCTCGGCACGATCACCGAGCTGAACGGATGGGATGCCATGAACCCGGGGCACTTCGATCAGCACCTGTCGCCGTTCTATGCAGCGGAAGTCGCCGCCGGGACCTTAAGCCGCGAGCATGCCAAGGAGTTGCTCTGCTGTTTCTGGATCAAGGTCAACAATCACCCAGCGCCGCCCAAGGTCGGCATCACCGCCCGGGAAAGCGGCACTTACAACGATTTCACCAATATCAATATCGGTGGCATCACCGCTGACGGCAGGGACGGTGTCAGCGAGGTTTCCTACATCATGCTCGAGGTGGTCGAGGAGCTGCATATCCTGCAGCCGGGCAACTCGGTCCACATCAGCAGCAAGACGCCGGACCGGTTCCTGAATGCCGCCTGCAGGGTGATCCGGCAGGGGCACGGCTACCCATCGATCTTCAACCCCGATGTCTATGTGGTCGAGCTGCTGCGCCAGGGCAAGACTCTCAAGGATGCCCGCGAGGGGGGGTGCAGCGGTTGTATCGAAGTCGGCGCCTTCGGCAAAGAGGCCTACATCCTGACCGGTTACCTGAATGTGCCGAAAATCCTCGAAATCACTTTGAACAACGGCATCGACCCGGTGACCGGCAAAAGGGCCGGTATGGCAACCGGAGACCCGCTCAAGTTCACCAGTTACGAGGAGTTGTACCAAGCGTTTCTCCGGCAGCTCAATTTTATCGTCGACACCAAGGTGCGTGTGAGCAACTACATCGACCGGATGTTCGCCAAGTACGCCCCTGCGCCGTTCCTGTCGGTGGTGATCGAAGACTGCATCAGCAAGGGCAGGGACTATTATGACGGCGGCCCGCGCTACAACACCAACTACATCCAGTGCACCGGCCTCGGCACCACCACCGACAGCCTGTCCGCCCTGAAAAAACATGTTTTCGAAGACCGGACCTTCAGCATGGAGCGGGTCCTCGCAGCGGTTGCCGCCAACTTCTCCGGCGAGGAATTCCTGCGCCAGACAATCCTCAACAAAACGCCGTTTTTCGGTAATGACGATGACTATGCCGACGGCATTGCCCTGCGCATTTACGCTGACCTGTTCGCCGCCATTGACGGCAAGCCGAACGTCAAGGGGGAGACTTTCCACCTCAATATGCTGTCTACCACCTGCCATATCTATTTCGGTAAGGTGATGGGCGCGACCCCCAATGGCCGCCTGGCCGGCAAATCGATTTCCGACGGCACCTCGCCTTCCCATGGTGCTGACAGGCATGGCCCCTCTGCAGTGATCCGCACGCTGACCAAGCTTGACCACACCTTGTCCGGGGGGACCCTGCTCAACCAGCGCTTCCTGCCCAGCCTGCTCAAACGGGACGAAGATATTGCCCGACTGGGCCAACTG
>Ga0316195_10000493_pt1 | contig 15863 bp, 16 predicted proteins | sample Phised1_MG_FD_204937 | JGI IMG/M metagenome (GOLD analysis project Ga0316195, IMG submission 204937) | Coastal sediment microbial communities from Maine, United States - Phippsburg sediment 1 | ecosystem: Environmental > Aquatic > Marine > Coastal > Sediment | place: USA: Maine | collected...
CCGGTCAATAGGTTCTTTGTGATCTACTTTTTCAAAACTCATTTTTTTCTCCTTTGGTGTTTTTTAACGGCAACGATTGGCATTATAGTCCGGGGCAGATGCCCGTTAAAGATCATGAAGGGACCGACAAAGCATCACACGATCCGTCCGAAAAGGGTGCTGGCGTCATGGACGCCTTCGACGACAACGGGCACAACGGTATTCATATGGCGGTCGTCGCCTTCCAGCAGAAGGCTAAGATAATTAGTGGTCAGGCCTTTCAGACGCCCCGTGACAGGGTCGCGTCGGTTTTCCACCAAAACGGAAGCTTTCTGGCCAACGCTACTGCACATAAACGCCTGTTTTTTTTCAAAACCGATCTCTCGAATCCTGGCGGTTCGCTGTTTGATGATCTGAGGGGTTATCTGATCGGGATAGTCACAGGCCGGCGTGCCGGGGCGACGTGAAAAAGGAAATACGTGGAGGTAGCTCAAAGGGAGTTCTTCGAGCAGTTGGGAGGTGTTTGCAAAGGAATGGTCGTCTTCGCCAGGAAATCCAACAAGGACATCGGCACCGACGGACGCCCGGGGCATTCGGGTTTTTATCGCCCGAACCTGCTGCTGGAAGAGGTCACGCGAATAGGGGCGATGCATCCTTTGCAGGATCCTATCGTCGCCGCTTTGCAGCGGAAGATGAAAATGAGGGCAGAAGATGTCCGATGATGCAACGAGGTCAATGATCGACCGGTTTAATTCATTGGGTTCGATTGAGCTCAACCGGATGCGGACCAACGGTCGATGGGTTTCGATCTGCTCCAACAAGGCCTGCAGGTGGGTGGCAGGACTCAAATCCATGCCGTAGGCCCCAAGGTGGATACCCGTCAAGACGACCTCGTGGTACCCCATGGCCCCCAGTTGGCGGAGATGCCGGAGGACCTCTCCGGGACGCATACTGCGGCTTCGTCCACGGGCATAAGGTACGATACAGTATGTACAGAAACTGTTGCATCCGTCCTGGATTTTGAGAAAGGGCCGGGAGCGCGTTCCGGGGACGGTCGTTAACGGTTCGGCGAAGGGTGTACCGGCATCGAGATCCTCCACCGCACAAAAAGGATCGCTATCGGCATGCGCTACCGCCCGGACGATGAGTTCGGGCAGATCCGATTTGCGACGGTGTCCCACAATGGCATGCACCCCATCGATCGATTCAATTTCTTCGGGAGCGATTTGGGCATAACATCCGGTGACAATGATGCGGGTGCCAGGATGGCTGCGTTGCAGCTGGCGAATAGTCTGGCGCGACTGCATGGACGCTTTCTGGGTGACGGTGCACGTGTTTACGATACAGACATCGGCGACCTCGCCGTCCTCAATGGCTTGCCAGCCATGGGCGTTCAAGGCGGCCGCGAGGACATCGGACTCGTGCTGGTTGACTTTACATCCTAATGTCGAGATGTGAAAAAGCAATGATTACCAATTTTTAAAATGTTAAAGGTCAAGTGTCGCATCAAAAATATTATGTTACAAAAAACTTTAAGTCGTTTGCCCGCAACGTGAGAGGCCACCGTGGGGTCCGACTTATCACGAAGGGCATGGGCTCAAACGATCCACCCCCCTCCGAGGACTTCGTCATCCCTGTAAAAAACCGCTCCCTGTCCCGGCGTGATAGCATTCTGGGGGCTTTTAAATTGGAGTTCCACGATGATCGGCGATGTTGCGCTCACGCGCGCCGGGGCACTCTGGTGACGATAGCGAATTTGGGAACGGACATCCGCCGGGAATCGCGCCGGCGGATTGATCCAGTTGACGTCCTCCACGGTGCACCTGTCGCGTGCCAATTCCCGGCGTTGCCCTACGATCAGGCGGTTGCGCGCATGATCCAAACGGATCACATAATAAGGCTCCGCGGCGGGGCAGTTGATTCCGCGACGCTGACCGATCGTGAATAGATGCAGGCCACGATGGCGTCCTATCACACTTCCCCGCGTGTCTTCGATAAGGCCTTCTTTCGGCAGGAAACCTTCCTGTTGTTGCAAAAATAGGTGGTAGGGCGTTTCTTTGACAAAACAGATATCCTGGCTTTCCTGACAGGTGGCAGGAGCCAGATGATTCTGGCGCGCAACAGCGCGCACGTCATCTTTGGTCAGTTCCCCAAGGGGGAATAAAGCCCTTTGCAGTTGGTCCTGGGTCAGGCGTGCCAGAAAATAGGACTGATCTTTACGGGAATCAAGACCGCGGTAGAGATGACGCCGTTTATCGAATCCCGTTTGGACGCGGGCATAGTGACCGGTCGCCAAAGCATCGGCCCCCTGTTGCTGCACATGGGACAGGATATGGCCGAATTTAATGGTCGGGTTACATAACAGACAGGGATTTGGCGTGCGGCCGGCCTGGTAGGTCGACGTGAAATAGGCCACCACGGTTTGGCGAAAGATATCCGATATATCCAAGATTTCGATCGGGATGTTAAGCTGATGGCCGATCTTCACAACATCGGGTGGTTTGGCTGCAGCTTGTTGCAGCTCGGGAGTGTTTTTTTCGTAGCCGGTGCGAAAGTGGATGCCGACGACGTCGTGTCCCTGTTGTTTTAGAAGGAAAGCGGCGACCAGCGAATCCACGCCGCCGCTGATGGCAACGGCAATGACCGTCATCCGTCAAAAAAGATTTTTCGGGTGGGGCGCACTGCCATGGCGCGTGAAGGGCAGGCAGGAATGCAGAGTTCGCACAGGCTGCATTTGCTCTGGTCGAAATCAACACTCATTTCCGGACGTTGAATAAAAAGCGCGCTCGTGGGGCAGACCGCGGTGCAGGCGCCGCAGTGGGTGCATTTGGTCTTCTGTCGCTTGATCTCCTGTTCGGCATTCTGAACCTCGACTCCCTGAGCTTTGAGATATTTGAGGCCTTCCCGGAAAAGCTTTTTCTCCCCCGACAGTTCGAGAACCATGATCCCTTCTTTGCGGGGCAGGATGGTGGCATTCAAAATGTTGAACGTCAGATCGAATCGTTTGGTCAGGTTGCAGACAATCGGTTTTTGAACCACTGTTTGTGAAAATCGCAGGATCAATATTTTAGAATACACGCCGTCCTCCCTGGTGCCATCAAAGATTGTTACCCTAACGATAATTCATTACGCTGTCAACTTGCCGTTTGCTTGTAAGGCCAACGCCTTTGCCATTCCTTTACCCTGCACACCCGGTGCTGATCTCCACCGTGATGATGGTTGATTCAATCGGTGAATTCTACTATAAATGACAATTACGCTCACGGTAAGAGATTCAACCAGCGTTGCCACTCTTTATCGGACGGCTTAACCTAAAAAGATGAATTGCCGATAATACCTGCATGAATCGATTTGCCTACCGAACGACAACGCTCGCGCTCAAAGCCTTTTCCTGGTTTTCCAAAGCCCGTGTCAATATCCATGACCGTGAGAATATTCCCCGCGATGGATCGCTCCTTTTCGTGGTCAACCACTTTACCCGCATTGAAACGCTGCTGCTGCCCTATTGGTTTAACAAGCTAACCGATCTTCCCGTGTGGTCCCTGGCCGATTACGAGCTTTTCAAAGGCGCCTTAGGGACTTATCTCGACCAAGTGGGTGCGGTTTCCACACGCGATCCCGAACGGGATCGGCTCATCGTGCGCTCACTTTTAACAGGCGAGGCGGCTTGGGTTATCTATCCCGAAGGCCGCATGGTCAAGAATAAAAAAATCGTCGAAAAGGGCAAGTATATGATTTCCTATGCCGGTGGCAAACACCCGCCGCATACCGGTGCCGCGACCCTTGCCCTGCGGACCGAATTCTATCGCCAGCGACTCCACCGATTGTTGAAAGAATCCCCCCTCGAAGCCCGACGCCTTTTGTCTGAATTCAACATTGAAGAGGTGGCGCCGGTGCTGTCACGGCACACCTACATCGTACCTGTCAACCTGACCTACTATCCCATTCGCGCCAAGCAAAATGCCCTGACCGATCTGGCCGGAAAAATCAGAGAAAACCTGTCCGAACGTCTTGTTGAAGAGTTGATGACCGAAAGCACCATGTTTTTATCAGGAGTGGATATCGACATGCGGTTTGGCCGGCCGATCCCCATCGGGGAATGCCTGACCTGCCCCAAAATCGACCGCGATATCGGCAGCCGGCGGGTCATCAACTTTGATGATTCCATTGCGTCACGCAAGCAAATGCGCCGTGAAGCCCTGAAAATCATGCAGCGTTATATGGACGAAATTTACCACATGACGACCGTCAACCATGACCACCTGTTTGCGTCCATGCTGCGGCAGATCCCATTCCGAAAAGTGCGACCGGATGACCTCAAACGCAAAGTTTTCCTCGTGGCCAATGAATGCGTGGCCAATAACCAAACCCATTACCACCGAAGCCTCCAAGAGAGTCAATTGCCGCTGTTGACGGACGATCAGTTCGGTAAATTCAAGGAATTCATGTCTCTGGCGCGGCAGACCGGAGTGATAGCGGGGACGGATGATATCCTGATCAAAAATCATTCACGCCTGGCCAACGCCTTCGACTTTCACCGGGCACGCATCGACAATCCGCTGCGGGTCATATCCAATGAGGTCGAACCGCTCAAATCCCTCCAGCGCTGCGTGCGGCGTATTGCCTGGCAACCGGCGGCCTGGACGCGATATCGGGTTGCCCGTCAATTTCGGAAACAGGCCGAATCTGAATTCCGCCAGGACTATGAGGCTTATTTTCTGGACAATGAGTCCAAACCGCGGCAAATCGGTCGTCCTATATTTCGGAGGGGAGGTTCACGCCGACTTGGTGTGGTGGTGGTACATGGATATATGGCCGCACCGGAAGAGATGCGCGGATTGACGGATTATCTCAATAAAAAAGGGTATTGGGTCTACGCCCCACGGGTCAGAGGGCATGGGACCGCCCCTGAAGATCTGGCAGGCCGGACGTACAAAGATTGGATACGCAGTGTGGAGGAAGGTTACGCGCTGATGTCCTGTTACTGCCGAAACGTGGTGATAGGAGGGTTCAGCAACGGAGCGGGCCTGGCACTGGAGGTCGCCTCACGGATTCAGCGTATCAAGGGCGTTTTCGCCGTAAGCCCGCCACTGCAGCTGCAGGATTTTTCAGCCCGGTTCGTCCCGGCCGTCGACATGTGGAATCGCCTGATGCAACGCATGCACAGCAACGGAGCGCGAAAGGAGTTTATCGAAAATCAACCGGAAAACCCGCACATCAACTATGTCCGTAATCCGATTTCCGGCATTCGGGAGCTCGAACGATTGATGGGCCGGGTTGAGACCTGCCTGAAAAAAGTTCAGGTGCCGGCCGTGGTTGTCCAGTCCGCTGCCGATCCGGTGGTCGATTCCCGTGGATCCCGCCGCGTATTCGATCGACTGGGTTCACGGAAAAAAAACTACATCCTGTTTAATATTGATCGCCATGGTATTCTGATGGGGCGTGACTGTGAACAGGTTTATCGCGTCATTGGAAATTTCATGGATGATATTCGGGATAGTCTGGAAAGCTATAAATGACCATTCGATTGCGTGGAATTCCAACCATCCGTGGTCTTCATGCGATACAGCATAGCGCCCAGAACGGGGATGGGTTTGGGTGCTTGGAATGCCGACGGAGTTCCTTGACACCACCCAGAACCGATTTAAAATCATTTTCAGGTGGTTGAAAAACCTCCCTGAATCTCCTCGTCTCAAGGGGCGGCCCTATCAGGCCGCCCCTTTTGATTCCCGAACAGGTTGTTTTGTGTGCCAATGGAAGGCCCTTATCTCAGCGAGACAAGGCTAAGCAAGGTATATGATGATATGAATGGCATCGCCTGGATCGTGTTGTTGACACTGCTGACGGATTTCGGGCTGCACTGGCTGGCGGACCAGATGAACTTAAAAGCCTGGCCATCGTCGCCCCCCGAAGAGTTTCAGTCTTTTTTTGAGCCCGGGAACTATCGGCGATCGAAGGACTATCTCCGCATCCGTACACGATTCGGGTGGCTGAGGGAAGCAACCCAACTGGCGACGGTTCTGATTTTCTGGTTTACGGGAGGCTTTCCAATGGTGGACACCTGGGTGCGATTTTTAGATCGCGGACCTATCGTCTCAGGGCTTGTTTTCGTGGGGGTTCTTTCAGGACTTCGCACTGTTTTATCCCTGCCGTTCAGCATTTACAGCACCTTTGTGATCGAAGAAAAATTCGGGTTTAACCGGACCTCCTGGCGTACCTTTATCATTGACCGGATCAAAGGTGCGGTTTTGGGATTCGTATTGGGCGTGCCGCTCTTAGCCGGCATCCTGTTTTTTTTCCAGGCGGCCGGATCTTTTGCGTGGCTTTATTCCTGGGGCGTGGTGGTCGGATTCATGCTCGTGATGCATTATGTCGCGCCCACATGGATCATGCCACTGTTCAATCGGTTTGAGCCCCTCGCGGACAAGGAACTGGAAAAAGCCATCCACCGCTATGCCAACGCGATCGATTTCTCGCTGCAAAACGTTTTCGTCATGGATGGTTCCAAACGATCCGGTAAAGGCAACGCTTTTTTTGCGGGATTTGGCCGACACAAGCGCATCGTGCTTTTTGATACGCTGGTCAACCAGCACGACCGGGACGAACTGGTCGCCATTCTGGCGCATGAAATGGGGCATTATAAGAAACGCCATATCATTATGGGTCTCATGATGAGTATTATTCAGACCGGTGTCATGTTTTTCCTGCTGTCACTGTGCATTTCGCACCCGCCGCTCTTCGAGGCTTTCTATATGCCGGAGCCATCCGTTTACGCCGGCTTGATCCTTTTTGGTCTGTTATATGTCCCGGTGGATTTTTTTACGAGCATTTTAGGATTGATCCTGTCGCGCCGCAATGAGTATGCCGCCGATCGTTTTGCCGTGGAAACCAGCGGCAACGGTGAAGCGCTGGTTCGGGCTTTGAAGAAACTTTCCGTTCACCACCTGTCCAATCTAGCCCCGCATCCTTTCTATGTTTTCCTGAATTATTCTCACCCGCCAGTCATGAACCGCATCCAAGCCATCCGTGAACAGTCGGCGTAACCGGGGGATTAAGACTAATCGTCTGACCAAAAAGCATGACGAGATGCGATGCTACAACGGGACGCATGCCGGTCGATCGCTTGATCAATTACCCTGTGAGGGGTTGCCCGTCCGTCATGAATCGGCTAAAGCTGTTTCCATCCTGAGGGGCCCCTTGAGGCTAATTTATTTTGGAAAGGACGGTGCAGCGATAGTGTTCAAGGGTATCCGTCTGGGTAAAGGCAACAATGCTGATCACGGTATATGACCGAAGGACCATAACGGCTCAGATCGAATCGAAAGCGAAGAGGTAGGCATGATCGGAGACATTTGGAGGGGACTGGCAAGTGACAATCATGCCGGCATTCATCCGGATATCATGAAAGCCATGGTGACCGCCAATAACGGTCATGCCGTGGCTTACGGCGGTGACCCCTATACGGCCGCGGCGGTGGATCGTTTCCGGGGGCATTTCGGTAAAAATATTGATGTCTATTTTGTTTTCCTTGGAACCGCCGCCAATGTCCTGTCTTTGCAGGCGGCCACCGAACCGTATCATGCTGTAATTTGCGCAGATACCGCTCACATCCACGTGGATGAATGTGGTGCCCCGGAGCGCCACACCGGCTGTAAATTGCTGACAGTCGCCACCCCCGACGGCAAACTGACGTGCGAGCGTATTCAGCGGCATCTGCACGGTTTCGGGTTCGAGCACCATGCCCAACCGCGGGTTGTGTCCATCACCCAGGCTACCGAAATGGGGACGGTTTATCGACCGGAAGAAATACGGGCCATTGCCGATTTGACGCATGCACACCAAATGGTGCTCCACATGGACGGCGCCCGTCTGGCGAATGCCGCTGTTCATTTGGGTGTCGATTTGCGCCAAATGACGGCTGACAGCGGTGTGGATGTGCTATCTTTCGGAGGCACTAAAAACGGAATGATGGTGGGCGAAGCCATTGTCTTTTTCAACCCTGCGTTGTCCCGGAAATTCAAATATCGACGCAAACAGGGCATGCAACTGGCAAGCAAGATGCGTTTCATCGCCGCCCAGTTCGATGCCTTGCTGTCGAACGATCTCTGGCGGCGTTGCGCCGGTCGGGCCAATGCAATGGCGGCCCTGCTGGCAGACGAGCTGCGGGCCCTGCCGGAAATCCGGATAAGCCAGAAAGTGGAATCCAACGGCGTTTATGCGATTGTTCCCCCGGAAATCATTGCGCCGCTGCAGGCGGTTTGCCCCTTTTATGTCTGGAACGAGGAAACATCGGAAGTCCGTTGGATGACGTCTTTTGACACGACGGAAGACGATATTCATCAATTTATGGCAAAGCTCAAAAGGACCTTGCTATCTTGTCGTACCGCCGCGTCTTGATCATTGCCGATATCGAGGGAAGTTCGGGATGCTGGGATTACGCCGCGTCTTCCTTCCTGAAACCTGCGTGGGCGCTTGCATGTGCGGCCATGACACAGGATGTCCAGAGCGTGGTGCGTGCCTTGTTGAGGGCGGGTGTCGAGGAAATCATCGTCAAGGATTTTCACCGCACGGGCTATAACCTGTTGCCCGAACAGATCGACCGCAGGGCCCGGGTTGATTCTGGATATGCCTTAGGACCCATTCCCGGCATGGGGGATCCGGGGCATGCGGAGGCGGTGCTTTTCCTGGGGTTGCACGCCGCTTCCGGAACAGACGGATTCCTGCCACATACCATGACATCACGCCTGGCCGAAGTCTGTGTGAACGACCGCCCGCTGCCGGAGGTCGCTCTGTTTGCCTCGCTGCTAGCGCCCTATGGCGTCCGCCCGGTTTTCTTTTCCGGTTGTCCGATTGCCTGCCGTCAGGCAGCGCGGGCAGTCCCCGGGATATCTGTCTGGCCGATCAACAAAAAGGATGGCCCGGCAGGATTTGATAGACTGGCCTGGCGCAGCGAACTGGCCCTAAAGGCCGTGGAATCCCTTTCCAATCAGGCGACCTGCACTTTGGATGGTAAAGGCCCTTTCGCGGTGAAACTAGTTTTTCGGGATGGGGCTGTTGCTGCCCGGAGAATGGCCCGCCGCTGGCGCCTGAAGCGGGCAGGGGATGCGGTACGATTCGATGTCGAGGACCTGCCGGCGCTGTTCTTGATGCTGAGCCGGATATGTTATCTGGTTCCAGCGATGTTGCCAATACTGCGTATCGGCCTGCCTCTGTATAATGTAATGGGGCGTGCCGGATTGGCCTGGGTTCGACACCGGTTGAAACACACCCCATCGTCGCCGACAGGTGGCGGCCTGACATGACCAACGGTTGGCAGCGGCAATGCCGGTGGTGATGAAAATTGGTTTTATAGAAAACAGGACAAACGCTCATGGTCAATCTTCCTTTGCCCGGGCTGGATGATCCCGAAGGGGATCGCGTTTCTGATCGTCTGCCGCCGGTGGTGGATGCCCACGTCCACATCTTTCCTGATTCTCTTTTTGATGCGGTCTGGGGCTGGTTCGATCAATTCGGCTGGCCGGTCCGTTACCGCCTTTACACGGAAGAACTGATCGCATTCCTGTTCCAGCACGGTATTCGCCATATCGTTGCGCTCCAGTATGCCCACAAGCCTGGCGTGGCGACGGAACTCAATTGCTACATGACGCGTCTTGTCCAGAAAAACAGCGCGGTTACCGGGTTGGCAACCGTGTTCCCGGGAGAACCCGGTGCGCGTGATATTCTGGAAGCATCCTTCAAGAATGGCCTCAAAGGGGTAAAACTGCACAGCCATGTGCAGTGTTTTGAAATGGACAACCCGGGGATGCATGAAATCTATCGCGTCTGTTGCGACTATGATCTGCCGCTCTTGATCCATGCCGGTCGGGAGCCGAAAAGTCCGGCGTACCCATGTGATCCCTACACGCTTTGCCACTGGACGCATGTCGAAAGCGTATTGTTGAATTATCCCGATTTAAAACTGGTGGTGCCCCACTTAGGGGCGGACGAATTCGAGGCCTATCATCGCCTGCTGGACCGCTTTGACAATTTGTGGTTGGACACCACCATGGTTTTGGCGGATTATCTGCCCATCGCAAATCCCCCGGATATCAGCCGTATGCGTCCGGAGCGCCTGATGTTCGGGACGGATTTTCCGAATATTCCTTATGCGTGGGACCGGGAATTGCGGCACTTGAACGCCCTGGAATTGGCTCCCAATTTGTTGCGGCAGGTTTTATCGGAAAATGCGGTGGCACTCTATCAGATCGATATCAGTGAAACCACCCCATAAATTTTTTACCATCGAGGAACACCCGCATGCCGCAAACAGACAATCATTCTTCTCTGATCCACCGATTGAGAATACTCGAAAAAGAAAACAACGCTCTGCGACAGAAGGTGGCGCAATACGATAAAGAAGAGCAACGCAATCGCCACTTCTATGAAAATGCCCCGGTGGGCATGTATGAAATCGATTTTGTCTCCGGACGGTGTGTTTCGGTGAACCGGTTTATGCTGCAATATACCGGATACACACGGGAAGAATTTCTGGCGATGGACCCGATCAAACTTCTCACGGAGGCGAGCCGAGGCCATTTTTGTGAGCGCTACGAGAAGATCCAGCGCGGTGAAGAGGTGCCTACCAGTGTAGAGTATCAAATCAAGATCAAAGATGGAAGAACCCTTTGGGTTTTGTATGAAATTCAGCATATCCGCAAGCAGGGTCGCATACGAGGCGCTTCGGTGGTGTTATACAATATCGATGAACACAAGCGCGCGTTAATGGCGTTGGCGGAAAGTGAGCAGCGTTTCCGAAGACTCGTAGAAACAATGAATGAAGGCCTGGTGATTCTGGATAGTGAGGGCCGCCTTACATATGTCAACCAACACCTCGAAGAAATCAGCGGGTTTAACGCTGAAGAACTTGTGGGCAGGAAGATACAGGAATTCTTATCGCCCGAGGCATCACGCTTTGTCGACCGTCGCATAACAGGGCAGGACAAGAACGCCAGGCGGTCTTTTGAAATTGCCTGGAAGCGGAAAAGCGGCGAGCAGAAATACAGCATTATATCGCCACAGGTTCTCCCGGGCGCCAAAGACGGCACAGCGGGCAGCTTTGCCATTATAACGGATATTACCGCCAAGAAAAAAGCGGAAGATGCGGTTCGTTGTCGAGAAAAAGAATTGCAGGATAAAAATGCCCAACTGGAAGAAATGAATACCGCCTTGCGGGCATTGGTAAAATTGCGCGAACATGACAAATCGGAAATTGAAAACAGGATATCCACCAATCTCCAGCAACTGGCTGCACCGCTTATCGAGAAATTGCAGGCCAGCGGGCTGGACGACCGTCAGAAAATCTATGTCAAACTTCTATCCGTAAATTTAGACGAGATCACATCCTCTTTTAACCAGATATTGCCACCCCATTTTCTGGTATTGACGCCGGTTGAAATCGAAGTGGCGAATCTGGTTAAGCACGGCCGCCCCACAAAGGAAATCGCCTCTTTGATGAATATTTCCGCTCGCACAGTTGATATGCATCGCCTCAACATTCGGCGAAAATTAGGGCTTCGTAAAAAGGGCACGAACTTGAGATCGTATTTGTTGTCAACGTGAGATGGGAAACAGACGCCCATGGGCTGTATAAGCTTGCTGCTGGAATGACGACATTGAAGTCGTTTGCAGGATGGTTGGTCGCACCTTGAAACCGTACCTTATCCCATGCTTCGATGGATACCCTGAAAGAAATCAAGGATCGAAAATAAGATAAAATATAAAATGCGGGCGGTGTCTAAAATTACCGGACGGCCACGCGTCACTCCTTTTTAATCGAATGCGAAATGTCTGATATGCGACTGGAAATGTCTCTTACGGTCATTTTGCGGTTGTCGATCCACCACTTGGCCTCGGTTTTGGTCTGCCATTCTTGAAAAAAAAGCGTGAACGCTTTCTCGGAAAGGTTTTTTTCAGACGCAGTCTCATACTTAAGACTCTGCTTTAAGTAGTTCACCTTGTTGATGAGCTCCGCGCGGATTTTTTCTGCCCATGTGAGCATTTTCGGAGTGCCGGTCAGTTCCGGCAGGCCGATCTCCCGATGAGCCTCAGATAATTTGGCGGTTTGCTGTCGGCCAAATTCTTTCCGACAGGCATCGCAGTACCAATCTTTCTTGTCAACCAGAAAAAGATTTTTCTCGTGATTTTCAAAAAGCTGAACCTTGAACAAGGTGCGACACGTTTTGCACCTAACGTCATAAGTAGATTGGTCTTTGCTCATTCGCTTTTTCGGGCCGGAATATCGGCCACGCCCTTTCTGATAAAATACATTACCTCGAATGCTGCAGAGACGCGCAGCAGATCATATCGACCACCATCAAAAAACAAAGGCCGACCCGTTGCAAGCGAATCGACCTTACGATTTGATTGTTGGTCGGGAAGACTGGATTTGAACCAGCGACCCCAGCGTCCCGAACGCTGTGCTCTACCAGGCTGAGCCACTTCCCGACAAGATTGATTTCAATATTTCAGACGCATTTAAAAGTCAATCAAATATTTGGCGCTTGGCGTGCCCATCAGGCGTTGCTTTGAAACCTATCGCGCTAAGATATTGTTGATGACAATGGTCTCTTCGCGACCGGGGCCGACGGAAACAATGTCTACAGACGTTTCCGTCAGAGCTTCAATCCGTTTAAGATAGCTGCGGGCCTGCTCCGGAAGTTGGTCCAAGGCGCGAATGCCGCTGATGTCGGTGCGCCAACCGGGCAGTGTTTCATAAACTGGCTGGCAGCCTGCTAAGACTTTAAGGTCCGTGGGAAATTCAGTGATGGTTTCCCCTTTGTATTGGTAGGCGTTGCAGATCTTGATTTCATCCAGTTCACCTAATACGTCCAGCTTGGTGATGGCCAGTCCGGTTAAACCGTTCAAGCGTACGGCATTGCGAACGATGACCGTGTCCAGCCAACCGCAACGGCGCCGCCGACCGGTGGTGGCACCAAATTCAGCGCCTTTGGCCTGGATCGCATCACCGATGGCGTCGAATAGCTCGGTGGGGAAGGGGCCTGCGCCGACGCGGGTGGTATAGGCTTTGACGATACCGGTCACGCCGTTGATATGGCGCGGGCCGATACCGGCTCCGGAACAGGCATTGGCCGCCACGGTATTGGAAGAGGTGACAAAGGGATAGGTGCCGTGGTCGATATCCAGGTGCGTCCCCTGAGCACCCTCAAAAAGAACCTGGCGGCCGGATTTGATCGCCTGATCAATGATGACGGAGACATTGTCGATATGCGGACGCAACCGTTCGGCATATGCGAGATACTCAGCAATCACGGCGTCCGGATCGACGCTTTCGGCGTCAAGGTAATTTTTCAGGTAAAAGTTTTTTTCATCCATAATCGTACGGACGCGCTCTTCGAAAATTTCGGCATCCAGCAGCTCGACAAAGCGTATGCCCCGTCGGGTGGCCTTGTCTTCATAACAGGGGCCAATACCGCGTCCGGTGGTGCCAATTTTCTTGTCCCCTTTCATGCGCTCCCGGGCATGGTCCACGGCTTTGTGGTAGGGCATGATGACATGGGCTTTTTCGCTGATCTTAAGTTTGTTCGGGCCGGCATCGATGCCTTTTTCCGTAAGATAATCGATTTCGCCCAGCAGGACCTCTGGATCCACCACCAGGCCGTTGCCGATCACGCAGGTTTTGCCCTGAAGGATGCCGGAGGGCACCAGATGGCTGATAAACTGTTGGCCGTTCACCACCATGGTATGACCGGCATTGTTGCCGCCCTGGAAACGGGCTACAATGTCGGCATATTCGGCCAGCAGATCGACAATTTTACCTTTCCCTTCATCGCCCCATTGGGTGCCGATGATCACAAGATTTGACACGAGATGCTCCTTGCAATTTTTTTTAATAAGGCCGCCTGTCGGACTCGATCGAAATCAGCGGCGGCGCGCACGAAAAAAGTCCTGGATCAATCCACGACATTCATCCAGGAGCAGGCCTTCCATAATTTCAGGGTGATGGTTCAGACGGCGGTCTTCGCCAAGGTTGTATAGAGATCTTGCGGCGCCCCATTTAGTGTCCCGGGTTCCAAAATAAATCCGCTGGATCCGAGCGTGAATGATGGCGCCCATGCACATCAGACAAGGTTCAACCGTAACATAGAGGGTGGTGTTTAACAACCGGTAGTTTTTCAACTGGGCGGCCGCCTGGCGCATGGCCAGCATCTCGGCATGGGCGCTGGGATCGCTGTCGCTGATAGTGCGGTTGTGGCTCCGTGCCAGGATTTTGTCCTCGGATGAAACCAGTACGGCACCGACAGGAACTTCCTGGATTTTGGCGGCCAAGCGTGCTTCCTCGAGGGCTATCTGCATATAGGCAATATGTTTTTTGTCGCTATCCATAGGTCCAGTAAATCATTCGTTTTTTGATTTCACTCAAAGTTTCATAGAGGATTCTATTGTCTTAGGCAAGGGTCCCCTAGTACCTGCAGATGATGCAGGCTGAAAAACCGGAACCTATCAGGATTAGGACAACCGAATTCTTGCACGGTGACATTCCCAATATGTCCCACAAGTTGACAATAGAGTGACGTTCAAATTGGCGATAAAGGGCCATTCCCGGATGGAACCCAATTATTCGTTGACATCATGAAGGGATTATCTTATGAAGCACTTCGTTTTAATAACAACCCGTTGCGCCCGTAGCTCAGCCCGGATAGAGCGCCGGACTACGAATCCGTAGGTCGCAGGTTCGAATCCTGCCGGGCGCACCAATGATTTCAATAGGTTACAGCATCCCGCTGTGACCTTTTTTTGTTTTATGTCCATTCTGTCCCACTATAGTCCCACCCCAGTTGTTCCCTCTTTTTCCGATGCTCTGATAAAACCACGTTCCAGCATGGCAATCCAGGTACCTCTCATCACCTCTCATCGGCTAAGGTGGGGGGGGGTAGAGCACACTCCGGCACACCCCTTCCAGGGAAATCGGAGTCCCTGTCCACATAGTATCTCGCACACGGATTTTTCAGATTCCCATTGAATTGCGTGTTTCCGATCCGGCAGTCCCTCCTGACAAAAATTCACACCGCCATGTCAACTTTTCAGTAGTCACCTTCGTCATACGGGTCAAACAAGCCACATGGCTCTGTTCAGAACCCCTGACAAAGGAGATCGACATGACACGGAAGCTCTTAATCACAGGAATCACATTGATCGGGTTTACTCTGGCACTGGGAAGCAACGCATGGGCAGAACAAGGCAGAAAAGGCAAACAACACAAGAATGACAAGAACTATCATCAGAGCTATAAAACGCCCCCAGGACATCACTACGGCTGGGAAAAGGGCAAGGGGAATCCTCATAAGGACAGCAACCAACGCCGCCCAGAATACCGGCATCGGGATCGTTACCACCGTGACTATCATCACAAGAGACCGGTAGTTGAAAAGCACGTCTATCACCACTACAGCAGTGATGAAAGCTATGATGACGACAGGTTTAATGTGGCTGTCTCTGTGATCGATCAGGTTTTCAGTGTGGCTGTTGCAGTAAGCGGATCACGGTAACTCATTGACCTGCTGGGGGGCTTTGCAGCCCCCCGCCCCCCATCCGACTATACGTTACCACCCCACTACATAGTATCTCACACACGAACTTTCAGATTCTCACCGGAGTGTGTGTTTCCCAACCAGCAGATCATTCTTATGTTGACCGATAGGACCGGATCAGAACAACTGGAGGCTTAGTCATGTGCGGACGATTCGTAGGCTATCGAGATCTCGAAGCGCTCAAAGAGCACTTCCCCATCGACCGGGTCGAAGCCACCCTGTCCCCGAACTACAACGTGGCTCCGACCCAGATGATCCCGGCTATTGTCAGACAGGATAACGAGAATGTCCTGCGGA
>Ga0316195_10000494_pt1 | contig 15846 bp, 14 predicted proteins | sample Phised1_MG_FD_204937 | JGI IMG/M metagenome (GOLD analysis project Ga0316195, IMG submission 204937) | Coastal sediment microbial communities from Maine, United States - Phippsburg sediment 1 | ecosystem: Environmental > Aquatic > Marine > Coastal > Sediment | place: USA: Maine | collected...
CCACAAGACGCTGAGCACGGCCATGCCTGCGCAATAGATGACCACTGTTTCAAACATGGTGTCGTATCCCCGGTAATCGCCGAGAACAGCTGTGACGATGTTGGGGACATGGGTCTGCTCGACGGCGTTTTCAATATAGTACGGCGAGAGATAGATGCTGGCGGGGTCCTGGGGGTCCCCCCAGGCCGGGAAGTCCTTGGTTCCGTACAGCAACAGAGCCCCTGTTACCAGGGTTGCGAGCAAGGCTAAATGTTTCAATCTCTGCTCCTTCTGGTGGTTCTCAGGATAGCTGCGATAAAGAAGATAGTGCTGACGCCGGCACCGACAGTGGCCTCCGTGAAGGCCACGTCAACCGCACCCATCTCAGCCCATAACAAGCACATCAAAAAACTGTATATGCCGAACACGACTGAAGCGCCAAGCAGGTCCTTGATGTTGATTGCCACCAGAGCACAAATCACCACCAGGGTCAGAATCATGAGGTTTAGTTGCCAGATCATGGACGTTTCCCCCCCGCCCGTTTCCAAGGCTTGACGCCAAGAACCAGAGCGGCTTCAGTGATTGCATGGGTTGCCGTAGGGCTGGTGACAAAGACAAACGCGGCAATCAGAAAAAGCTTTGCGCTGACCAGCAGTGCGCCGAAAGAGAAAATCTCGAGGTTGTAAATTGCCATTCCGGCAATCATCAGTACTGCTGCCAGAGAATCGCATTTGCCGGCAGCATGCAGGCGGGAGTAGAAATCCGGTAACCGCAGAAGTCCAATGGTGCCGACAAGAAAAAAGAAGAGGCCTAAGAGCATCAGGATGATGGTAAGAACCGACAGGATCGTCATGAACTCTCCTCTCCTTCGCGGTCTTCCATGAACACGCCGAGTCGCCGCAGGAAGAATTTGGTGGCGCCGAGCGTTGCGATGAAGTTGAGCAGGGCGTAGGCAAGGGCAATATCGATAAACATGCCCAGGTCGTCGTAGAGCAGGCCGATCACCAGAAGCAGGACAGTGGTTTTCGTGCCGATGACGTTGCCGCCGAGGATGCGATCAAGGATGGTTGGGCCAGCCAAGGCGCGAATCAGACTCAGGGCCATTAACAGGACCATGGCGATGCCGGTGGCCAGAAAGAAGGAGTGCATCATGAATCAGACTCCAGCGCGCGGGCCACTCGGGCCTCCATCTCACCAGGCAGGGCATCACTGGCGCTGCGGGTCAAGGCGTAAACGGAAAACTCGTCATCATGGATACTGACTGTAATCGTTCCCGGCGTCAGGGTGATTGATTGGGCAAAGGTGACCTTGGATATCGGTCGCTTGAGTTTGGTCTTAAACCGAATGACGTGTGGGTCGATCAGTTCGAACATGCGGGGATGCAGGACCACATAAGCTATCTGCAGGTTGGCAAGGATGATCTGGTAGAAGAGCCACGGCAAATAGGCAATCATGCCCAACAGGCTCCTGGCGTTCGAGTGCTTACCGTCACCGAAGAAAAGCAAATCGTGGCTGAAATGAGCAACCAGCAGGCAGCAGATCACGCCGAGGGTCAGGTGGAAGGCGTCGAACATGCCTGACAACACGACCCAGAAGATCAACATCACTGCAAAGGTGGCAACTTTGGTTTTCATCTCTCTCAGCAGGTTCAACTGGCGTTGAACATATTCAGTCCCTAGTGGAACTGACATTAAAAATACAAGCATCTAAAACAGCAGTCTAGCTACCAAAATGCCACATTTCATAGCATGATTGATGTCTTCCGGTCAAGATAAACCGGTTGGATTGAGGAGCCCTTGTTTGTCACTTGCGCCTCGCATATAATACCTATCAAGCCGCTTGTAGAGACTATAAGGGCCTTACGTAGAACCTTGTTTTATATTGGAGACGTCATGGATAAAAGACTATATGCTGCTGCTGTCCAGTTCAATATTGCGCTCGGTGAAGTTGATCAGAACCTTGCTAGAGCCGCAGCCGGGGTCGAACGAGCGGCAAAACAGGGCGCGCACCTGGCGGTTCTTCCGGAAATGTGGAGCGCCGGTTACGATTACAAGCGGCTGGCAAGGCATGCCGAAGAAACGCCCAGGGTTCTGGATGCGGTTTCCGGGTGGTCTTCTCAGCTCGACCTGGTTGTGATCGGGAGTCTACCGGAGAAGGTCGATGGCCGGATTTATAATACCGCCTATGTCATTGACCGGGGTAAAATCCTTGGCAGTTACCGTAAACTGCACATGTTCTCAACCATGGGTGAAGATCGCTTTCTCTCGCCCGGGGACAGATCCCTGGTCGTTTCTACTTCGGCGGGCCGACTTGGTGTCGCCATCTGTTACGACCTGCGCTTTCCCGAATTGTTTCGCAAGATGGCCCTGGAAGGTGCCGAGATTATCTGTCTGCCGGCCGAATGGCCCAAACCCCGCCAGGAGCACTGGCGAACCCTGCTACGGGCCAGGGCGATGGAAAACCAGCTCTTCGTGGTGGCGGCAAACTGCTGCGGGACCCAGGGCAAGCTCGACTTCTTCGGTATGAGCCTTCTGCTCTCAGCACGGGGTGATGTGCTCGCCGAGGCCGGTGAAACGGATACGGAACTGGTGGCTGCCTTCGATTACCAGGAGATGCTGGATTACCGTGCGCAGATTCGCTGCTACGATGACCGTCGGCCGGAGGTTTATGGGAAACTGCCTTAGAATCCGGGACGCGGCACGCGAAAATCACATGCTAAAAACGCTTGAATATGAAAAGCGGGTGCCATGATCTAACGGCACCCGCTTTATGGTTTTTCTCGTCCCTCGTCCCGCGCTACGCGTCCCGGTCATTTCCCCATCGGTTGTGCCTGCCCGCGGTATTTGTCCGGGACCTCTTCCAGGGAATCGGCAAAGTGCAGTTCGCCCTTGCCGTCGGAGTAGATGTAGCGTTGTGATTTCCCGGCTGAGGTGCTCTTGACTGGCTGTGCCTGTTTCTTTGCAGATGGCCCGGCTTTTGCCGCGGCCTTTTGCTCCGCCGCCTGTTGCTTCTCGATGACGGCTTCGACCGATTCCGGCGCCGCTTGCTTTTCGCCGACAGACAGGTCGATCAGGCGGCCGCGGAAGTCGCGATAGAAGTTGCTGACGGCCTCATGGGCTGGATGGATCGGCGGGACCTGGACAAGGAACTGATCGATGACCAGCAGCATGACCAGGAACAGGAAAGTCCAGAAAATAGGTTTGATCAAGCGATGCATTGAATCTCAGTGTAAATGATGGTTGAGGTGGTCGTCATGTGCCGATTTGCGCGGCCTGTGCTTGAGCTGCTGGATCACCGGCCCGGTCGTGCATTTTGAACATTCTCCCTGCAGCGTCGTGTGGGTGATGTGAAACTCGTGATCGAGCAGCTCCTCGAGATTACCGATAATTTCACTCTGGCGCAAGCGATAGTCCGGTTCGACATCGATATGTGCCGACAGGGCCGTGATGTGTGAACAGATTGACCAGACGTGCAGGTGGTGAACATTGTTGACGCCTGTGATGGCCATCATCCTGGCAACCAGTTCGTTGATATCGATGTGGGGCGGTACTCCCTCCAGCAGGATATGGCCGGCTTCGCGCAGGATGCGGATCGCCCCCCAGCTGATAATCAGGACGATCACCAGGGAAATCAGGGCATCGATGATGAACCAGCCGGTGTAAAGCATGATGATGCCGCCGATGATGACGCCGACCGAGGCGATCGCATCGCCGAGCACGTGCAGGAAGGCGCTGCGCACGTTGAGGTCGGCGTGGGAGTGGCTATGCAGACGGCTGGCAGCGACCAGGTTCATGACCAGGCCGATCGTCGCAATGATGAACATCTCTTTGCTCTTGACCGCTTCGGGGTGAAGCAGGCGGCCCCATGCCTCGCCGAGAATTCCGAAAGCGATCAGCAGCAGGGTCGTGCCATTAATCAGTGACGCGAATATTTCGGCGCGGTGCCAACCATAGGTGCGGGTATCGCTGGCCGGGAACCTGGCCAGATGGATCGCTGTCAGCGAAAGGACCAGGGCAAAGAGGTCCATGAAGACGTGGGCTGCGTCCGAGAGCAGGGCCAGGGAGTTGGTCCAGAACCCACCGATCAGTTCGGCGATCAGGGTGATCGCGGTCAGGCCGATCGCGATGATGAAGCCGCGCGTGATGCCACGATCCAGCTGCCCATGATCGTGGTGCCCGTCGTCATGCCCCTGCTGGCAAGGGTTTGATATGGTCTGTTCAGTCATGATTTTATAAGAGATCCTGTCTTCACCATTCTATGCTTCCGGCTTTGGTTAAAGCAAGTATGATGACGATTCCATTTTCACAAGAGCTATGTTAAGGTGACCGGCAATTTTCTGTAGTAATTTCACAGCATAAACACAGGACGAAGACCCATGAGCGAAACCCTTTATGACGTACTGATTATCGGTGGCGGCCCGGCCGGGCTGACCGCTGGTCTTTATACTTCCCGTGCCAAACTCAAAACCCTGCTGGTGGAACGCATGATCCTCGGCGGCCAGGTGATGACGACCACAAAGGTTGAGAACTATCCCGGCTTCCCGGGTGGAATCGATGGTCCTGACCTGATGATGCGTTTTCAGGAGCACTGCCAGGAATTCGGCCTGGAAACGATCACCGGCGAAGTCACCGGTCTGGTTGATCATGGCAATGAAAAGGTGGTTACAGTCGATGACAAAGAGGTGCGTACCCGCGCCGTGATTATCACGACTGGCGCTGAGCCGAGCAAACTCGGGGTTCCCGGCGAAATTGAATTTACCGGTCGCGGTGTCTCGTATTGTGCCACCTGCGACGGCGCTTTTTTCCGGGATGTGCCGGTGGCGATTATCGGTGGTGGTGATACGGCCGCCGAAGAGGCTCTGTTCCTGAGTCGTTTTGCCAGCAAGGTTTACCTGGTGCACCGGCGTGATGAGCTGCGGGCCACCAAGGTTCTGCAGGATCGAATCTTTGCCAACGACAAGATCGAACCGGTCTGGAATTGCGTCGTTGAAGAAGCCGTCGGTGACAACAGCGGAGTCACCAGCCTGGTGCTGCGCAACCGTCAGGACGATTCCCGTCAGAACCTAGATGTGGTCGGCATGTTCGTTGCCATCGGTGTGACGCCGAAGGCACATTTTCTGGCCGAGATACTTGATCTTGATAAAGGGGGTTACATCCTGACCGACGCGGATTGCCAAACTTCGATGCCGGGCGTCTTCGCTGCCGGAGATGTCCGCAAGAAGATCCTCAAGCAGATCGCCACGGCGGTCGGTGACGGCGCGATTGCGGCGATCGTCGCAGAGAAATACCTGGATGATCTGGGGCACTCCGGGTAATTTCAATTTCTAAGAGAAAACATTTAACGCAAAGGTGCAAAGACGCGAAGGAGAGACTAAAGAAGAAAGATAAGGTCAAAAGCTTTGGTTTTTATTTGCGTTACTTTGCGCCTTGAGCGAGCGAAGCGAACGGGCGTTAAAGGGCTTGGAAGTTTTTTGAAATGTTGCCGGTCAGGCAATTTATGTCATCTGCCCCGAGATCGGGGTCTGTCATTGAAATGGAGGGACGTATGCTCGCCAAGGTTTTATCAGGGGCGCTGCTCGGTATTGACGCCTACCCGGTCGAGGTGGAGGTCGATATAGCCCAGGGACTGCCGCAGTTTGCCACGGTCGGTCTCCCCGAGGGCGCGGTCAAGGAAAGCAAGGACCGCGTCAAGTCCGCGATCAAGAATTCCGGTTACGAATTTCCCACCCGCCGCATCACGATCAACCTGGCCCCTGCGGATATCCGCAAGGAAGGCACGGCCTTCGATCTGCCGATGGCGGTCGGCCTGCTCACGGCAATTGGTCTGGTGCCCTTGGAGCGTTCTGCACGTTTCCTCCTGATGGGCGAATTGTCCCTCGATGGCTGTATCAAGCCGGTCCGGGGAGTGCTGCCGGTTGCTGCCGCAGCCCGGCGCTGGGACCTGGACGGTCTGATCCTGCCGGCCGCCAATGCCGAGGAAGGTGCGCTGGTCGACGGCCTGCCGGTTTACCCGGCCGGCACCCTCGGCGAAGTGGTGGATTTCCTCACCGGCAACCGAACCATGGCGCCGTACCAGATCGATATCTCGACGATGTTCGGCCGGGTCGTACCGGATGAGGTGGATTTCTCCGAAGTGCGAGGGCAGGACCATGTCAAACGGGCCCTGGAGGTAGCCGCCGCCGGCGGGCACAACATCCTGATGGTCGGGCCGCCCGGCAGCGGCAAGACGATGCTCGCCAGGAGGATTGCGACGATTCTGCCGGAGCAGACCTTTGAAGAAGCCCTTGAGATCACCAAGATTCATTCCATTCTCGGCCTCTTGCCGACCGACCAGGCCCTGGTCGCCAGGCGCGTGTTCCGAGCGCCGCACCATACGATCTCTGATGCCGGTTTGATTGGCGGCGGAACTCATCCCCGCCCCGGAGAGGTCTCCCTGGCGCACAATGGCGTGCTTTTTCTCGATGAGCTGCCCGAGTTCAAAAAGAATCTCCTGGAAATGCTGCGCCAGCCCCTCGAGGATGGCCAGGTCTGTATTAGCCGCGCCGCGCAAAGCCTCACCTACCCGGCATCCTTTATGCTGGTCGCCGCGATGAACCCCTGCCCCTGTGGATTTCTTGGCGATTCACAGCATAGCTGTACCTGTACTCCGGCATTGATGCAACGTTACCGGACCAGGCTTTCGGGGCCGTTGCTCGATCGTATCGATCTGCAGGTCGAGGTCCCACGCTTGCCGCACAAGGAGCTGGCTGATAATCGGCCGGTGGAGGGCAGTGAAACTGTTCGAAGCAGGGTGGCGCAGGCACGTTACGTCCAGCAACAGCGGTTTGCCGGCTCATCGGTTCACTGCAATGCCCGCATGGGGCCCCGGCAGCTGCAGAAATACTGCCGGACCGACGAGGCCGGGCAGGAGTTACTGCAGCAGGTTACGGACCGGCTCGGCCTTTCGGCCAGAAGCTATACGCGACTGCTCAAGGTCGGTCGTACGATTGCCGATCTTGCCAAAAGCACGGATATCGGTCCCATCCACCTGGCGGAGGCGATCCAGTATCGGGGGCTGGATCGGAAGACCCTTTGAGCAGGAAAGGGGGCTCGGACAAGGGTTGTTCAGGATAATTGTCTTTTCGAAAGTCTGACGGGTTATGCTATATTTTACCCTTCCCGAAGCTTGGCCAGGCGGCTGGTTGGTGACTGTCAACCAAGGTGCAGTCCGCTAAAAATTTTGACATGCGAGAGAGCAGGATGGCGCTTCCCAGGACACACGTACGCTTGAAAAAAGAACTGCGACTGGTCGATGTCTATGCCATAGCCACCGGTGCGACCCTGAGCGCCGGCTTTTTCCTGCTCCCAGGTATCGCTGCCATCAGTGCTGGCCCGGGGCTTATCCTTGCGTACATGCTCGCCGCCTTGCCGATGATTCCTGCCACGTTCAGTATCATAGAGCTGGCGACAGCCATGCCCCGTGCCGGGGGGGTCTACTATTTTCTGGACCGCTCCCTTGGGCCGTTTTTTGGTACGATAGGCGGTATAGGGACCTGGCTGGCCCTCGTGCTCAAGGTCGCCTTCGCGCTGGTCGGGATGGGGGCCTATATTGCGCTGTTCTTCCCGTCCCTGCAGATTGTGCCGATCGCCGTAACGATCGCTGTTGCCCTCGGCGTGATCAACCTGTTTGGCACCAAGAAGAGCGGCGGCCTCCAGGTCGCATTGGTGTTCGGACTGCTCAGCCTGCTGCTGGTCTTTGTTACGAGCGGGGCATTCTCCATACAACCGGTTCATTTCGAGGGCTTCCTCGCAGCCGGGTTCGATAACATTCTCTCCACTGCCGGCCTGGTCTACATCAGCTATGTCGGTGTGACCAAGGTTGCAAGTCTGTCGGAGGAGGTCAAGGACCCTGAGCGGAATCTGCCGCGAGCGGTGTTTCTTGCCCTGGCCACCGCCATACTGGTCTATGGCTTGGGAACCACCGTGATCGTCGGCCTGGTTCCGCCCGACGAACTGCGTGGCAACCTGACCCCGGTCGCGACGGCGGCCGGCTATGCCCTGGGCTTCCCCGGGGTTGTGTTGCTGTCTCTGGCTGCGATGCTGGCATTTGTGTCGGTTGCCAACGCCGGGATGCTCAGTGCTTCACGCTACCCCCTGGCCATGAGCCGCGACCACCTTATGCCGGACTTGTTCCGGAGGCTGAGCCGGTTCGGCACCCCTTTTCATGCCATTTCGGCGACCTTGACCGCCATCATCCTCATAATCGTCCTGTTCGACCCGGTTGGCATCGCCAAGCTGGCCAGCTCCTTTCAGCTACTGATGTTCGCCCTGGTCTGCGTAGCGGTGATCGTCATGCGCGAGAGCCGGATTCAATCCTACGACCCGGGTTATCGTTCCCCGTTTTATCCCTGGATGCAGCTGGTCGGAATTGTCTTGCCGCTTTTCCTCATTTTCGAGATGGGGGTCGTGCCGATGCTCTTTTCCGCGGGGTTGATTCTGGCCTCGAGCGGTTGGTACATCTACTATGGCCGTCATCGCGTGGTCAGGGCGGGAGCGATCTACCACGTATTCGAGCGTCTTGGCCGTCACAAACATGTGGATCTGGACAGTGAGTTGCGGGGGATCTTGCGTGAGAAGGGGTTGCGCGAGGAGGACCCCTTTGATGAGATCGTTATGCGCAGCCGGGTTATTGAGCTCGATGCTCCCAGTCAATTCAAAGATGTGGTCGCGCAGGTTGCGGAAAAGCTGTGCACCATTATCCCTATGACCGAAGATGATATTTGTCGGCAGGTCATGGATGGCAACAAGATCGGGGCGACTCCGGTGACACGCGGGGTAGCACTACCTCATTTTCGCTCGGACAAGATCGCGCACGCAGAGATGATCCTGGTCAGAGCGAAGCAGGGAGTGCGGATATCGATCTACAATCCGCTGAACTACCAGGAAGAGGGCGTCGAGGTTGTTTACGCACTTTTCTTCCTCGTCAGTCCGGACCACAACCCGACCCAGCACTTGAGAATCCTGGCAAGGATTGCGGAACGCATCGATGAAGAAAGTTTTTTCACAGAGTGGCATCAGGCCAATGACGAACATGGCCTGCGGCAGAGCCTGCTCCATGATGATCACTTCCTGGTCCTGAACATATGCGCCGTGCATCCCACGGGCAGTCTGGTTGGGCAGGCCCTGAAAGACCTGCCGATCCCCAAGGGCTGCTTGGTGGCCATGCTGACGCGCGGCGACCAGTCCTTCGTCCCGGACGGCAGCGCCATCCTCAAGGAGGGTGACCGGCTCCTGGTCATAGGCGAGAAAAGAGGGCTGGCCTCTTTAGAGGGGATTTATGCCGGCGACACGTAACGAATCCCGGCCTGATGGTGTCCTTGTCTCACCGGATGCGGAGATTTTTTTGGTCAAATGCTGGCTGCGGTCAGGGCTGAGATAAAGCTATGGACTCTTTTTTGTTCCAAATACTGATCGCGCTCGCCGCGATTTTCATTGGCGCCTTGCTGGGAGGCCGGTTGGCTTCTCTCTGCCGTATTCCGAGAGTCACCGGCTACCTGGTGGTCGGTCTGCTGATCGGCCCGTCCCTTGCCGGTCTGGCCAACCTCCCAACCTTCCTCCCTGTGGAAGTCCTTGGAGAACTCCGCCTGGTCTCCGACCTGGCCCTGGCCCTGATTCTGATGCATATCGGCGGATTGTTTGATATGCGCCATCTTGATCGTTGGCGGCATCGGGTCCTGCTCTTTTCCGGCAGTGAGATGTTGCTGACTTTTACCCTGGTGGCGGCCTCTACGCTAGGGGTCAACCTGGCGGTCCTGCAGAAAGTCCTCCCGGGTCTGACTCTCTGGCAGACCTCGCTGGCGTTTGCTATGTTTTTGGGAATCATTGCCGTGGCCACTGCTCCTGCGGCAACCCTGATGGTCATCCGTGAGTACGAGGCGGAAGGCCCGGTGACCAGCCTTGTTCTGACCCTCGTCGGATTCAATAACCTGGTGTCGGTCCTCGGCTTTGCAGTAATCGCCCACATTTTCATCTTCCCCGACGAAGGGCTTGCGGTATTGATGATGCGCATGGGCGGTCCTGTCCTGGTTGGCGCCAGCATCGGTTTTTTCATGTCGGTGTGGGCCCAGCGTCTCGAACTGCCGAGCGAGAACAAGATTCTCATGCTGGGTGGTATTGCCGTGAATGTGGCTATCTGCCGGGGGCTGGAGATTGACCCCTTGCTGGCCAGCCTGGTCCTTGGGATGGTTCTCGCCAACAGTTGCTCGCGCTGGAATCGTCTGCAGCAGGACATCCGCCAGGTCGACTATCTCCTTTACGTGATCTTCTTCGTCCTTGCAGGTGCCAACCTGCATATCGAATCCCTGGCGCACATCGGGCTGCTTGGCGTTGCCTACGTTTTCGCTCGCACCCTCGGCAAGTGGCTTGGGGCGGCTATCGGTGCTCGCCTCGGGGCCTTCGGCGACTCCGAGAAGGCCTACATCGGTCTAACCCTGATGGCTCAGGCTGGTGTTGCCATCGGCTTGGCCAGTCAACTGGCGCACCATTGGCCGGCAGGTGGTAAATTGCTGGAAACGATCGTGCTCGGGGCGGTGGTCGTCTTTGAACTGGTCGGCCCGCTTGCCGTAAGACACGGGCTGGTGCGTTCCGGTGAAGTGCCGATTTTGGCGTTGCTACAGAAGAAAGCACCGGTGGGAGCCCTGGAAGGCCTGCACAATGTCGTACATCATTTCCGCAGCGCTCTGGGGGTGCCTATCGGCCACCAGCTCAAGGACCCGGGTGATATCCTGGTGCGGCACGTCATGCGTCAGAACGTGGATACTGTTTTGCACAGCACGCCTTACTATGCGTTGCTCAAACATATTGCCCACAGTCGCTACGACCGGTTCCCGGTGGTTGACGACAATAACCAGTTTATAGGGGTCATCGATTACACGGAAATCCGCAACCTGCTCTTTGAACCGACCCTGGTGCCGCTGGTGGTCGCCGGCGACCTGACGACAACGGCATCCTACTGCCTGCGGCCGGACCAACCCCTGCGTGAGGCGCTGAAAATCCTGCAGTTGCATCGCAATGTCAGTTATTTCCCGGTGGTCGATTCGGATGATCCGCAAAGGCTGGTCGGCATTCTCAACCAGAACGATGTGCTGGCAGCCTTCCGTCGTCTCGGGCAGGACGCATAACGCGGCACAAGCCGGCAACTGGTGCGGCTATTTTTAAAAAGGCTAGACCTTCTGTCTTTTCCATAGTAAAAAGCTGTACAAATTTCAAATCTACCGGAGGATGTTTTGTTACCGAAGCAATTACGTATCCACGCCGTTCTGATTGTCGCCTGTCTCTTTATGATTTTTATCCCGCTCTACAACCAGAGCCCGGACAGTGACAAGGTCGAACAGGCCGAGCCCATTGGTACTGAGTTTCTGACGTTGGTCGATAGCGGCAAATATGCCGAGAGCTGGCAGTCCTCGGCGAGCTTGATGCAGGAGAAGATCGCGAAAAATGACTGGGTGGAAAAGCTCAGCAAGGCCCGGAACCTCTCCGGCGGGCTGATCCAGCGGGTCCAGAAAAGCGCAAGCTATTCAACCGAGGCGCAAGACAGCCCCGAGGGTGAATATATCATGTTGATCTATGAGTCCGATTTCCAGAGAGCTGAAGATGTGTCAGAGTACGTGACTGTCATGCTGGAGGGGGATACCTGGAAGGTTGCTGGTTATTTCATGCAGCAGTAGGGGTGATTATTAATTAAACCGTGGTTTAATACATTTAGGTTTTGATGCTTCGTAGGGCAACAGATGGTTAATCTGTTGCCCTTAATTTTTTCTTTAAATTCTTAAAAGAAAAACCGGCGGATCACGTCCCACCTGTGCCTTACTTATTTGTGTGCAACGGAAAGGGCTGTACGTTGATTCACTGAGTACGATGCAATTGAAGGCCACCGGGTCAAGAAAGCAGTCCCGTGAGGCCCCCTGCAACGGGCCGGCTCCCGTACACAGAGGCCATTAGAAATCACAGGAATCATGCCGACGTCTATGCCTAGCGCAGCGCAGGCCCTTTTCTGCTTACTCTTTTAGGCCAGTAAAAGAGTAAGGCGCAGTCGGGGGGCGCAACCCCCGGATTCTGATTATGTTTTTAATTTCAAATGATAAAAGCAAAACCGGCGGGTCGCGTCCCGCCAGACGCCATACTTTTGTCCGGCAACAAAAGTATGCAAAAGTGCCTTCTCCTAGCGGAGGGCTATAGACGTTCGCGAGGCTGATATGGCTTCCGGGAACAGCAGAGGAGACGAGCCGGCCCGTTGCAGGGGGCCTCGCCGTACTGCTGTCATTATGGGGTGGCAGGATCGTGCTGATGAGATCGATTGCAACCGGCAGGCATGGAACTTAAAACCCTTTTGTCTTTGAAGTCCAGTAGACCATGAGAAAGGGCAACAGATTAACCATCTGTTGCCCTTTGACAATAGCCAATTTAGTTAACTAACAATCAAGCAAAAGGATTGCTCACCTGGATCGTCTGATCACGGCGAGGGCCGACTGAGACCAGGGCCACAGGGCAGCCGGCCAGTTCTTCGAGCTTGGCCAGATAGGCCTTGGCCGTTGCCGGCAGGTCCGCCATGCTGGTTGCGCCGCAGATATCGCTGAGCCAGCCCTCGAACTCTTCATAAACCGGCTTGCATTCCTGCAGGATGTCGGCGTCACGTGGGAACTCCTCGAGCAGTTGCCCTTTGTACGAATAAGCCGTGCAGACCTTGATGCTGTCGAGATCGTTCAAAACGTCGAGTTTGGTGACCGCCAGTCCGGTCATGCCGTTCAGGCGTACGGCTTCGCGGATGGCAACGGCGTCGAACCAGCCGCAGCGGCGAGGGCGGCCGGTCGTTGCGCCGAATTCCTGGCCGGTTTTACGCAGAATCTCCCCCATTTCATCATGCAGTTCCGTGGGGAACGGCCCTTCACCGACCCTGGTGCAATAAGCCTTGGTGATCCCGATGACGCCTGTGATGTGGGATGGTGCCACACCCGTACCCGTGCTCACTCCGCCAATGCAGGTAGAGGACGATGTCACGTAAGGATAGGTGCCATGATCGATATCAAGCAGGGTGCCCTGGGCACCTTCAAAGAGCAGGTTGTCGCCGGCCAGAATCGCGGCGTTCAAAGAGCTTGAACAGCAGCCGATATACTTTTCGATCTGCTTGGCATACCCCGAATACTCGGTAAAGATCTGCTCCTCGTCGAGGGTGGCTTCGCCGAAGAACTTCTCCAGCAGGAAGTTTTTCTCCGGCAGGATTTCCTGAAGCTTGCGGCGGAAGACCTGCGGCTTGACGAGGTCGCTCATGCGGATGCCGCGACGGCCGATTTTGTCCTCGTAGGCCGGGCCGATGCCGCGACCGGTGGTGCCGATCTTGCGGCTGGCATCTTTTTCCCGGGCCAGGTCAATAGCCTTGTGCCAGGGCATGATGACATGCAGGTTGCTGTCCACCAGGAGCTGACTGTCATCCTTGAAATATCCCCTCTTCTTGAGGCCTTCGATTTCGCCGAGGAAGACCTTTGGATCGAGGACGACGCCATTGCCGATCACACAGCGCTTGCCGGGATGCAGGATGCCGGAAGGGATCAGGTGCAGAACGACCTTTTCATCTCCCACCACCAGGGTGTGCCCGGCGTTGTTGCCGCCCTGATAGCGGACAATCTGCTTGGCGTGTTCGGTGTAGATATCGACTACTTTTCCTTTGCCTTCGTCGCCCCACTGGGCGCCGATGATGACGACATTTGCCATGTTTGTCTCCTAAATCCGGAATTGCCCGGATTCGATCGCTGCGTGCGTCACGCAGGTATTTTCACCGTCCGCAGTGCGGATCAGGATCATTTCTGCCTGTGTCGAATCAATGACTAGCAGGTAACGGTAATGCATGCGCCGGGCGTAGTCGAGACTGGCCGCCTGGTCGCGCCCGATAATGTCACGAGCCACCGAGTACCCCTGTTCACGCAAGACTGCGGCCAGGCGCTGGGCCGGTGCCTTGTCCGGTCCTGGTGAGAAGAGCAGGATGTCGGTTCCCTCTTCGGCTCGCTCGTCGAGAATGTTGTCGAGGGCGAAGAGCAGGTTATACAGGTTAAAGGCAAAACCGGTAGCCGGGGCCGCGAATCCGTATCGCTCGGTCAGACCGTCATAACGACCGCCGGCACAGACCGCCCTGCCGAAACCGGAAAGGAAGCCCTGGAATATCAGCCCGCTATGGTAATCGAAACCGCGCATTTCACCAAGGTCTAAAGTAATGTGCTCCTCGACGCCGTAAACTGTAAGAACTTCCAGAATTCTTTCCAGGTTGTCCAAAGCCTGCTGTGATGCGGGATTGGTGATTACCTGTCGAGCCTGGTCAAGGGTCTCACGGCCACCGTAAAGCCTGGGCAAGGCAAGCAGCTCGGCGCGCTGCCGGTCGGTCAGCGGCAGGTCTTTGAGCCTCTGCTGCAGGCCGGAGGTGTCCTTGGCGGCGATGGCCGTTCTGACGTCACGGGATTGTGTCGAATCGAGCGGCAGGTCGTCGAGGATGCCGCGTAGGAATTCAACCTGGCCGATGTCAATGGTGAACTCGGTCGCGCCGACGGCCTGCAGGCATTTGACCGCCATGGCGATCATTTCAGCATCGGCTTCGGGGCCGCTCAAGCCAATCAGCTCCACCCCGGATTGATAAATCTGCCGATCCTTGCCGAGCTGCTGCTCGGTGTGGCGCAGCACGCAGCCGTTGTAGCAGAGACGGAAAGGGAGCGGCATGTCACGCATGCGGGTTGCGGCAATCCGCGCGACCTGGGGAGTGATGTCCGGTGGGAAAGCGACCAGGCGACCGGTCTGACGATCATCGAAACGAAAGGTCTTTTCCCGCAGGTCGGCGCCCAGCCCGAGCTCGAGGACCGAGAGGTCCTCCAAAATAGCCGGTGCAACAGGGCGAAAGCCCCAGGAGCGATAGATGCTGCGCAGGGTGTTTTGCAGATAGTCAAGTTTGGCCGCTTTAACCGGCAGAAAGTCTTTCACACCGGTAGGCAGACGTGTTTCTATGATGTTCGACACAATCGAGTCTTTCTATAATACGATCTGGTTTGCCGCCACGATGTGCGGATGGGCACGCAATCTTTCCAGAGTTTCGTCAGGAATGCAACTGTCAACATTGATCAGGGAAACCGCCTGTCCGTCGGTTGATTGTCGCGTCAGGTTCATGCCGGCAATGTTGATGTCCGCATCGCCTAGCACTTGTCCAATAAAGCCGATGATGCCGGGGCGGTCCTCGTTGAACAACACCAGGAGATGGCCTTTGGGGATCGCTTCAACATTGCAGCCGTTAACGCGGACAATGCGGTAATCCCCTTCGCCGAACATCGCGCCACATACAGCATGTTCTCCATCTGTGCCGACAACGGTCAGGCGAATCATGCTGGAGAACCCACGGCCCGATTGGCTGCGGGTTTCCGTGACCCGGATACGGCGTTCCCTGGCCAGGTGAGGAGCGTTGATATAGTTGGCTTCGGAGCCGATCATCGGCTTGAGAAGGCCTTTTAGTGCCGCCATGGTTAATGGTTCGGTCGGGTTGTTGGTGACAGTCCCGGCATACTCCAGACGAACCTCCTCGAGGCCTTTGCCGTAGAGTTGGGCCTGGAATGAACCAAGGCGTTCGGCCAGTTCCAGATGCGGACGCAGCGTGGCCAGCAGATCCGCGCTGATCGAAGGAACGTTCACTGCATTGACGATAATGCCACGTTGCAGAAACTCCACAACCTGGTTGGCAATCTGTACTGTTACGTTCACCTGGGCGTCACGGGTGGCAGTGCGCAGGTGGGGAGTGCAGATGACCTGATCGAGTCCGAGGAGCGGGTTGTCTTTTGCCGGGGGTTCTTTGTCAAAGACGTCA
>Ga0316195_10000496_pt1 | contig 15844 bp, 9 predicted proteins | sample Phised1_MG_FD_204937 | JGI IMG/M metagenome (GOLD analysis project Ga0316195, IMG submission 204937) | Coastal sediment microbial communities from Maine, United States - Phippsburg sediment 1 | ecosystem: Environmental > Aquatic > Marine > Coastal > Sediment | place: USA: Maine | collected...
CAGATGCGTGGCGATGCATTGATCCACGAAGGTGCGCGCCACGGTGGCTTCGGTCTTGCACTCGGCCAGCGTGAACTGGGTGTTCTGGAAGTCCATGATCGCCTTGCCGAACGCCTTGCGCTGCTTAACGTAGGAGATTGTCTCGGCCAGCGCTCGCTCGATCCTCGCCATGGCCTGGATGGCGATGATCAGCCGCTCCTGGGGCAGTTGCTGCATCAGCTGGATGAAGCCCTGGCCTTCCTCGGTGCCCAACAGCGCATCGGCCGGTACCCGCACGTCATCGAAGAACAGTTCCGAGGTATCGTTGGAGGCAAGTCCTACCTTGTCCAGGTTGCGGCCGCGCCGGAACCCGTCGGCCTGTTCCGTTTCGACGATGAAAAGCGAGGTGCCCCTGGCCCCGGCATCCGGGTCGGTCTTGGTCACCACGATGATCAGGTTCGCCAGCTGGCCATTGGTGATGAACGTCTTGGAGCCATTTATGACATAATGATTGCCGTCGCGCCTTGCCGAGGTCCTCACGCCTTGCAGGTCCGAACCGGCGCCGGGTTCGGTCATCGCAATGGCCCCGATCAGTTCACCCGACACCAGCTTCGGTATCCAGCGCTGCTTCTGCTCCGGCGAGCCGTAGTGAAGGATGTACGGCATCACGATGGCCGAGTGCAGCGCCCCGCCAAACCCGTCGCAGCCGGTGCGGCCTGCCGCTTCGATGATGACGGCGTCATGACCGAAATCGCCGCCGGCGCCGCCGAACTCTTCGGGTGCGGACGCAGACAAAAGTCCCGCCTCGCCTGCCTTCTCCCACACCTGCCTGTCGAAGATTCCCTCGCGCTCGAAGCGTTCGTAATGAGGTGCAACTTCCTGGGTGAAGAACCGGGTGGCCTGCTCGGCCAGCATGGCGTGGTCATCGCGCATCCAGGCAGGTCGGGGAAAGTCTGGCAAGGTCATGGCGGGATTCTGGAAAATATTTCGGTAGCAGTGGTGCGGACAGTCTATCCGCCGCAGCTTCGGTGGCAAGCCGGGAAGCGCAGAAACCGGAAACGCCGGCCACGGGGGCCGGCGTTGCGAGGTTCAGCAGGAACTGCAGGCGCCGTTGCTATCCGGCACTGGCCCTCGGGGTGGATGAGGGTGTACCGCCGCCGCCGCTGGTGCGATCTCTCAGCATGCCGTCAACGATTTCCACGGTACGCTCCAGGTCGGCGATTGCCTGGTCGAGTTCGATGCGCTGCTGCTGCAGCGCGTTGAGGCGTTCGCGCATCTTGGTGGAGGCGACGCGCAACTGGGTCAGCTGGCCGTCACGCAGATTGTAGAGATCGAGCATCTCCTTGATTTCTTCAAGCGAGAAGCCGACCCGCTTGCCGCGCAGGATCAGGCTGAGCCGGGCGCGGTCGCGATAGGAGAACAGCCGTGTCCAACCACGCCGGGCCGGACTGAGCAAGCCTTTCTGCTCGTAGAAACGCAGGGTGCGCGGCGTTACGTCGAACTCCTTGCACAATTCCGTTATGGAATAGGTCCGGTCGCGGTTGGATGTCTCAACCGGCTTCTTGGTCATGTTTGCTCTCCGAGTCCCGGGTGCGGGAACAAAAATATTCCGCGTTTCTACAGGCCCGCTGCACGTTCCGTCAATCGATGATTGAAGGCTGGAATTTCATCGACTGCCTCATTCAGGCGTTATCGATGAATCCCGGCGTGTGGCCGACCTTGATGGTTGTCGTCTGCATTTCTGTCTGAGACAACAGATGTCTGCCATTGATCCTGCTTTTACGTAAGTTTCTTTTTCGTAAACTTTTGCCGGCCAGATCAGGGGGGCCGGGCCGTCAGGACCGGCCATCTGGCAGATATGTGTCCGGCGGGGACGGCTGCTTAACCCGTTCTTAACCAAACCAGTTAACTTTTAGCTTCAGGTTTAGGGAATGGATTCGCATTCCCGGGGCGCGCCACAGTGAGGTGGCGCTGGGACTGAACGGAAGAGAACTGAACATGAAGCCAGGCATTCCATGGAGCGTTAAGGGCATCGACGGTCGCGCCCGAGAGGTGGCGAAGGATGCTGCCCGCGCTGAAGGTCTTACGCTGGGCGAATGGCTGAACCAGAAGATTCTCGAGGCAGCCGAGGAAGACGCGGAGCTGAAGGCACGGGCAACCCGCAAGAAGGTTTCGTCGTCGGTGTCGCGCCGCAGCGCCGGCAGGCAGCGCCAGCCTGACATGCCTGCCGCCAGTCCGGTTCCTGAACAGGACAATGCGGTTGCGCGCAAGCTCGATGAATTGTTCGAGCGGATTGCCAGCATGCAATCCGCCAGCCAGCCCGCGCCGGCTCCTGCGCCGGTTCACCAGGCGTTGCCGTTGGAAACCGGCGCCAGCGCACAGGTCATGCAGCGTCTGATCGAGCGGATCGAGTCGGGCGAGCAGCGCACCCATGAATCGCTCGATCACCTCGGCAATCGCGTCGAACGGCTGGGTGAGCGGGTGGAAGAAATTGCCGAGCGCCCGCTTGAGCTGAAGGCTCGCGACATTCCCGGCTTTTCCGCGCTTGAGGGCGCAGTCCGCAACATTGTCGATCACATAGCCAAGTCCGAAGCGCAAACGCGCGAGACCATGTCTTCGCTGCAGAGCCGGCTGGCCGACATCGGCGGCAAGGTTTCGGACGCGTCCAGGGAACAGGCCATGTCGCCTGAGGCCGTGGCTGCGCTTGAACAGCGCATGGCGGATCTTGCCAGGCAGGTCGAAACCGTTGCCGGCAGCGCAGGCGACCAGAAACTGAAGCAGATATTCGAAGCCCGCATCCGCGAGCTTGCCGAGCGCATCGACACGGTTCGCCACTCCGCCGAGGCATTCGGTCAGAAGGCGGAAGCGTCTGCCAGCAAGGCGGCTCGCGAAGAGGCGCAGGCGATCGAGCAGCGTCTGGCAGCACTCGTGGCCGAGGCAGAGGACAAACTGTCCGTCTCGGGTTCGGGAGACTCCCGGCTTGCCGAGATTCACGCCGAGATAGGCAAGCTCAACAACCGCTTCGAGGAAATCCGCGAGCAGGTGGCCACCGAGCAGGAAGTTCAGGCCCTGCGCTCTGCGCTGGAGAAGCTCTCCGTTCGCGTTGAGGAAGCGCCGGGCCTCGAGCCCATCGCCCAGATCGAGCAGCGCCTTGCCGAACTGAGCCAGCAGCTTGAAGCGGTATCGCAGCCGGCGGTGGACCTGCAGCCGCAGATCGGTCACCTCGAGCAGCGCATCGAGGCGCTCGACAACCAGTTTGCCTCCAGCGCCGCCACCCAGCAGCCGGACCCGCAGCTTGCCGGCCAGATCAGCCAGATCGAACAGCGCCTTGCCGCCACCGAGCAGCAACTCGGCAGCCTCGGCACGATCGAGAACTCCATTCAGCAGCTCTTCGCCAGTCTTGAGCAGAGCCGGGCGGAAACGCGCGAACTGATCGCTGGCGGTAGTGCAGCCGGTACCGGCTCCCAGCCTGACGGCGAAGCAGCCTCCGGCGAGCTCAAGGCTCTGCAGGACGGTCTTGCGGCCGTGCGCGCCAATGCCGAAGCCGCCGATCAGCGTACCCAGGAAACCCTTGAGGCAGTCCACGAGACGCTGGCCCAGATCATCGACAAGCTTGGCGAACTGGACCGTGGCGGCTCCACGACGGGCAAGACCGCCAGTGCCGGCATCGACGACCTCGCCGCCAGCGCCGCTGCCGCTGCTGCGGCCATGGCGGCTGCCGCGCCTGCCCCCGGGCCTGCCGAAGCGCCGCAACAGCCGGCGGCCGAGTTTTCGCCCTTCGAAGACCCGTCATCCATTGCCGCCGGCGAGGTGCCGCCGCAGCCGGGACAACCGGCCCCGCCGTTTGCGTCGGCCGGCGCTGCCCAGCATGCGTCATCCGGCAACAAGGACTGGCTGTCCGTGGTGCGCGCGCACATGGTTCAGCAGCATGGCGATGCTCCTGCCCCGCTGATGTCGACCGGGCAAGCCACCGGCCCGAGCGCGGGCCATGTTGACTTCATCGCCGCCGCTCGCCGCGCCGCAGCTGCTGCGGCCCCCGGCAGTCCGGCTGGCGCTACGTTGTCGACCGGCGCCGGGTTCGGTGCCGTGCCGATGCACGATGTTGACGACACCCAGCAAAGCCGGCTGGCCTCGCTGCTGTCGCGCAAGAGCCAGAAGGGGTCTTCAAAGGCGGCAGGCGGCAAGGACGTGGACAGCACCTCCAGCCGCAAGCGGCTTGTCCTGGCAGCACTGGTCTTGCTGACGGCCGTATCGGCCTATGTGGTGAATTCAGGCGGCCAGTCGCCGCAGCCCATCCAGCAAAGCAACCTGGATCGCAACGATGTCGTTCAGCCCGTCCAGCCGGCCGGGCAACTGCAGCAATCGGCCGGCAAGGTCGATCTGCCCACCAACGCCGCGCCTGTCATGCTGCCGACCCCGGCGCCGGTTGCTGAGGCCTCCGGCCCTGCCGTCGCCGCCGACCCCATCACCACGTCATCGTTGCCGTCTGCCGGTTCCGACCCGATGCTGTCGCAGCAGCCATCGTCTCTGGGCGCGCCGCTGGACGCGACGTCGACCCCGGTTTCACAGGTCGAGCAGTTGCCGGAGCAGCTTGGCACCGCCGAGCTGCGCGAGGCCGCCATGAGCGGCGATGCCAGGGCCCAGTTCATCGTCGCCAGCCGCTATCTCGAGGGCCGCGCGATCGGCCGCGATCATGAGGCCGCCGCCCGCTGGTACCTACGCGCGGCAAACGGTGGCCTGTCTGCCGCCCAGTATCGCATCGGAACCCTGTACGAGCGTGGCAGCGGCGTTGCCCAGGACAAGCTGCAGGCGATGAGCTGGTATGCCAAGGCCGCAGAACAGGGCAACGTGAAGGCAATGCACAATCTCGCCGTGCTGTCGGCAGACGCCACGCTTGGCAAGCCCGACATGACCCGCGCGGCGAAGTGGTTCGGCGCTGCCGCCGCCCACGGCCTGCCGGACAGCCAGTACAACTATGCCGTCCTGAACGAGCGTGGACTTGGGGTTCAGAAGAACGCCAACGAGGCCTACAAGTGGTATCTGCTGGCCGCCCGCCAGGGTGACCGCGACGCCATCAAGAAGGCCGAGGCCCTGAAAGGCCAGCTTGACCCTGCCACCGTATCTGCAATCGAGACCACCATTGCTTCATGGAAGCCTGAACCGGCCAACCGTGACGCCAACATGGTGTCCGTGACCGAGCCCGCCTGGGGCATCGAGCAGCCGCAGCAGCAAGCCTCGGCCGGCCAGGCGGCGGCGCAATCGCCGATGAACGCCGAACCGGTCCAGACCCTGACGGCGAGGGATCAGGTCAAGCTTGCCCAGCAGTTGCTGGCCCAGAAGGGTTTCGACCCCGGCACAGCCGATGGCGAGATGGGCTCACGCACCGCCAATGCCATCCGGCTGTACCAGTTGCGCAACGGCCTGCCGGTCAACGGCTCGGTATCGAAACCGCTGCTCGAGCACCTGCAACGCGGCACCATCTGATGCGTTGACGCGGGCATGCCGCCGGCCTGAATGCCTGCCTGTGCACAAGGCCTGGCTGTGCTAGAGCATCATCCGATCAGATTGAATCATCTGATCGGATAAAGATGCTCGATTCCAAATTGCTAGAGCAACTTTAGCCGTTCAAGGTGAACGGCTGTTGCTCTAGACTTGCCGCGACTGCCGCCCCGTTTCCGGAAAGCCCGCCCATGCGCCTGATCGAAGCCATCGGAAAGATACCGGCGCCCGCCCTGTGGCTGGGGCTGGCGGGCCTGATCCCGTTCTGGCTGCCGCTGATGCCGCTCTATGGGGCGCCCATGATGTCAGCAGACCGGGCGTTGCTGTTGCTTCTAGTGTACGGTGCGGTGATCCTGTCATTTCTCGGCGGCATCCGCTGGGGTGCGGCGCTGAAGCTGCCGCGCGGACCGCTGCAATCCACGCTGTTCGTGTTTTCCGTCCTGCCGTCGCTGGCCGGGTTCGCCGCATTGCTGCTGCCAGCCGTGGCAGGGCTGGTGCTGCTGATCACCGGCTTCCTGATCCAGGGCGCCTGGGACGTTCAGTCGGCCCAGCGCAACGAACTGCCGGCCTGGTTTGCCACGCTGCGCGCCATCCTCACCACCGGCGCCGTCGTCGCGCTTGCCGCCGCGCTTGCTGCCCGGTTGATGATGGCTTGAATCTGAATCAGCCGGAGAATTGCAGATTCAAAGCACCGCCCGTCCCGGCAGCAGGTGAAGGCTGGAGCGGCCCACCATCACCACTCTGAAGGCATCGCCCGGCAGCAGCGGCCGGAATGCCTCGTGGCGAACGTCAAGTCCGCCCGTAAAGGCCCCGAAAGCAGGCAGGATCAGCCGGTTCGGCGCCAGCACGAAACACTTCGTCCTGACCTTGCGCCCGCGCCGGACGATGGCAGCCGCCGGGTGCAGGTGACCGGCAATCTCCGCAACGGCCTTCACCGTTGGCTCATGCCGCAGTGTAAGCGGGCCCAGCGCCAGCTCGCGCGAATGCTGGCCCGGCAGGCTGGCCGGCAGATCCGGGTCATGGTTGCCCGATACCCAGATCAGTTCCGCTTTCTTTGCAATGGCCTCCAGCGCCGCCCGGTCGCCCGCGTCCATCCGCTCAGGCCCGTCATCATCGTGGAAGCTGTCGCCCAGCAGGATCACCCGGCCCGGCTGCCAGCGGTTGACGGCGGCGGCCAGCGCGGCAAGCCCGGCGCGCGTGTCATAGGGCGGCAGGTGCACGCCGAAGCGTGCCCGTGACGATCCTTTCTCCAGGTGCAGGTCCGCCACCAGCAGGGCCTCGTAATCGGGCAGCCACGCCGCGCCCGACAGGCAGGGGTGAACATGGATCCCGGCAAGCTGCATCATGGCCGCCTCAGACAAGCCGCATGGCGTCGTCGATGAGGCCGGATTCGTGGTCGCGGGCGGCTTCTGCAAGGAGAGCGTCATTGGCCTCGCCATAAACCGGTTCGCGCCCGATCTCAAGCATCACCGGCACCGCCAGCGGCGACACCGCGTCGAGCGGCTTGTGCACGATGTGGCCGCTAATGCGCGCCAGCATCTGCGCCAGCCGCCTTGCGTCGATCAGCCCTGACGCGGCATCGTCCCATGCCGCTTTCAGCAGCCAGTGGTCCGGCTGGTGCGCGCGCAGCACGTCATAGATCAGGTCCGCCGACACCGTCATCTGCCGGCCGGATTTTTCCTGCCCCGGCCAGCGCCGTTCGATCAGCCCGGCAATGATGGCGCAGGTGCGGAAGGTGCGCTTCATCAGCATCGATTCGGCCAGCCAAGCATCGAGATCGTCGCCCAGCATGTCCTCGTCGAACAGTTGCGCGAGCGACAGGTGGCCGGTCTCGATGGCCAGCGACAGGTCGCGTACGCACCACACCGACAGCGCATAGTCGTTGCACACGAAGCCCAGCGGCTTCATGCCCGCCCGTTCCAGCCGCCGCGTCAGAAGCATGCCCAGCGTCTGGTGCGCCAGCCGCCCGTCGAACGGGTAGCAAACGAGGTAATGCTTGCTGGCGCGCGGGAACGTTTCTACCAGCATCTCATCGGCGCGCGGCAGTACGGATTTCCAGCGCTGCACATTCAGCCAGTCGCGCACCTGTTCCGGCAGGCTGCCCCAGCTGGAGGGTTCTGCCAGCATCTGCCGCACGCGCCCGGCAAGGTAGGTCGATAGCGGAAACTTGCCACCCTGGTAGGACGGGATCATCGGGTCGGTATCGCTGGTGCGCGACACGTAGGCGTTGAGCTCTTCCACAGCCTCCAGCCGCAATACCTGGCCTGCAAACAGGAAGGTATCGCCAACGGACAGTTGCTCGACGAACCACTCCTCCACTTCGCCCAGAACCTTGCCGCCCCAGGTCTGCAATGGCCTGCCGGCGGATGACTTGCGCCGCGAGCCCAGGCGCACTTTCAGCATCTCCGCTTCGACGATGGTTCCGGCGTTCATCCGCCAGGCTTGCGCCAGCCTCGGGTGGGCCAGCCGCAACCGCCCGTCCGGCATCGGCTTCAGCTTGGCATACCGCTCATAGGCCTTGAGTGCATAGCCGCCGGTGGAAACGAACTCGACCGCCTGATCGAAATCTTCCCGCGTCAGGTTGCGGTAGGGCCAGGCCGAGGTGATTTCTGCATACAGCGCATCCGGGTGGAACGGTCCCGCCACGGCACAGCCCAGAATGTGCTGGGCCAGCACGTCGCGCTTCAATTCCGCCGGGCCTTCGCCATCCTGCGCGCCTGCGAAGGCGGCAGCGCGGGCCGCCTCGCACTCCAGCACCTCGAACCGGTTGGCCGGCACCAGCAGCGCGCGCGAGGGTTCGTCATAGCGGTGGTTGGCGCGGCCTATCCGTTGCAGGATGCGGCTTGATCCCTTCGGTGCGCCGACATTGATGACAAGGTCCACGTCGCCCCAGTCGATGCCCAGGTCCAGCGTCGAGGTGCACACCACCGCGCGCAAGGATCCAGCCGCCATGGCGGCCTCCACCTTGCGCCGCTGTGATACGTCCAGCGAACCATGATGCAGGGCAATCGGCAGTGCGTCTTCGTTGATGGTCCACAGTTCGTGGAACAATCGCTCGGCCTGTGAGCGCGTGTTGGTGAAGACCAGGGCCATGTGCGCCTGCTTCACCGCCTCGTAGAGTGCGGGCAGCGCGTAGACTGCCGAATGCCCCGACCACGGCATGCGCTCGTTGGGTGGTGAGAGTATGGTGATGTCCGGTTCTGCCCCGCCGCGCGCCTCGACGAAGCTTGCAAGCTCCTCCACGCCCGGCTCGCGCTGCGGCATCAGCCAGGCGCGAAGGCTGTCCGGTTCGGCCACCGTTGCCGACAATCCGATCCGCTTCAGCCCCGGTGCCAGCCGCTCCAGCCGGGCAATCGCCAGCGCCAGCAGGCAGCCACGCTTGCTGGGGGCCAGTGCGTGCAGCTCGTCTAGAATGATGGTGCGCAGGTTGGCAAAATAGTGCTCTGCCCCCTCCTGCGCCATCAGCAGCGACACCTGCTCCGGCGTGGTGATGAGGATGTCGGGCGGGTTGGTCTTCTGCCGCTGACGCTTGTGGGCGGGCGTGTCGCCGGTGCGCGCCTCGATGCGGATGGGCAGGCCCATCTCCGCCACCGGTGTTTCGAGGTTGCGGGCAATGTCCACCGCCAGCGCCTTCAGCGGCGAGACATAGAGCGTGTGCAGGCCCTTGCCGGCCCTGCCTTGCGACAGTTCCACCAGCGACGGCAGGAAGCCGGCCAGCGTCTTGCCGCCGCCGGTGGGCGCGATCAGCAGGGCGGAGTTGCCGGCGGCAACCTGCGCATACATGGAAAGCTGGTGCGGCCTGGGCTGCCAGCCGCGCGCCGCAAACCATTCGGCGAACGGCTCCGGCAGCCGCGTCCTGCTCTCCCCGGTCTGTCCTGTCCGCTCATCCATGCCGATTGAGTATACGCCTTGCGCGCCCCTGTCAGTTGACAATCCTCGGTGCCGGGAGGCCAATGCCGGCCATGGCGTCGCTTACTCCCATCACCCACAAGTCGGTTGTGGCCATGGCCGTTCCGATCATGCTGGCCAACGTGTCCCAGCCAATGCTCGGCATTGTCGATACGGCTGTCATCGGCCAGTTGCCAGAACCGTTCTATATCGGCGCGGTGGCCATCGGCGCGATGATCTTCAACCTGGTCTACTGGGCCTTCGGCTTCCTGCGCATGGGCACTTCGGGCCTCACCGCGCAGGCCTGGGGCGCGGACGACGGCAAGGAACTGACCGCCATCTTTTACCGTGCCCTGCTGCTGGCCGGCCTATTGGGGCTGGCGCTGCTCGCATTGTCGCCGCTGATCTCGCACATCGCCTTCTGGGCCATCGACGCCAGCGCAGACGTGGAGCGCGAGGCGCAGACCTATTTCGCCATTCGGATATGGTCGGCGCCCTTTGCGCTGGCCAATTATGCCGTGCTGGGCTGGCTCATCGGCATTGGCGCCATGCGCTCGGCCCTGCTGGTGCAGCTTTGGCTGTACGTGGTGAACATGGTGCTTGACGCGGTGTTCGTACTGCACTTCCAGCTGGCCACCCAGGGCATCGGCTACGGCACCCTGATCGCCGAGGTTTCGACGGCGTTCCTCGGGGTCGCCGTTGTGTGGCGTTACCTGAAGGCCGCCGGGGAACGCCCGTCGCGCACCCGGGTACTGGATCGTGAGAAGGTCAGGCGCATGCTGGCGGTCAACTCCGACATCATGGTCCGCTCGCTGCTGTTGACGTTCGGCTTCTCGTGGTTTGCCGCGCAAGGCGCAAAGCTGGGCGAGGTGACGCTGGCTGCCAACGCCATCCTTTTGCATTTCTTCTCCGTCGGCAGCTACATGATCGACGGGTTCGCCAACGCCACCGAGGCGCTGGTGGGCCACGCGGTGGGTGCCCGTCAGCGCGACCGCTTTGCCCGCGCGGTACGCATATCGAGCGGCTGGGCGCTGGCCACCGGGGCGGCGTTGTCGCTGTTGATCCTGATCGCGGGGCCGTGGGCCATCGACCTGATGTCGGTAAACGAACAGGTGCGTACCACCGCCCGCACGTACCTGTGGTGGGCGGCGCTGACCCCGGTGCTCGGCGCGGCCTGCTTCCAGCTGGACGGCATCTTCATCGGCGCCACCCGCACCCGCGACATGCGCAACATGATGATCGTTTCGCTGGCGCTCTTCCTGGCGTCGGGCTATGCGCTGGCGGCGGGCTTTGGCAACCACGGCCTGTGGCTGGCCATGTGCCTGTTCTTCGTCGTGCGCGGCGCAACGCTCTATGTCCGGCTCGCGGCGCTGGAGCGCGAGGTGTTCGCCTGAACCAAGCCGTCCCCGAAAGCGTTGAAGGCGCATGACCCTCGACCCCGCAACATGGCTATATCCCACGCCCGCCGGGCTCTATTGCGAGCCGGGTGACTTCTACATCGACCCGGCCCGGCCCGTTGGCCGCGCGGTGATCACCCACGGCCATGCCGACCATGCCCGGCCCGGCAACGCCCATGTGCTGGCCACGCCGCAAACCCTGTCGATCATGCAGGTGCGCTATGGCGAGCGCGCTGGCGGGGCGCTGCAAGCCATCGAGCCGGGGGAAATTGTCTCGATCAACGGCGTCGATGTGTCGGTTGCGCCTGCCGGACACATCCTCGGCGCGGCCCAGGTCATCCTCGACTGGAAGGGATACCGCGCCGTTGTGTCGGGTGATTACAAGCGCAGCCGCGATCCGACCTGCGCAGCCTTCGAGGTGGTGAAGTGCGATCTCTTCATCACCGAGGCGACCTTTGGCCTGCCGGTGTTCCGCCACGAGGATGCCGGAACCGAAGCCCGCCGTCTGGTTGGCTCGCTGGCAGCGTCGGGGCGCACTCACCTGCTGGGCGTCTATGGACTGGGCAAGTGCCAGCGCATGATCTCGCTGGTGCGAGCCGCCGGCTACGACCGGCCCATATACCTGCACGGCGCGCTGCAGGGACTGTGCGACTACTACGTCTCGCAAGGCATCGGGCTGGGTGAACTGCGGCCGGTGGCCGGAGCCTCCAGGGACGAGCTTGCCGGTGAACTTGTTTTGTGCCCGCCGTCTGCCATTGCAGACCGCTGGTCGCGGCGGCTGGGCGATCCGGTCACCGCCTTTGCCTCGGGCTGGATGCGGGTCAGGGCGCGCGCCCGCCAGCGCGGTGCCGAGCTGCCGCTGGTGGTCTCGGACCATGCCGACTGGCCGGAACTCATCCAGACCATTGCCGATGTGGGGGCGGGCGAGATCTGGGTCACCCATGGCCGTGAGGACGCGCTGTTGCACCAGATCTCGCAGATGGGCCTGAAGGGCCGGGCGCTGGCGCTGGTCGGCTTCGAGGATGAGGGCGAGTAAGCACCATGCAAGCCTTCGCCGAACTCATGCACCGGCTCGCCTTCACCTCGTCGCGCAATGCCAAGCTGGACCTGATGGCTGCCTATTTCACCTCCCAGCCCGACCCCGACCGGGGCATCGCACTTGCCGCCATGACCGATGGGCTGAACCTGCGGCTGCCGTTCCGCCGCCTGGTGACGGAGATGCTGGAGCCGCACGTCGATCCGGTGCTGTTCAGGCTGTCGCGCGATTATGTGGGTGACACGGCTGAAACAGTGTCGCTGCTGTGGCCTGACCGCGAGACGGATATGGCCGCGCCATCGCTGGCGCAAATCCATGCCGGGCTGGAAAACCTCAAGCCCGCCGAGGCCGGTCCGCAGCTTGCCCAATGGCTGGACGCGCTGGACGCCAATGGCCGCTGGGCGCTGCTCAAGCTGCTGACCGGTGCACTGCGCGTCGGCGTGTCGGCGCGGCTGGCCAAGACCGCACTGGCGCGAGCCTTCGGCAAGGACGTGGCCGACGTGGAGGAAATCTGGCACGGCCTCGAATTGCCCTATGCCGACCTGTTCGCCTGGCTGGAAGGTCGCGCGGAGAGGCCTGATCCGGGCGAGACGCCGGTGTTCCGGCCGGTCATGCTGGCCCATCCGCTGGAGGATGAAGACCTGGCCATGATCACACCCGACGAGTGGGTGGCGGAATGGAAATGGGACGGAATCCGCGTGCAACTGGCGGGAAATGGCGCTGAATTGCGGCTTTATTCACGCACTGGCGACGACATTTCACCGGCTTTTCCCGATATTCTGGACGCATTCATGGGGTTCCACGGTGTCGCCGACGGTGAGTTGCTGGTGGTTCGGGGTGGCAAAGTGGCCCCCTTCAACGACCTGCAGCAGCGCCTCAACCGCAAGACCGTGACGGCGCCGATGCTGAAGAATTACCCGGCCCATATCCGCTTTTACGACCTGCTGTTCGAGGCCTCCAACGACTTGCGCGGGCAGCCGTTTCCGGCCCGCCGCCAGCGGCTCGAAGCCGTGGTTTCCACCTTGCAGAACCCGGCCGCCTCGCTCAGCGGCCTGGTGCCGTTCGCCAGCGTGAGCGACCTGGCGGACCTGCGCGACGGCGCCCGCGATGCCAATATCGAGGGGCTGATGCTGAAGCGCCTCGCCTCCGCCTACCTTGCGGGCCGCCCGAAAGGCCACTGGTTCAAGTGGAAGCGATCGGCGCTGACGGCCGACTGCGTGATGATGTATGCCCAGCGCGGCTCCGGCAAACGCTCCAGCTTCTATTCGGATTATACTTTCGGCACCTGGCGCACCGGCGCTGACGGGCGCGACGAACTTGTGCCGGTGGGCAAGGCCTATTCCGGCTTTTCCGACGAGGAATTGAAGAAGCTCGACAAGTTCGTGCGCCAGAATACCACCGAGCGCTTCGGCCCGGTACGGGCGGTAGCGCCAACGCTGGTGCTGGAGGTGGCGTTCGACGCCATCCAGCGCTCGCCGCGTCACAAGTCCGGCATTGCCATGCGCTTTCCCCGCATTCACCGCATCCGCTGGGACAAGCCCGCCGCCGAGGCTGACCGTCTCGACACGCTGGAAACATTGATACCCGGTTGATCAGACGGGCGCCGTCTCGCGACGGAACACCTCGGCCTCCTCGAGCAGCCAGTCCCGGAACTTGCCGGCGTCGGGATGAATGCCGCCGCGCTGCGGCGACAGCAGGTAAAACGCCTCTTCGATGGGCAGTTCCAGCCTGAGCGGCTTCACCAGCCGGCCCAGTTCCAGTTCCCTTGTCACCATCGATGTCCGTCCCAGTGCCACGCCTGCGCCCTCGGCGGCCACGGCAAAGGTCATCAGCGAGGTGTCGAACTGGTAGCCGCTGCCCGGGTTGACGTCGGTCACGCCGGCCTCGCGCAGCCACATCGCCCAGCCCTCCTCGTAGCCCAGCACATGCAGCAGCGTGTGGTGGCGCAGGTCGTCCGGCTTGCCGAGCGGATGCCTGCCTTCAAGCAGTCCCGGGCTGCACACCGGCGCCAGCGTTTCCCAGGTCAGCCGGTCGGCGATGCAGTCCTGCCAGCCTTCGGTGCCATAGGCGATGTCCAGGTCAACGGTGTCGGGATCAAACGGTTCGTTCCAGACGCTCAGCAGGATGCGCACGGCGGTCTGCGGGTGGCGGCTGAAGAACCGCTTGATGCGCGGCGCCAGCCAGTTCACCGCAAAACCCGAGGCCACCCGGATGGAGAGTGATTCCGAACGTTTGCCGCCGAACACCTCGGCCGTTCCGTCCGCCAGCCGCTCGAACGCATCGCGCACCTTGGGCAGGTAGGCCTCCCCGGCCTTGGTCAGCATCACCGAGCGCGGCTTGCGGTGGAACAGCGGTTCGCGCAGGTATTGCTCCAGCAGCTTGATCTGCTTGGACACTGCGGCCTGGGTCAGCCGCAGCTCTCCTGCAGCCTGGGTGAAGCTGAGGTGCCGGGCCGATGCCTCGAAGGCGCGCAGCCATGTAAGCGGAGGCAATTCACGTTTCATGGATGACAAGTCCATAACCAGATTGAGGTCATAGACCTAACTTACATTGTTTGACGCAGGTTGCCATAGGGCGCCTAATTAGTGGAAGCTTGCGGTCCTCGCGGCTGCTGAAGGTTGTCATCAGCACGCCAGAACCGCCAACGATAATGGAATGGTTTCACATTCACTGGTCAGGGAGGACCACCTAAATGACGATGTCATTCGACAGGATGAAAACGCTGGTGTCATCCGGCAAGATGAGCCGGCGCGACTTCGTGCAGCTGTCCATGGCCGCCGGCATGACGGCAGTGGCAGGTGAAAACCTGTTCAATGCAACAGCCCGCGCCGCGCCGAAGAAGGGCGGTCACTTCAAGTCGGGTCTGGGCCACGGCTCCACCACGGACACGCTCGACCCCGGCACCTGGGAAAACTCCATGGTGTCCGACATCGGCAACATCGCCTTCGATTATCTTGTCGATATCGACACGAAGAACAACGTAGCGCCTGCATTGGCGGAAAGCTGGGACTCCTCGGACAAGGTCGATCGCTGGACATTCCAGCTGAGGAAGGGCGTCGAGTTCCACAATGGCAAGACGCTGGATGCCGACGACGTGATCGCCTCGATCAATCATCACCGCGGCGAGGAAACCAAGTCAGCGGCCAAGTCGATCCTTGCCATCATCAAGGACATCAAGTCCGACGGCAAGGACAAGGTGGTGTTCGAGCTTGAATCCGGTTCGGCCGACTTCCCCTACGTGGTGTCCGACTATCACCTGCCGATCATGCCGGCGAAGGACGGCAAGATCGACCCGCAGGCCGGCATCGGCACCGGGCCGTTCAAGATGGAGAACTTCGAGCCCGGCGTGCGTTATGCGGCTACCCGCAACGAAAATTATCACGGCGAGTCGTGGTTCGACTCGGTCGAGATGCTGACCATTCTCGACGTGGTGGCACGCCAGAACGCCCTGCAGTCCGGCGACGTGCACTTCATCGACCGGCCCGACCTGAAGACGGTGCAGTTGCTCAAGCGCAATCCGGAACTGGAGATCGACCAGGTGACCGGTTTCGGTCATTACGTGGCGCCGATGAACGTCACCATGGCGCCGTTCGACAACGTCGATGTGCGGCTTGCTCTGAAGTACTGTTTCAAGCGCGATGAACTGGTCAACAAGGTGCTGCTCGGTTATGGCACGCCCGGCAACGACAATCCGCTGGCCCCGTCGATCAAGTACGCGATCGACCCCGAGCCGCGGCACCAGTACGATCCGGAAAAGGTGAAGTTCCACCTCAAGAAGGCCGGCATGGAAAGCCTCAAGGTCGATATCTCGGCAGCCGATGCGGCATTCGCCGGCGCCGTCGATGCAGCCATCCTGATGTCCGAGCATGCCCGCGAGACCGGCATCGACATCAATGTCATCCGCGAACCGTCCGACGGTTACTGGTCGAACGTCTGGATGAAGAAGCCCTGGTGCTTCTCCTACTGGGGCGGCAGGCCCACCGCGGACTGGATGTTCACCACTGCCTACGCCGCCGGCGTCGACTGGAACGATACCTTCTGGAAC
>Ga0316195_10000498_pt1 | contig 15816 bp, 11 predicted proteins | sample Phised1_MG_FD_204937 | JGI IMG/M metagenome (GOLD analysis project Ga0316195, IMG submission 204937) | Coastal sediment microbial communities from Maine, United States - Phippsburg sediment 1 | ecosystem: Environmental > Aquatic > Marine > Coastal > Sediment | place: USA: Maine | collected...
GGCGCTGACCGGCACCGAGGCGCTGCGCCATGCGGTGGCGCCGCAGGCCCCCTATGCCAGTGCGGAAGAGCTGCTGGCCGACCTGCGCGTCGTCGAGGCCAGCCTGAAGTCGCACCACGCGCACGCCCTGATCGGCCCACGCCTGGCGCCGCTGGTCCGTGCGGTACAGGTCTTCGGCTTCCACCTGGCGACGCTGGACCTGCGCCAAAGCTCCGACCAGCACGAGGCTGTGCTGGCCGAACTGCTGAAGGTGGCACGCGTTGAAAGCGCCTACAGCGCGCTGGACGAGCCGCAGCGGCGCGAGCTGCTGCTGCGGCTGCTGTGCGATGCCCGCCCCTTGCGCGTGCGTGGCGCCGATTACTCGGCGCAGACGTTGGGCGAACTGGCGATCTTCGAGGCCGCCGCCGAACTGCGCCAGCGCTACGGCGCGCAGTCGCTGCGCCACTACATCATCTCGCACACCGAGGACGTCAGCGACCTGCTCGAGGTGCTGCTGCTGTTCAAGGAGTGCGGGCTGATGTGCGGCACGCTCGACGACAGCGCAGTTGCCGACCTGATCGTCGTGCCCCTGTTCGAGACCATCGAGGACCTGCGCCAGGCCGCGCGCATCATGCGCGAGTTCTATGCCCTGCCGGGCGTGCTGCCGATGATCGTGCGCAGCGGCGCCGAGCAGGACATCATGCTCGGGTACAGCGACAGCAACAAGGACGGCGGCTTCTTCACCAGCAACTGGGAGCTTTACCGCGCCGAGATCGCGCTGGTCGAACTGTTCGAGCCGCTGGAGCGCTCGAACGGCCTGACGCTGCGGCTGTTCCATGGCCGGGGCGGCACCGTCGGCCGTGGCGGCGGGCCGGCCTATCAGGCGATCCTGGCGCAGCCGCCCGGGACAGTGAAGGGGCAGATCCGCCTGACCGAACAGGGCGAAGTCATCGGCAGCAAGTACGCCAACCCGGAGATCGGCCGGCGCAACCTGGAAACGCTGGTCGCGGCGACGCTGGAAGCCACGCTGCTGCATCCGACTAAGAGCGCGCCGAAGGCCTTTCTCGACGCCGCCGACCAGATCAGCCGCGCCAGCTTCCAGGCCTACCGCGGGCTGGTGTACGACACGCCCGGCTTCGCCGACTACTTCTTCGCGGCCACGCCGATCCGCGAGATCGCGGCGCTGAACATCGGCTCGCGCCCAGCCTCGCGCAAGGCGACGCGGGCCATCGAGGACCTGCGCGCCATCCCCTGGGGCTTCAGCTGGGGCCAGTGCCGCATGGCCTTGCCCGGCTGGGCGGGTTTCGGCTCGGCCATCGACGCGTTCATGGCCGACCCGGCAACGCGCACGGCGCGACTGGAACTGCTGCGGCGCATGCACCGGCAGTGGCCCTTCTTCCGTACGCTGCTGTCGAACCTGGACATGGTGCTGGCCAAGAGCGACCTGCGCATCGCCGAGCGTTACGTCGAGCTGGTCGAGGACAAGCGCCTGGGCAAGCGCATCTACGCGGCAATCCGTGCCGAGTGGGAGCGTACGCAGGCCGCGCTCTCGTTGATTAGCGGCGAGGCCGGCCGGCTGCAATCCAACCCCTCGCTGGCGCGCTCGATCGAGCATCGTTTCCCGTACCTGGACCCGCTGCACCACCTGCAGGTCGAGCTGATGCGCCGCCACCGCCGCACCGCGCCGGGCGCGGACGATGCCACCAGCCAGCGGCTGCGCCGCGGCATCCACCTGTCGATCAACGGCATCGCTGCGGGGCTGCGCAACACGGGATAGGGACCGTTCACGCCATCGGAAGGGATCACAGTGGTGTGAACGGGCCCTGGCCGCGCGCGAGCCACGGCGCGTCAACGGGTCAGGGCCTCGCGCACCGCCGCGAGCTGGCGCCGCGACACGGCCAGCCATTCGTCCAGCGGCGCGACGCGCACCGCCCAGGTCTCGGTGGCCGGGGCGCCGATACCGGCATCGGCCGCGGGCATCACGCGGCGTTCGAGCGCGCGCACCGCGGCCTTGGCCACCAGTGCATTGCGGTGGATGCGCACGAAGCCCGCTCCCAGACGTTGCTCCAGTTCGGCCAGCGCGTCGTCGAGCACGTAGCTGTGCTGCGCCGTGCGCAGCGTCACGTACTTCAGTTCGGCGCGCAGGTACAGCACCTCGTGCAGCGGCACGCGCAGCACGCGCCCTCGATCGCTGACCACCAGCATCGGCTGGCTACCGGCAGCTGCTGACACCGGGCGGCGGCGCTGCGCCACGCGCTGCAGCGCGGCGCGCAGGCGCTGACGCGTCACCGGCTTGGTCAGGTAGTCGGCCGCATCGAGATCGAAGGCGTGCAGCGCGTGCTCGGCGTGCGCGCTGACGAACACCACCGCCGGCGCGCCCGCCAGACCGCGTAGGCCTGCCGCCAGCTGCAGGCCGTCGAGCCCGGGCAAGGCGATGTCCAGCAGCACCAGTTCGCAGCCCTGCGCGCGCAGCAGTGCCTGGGCTTCGGCCGCACTGCCCGCTTCGCCGACGACGCGGCTCGGCGGATCGCCGATCTCGGCTAGCAGCGAGCGCAGCCGCAGCCGTGCCAGCGGCTCGTCGTCCACCAGCAGCACCGCCAGCGGTGGCGCGGTATCGGGCGAAGGGTCGTTCACGGCCACGGCCCGCCTCCGTTAGAGCGGCACGATCAGGCGCGCGCGGAACAACGCACCTTCACGCCAGACGTCACATTGCCCGGCCACGTCGTGCAGCAGGCGCAGCCGCTCGCGCACGTTGTCCAGCGCGATGCCATGACCGGGGGTCGAGGGCAGGTCTGGCACGGTGTTGCTGACCAGCACCACCGCCTGGCCGCGCCGCACACCCGCCTGCACCCAGATGCGACCGCCCTGCTCCGCCGGCTCGATGCCGTGGCGCACGGCGTTTTCCACCAGCGGCTGCAGCACCAGCGGCGGCACGCGCGCCGCGCCGACGCGCGCGTCGATGTCCCAGCTGAGCTGCAGCCGCTTGCCGTAGCGGATCTGCTCGATCGCCAGGTAACGCTGCGCCAGGTCGATCTCCTCGTCCAGCGCCACCGAGGTGCCGGCATCGGCCAGCGCGACGCGGAACAGTTGGGCCAGGTCCTCGAGCACGGCTTCGGCACGCGCCGGGTCCACGCGCACCAGGGCCAGCGCGGTGTTGAGCGCGTTGAACAGGAAGTGGGGGCGGATGCGCGACTGCAGCTCGGCAAGGCGCACGCGGGTGTCCGTCGGCTGCCACAGGCGCGCGCGCTGCTCCAGCCAGACCCAAAGCGCACCGGCCAGCGCCGCGCCGGCCAGGGCGACACCGGCCGGACGTTGCCCGCCGGCCAGGCTGGCAAGGCCCACCCACCACAGCGGCCACCATGCGGCCAGCGCCGCAGTCGCTCCCAGCCCCAGCAAGGCCAGCACGCGCCAGCGCGCGCGCACACCGGCCAGTGCGCGGCGCAGGCTGCACACCGACACCAGCCACAGCAGCGTGCCGCCGACGCCGACGAACATTGCAGCGGCCTGCCGCGCGAGCCAGTCGCCGCTGCCGCCGGCGGCCAGCAGCACGCCGATCGCCAGCACCGCCTGCACGAACAGCACCGCACGCAGAGCCAGTGTGCCGCTGCACAAGTCGAGCGCCGCGTCGGCGCGTGCGCTGTCCCGGGCCTTCTGGTCCAGCAGCGGATCGAAGTGCGTGGGCTCGAAGTGGACGTCGTCCAGATCGGCCGGGCGCGTGCTGGCGGGCCACAAGCTGGACGCCCGCGTATCGGGCGGGCCCAGGTCGGTGTCGAGCGGGTCGCTTATCGGCTGCGTCGGCATGGCCGCCGATAATAGAGAGTCCGCACTCCAGCGACGTATCGAAGCGCAAGCAGCCATGGCCACCAATCCGCTCGACAACAAAGCCCAGGCCTGGTCGGCCCTGTTCTCCGAGCCTATGAGCGAGTTGGTCAAGCGCTACACCGCCAGCGTCGGCTTCGACCAGCGCCTTTGGCGCGCCGACATCGACGGCAGCCTGGCGCATGCCGAGATGTTGGCCGCGCAGCAGCTGATCTCGGCGCAGGACCTGGCTGACATCCGGCGCGGCCTGGCCACCATCGCCGAGGAGATCGAGGCCCGGCGCTTCGAGTGGAAGCTAGAGCTCGAGGACGTGCACCTGAACATCGAGGCGCGGCTCACGCAGCTGGTGGGCGATGCAGGCAAGCGGCTGCACACCGGGCGCAGCCGCAACGACCAGGTGGCTACCGACATACGCCTGTGGCTGCGCGGCGAGATCGACGCCATCGCCAGCGTGCTGGCCGACATGCAGCGCGCGCTGGTCGAACTGGCCGCGAGGCATGCCGACACCGTGATGCCCGGCTTCACGCACATGCAGGTGGCGCAGCCGGTTAGCTTTGCGCACCACCTGCTGGCCTACGTGGAGATGTTTGCCCGCGACGCCGAGCGGCTGGCCGACCTGCGCCGGCGCGTCAACCGGCTGCCGCTGGGCGCAGCCGCGCTGGCCGGCACCAGCTACACGCTGGACCGCGAACGCGTGGCACGCTCGCTCGGCTTCGACGGGGTGTGCCAGAACAGCCTGGACGCGGTCAGCGACCGGGACTTCGCGATCGAGTTCAGCGCCTTCGCGTCGATCACGATGGTGCACGTGTCGCGGCTTGCCGAGGAGATCGTGCTGTGGATGAGCCAGAACTTCGGCTTCATCGACCTGGCGGACCGCTACTGCACCGGCAGCTCGATCATGCCGCAGAAGCGCAACCCCGACGTCGCCGAATTGGCGCGCGGCAAGACCGGGCGCGTGGTCGGCCACCTTATGGCGCTGATCACGCTGATGAAGGGCCAGCCGCTGGCCTACAACAAGGACAACCAGGAAGACAAGGAGCCGCTGTTCGACGCCGTGGACACGGTGCGTGACACGCTGCGCATCATGGCCGAGATGGTCGGCGGCACCGTCGACGCGGCCAGCGGGCAAAGGACGGGCGGTTTGCGCGTCAAGCCCGAGGCGATGCGCCGTGCGGCGATGAAGGGTTATGCGACGGCCACCGATCTGGCCGACTACCTGGTGAAGAAGGGGCTGCCCTTCCGCGACGCGCACGAAGTGGTTGCGCATGCGGTGAAGGCAGCGATGCAGCAGGGGCTGGACCTCGCCGAGCTGCCGCTGGCCACGCTGCAGGTCTTCCATGCCGCGATCGAGGCCGATGTGTTCGAGGTGCTGTCGCTCGAAGGTTCGTTGAACGCGCGCCGTCTAGTCGGTGGCACCGCGCCGCAGCAGGCCCTGGCGCAGGTGGAAAGGCATCGCTCCCGGCTGGCTTGACGCGGCTCTGGCGATTCGCGCGCACCGCGGGCCAGTCTCCTGCGCTCAGGACGTGGCCCCAGCAACCAGGACCCGGTCCAGCGTCGTGGCGGCCCAGGCGCTAAAGTCGCCGCAACGACAACGCGCCGACCCATGACTCCTCCCGCCCTCGACGCCCGCATCCACAGCTACCACGCCCACATCTACTTCGCCGACGCGGCCGAACGCGCTCGTGCGGCGACCCTGCGCGAGCGCATCGCCGGCCGCTTCGCGGTACAGATGGGTCGCTGGCACGAGGGGCCGGTCGGGCCACACCACCGTCCGATGTACCAGGTGGCCTTCACGCCGGAACTGTTTGCCGCCTTCGTGCCCTGGCTGATGCTCGAGCGTGACGGCCTATCGGTGCTGGTGCATCCGAACACGCTGGCGCCGCGCGCCGACCACCTGCAGCATGCGCTGTGGCTCGGCCAGCCCCTGGCCTTGAAGGAGGACGTGCTGCCGCTGCGCATCGACCCCGGCAAGCAAAGCCCGGTCGTGCCAGACACCACGCCGCGGGCATGATCTTCGTCCCCGCCGTGCAGCCCGTGCAAGCGGCCACGCCGCTGGCCTGGTGCCTGGCCTTCGTCGAGGGCAAGCTGCTGTTGCCCGACGCCGAGCCGGCCGCACTGCAACCTCAGGCGCTGCCCGCCTTCGAGGCGCTGGCCCATTCGCGCCACTACCTCGGTCGCCTGGCCGGGCAGGACTGCTGGGCGCTGGGCCTGCGCGAGCCGCCCGCCGGCTGGCGCGCGGTGCCGCTGCGCAGCGCGATGCTGCAGTTCCCCGAGGTGCTGATGGGCGTGGCAGCGCGCGCGTCGATGGTGCTCGAATGGGACCGCACGCACCGCTACTGCGGCGTGTGCGGCACGGCCACTGAAGCGCAGCCGAAGGAACGATCGCGCCGCTGCCCGGCCTGCGGCCACATCGCCTATCCGCGGCTGAGCCCGGCGATGATGGTGCTGGTGTGGCGCGGGCGCGAGCTGTTGCTGGCGCGCTCGCCGCACTATGCGCCGGGCATGTTCAGCGCGCTGGCCGGCTTCGTCGAGGCGGGCGAATCGCTGGAGGACTGCGTGCACCGCGAGGTCGCCGAGGAGGTGGGCGTGCGCGTGCAGGGCCTGCGCTACTACGGCAGCCAGAGCTGGCCCTTCCCGCACAGCCTGATGGTCGCCTACACCGCCGAATGGGCGGGCGGTGACATCGTGCCGCAGGAAGACGAGATCGAGGCCGCCGGCTGGTTCGACATCGACGCGCTTCCGGGCATCCCGCCGCGCTTTTCCATCGCCGGGCACCTGATCCGAGACACGGTGCAGGCGCTGGCTGAAAGCGGCGGCACATCGCCATGAGCGAAACCGTGGCGCTCAGCGCGCACGGCCTGGCGACGCTGGTCTTCGCTGCCCTGGTGTTCGCGCTGTTCATCGCCGACCGCCTGCCCATTGCCACCGTCAGCATTGGCGTCCTGGTGTTGCTGCCGATCGGCTACGCGCTGTTCCCGTTGGAAACACCACAGGGCAGGTTCGACGCTCTCAGCCTGTTTGCCGGTTTCGGTCATCCGGCGCTGGTCGCGATATGCGCGCTGATGATCGTCGGCCAGGGGCTGGTGGTCACCGGCGCGCTGGAGCCGGCGGCCCGGCAGCTTGCCACATGGGTGGCGGCCAAGCCGGCGCTGGCGCTGCTAGCGCTGCTGGTGGGCGCCGCGTCGATCAGCGGACTGGTCAACGACACGCCGGTGGTGGTGCTGCTGATCCCGCTGATCATCGCAGCGGCGGGGCGCGCCAAGATGTCGGCGGCGCGCATGCTGTTGCCAATGAACTATGCGGTGCTGATCGGCGGCATGGCCACAACCATCGGCACCTCGACCAATCTGATCGTCGTTGCGCTGGCCGCCGAGCTGGGCGTCGGACCGTTCTCGATGTTCAGCTTCTACCCGCTGGTGGCAGTGGCGGCGTTGCCGGCGCTGGCCTACCTGTGGATCGTCGCGCCACGCCTGTTGGGCAAGGTGCGCGCGCCGGCCGGGCAGATGTCCACTGAGCTGTTCGATGCCGAGATCCACGTCGAGGCCGACAGCTGGCTCGACGGCCGCAGCCTGCGCGAGGCACTCGAGGCCACCGGCAAGAAGATGCACCTGGTGCAGATTCGCCGCAAGACCACCACCGTGGTGCCGCTGCCATCGTTGAAGCTGCGCGCCGGAGACCGGCTGATCGTGCAGGACACGCCGGCCAACCTGAAGGATTTCGAAGGCAGCCTGAAGGCCGCGCTGCACCGCGTGCGTCTTCAGGACGACGCCGAGCACGGCAAGGCGGCGCCGAAGGACACAGCGAAGAAGCCGGCAAAGACCGACGTCACCTCAGACGCCGAAGCCGAAGACAGGCGCGACGAGCCGGAAACTGCCAGCGCGGTGCTGGCGCAGCTGGTAGTCTCACCGGATTCACCTCTGGTCGGCCGCTCGGTGCGCCAGCAGCACATCGCCAGGCACTACGACGTGGTCGTGGTCGGGCTGCGCTCGCACCAGGTGCGCGGCGACTGGCAGCGCGAGAACCTCACCGATCGGCGCGTTGGCGCCGGCGACATCCTGCTGCTGCAGGGAGAGCCCGACGCCGTCCAGGAGCTACAGCACGACGGCATCGGGCTGTTGCTCGACGAGCGCTTCACGCTGCCCCGGCAGGACAAGGCCGTGTTCGCGCTGGTGACCATGGCCGCGGTGGTGCTACTGGCCGCCACCAAGATCCTGCCCATTGCGCTGGCCGCCCTGGGCGGTGTGCTGGCGCTGCTGCTCGGCCGTTGCCTGTCCTGGGACGACGTTGCGCACTCACTGTCGGTCAAGGTCATCCTGCTGGTCGCTGCCAGCCTGGCGCTGGGCCAGGCGCTGTCGGCCTCGGGTGCCACCGCCTGGCTGGCGCAGCAGCTGGCCAGCGCATCGCAGACCTTATCGCCGGCCTGGGTGCTGGCACTGCTGATGGCGCTGATGGGGCTGCTGACCAACTTCGTATCCAACAACGCAGCCGCTGCGATCGGCACGCCGTTGGCGGTGGAGCTGGCAAGATCGCTCGGCGTGCCCCCGGAACCCTTCGTGCTGGCCGTGCTCTTCGGCTGCAACCTGTGCTACCTCACGCCGATGGGCTATCAGACGAACCTGCTGGTGATGAACGCGGGCGGCTATCGCTTCGCGGACTTCGTTCGCGTGGGCACGCCGCTGTTCATTCTGATGTGGGCTGCCCTGAGCTATGGGCTGGTGGCCACCTATGCGCTGTAGCGGCGCGCACCTCAAAGCCCGTAGATCGAGCCCAGCGCCAGCGTGTAGGCCAGCCACATCAGCAGCGCCAGTGGCAGGCCGACGCGGGCGAAGTCGCCGAAAGTGTAGCCGCCTGCACCCATCACGAGCACGTTGATCTTGTGCGCCAGCGGGGTGGCGTAGCACAGGTTCGAGCCAAAGATCACCGCCAGCACGAAGGCTTCGGGGGGCTGGCCGATCTGCTGCGCGATGCTGACCGCGATGGGCGTGCCGATCACCGCGGCGGCATTGCTGGACACTACGTTCGTCAGCACGCCCATCAGGAGCACCAAGCCACCCAGCACCACCAGCGGCGGCGCTCCGAAGCTGGCCGCGACGAAGATGTGCGCCAAGTACTCGGCGCCGCCGGTGCGCAGCAAAGCCAGCCCGAGGCCTAGGCTGGCGACGACGATGAGGATGACCTGCGTGTTCAGCGCCTCGCCCACCTCGCGCCAGTTCAGACAGCGCGTGGCGATCATCAGCAGCACCCCGACGGTCGCACTGATGGCGATCGGCAGCAGGCCGAAGGCGGCCACCAGGATGACGCCGGCCATGATCAGGATCGCGGCCGGGGACTTCTTGTTGTGCGGCAGGTCCGCGGTGGCATCAAGCACCAGGAACTGGTCGTCGCGCCGCAGGTTGGAGATCTGCTCCGCCGAGCCCTGCACCAGCAACACGTCGCCGGCGCGCAGCCGCACGTCGCCCATGCTCTTGCCGCTGCTTAGCGACACCATCTCCTTGCCCCCGCGGTGCAGCGCCAGCACGACCAGCTGGTAGCGGTCGATGAACTGAAGCTGCTTGAGCGTGTAGCCCTCGATGGTCGAGCCCTCGACCACAACCACCTCGGAGATCTGCTGGTCCTCGGCGGTCAGCGGATGCTCCTCGTCGACCTCGACATCACCCGAATACAGCGTGCCGCCCAGCGCCGCCTCGAAGCTCTTCAGGTTCTTCGGCGTGTCGGTCAGCAGCAGGCGGTCGTCGGCATGCAGCACCACGTCGGGTAGGTTGATCACGTAGGTGCCCGACCCACGCTGGATGCGCACCACGCGTAAATCGCCACCGCAGCGCTGCACCGCCTGCGACAGTGTCTTGCCATCGGCAAAGCTGTCCTTGCGGATGCGCAGCTGCGCGGTGAAGACGCGACGCGAGCTGTCGGTCAACGGCGTGCTGCGACCAGGCAACAGGCGCGGCGCGATGAAGACGAGGAAGAGGATACCGAGCGCGCCGGCCATTGCAGCGGGCAGCACGAAGTCGAACATGCCCAGGGGTTTCAAGCCCATGTCGGCAGCCACCGAGACGACAAGCAGGTTGGTCGAGGTGCCGATGGTGGTGGCCGCGCCGCCGATCAGCGTGGCGAAACCCATCGGCATCAGCACCCGGGACGGCGGGTTGCCGGTGCGCAGCGACACGCTCACCAGCACCGGTAGCAGCAGCACGACGATCGGCGTGTTGTTGACGAAGGCGCTGAGAACGGCCGCGACGCTCAACGTCAACAGCATGGCCAGCGACGGCCCGGCGCTCCAGAGCCCGGCCAGGATGCGGCCCAGCGGCTCGAGCGCACCCGTGCGCACCAGCCCCTGTCCGACGATCATCAGCGCGCAAACCGCCACCAGCGCCTCGTGGCCGAAGCCATGGAAAAACTCCACCGCATGCAGCGTTCGCCCCTGGCTGCTATATGGGAAGAGCTCGAAGCCCACCGCCAGCAGCGCCAGCACCACCATGCTGGAGGTCTCGAGCGGGATCTTCTCGCGCGTGAACAGCACCAGCGCCATCAGTGTCAACAGCATCGCCGCGATGGCATGCGGGTCGGGGGCGGAGGGGAAGTTGATGACGGCCTGCTTTAGTTGGGAGGGTGTGCGCTAGGGTGCGGCAGCGCACCGCGCCTTGCGCCTTATCGCTCCTCGTCGGGGGGTTGCATGCGCACGTTCAGTGTGCCCGACCGCAGGTGCAGATCGCGCTGCGGGAACGGGATCTCGATCCCGGCAGCCTGCAGCGCGTCGTCCAGCGCCCACATCAGCTTGGCATGCGTCGAGGCCGGGTGCGTGCTGCGCTCGCGGTCGGCCCAGACCACGAGCTCGTAGTTCACGGCGTTGTCGCCGTAGCCCACGAGCCAGACGTTGGTACGCATCGGGCCCGCATCGATGATGCCCGGCACCGCCTCTGCCGCCGCGCGCGCGGCGTCGCGCACCCGCTCCTTCGGCGTGCCATAGGCCACGCCGAAGGGGATGTGCATGCGCCGGTGCGAGTCGTCCAAGGTCCAGTTGCTGACGCGGCCGTTGATGAACTCGGAGTTCGGCACCAGCACGTCCAGCGAATCGTTGGTTGACACCCGCGTATAGCGCATCGCAATCTCGCGCACGTGGCCGCGCACGCCGGATTGCAGGTCGACGAAGTCACCCACCTTCAGGCTGCGCTCAAGCAGGATGATCACGCCGGAGACGAAGTTGCTGACGATGTTCTGCAAGCCGAAACCCAGGCCCACCGCGAAGGCACTGCCCAGCAGCGTGACGCTGCTCAGGTCGATGCCGATGTAGTTCAGTGCCACCAGCGTGCCGACGACCCACACCCCGTAGCGCAGCAGACGCGTCAGCATGTGGAAGCGCGCGAACTTCCAGGGCTGGTCGCCGTGGCGGTGCGCAAGCCGGTTGAGGTTGCGCTCCAGCGCTCCGGCAAACCACCAGATGCCGCCCAGGAACAGCGCCGCCAGCAGGATGCTGCCCAGGCTGACGCTGCCCTGGCCGATGCTGAACAACGGTCGCGTCAGCCAGGACTGGATCGTGGACAGAAGCTCGCCGATGCTCATATCGTGGCCACTGCCCGCGCAGTGCCGCGAACGCCCATCACACGATGCGCGTCTTGCGGCCCGCCCAGTACTTGTCGCGCAGCGGCTTCTTGTACAACTTGCCGGTGGGCAGGCGCGGTAGCTGCTCGGTGAAGTCGATGCTCTTCGGGCACTTCAGCTTGGCCAGGTGCTGTTGGCAGAAGGCGATCAGTTCGGCTTGCAGTTCCGGCCCGGCCATCGTGCCCGGCATCGGCTGCACCACCGCCTTAACCTCTTCGCCCATCTCTTCGTTGGGCACGCCGAACACCGCCGCGTCGGCTACCTTGGGGTGGGTGATCAGCAGGTTCTCGCACTCCTGCGGATAGATGTTCACGCCGCCGCTGATGATCATGAAGGTGGAGCGGTCGGTCAGGTACAGGAAGCCGTCGTCGTCGACGTAACCGACGTCGCCCACCGTGCTCATCGTGCCGTCGGCCGAGCGCGACTGCTGCGTGCGCTCGGCATCGTTGAAGTATTCGAACGGCGACGCGGTCTTGAACCAGATCTCGCCGGGGACGCCTTTGGGCGCGGGCTGCATGTTCTCGTCCAGGATGTGCAGGTCGCCGATCATCACCTTGCCCACGCTGCCCCTGTGCGCCAGCCACTCGACGCTGTCGCAGGCGGTGAAGCCTAGGCCTTCGGTGGCGCCGTAGTACTCGTGGATGATCGGCCCCCACCAGTCGATCATTTGCTCCTTGACCTGCACCGGACACGGCGCAGCGGCGTGGATGGCGATCTCCAGCGACGCGCGGCTGTACTTGTTGCGTGCGTCCGCGGGCAGCTTGAGCAGCCGGCTGAACATCGTCGGCACCAGCTGCGTGTGCGTGACCTTGTACTTCTCGATAAGCGAGAGGTACTGCTCGGGATCGAAGTGTTCCATCACGATCACCGTGCCGCCCACGCCCAGCGCCAGCGACACCGCCGCGTTCGGCGCCGAGTGGTACAGCGGCGCCGGCGACAGATAGACCATGTCCTCGCGATAGCGCCACAGCTTGTGCAGGAAGTCGAACAGCGGCAGCGGCTGGGAAGGAGGGTTTTCGGGCAGCGGCCGCAGGATGCCCTTGGGCCGGCCGGTGGTGCCGGACGAATACAGCATGGCCGTGCCCAGCGCCTCGTCGGCGATCGGAGTGGACGCAAAGACGGCGACCGCCTGCGCGTAGTCGACGAAGGGCGCCGCCAGGTCCTTGCCGCCATCGACCACCAGGCAGCACTTGATGCGCGGGCAGGACTTCAGCGCCTCGGCCGCCACCGGCAGCCTGGCGCGTGAGGTGATCAGCAGCTGCGACTCGCTGTTGTTGACGATGTAGGCCAGCTCCTCGGGAGTCAGGTAGCTGTTGACACAGGTGAAGTAAAGCCCGGCGCGGTAACCGGCCGAGCAGGCTTCCAGGAAGCGGTTGTTGTTCTCCATGAACACCGCGTAGTGGTCCAGGCGCCTCAGCCCCTGCGCGCGCAGCAGGTGCGCCAGGCGGTTGCTGCGTGCCTCGTACTCGGCGTAGCTCACCGCCTCGCCGGTGTTGGCCATGATGAACGCCGGCCGGTCGGGGTGCTGGATGGCGTACTTGCCTGGGTACATCGTCGTGTCTCCTCGTGGTCGTGGGTCGCTCGTGCAGGGGGCCGCTCAGGCCGGCACGAACAGGTTGCGGCCCGCAGTGTGCATCACCCGCCCGGCGCGGCCAATGCATTCACGACCTTGCAGATCCCACAGCGCGGCCGCGTCGTCGGGCAGGTTGGCGATGAAGCGTTCGCCGCCGGCATCGAGCCGGCCGAAGACCACGGCGAATTCTGGCCCGTCGCGGCCGTGCATCACGGTGCAGGTTTCGATCGTGGCCGCGCCCTGCGGCGTTTCGGTGAAGGGCGGTGCCGGCAGCGCGTCGAGCTGTGCCTGCAGCACGGCCGGACTGTCGCGCCGCCACTGGCCGGCCACCGGTGTGGTCGAGTACACGCCAAAACTGTGCTTGGTCACATAGTTGCCGTTCGCCGTGACCAGTCCGAAGGCACCGGGGCGCGCACGCAGTCGGCGCATCATCTCGCTGATCGAATGCGTCACGTAGTTGTTGCCCGGCCCGCCGAAAAACGGCAGGCCGCCAGTGACGGTCAGGCCGCGCGCATCGTCCTCGGCCAGCCCGATCTCGGCACAAGCGATCTGCACCGCGCTGGCGAAGCAGCTGTACAGGTCGAACAGCTCAATGTCGTCGAGCGTCTTGCCGGCCATCGCCAGGGCCTGCAGCGATGCGGCACGGATCGCGGGCGACGAATGGAGGTTCTGCCGCTGGCTGACGAACCAGGCGTCGTGCGCGTCGGCGCAGCCGTGAAGGAACACCCACTTGTCTCGCGGGATGCCGAGCTCACGCGCCATTGCCACGCTGGTCATCACCAACGCCGCCGACTGGTCGATGTAGGCATGCGCGTTCATCAGCCGCGGGTATGGAAAGCCGATCCAGCGATTCTTGGCGTTCACCGTGACCAGCTGCGCGGCACTGTAGCCCTGGCGCCGCGTCGCCAGCGGGTTGTGGGCAGCCACCGCGGCGAAGCGGGCCATCAGCGCGCCGATAGCCTGCTGATGCGCATCCAGCGTGCGCCCGCGCGCGCCGCGCAGCGCGTTCTCGAACAGCGGGTACATCGTGATCGCCGCGCGCAGGCGGTGCCGCTCCTCGTGATCGCTCCAGCCGCGTCGTGCATCGCCGATCAGCTCGGGCGAGCCGCCGGGGTCTTCGTGCCAGTCGGCGCCTGCACCCTGGAGCTCCAGCGCGTGCTGCGTTCGCAGCGCCTCGCCGCCGCACAGCAGCACCGAGCGCATATCGCCCTCGGCGATCTGTTCGGCAAACAGGTTCAGCAGGTATTGCGGCATGTTGCCGCCGCTGTGGCTGTACACATGCCGCGCCGGATGCAGGCCCAGCCGTTGCGCGATGCTGCGCGGCGGGTTGCTCGAGCCGCCAAAAGGCGTGGCGAAACGATACGAGGTGTCGGCGAAGCTGCGGATCATCGCCACCGTGTCGATGGCCTCGGCCATGCCGGCAGCACCGCAGTCGTGCAGCGCCTTTTGTGCCGCTTGCGCGATCAGGTCGTAAGGTGAACGGCGGCTCGAAGCCGGCGTGTCCAGGTCGGTGACATCGCCGCAACCGACGAGCACCGGCGTGCGCCCATCGATCGGCTCCATGGACGCCTTACTTGCCCAGGCCCATCGAGCGCGCGATCACCTCTTTCATGATCTCGTTGGTGCCGCCGTAGATGCGCGACACGCGCGTGTCGGCATAGGCGCGGGCGATCGGGTATTCCCACATGAAGCCGTAGCCGCCGTGCAGCTGCAGGCACTCGTCGATGACCTTGCCGGCCAAGTCGGTGCAGTTGAGCTTGGCCATCGACGCGGTGGGCGCGTCCAGTTCCCCGGCCAGCAGCAGCGTCATGCAGTGGTCGACGAAGACCCGCGCCATCTGCACCTGCGACTGCAGCTCGGCGAGCTTGAAGCGCGTGTTCTGGAAGCTGGCCACCGCATTGCCGAAGACCTTGCGCTCGCGCACATAGGCCATGGTCTCCTCGATCGCCTGCTGCGCGGACGCAGTGGCGCCGATGGCGATCTGCATGCGCTCCCAGGGCAGCTCCTGCATCAGGTAGACGAAGCCCTGTCCTTCGGCGCCGAGCAGGTTGGCCTGCGGCACCTTGACGTTGTCGAAGAACAGCTCGGACGTGTCCTGCGCCTTCAGGCCAAGCTTCTTCAGCCGCTTGCCCTTCTCGAAGCCGGGCATGCCGCGTTCGACCAGGATCAGGCTGGTGCCCTTGGCGCCCAGTGCCGGGTTGGTCTTGGCCACGGTGATCACCAGGTCGGCATTCCATCCGTTGGTGATGAAGGTCTTCGAGCCGTTGACGGTGTAGTAGCCCTCGCCGTCCTTGACCGCGCTGGTCTTCACCGACTGCAGGTCCGAGCCGACGCCTGGCTCGCTCATCGCGATGGCGGTGATGATCTCGCCGCGCGCCATGCGCGGCAGGTAGTTGGCCTTCTGCGCCTCGGTGCCGTACTTCAGGAGGTACGGCGCGACGATTTCCGAATGCAGCGAGAAACCCAGGCCCGAGGTTCGTGCCTTGGCCGTCTCCTCCATCATGACCATGCTGTACAGCCGATCGGCGCCCGAGCCGCCATATTGTTCCGGCATGCTGGGGCACAGGAAACCGTTGGCCCCGGCCTTCTGCCAGACCTCGCGGTCGACATAACCCCGCTCTTCCCAGGCCTCGTGGTGCGGGATGACTTCCTTTTCCAGGAACTTGCGAAACGACGCGCGGAAACTCTCGTGCTCTTCGCTGAACAGCTTGCGGGGGATCATCGCGTCGCTCCTTCCAGCTTCACAGGCGCTCGACGATGGTCACGTTGGCCTGGCCACCACCTTCGCACATGGTCTGCAGGCCGTAGCGCTTGCCGCGCGCATGCAGCGCATGCACCAGCGTGGTCAT
>Ga0316195_10000499_pt1 | contig 15797 bp, 14 predicted proteins | sample Phised1_MG_FD_204937 | JGI IMG/M metagenome (GOLD analysis project Ga0316195, IMG submission 204937) | Coastal sediment microbial communities from Maine, United States - Phippsburg sediment 1 | ecosystem: Environmental > Aquatic > Marine > Coastal > Sediment | place: USA: Maine | collected...
GTGTCCCAGGCTCGGAGCGCTCGTGTTGTCACTGTTCATTCGCCGGAAGCTGCGCCCGTTGATTCAAACGAGGAGCCAAGAGGACCTGGTTGCTCTCGAGGAGCTCATCGAAGCCGGGACGCTGGCCATCACCGTGTGAGGCGCCAACCACCACTCGGACCACCAAATACGTCGCCGTATCACCATTTCGCCGACTGTCCGGGAACGGCACTTCTCGGTGAGCGGGAGCGGAAGCCTTCGCGCGGGTTCCTCCGCCTCAGGCGGTGATGTCACGGCGGTCGACGACCACCATGGCGAAGCACAGCAGGATCAGACCCAGCACCACCATGATGACGGCCGGTCCCCATTGGATTCCATCGAGGGCCCATTTCCCGGGAGATACGTAGTGGAACAGCGAGATTGGGGCGACGGGTTCCAGCGGGCTCCAGAGGCTGGAGGCGAAGTTGAGGAAGTACGACCCAACGGTGAATCCGACGGCAATCGAATAAACGCGACTGCGCGTCGATGAGGCCGCCGAAGTGAGGAAGGCCACACCACCGATGAGTACCAGCATCGGCACCAGGCTGAGCGGCAAGAGGAGTGCCGTCACCGGCGAGAAATCGGCCAGGGCGTCGAAGAACACGATGCCGGCCACCGTCCCCAGATAGGAGGCGGCCAGGAGCACGACCACGCCCAGGCCCCAGGCCGTCACCCGGGCTGCCAATATGACCCGGCGATCGACCGGGCGGGAGGCCAGAAACTCGATGGTGCCATCTTCGACTTCCCGCGCAATCGCCATGGCGGCGCTGGCCACGATCCATACGACGAGCAGCATCAGGGTGAAGGGATGGACGTAGCCGAAGCCAAGCCATCCTTGCGGAGTCAGGATGTTGACCGAGCTCCCGGTGAACGCGTCGAAGACATTCATCAGCGAGCTGTCCTCGAAGAGGTTGTCGGGCAAGAGACCGGTACCGAATGCCTGGAACGTACCGGCCAGCAGCAGACCCATCAGGAACAAGCCGACCGCCAGACTCCACCGCAAGGTGCGATGGCGACGCCACGCAGTCCACAGCAACATCCCGAACATCAGGAGTGTTCTTCCCGGTAGTAGGCGAGGAATCTCTCCTCGAGTGACGCTGTTGCCAGCGTCAGATCCTCGACGGGGAGATCCACAACCAGCCGGAGCAGAGCATTGGGGTTGCCGGTGAAGGTCACCACATGGTGACGGGTCGTTCCCTCCACGTCGACGACGTTCTCCAGCTCCCGCCAAGGCAATTCGATCGGATCGCTGAAGACGACCTCCAGCCGCCGTAGCGCCCGGCTCCGCACATCGGCGAGGGTTCCTTCGAAGATGATCTTCCCTCCTCTCACCATCGCCATACGGTCGCAGGTGCGCTCCACCTCGGACAGCGCGTGACTGGAGAGCAGAACCGTCTTCCCGTCCCTCGCCTCCTCTTCGATCAGCTCCACGAACGTCGCTTGCATGAGGGGATCCAGCCCTTCGGTGGGCTCGTCGAGGATCAGGAGGGGAGGATCGTGCTGCAGCGCCGAGACGATCCCCAGCTTCTGCCCCATCCCGCGCGAATAGGTCCGCACCTTGCGGTCCAGTACCTGCGCGGACAGCTCGAACCGTTCGAGCAGCTCAGCCTGGCGGCGCGGGGGCAGACTGTGCAGGGCGGCGAGAAGACGGAGGTTCTCGCGGCCGGATGCCTCCCCATAGAGGCGGACCTCACCGGGCAGAAACCCGATCTCGGACTGCACCGCTCTACGTCGCCGGCGCACGTCCATACCAAACACGCTCGCGGAACCGGCGGTGGCGTTGAGGAGACCGGCGAGGATACGGAGAGCGGTGGTCTTGCCGGCGCCGTTGGGGCCAATGAATCCGTACACGATCCCGTGCGGAACGTGCAGGTCGATGCCGTCGAGAGCAACCGTCGGCCCGAACCGCTTCACCAGGCCCGATACGCTGATGGCCGGCCGCCCCGAGGTCATGAGGGCACGTTAGCCGGGTGTTGTCGGGTGGCCACGATGGCCATGGCCGCATTCATCGGGATGCAGCGAATTGTGCTCAGTCGATGGCGCCGATCGGCGCATGCAGGATTCGCCGTTGGGGGTTCCCGCCGAGGAACCCATCATTGCCGGTCTCTCCGCTGCCGTCGTCGTCGTGGAGGCGGCCTGACCCACCGCCGGCGAAGGGAGAGTCCGGCCGAATAGGAGGTTGCCGAAAGACGTGTCTTGCTCTGGCCGCTCCCGATTGGGTCGTTGACCTTCATCGACGATGCCACGACCATGACGGGATGCGCAATGGGGGTATCGATGCGGCCGTCGACGACTACCTGGAGCGGCTCTCCGCTGAGCGGGGGCTGTCCGGGCACACGGTCGATGCGTATCGTCGTGATCTCAGTCAGTTCACGACGATGTGTCATCGGCTCGGTATCGAGCGCCTCGACGGTGTCGAACGCCGTACCGTTCGTCGATTCCTCTCCCAACTCACGACGCTGCACTATTCGCGAAGGTCGGTGGCGAGGAAGGCCTCAGCTGTTCGGACATTCCTCGAAGATGCCGCACGTCGAGGAACGATCCCCGCGAATCCGGCTTCCGGTGTCCCGCAGCCGAAACGTCCCGGGACACTTCCGAAGTCCATCCCGGCCCCAACACTCAAACGGTTCCTCGACGATCTCGATGGTTCCGATCCCGTCGATCTTCGCGACCGCGCACTTCTCGAAGTCCTCTACGGAACCGGAGTGCGGGTCTCCGAGCTCGCAGCGATGACCACGCGCGACATCGGCGAGGGACCGTTCATCACGGTGCACGGGAAGGGCAACAAGGAGCGGGCGGTACCGGTCGGTGACCAAGCGAGGCGAGCGACCGCGACCTATCTCCAGAGAGGACGTCCTGTGCTCGCCGGGCCCACCAGCGGAGACGCTCTCTGGGTCGGCGTTCGGGGCGGGCCGCTCGACCCGAGAGGCATCCGCCGCGTCGTCAAGAATCGCCTCGGAACATTCCCCCATGCACTCCGTCATTCGTACGCCACGCATCTCCTCGAAGGGGGCGCCGATCTGCGAAGCGTCCAGGATCTTCTCGGACACTCTGAACTGGCAACCACGCAGATATACACTGCCATCACCCGAGAGCATCTCAAGAAGACGTATGAGCGGAGCCACCCACGTGCATGAACGCCGAGACGATGAACTCGCAGGACTCTGGGAGACGTTCAAGAGCACTGGCGACCAGCGTGCCAGGGAAGGTCTGATTCTCCACTTCTCGCCGCTCGTCAAGTTCGTTGCGGGCCGGCTCGGCTCCGGTCTGCCCCGCAACGTCGATCCGTCGGATCTCGTGTCCTATGGAACATTCGGGCTCATCGATGCCATCGACAAGTTTGAGCCCGAGCGCGGGTACAAGTTCGAGACGTACGCGGTGAATCGCATCAAGGGAGCGATCCTCGACGAACTCCGCGCGCTCGACTGGGTTCCCCGATCTGTTCGAGCGAGAGCCCGCGAGATTCAGCGCTCGATGGCAGAACTCGAACACAGTCTCCAGCGCACAGCCACTGAAGACGAGTTGGCCGACCACATGGATATCCCCGTCGATTCTCTGCGTGATCAACTCGGTGAGCTGTCGACCTTGGGCTTCGTGGCTCTCGACGAACTCCTCAATCCGGACGAGCGTGACTCGTCGTCAGTGCGCGATGTTGTCCCGGACTCGGGGGCTCTCGATCCGAGCGGATCGTTCGAGAGGGAAGAGACCCGGTACCTCCTCGCCGATTCGATCAACCGGCTTCCCGAGCGGGATCGGCTCGTCGTGACGCTCTACTACTTCGAGGGCCTCACTCTGGCCGAGATTGGTTCGGTGCTCAACGTCACCGAGTCGCGCGTGTGCCAGATCCACACGAAGGCAGTGCTGAGTCTCAGGAACCGTTTCATCGAGCCGTGAGTGCTCGCTGCGCTCGCGGTTGTCGGTCCTGAGGCTTCAAGCTTCAAGCTGCAAGCGTCAAGATCGAAGCTTGGCTCTTGCGGCTTGTAGCTGGCAGCCTGTGGGCGTCGCGGGCCGGCTCAAGCTACGAAAGCCGTGCCCCTAGAATCCAGGCAAATTCGCACGTTCACTACAAACCCCTGAGGTCGGATCGCAGACGCGGTCTGTGGGGTGTTCCGGGTGGGCGGAGGCGTGAACCCGAACACAGGAGGAACCACATGTCCGTGGTGAGTATGCGACAGCTGCTCGAGGCCGGAATGCACTTCGGCCACCAGACCCGTCGTTGGAACCCGAAGATGCGTCCGTACATCTTCACGGAACGCAACGGCATCCACATCATCGATCTTCGACAGACCCTCGAGCAGGTCGAGAAGGCGTACGCCCTCGTTCGTGACGCCGTGGCAGACGGTGGAACCGTGCTGTTCGTCGGAACCAAGAAGCAGGCCCAAGGCGCAGTCGAAGAAGCGGCCAACAAGGCCGGTATGCCGTACGTCAACAACCGCTGGCTCGGCGGCATGCTCACGAACTTCCAGACGATTCACAAGCGGATTCTCTACATGCTCGAACTCGAGCAGATGGAGAGTTCCGGAGAGATGGAGTCACTTCCGAAGAAGGAACGCCTCCGCCTCCGTCGCGAACTCGAGAAGCTCCACACCGTGCTCGGCGGCGTGCGCGACATGAAGCGCCCCCCGGACGCAGTGTTCGTGATCGACGTGCTCACCGAGCACATCGCCGTTCTCGAAGCCAAGCGTCTCGCAATTCCGCTGATTGCGATCGTCGACACGAACTGCGATCCGGATTCCGTCGACATCGTGATTCCCGGCAATGACGACGCCATTCGCACGATCCTCCTCATCAGCGACGTCATTGCAGAAGCAGCGAAGGAGGGACGCGAGACCAGGGAAGCGAGCCGGAAGGACGTTCCCGCCAAGGATGCTCCGGTCAAGGATGCTCCCGCCAAGAAGAAGGCCCCGCCGACATCGCCACCGAACGAGGTCGTGGTGCTGGACGAGATTCAGGCAGAGAGTGCGGCGGCCGAAGCCAGCAGCACCGAACAGGCAGAGACCATGGAGGAGTTGGCGTGAGCGATTTCACCGCCAAGGATGTTCAAGCCCTTCGGCAATCGACCGGCGCAGGGATGATGGACGCAAAGCGAGCCCTCGCCGAGACCGGCGGGGACATGGGTCGTGCAAAGGACCTGCTTCGCGAGCAGGGACTTGCAGATGCAGCCAAGCGTGCCGGTCGCAGCCAGACCGAAGGAGCCATCGGCTCGTACCTGCATCGCCAGGCCGATCGCCCCGTCATAGGGGTGCTGATCGAACTCGCGTCTGAGACGGATTTCGTCGCCAAGAGCGCCGAATTCCAGGAGATCGCGAACGACATTGCCATGCATGTGGCCGCGGCTCGACCGAGTTGGATCAGTCGTGACGATGTCCCCGAAGATGCTATCGCCGACGAGAAGCGACTCATCGCCGCTCAGGCGGTCAACGAGGGGAAACCGGAGCACATCGTTGAGAAGATCGTCGAAGGGCGCCTCAACAGCTTCTTCGCCGACAACGTGCTCTACGACCAGGTGTTCGTGAAGAGCGAGACCTTCGACGGCACCGTGGGTGAGCTGGTCAAGCAACTCGCGTCGAAGATGGGCGAGAACATCAGCGTCTCGAAGATGGCCAGGCTGGCCGTCGGCGAGGAGAGCTGATGCGCCGGGTCGTTCTCAAGCTCTCGGGAGAGGCCTTTGCCGATCCGGAGATGCAGTATGGGATCGATCCGACGATCGTTTCGCGCGTCGCCGAGGAGATTTCGGGCGTACACCGTGAGGGGTACGAGATCGGGATTGTCGTCGGCGGCGGCAACATCTTCCGCGGTGTATCTGCGGCGGCGGGAACCATGGATCGTGCGAGCGCGGACTACATGGGCATGCTCGCCACCGTCATCAACGCGCTCGCCCTGCGTGACGCACTCGAGCACGCCGGTTCGCCAACCCGCGTACAGACGGCGATCTCGATTCAGCAGGTCGCCGAGCCCTACATTCGTCTCAGAGCGATCCGACACCTCGAGAAGGGTCGGATCGTCGTATTCGCGGGGGGCACCGGCAACCCGTTCTTCACAACCGACACGACGGCCGCGCTGCGCGGGGCCGAGATCGGGGCCGCCGCCATCCTCAAGGGCACGAAGGTCGATGGCGTCTACGACGCCGACCCAACGACAACACCGGAGGCCCACCTCCTCGGCGACGTCACCTACATGGAGGCAATCCAGCGGCAACTTGGGGTGATGGATGCGACTGCCATTACGATGTGCATGGAGAATCACCTTCCGATCCGCGTGTTCAATATGAACCGACCCGGTGAGATAGCAGGGGCCGTGCGCGGAGAGGACGTTGGAACCCTGGTTCACTGAGGAGGCGCCGTGATCAACGATCTGCTGAGAGATGCCGAACACAAGATGGATCAGGCGGTTGTGCACGCGAAGCAGGAATTTGGCGGGATCCGGACCGGGCGTGCGAATCCCGGGCTCTTGAGTCGCATCAACGTCGACTACTACGGCACCCAGACGCCTCTCCAACAGATAGCCGGATTCACGGTCCCGGAAGCCCGGCTGCTCGTCATCCAGCCCTACGACAGAACCGCGATCCCCGCCATCGAACGGGCGATTCAAGAGGCAGATCTGGGCCTCAACCCATCAAACGACGGCAATGTCATCCGTCTCTCCTTTCCATCCCTCACCGAGGAACGGCGCAGGGAACTCATCCGCGTTGTGCGGCACCTTGCCGAAGAGGGACGCATCTCGATCAGGAACGTGCGGCGTCATTACAAGGACCTCATCGAGTCGGAGGACACGTCCGAGGATGACATCCGCCGAGCTGAGAGAGTGCTCCAGACAAAGACGGACGAACACATCGAGCGGCTCGATGGGATCCTTGCGACGAAAGAGGAAGAGCTCCTCGAGGTATAGGGGTGCTCTGAGCAATGGCGACAGACAACGATCACCCGCCGGAAGATGAACCGTCGCCCGACGACACCGTCACGTCATCCGAGAGCCATGCTGCCGTGGCCGGCTTCGAATCGACAGATGCGCCGCTCGGGCCGTTCGGCGAAGTACTCTCAGGAGCTATGGACCGACACGACCCCGAAGCAACCGGTGAACTCGACCTGCCGGGCGAGAACGAGAACCTCGCTCCTCATCCAGCCGAAGCCGACCCGGGCTTCGATGGATGGCTCGATGACAACGCGACCTCGGCACCGAGCGAAGATCCATTCGCCGCGTTGACCAAACCCGAAGAGGGCGACGACCCCGCCGCGGAGATCGCCGACTGGATGGCGTTTACGAGCGCGGCAGCGGACGAGCCATCCGTCTCCGACGAAGTCGAGGTCGTTATCGACGTCACCGACACGGTCGTTTCCGAAGAGGGGACACTCGAAGGCGAGCCCACAGATTCGATCGAGGAAGGCTCGGATGCCGGAGACCCTCCCTTCGTCCGGATCTCCGATCCGGAAGGTGACGATCCTCATGAGGACACCGTCGAACTCTTCCTCGGAGACGCGGTGGGCGAACAGGACGATGAGCCGGAGGGCGCGGTCGTGGATGACCTGATAGGCGCAGACTCGGATGAGCGGGATGCTGCGTTCGAACACGTCGAAGAGGCCGCTGCTCTTGGTGTGCCATTCGATGAAGCCAGTCAAGCCGACCCGCAGAGGCTGACAGTATTGCCGATAGTGTCAATCGGGGCCGCAGCGGCGGGAAGTGATCGGGTACCCGACACGATCAGCGGTGAGGCAGCCGATGCCGACGATGACACGGGTGAGGTGCCGATCGTCGGATTCGCGAAGCCGGACATCGATTCCGAAGGCGGATCGACCGCCTTCGACATGGAGGACTTCACGGAAGAGCACTATCTCGACGCGGCCACGCGCGAGCACCATGACCTCGCGGCGGCGATCACTGCCGCGGAATTCGAAGACACCGAGCAGGTGGCCCTCTCTGCGGCAATCCCCGGACTTGAATCCGGTGTCTTGGGATTCGACGACGTTGTCAATCCCCGCACAGATGGTTCCTCGACGCGGGTCGCTCCGCCGAAGTCGTCGGATCTCGTCCTTCGTGTCGGTACCGGAGTGGCGCTGGTTGCCGCTTTCCTGCTCTCGCTGCTCTGGCGCCCCGCGATCATCGTGCTGGCCCTGGCAGTGTTCGTCGTCGCGGCGGGGGAGTTCTACAGCGTCCTGATGCACCGCCGGTACAAGCCGCTGTCGATCTTCGGATTCCTGGGAATCGTCGGCGCAGGCCTCGGAACGGTCGTGTGGGGGATCGTCGCGATCCCGATCGCGTTTGCTCTGATGATCACCGTCATCCTGCTCTTCGATGCCGTCAGCCAGCGTCGCCATGGCGCCGTCACCGGATTCTCACTCACCATCCTTGTCGCGGTCTGGATCGGCGGATTCGGAGCATTTGCTTTCCCGATCATCGCAGCCGACAACTACCAGGCGCTCGTTCTGACCGTTGTGGGGATGGTCGCTCTCGTCGACATCGCTGCATACTTCGTTGGCAGAACGATCGGCCGCCGCTCCTTCGCTCCGGTGATCTCCCCGAAGAAGACGATCGAAGGGTTCGTCGGCGGCACGCTCATGGCTCTCCTAGCCGGAGCCGTCGCCAGCTTCTTCGTCGAGGCGATCGATCTCCCCGCTGGTCTCATCCTCGGTGTCGTCGTCGCCGTCTTCGCACCGCTCGGTGATCTCTCCGTATCGGTGGCCAAGAGATCGCTGAACATCAAGGACATGGGTTCGATCCTGCCGGGGCACGGCGGTCTCCTCGATCGGATCGATGCCATCATCGCGGTCGTCCCTGCGGCCTGGGCAGCATTCGTGTGGATGGGTTTGCTCTGACCCCGATCGTTGTCCTGGGGGCCACCGGGTCGATCGGACGCCAGACACTCGACGTAGCCGATCGTCTCAATCGTTCCGTTCTTGGGCTTGCAGCGGGATCGTTGTCGGACGAGATCGTCAATCTGGCCGACCGGTACCCGGGAGCACGCGTCGCCGTGGCCCACATTCCCGAACGACCGATTGATGCGGCGCTCCGGCGTCGGATCGACTTCGGGCCGGAGGCGGTCGCCGCGCTCGCCCGACTGCCGGAGACCACGGTGGTCAACGGCATCGTCGGAGCGGCCGGTCTCGAGCCGTCACTTGCGGCCCTCGAGAGCGGAAACCGGCTGGCTCTCGCCAACAAGGAGAGCCTCCTGACGGGCGGACCCCTCGTTCTCTCGGCGCTCGCATCGGGTGGCGGTGAGCTCGTTCCCGTCGATAGCGAACACTCGGCCATCTGGCAGTGCATCGAAGGCGAGTCCGTGGAAGAGATTCGTCGGGTGATCCTCACCGCGTCGGGCGGGCCATTCCATGCTCGTCCCGATGTCGATCTCGAACGAGTCTCCGTTGCGGATGCCCTCGCACACCCGACGTGGAACATGGGTCAGCGGATTTCGATCGATTCGGCGACACTGATGAACAAGGCCTTCGAAGTCATCGAAGCGCACTTCCTGTTCACGCTCGCCTACGACCAGATCGATGTCGTTATCCACCCCGGGAGCTTCGTGCATTCGCTTGTGGAGTTCATCGACGGTGTTGTCAAGGCCGAACTCGGCCCGCCCGACATGCGCAAGCCGATCCAGCGTGCGTTGACCTGGCCGGAGCGAGCACAAGCACCCGTCGTGCCGATCGACCTCGTGGGAAACGTTCTGACCTTCTCTGCTCCTGATCGAACGCGTTTCCCCGCCCTCGATCTCGGCTACAAAGCCGGACGGCGAGGCGGAAACGGACCCGCGGTTCTCAACGCCGCCGATGAGGTGGCCGTCGCTGCATTCTTGGATCGTCGCATCCGATTCACGGACATCGTCGCCGTGGCAGCAGGCGCCCTGGAGGCTGTGCCGCCGGCACCGATTTCGACGTTGGCCGACGCACTTGCCGCCGACGCAGCCGGGCGGGCCGCGGCGACGGAATCGATCGCCCGGCGGATCTCCCGGTAGTCGGGACGGTCCGGTACCGTTGATCGCATGAGATCGACCGTAGGCACCAGTTGATGGGCACCGCCGTAATGCTGATCGGCATCGTGCTGATGATCGTCATCCACGAGGGTTCCCACTTCGTCGCGGCGAAGGCATTCGGCATGAAGGCAACCGAGGCGTTCTTCGGCTTCGGCCCCCGCATCTGGTCGACCACTCGAGGCGAGACCGAGTACGGCATCAAGGCCATCCCGCTCGGTGGATACGTGCGAATCATCGGGATGAATCCACTCGAGGAGATCGATCCCGACGACGAGAGCCGGACCTACCGGACCGCGGTCTTCTGGAAGAAGTCCATCGTCGTGCTCGCCGGGATCTTCAGCCACTTCGTCATGGCGACGCTTCTCTTGATCACGGTCTTCTCGATCTGGGGTGCCGTGGCGACGGATGACGCCGGTGATCCGATCCCAACCTTGTCGCTTTCGGTGGTCGCGCCGACCACCCCAACCGGCGACGTTTCGCCGGCGACGATGGCCGGATTCGCCGCCGATGACGTCCTTCGCACCTACGAGGGAACCGCGATCGTGTCGTGGGACGACTTCGTCGAACGGGTGCGGGCCGATGGCGGGGAGACGGTTCGTATCGGGTTCGACCGAAAAGGTGTGGCCGCCGAAGCTGCAACGACCCTTGCGTTCGCCGAGGTGCCCGTCATCGTCGATGATGCGGTCGTCAAGGATGAGAACGGCGACGTCGTGTACGAAGAGGTCGGCTATTTCGGAGCCGCACCCGAGATCGCACGAGACCAAGTGGGAGTGTTCGGTGTCGTGGGTGCCGCATTTCGCGGCGTCGGTGAAGCTATCACCCAGAGCATCAAGGGACTCGGACAGTTGATCGTCGGGTTCCCGAAGCTCGTCATGTCGATCTTCGGAGGAAACGAAGAAGTCCTCGATGAGGTTCGCCCGATCAGTCCGATCGGACTCGCCCGATTGGCCGGACCGATGGAGAGCACGTTGATGATGCTGGCTCTCGTCAACGTCTTCGTCGGGGTCTTGAACTTCATTCCTCTCTATCCCCTCGACGGTGGACACTTCGCCGTCGCCTTGTACGAGAAGATTCGCGGACGCGCCCCCGATATCAACAAGCTGATGCCGGTCGCCGCCGTCGTGATCGTCTTCCTGATCACGATCGGCCTCATGGGCGTCTACCTGGACATCTTCAAACCCCTGGAACTGTGAGTAGATCAGTAGATCAGTAGATCAGTGCAGCTCTACTCGCTACTGCTCTACTGATCTACAAATCCCTACCATGCCCGCCGTGACCATTCCGCGCCGTGACTCTCGACAGTTGATGGTCGGTGCCGTCCCTGTGGGCGGTGGCGCTCCCGTCAGTGTCCAATCGATGACCACGACCAAGACTGCCGACGTCGACGGCACCCTGGCCCAGGTGTATGCCCTGAGCGGTGCCGGAGCGGACATCGTTCGGATCACGTGCAATGACGTCGAAGCCGCACAGGGGCTGGCAGAGATTGTTCCGCGGTCGCCGGTTCCGATCATCGCAGACATCCACTATCAGTACCGGCTGGCGTTGGCGGCTCTCGAAGCGGGCGTGGCAGGGCTGAGACTCAACCCTGGGAACATCCGAAAGGAAGAGCACATCAAGACCGTCGCTCGAGCCGCAGCAGACGCGGGAGTGTCGATCCGGGTTGGGGTCAACGCCGGCTCGCTCGACAAGGATCTTCTCGAGGAGTTCGGCGCACCGGTCCCGGAGGCGCTTGTCCGGTCGGCCCTGGCTGAGATCCGATACCTTGAGGACGTTGGATTCCACGACATCAAGATCTCCGTCAAACACTCGAACGTTCCGCGCATGGTCGAGTCGTATCGTCTGCTCGCAGAGCGGGTCGAGTATCCCCTCCATCTCGGCGTCACCGAGGCCGGACCGCCACCCGGTGGCTTGATCAAGTCGGTCGCCGGGATCGCCACACTGCTCCTCGAAGGGATCGGCGACACGATTCGGTTCTCGCTCACCGCAGACCCGGTCGAAGAGGCGAAGGCCGGTCGACAACTCCTCGAGTACCTCGGCCTCCGGGAACGCACCGGACTCGATCTGATCGCATGTCCATCGTGCGGACGCGCCGAGGTCGACGTCATCAAGGTCGCCGCGGAGGCGACCGCGGCGCTTGAGGCTGCGAATCTGCCGATTCAGGTCGCGATCATGGGATGCATCGTGAACGGGCCGGGTGAAGCCCGGGAGGCGGACATCGGGATCGCCGCCGGTCGCGGCAAAGGGCACCTGTTCATCAAGGGCCAGGTCGTGCGTGTCGTGCCCGAGGAGGAGATGGTCGATGCCTTGCTCGACGAGGCGCGCCGGCTCCTTGAAGAGGGGGTTGAGGCGAGGCTCGCCGCTGCGGATGTCTCAGCAGCGGATCTGGCGAGCGAGGAGCGGATCGAACTCATCGGACTCCAGGGCGATGCGAACCGTGCGGCAGAGCGCCGTGCCGCCGTGGCGGACATTGTCTCCGGGAACGACGGATGATCTCGACCCGGGTCGGAACTGCACTGGTGGGACTCACTGTGGTCGCGGCCGCATGCACGTCATCCGCCTCACCGCCACCCGAAACGACGGTTGCCGCAGTATCCGGTGACACGACGACGTTGAGTCAGCCTCAGTTCACTACGGCCGAACAAGTCTATGAGTTGGTTGCTCCGTCGATCGCCTCGATCAGCACGGACATCGCCGGCGGCAGCGGCGTCCTCATCGACAGCGGAACCGTTCTCACGGCAGCCCATGTGGTCTGGCCGTACCGGTCTGTTCGCGTCGTGTTTCCGAACGGCGGGGAGGTCCAGGATGCTCCGGTCATCGGCTGGGACCCGTTCGGAGACTTGGCGATCATCGACGTATCGGGAGCCGCGAACCTTCCTTCACCGGCGGAGATCGGCGACGGGGAGGACATTCCTCTCGGTCGACCCGTCTTCCTCGTCGGGTACCCGGGCGAGTCGGAGGAGTACCCGCAGCCGACGATCACCGAGGGAATCCTCTCTCGCACTCGCGAGTGGGAGAGCGAGCAGTGGACATTCCTGCAGTCCGACACAACCGTCGTCGGTGGCCAGAGTGGCGGGGCGCTCGTCGACGAACACGGAACGGTCATCGGCATTACGAACTTCAGTTTCCTCGAGGAATTTGGGCTCTCCGGCTCCCTCGCAGACGCTGCGGGCAAAGTCGAACGGATGCGGTCCGGGGAAGACCTCGGTGGTCTCGGTGACCGACTGCCGTCGTGGGGCAGCGGCACGGACGTGTTGAGCGTCTCTTTCGAGAACGCCTGGCAGGACCACGTTTTCGTCTTCGAAACTCCCCTGTACTCGGAGGTCCGGTTCGAAGCATCGAGTGACGCCGACGTGTCCCTCACGTTCTCCACGATCGACGGGCTCGAAATCGCCTCTGCCGACGAAACGGTCGACGGCGAGGAAACGATTGAAGAGCTGATCACCTACCGGGGACCCCACCTGCTTCGGATCGAGAGCTTCTCTGGAGTCGGAGATGCGCAGCTCCGATCGAGTGTCGACCTGGCGGAGTGGTCCGATCCCGACGATGGGCGGCTACTGACGCGGGAAACGACGGTCATGGGCAACGCCGACTACCCGGGCGATTTCGACTGGTACCTGGTCGAACTCGGCAAGGGTCAGGCCATCACGATCGATGTGGACTCGATCGCCTTCGACCCTGTACTCATGGTGGACGGTCCCGAGGCACTCGGCTACGTACTCGCGGTCGACGACGACGCGGGAGGGGGATTGTTCGGCACCAATCCCAGAGTCGTCTTCACGGCCCGCGAGACCGGCGCGTTCATCATCGTCGTTGCAGACAGCGGTTCAACCGGACCGGGCGCCTACCGGCTCACGGTTGACTAGTCGTTAGAGCAGTAGAGCAGTAGAGCAGTAGATCAGTAGATCAGTAGATCAGCTCTGCTACTTGTAGCTTGTGGCTTGCAGCTTGCAGCTTGAAGCTTGCAGCTTGCAGCTTGCAGCTCATGCTCCGCCGCTCGCGGTATCCTCGCCGTTCCCAATACCACTGGAGTCAGACTGTGCGTTGGTCACAGGCGTTCATCCCCACTCTTCGAGACGACCCGACCGATGCCGAGGCGGCAAGCCATCGTTTGCTCATCAGGGGCGGCTACATACGGCAGCTGATGTCCGGCGTGTACTCGTTGTTGCCGCTCGGCTATCGGGTCAGGAGCAAGATCATCGCGATCATCCGCGAAGAACTGAACGCCATCGGGGGGCAGGAACTTCTTCTTCCCGCCCTGCACCCTCGCGAGATCTGGGAGAAGACCGGCCGGACCGAAGCGATGGCCGACATCCTGTTCACGCTGAGCGATCTCAGGGGCGGTGACGCGATCCTCGGACCGACGCACGAAGAGATCTTCGCCACTGTGGCCGCAGAGCTCACCTCCTACAAGCAGCTTCCCCAGCTGTGGTATCAGATCCAGACGAAATTCCGCGACGAGGCGCGACCCAAATCGGGCCTGCTTCGTGTGCGTGAGTTCACCATGAAAGACTCCTACAGCTTCGACACCGACACCGTCGGTCTCGATCAGCAGTTCGACCGACACTTTGCGGCCTACACGCGCATCTTCGAGAGGCTTGGGGTCACCGCCATCGCAGTTGAAGCGTCGTCGGGAGCCATGGGAGGCTCCGATTCGATCGAGTTCATCGTCCCGTCTCCGGCCGGCGAGGACGACATCGCCCATTGCCCCGCGTGTGGCTACGCCGCCAACGTCGAGCGAGCCTCCTCCACGATCCCGCCGGTTCACGACGAGCCGGGCCCCGACCGGCCCGTACGGTTCCCGACCCCGGGTGTGCGGACCATCGTCGATCTCGTTGAGTTCGAAGGTGGCGCGTCTGCTGAGCGTCAGATCAAGACGCTGGTCTACGTACTCGACGGCGAGCCGGCGCTTGTGCTGCTTCGTGGCGACCACGAACTCCACGAACAGAAACTCCAGGATGGGACCGGAGCGATCGACATCCGGCCCGGTCAACCCGACGAGATTCGGGCGTTGCTCGGGGCCGACGCGGGAAGCCTCGGGGCCGTTGGGGTGACGGGTTCTCGGATTCTCGCCGATCTACAGCTGGCCGATCGATCGAACATGGTCACAGGAGCCAACCTCAACGATCATCACCTTCGCGGTGTCGACGCGCGTCGGGACATCGCCGTTACCGACTGGCTGGACCTACGAACCGTGGTCGCGGGTGAGGGCTGTCCCGAGTGTGGCGAGCCCCTCGAGGTGTTCCGCGGCATCGAAGCCGGACACATCTTCAAACTCGGAACGAAGTTCTCCGAGGCCCTCGGTGCAACTGTTCTGAATGCCGAAGGAGTGCCGGTTCCGCTGGTGATGGGATCGTACGGTATCGGGGTCGAGCGGAACATGGCTGCGGTCGTCGAGATGAACCACGACGACGCCGGGATCATCTGGCCCGTCTCGATCGCCCCCTACGAAGTGGTTATCACTGCCGTGAAGATCGACGATGAGGCCTCGATGGTCGTCGCCAATCAGCTCTACGACGATCTGAGCGACGCCGGTATTGACGTCCTCATCGATGACCGGGCGGAGCGGCCCGGTGTCAAGTTCAACGACGCCGAGCTGATTGGCGTCCCGTATCGCATCACCGTCGGTCCACGAGGCCTGGCGAACGGCGTGGTGGAGTTGTCGGAGCGTCGTTCGGGTGAGCGATCGGAGCTGCCGGTGGAAGAAGCCGTCGAGTTGATGGTGAAGCGAGTAGCAGGTAGAAAGTAGAGAGTAGAGAGTAGAGAGACAGCGTTTGGTCTCTCTACTCTCTACTTCTTCGCTGTCCCTTCGCGTCAT
>Ga0316195_10000500_pt1 | contig 15787 bp, 14 predicted proteins | sample Phised1_MG_FD_204937 | JGI IMG/M metagenome (GOLD analysis project Ga0316195, IMG submission 204937) | Coastal sediment microbial communities from Maine, United States - Phippsburg sediment 1 | ecosystem: Environmental > Aquatic > Marine > Coastal > Sediment | place: USA: Maine | collected...
AGTGCGTAGCGCACGCGACTGCCTTCAGCTATGAGCCCTGTCGACGGCAAATCCTGGCTGTTGATCAACAACGATGGCGCCAGGGAAGCGAAACCGATTGACTGGTCGGGGCGGTAGGTCAACACGGCGACGATCGTCAGTGCGGCCTCGCCGACGGATACGCTATCCCCAACAGCGACGCCAAGCCGTGCCATCAGCGCGCCATCCGCCCAAATTGTTCCGCGCCTGGGAATACCGTCGGCCACACGCTGTTCGCCAAAAAGCCGGTCCGCCACCCGGACATCCCCACGCAGCGGGTAGCCATCACTGACACCCTTGATGGTCGCCAGTGAGCTCAGTTCGGCAGCGAAAACGACACTCGGAAATGTCTGTGTTTCAGCTGAACGCAGATCGAACTCGGCTGCCAGCTCATGCCATTCCGTGGGTATCGGCTCCGGGGTCGTCAAGCGCAGATCTGCCGCCAGAATTTCATTCGCCTGGCGTTCGACGGCGCGGCCTATCCTGTCGGTAAGAAAGCCGACCGCGGTGAGTGCGGCAACGGCAAGCGCCACCGCTGCAAGTAACACGATGACTTCACCGGATCTGAGTTCCCGGCCAAAACTCCTCAGTGCGTACCAGACGGCATTCACGCGGCAGCCTTTTCGTCGCCCACCAGTTTTCCTGCGTCCAGACTAAGGATCCGGTCGCAGCGCGATGCAAGTGTCGTATCGTGAGTAACCAGAATCAGGGTCGTCGATGAGCGCCGATTCAGGTCGAACATCAGCTCCACAATGTTTTCCCCGGTGCGGCTGTCAAGGTTGCCCGTCGGCTCGTCGGCGAACAGCACCGCCGGCTCGGTCGCGAAAGCCCTGGCGATCGCCACGCGCTGTTTTTCACCGCCGGACAGCTGTGGCGGATAGTGACTCCAGCGCTCGCCGAGACCAACCCGCCGGAGAATATCCAGCGCGGTTTTCCGTGGTTCCGGCTTGGCGGCCAGCTCCAGCGGCAGCATGACATTTTCCAGGGCATTCAGGGATGGCACCAGGTGGAAAGATTGAAAAACGAAGCCAACGCTCGCCGCTCTGACGGCGGCGCGCCCGTCCTCGTCGAGCCTGGTCAGATTCGCGCCATCGAGCCATATTTCTCCCTCGGTGGGCAGATCGAGCCCGGCCATGAGCCCGAGCAAGGTCGACTTGCCGGCACCGGATGCGCCCACTATCGCGACCGAGTCGCCCCTGTTGATGTTGAAACTCACGTCCGAAAGGATGGTCAGATCACCTTCCGGGCTGCTAACCTGTTTGGTCACATGGGCTGCGGCGAGAACCACGTTATCACTGGCTGATCTGTTTGACATGCGTAGACTTCTGACCTTTTTGATTTTATTGATGGCGGCTGCCGCAAATGCCGCGGAAACGCCAACTGTCCTGATTTTCGGTGACAGTCTCAGCGCCGGATACGGGATAAATGTTGACCAATCCTGGACCGCTTTGTTGCAATCGCGGCTGAATGCCCAAGGGTACGAATATCGCGTGATTAACGCCAGTATAAGCGGGGAAACCACCGAAGGCGGCAAAACGCGTATCGGCCCGGCACTGCAAAACTTCAAGCCGGATCTCGTTATTCTCGAGCTGGGTGGAAATGACGGCCTGCGCGGCTTTCCACCAGCGGTAATGAAGGCCAACCTGCAGACGATTATTGAAACCGCGCGAGCGAGTGACGCCGCGGTGGTACTGCTCGGCATACGTATTCCTTCCAATTATGGCCCACGCTATACAGCAGCGTTTGAAGGGGTCTACCGCGAATTGGCAACAGAAATGAATGTGCCGTGGATCGAGTTTTTTATGGAAGGAGTGGCTCTTAATGAAGCGCTCATGCAGGATGATGGAATTCATCCAAATGAGGAAGCTCAACCCATCTTGCTCGACAATGCCTGGTCGATAATTCGCGAGGCGCTGTCCGATCGGGCAACACGCCGCGTCGAAAACCAGGCTCAAACCGGATCTTGAATAGTTGAAAAAAACCTGGCTGAAGTCTTATCCAGAAGGAGTTCCAGCCGAGATTCCCACTCCTGAGTTTCGCTCCCTCAGGGAGATGATCGAGCATTCTTTTCGTGAATACGCGGACAGGCCGTCCTACAGCTGCATGGGGACCAGCCTGACTTACGCTGATCTTGATCGACTTTCGATGCAATTCGCGTGTTACCTGCAAAACGATCTTGGCCTGACGCGCGGCGAACGGGTGGCAATTATGTTGCCCAACCTTCTGCCGTACCCCGTTGCGCTCTGCGGCATATTTCGCGCAGGCCTGGTCGTAGTGAATATCAATCCGCTTTATACGGCGCGGGAATTGCAGCATCAGCTCAGCGACTCCGGCGCTCGCTGCATCATCATTCTTGAGAATTTTGCGTCGACGCTGGAGGCGGTTATTGGTAACACCAAGGTCACGCAGGTGATCACCACCGGTGTCGGCGACCTGCTCAGACAGCCAAGAGCCGGCATTACTAACTTCGTCCTGCGCCATATCAGGAAAGCTGTACCGAAATTCTCGCTGCCGGGGCACGTAAAACTCGGGAAGGCGCTGCGGGCCGGCAAGAAAAGCACTTTGTCGCGCGTCGAGCTTGGATTTGCTGACATCGCGTTTTTGCAGTACACCGGCGGCACCACCGGAATATCCAAGGGCGCCATGCTCAGTCACCGAAATATGTTACACAACGTGTTTCAGACCGAAGCATGGACCGGCGGAATTTTTGACGACATAGTTCGTATTGTCGCCATAACCGCGCTGCCGCTTTATCACATCTTTTCTCTGAAAAGTAACTGCCTGCTGATGATGCGCCTCGGCGGCGAGAATGTGCTCATACCAAACCCGCGCGATTCCGAAAGCTTCGTTAAGGAATTGTCGCGACGGAAGTTTTCCTACTTCACCGGTGTAAACACGTTGTTTGCGGCGTTGCTCAACACGCCTGGGTTCGCCGCGGTCGACTGCAGCGAACTGCGCTTGACTGTAGGGGGCGGAATGGCCGTGCAGGAAGCCGTTGCCAGGCAGTGGCTGGGCTTGACCGGCTGTCCGATCATTCAGGCATATGGCCTGACCGAAACGTCCCCGGCTGCAATAATCAATCCGCTGAACGCGACCGTGTTCAACGGATCTGTCGGCTTGCCGATTCCATCCACGGCGGTTCGCATTTGTGATGACAGAGGCAATGACGTCCCCGCAGGCAAGGTCGGCGAAATTTGCATCCGTGGCCCACAGGTGATGGAGGGCTACTGGCGCAACCAGGAGGAAACCGACAAGGTTATGCTGCCTGGAGGCTGGTTCCGCAGCGGCGATTTAGGCCGTATGGACGATGCCGGGTTCGTCTACATCGAAGATCGCAAGAAGGACATGATCCTGGTTTCGGGCTTTAACGTTTACCCCAATGAAATCGAAGGCGTCGTGGTCGAGATGGACGGTGTACTTGAGGCCGCAGCTATTGGTATCCCGGATGAAAAAACCGGCGAAGCCGTAAAGCTGTTCGTTGTAAGACTTGACCCGTCAGTCGCCGAACAGGACATATTCGATTACTGCGCCGCGAACCTGACCCGTTACAAAGTGCCGAAAGAAATCGTGTTTCGCGACACATTGCCGAAAACCAACGTGGGAAAGATCATGCGCCGGTCACTGCGGGAATCCTGAGTCACCGTATTGCATCAGGCATCGACTGATGTTCTCAGGAGTGATACGCAGGGCTGAGTTCGTGCACAGCATCGACGAGCACGCGCAGGTGCTCAGGGTCTATGTCCGGTGTAATGCCATGTCCCAGGTTAAAGACGTGGCCGGGCCCATTGGCATAACTCGCGAGTACATCGGCGACGCCCTTGCGGATGACCTCCGGTGATTCCCGCAGCACTGCAGGATTGAGGTTTCCCTGCAGGGCAACCGCATCGCCGGTATAGCGACGCGCATCGGCAAGCTCGGTAGTCCAATCGACGCCGAGTGCATCACAGCCCGTCCTGGCCATGTCGGCAAGCAGCTCTCCTGCCCCCTTGGTAAAGAGAATCACCGGAATCGTAGTGCCGTCTTTTTCGCGTTGCAGGCCATCGACGATTTTCTGCATGTTCGCCAGGGAAAAGCGTCGGTAGTCATCCGCCGGCAGCGCCGCACCCCAGGTGTCGAAAACCATGATCGCTTGCGCACCTGCATCGATTTGCGCATTCAGGTAGTCAGTGGTCGTTTGCGCAACGACATCCAGCAGTTTTTCTAGTACAGCCGGGCTCTCTGCGGCCAGTGCCTTGATTGTCGGGAACTCGCGGCTCGAACCGCCCTCAATCATGTAAGTACCGACGGTGAAGGGGCTGCCGGCAAAGCCGATCAAGGGCACTTTGCCGTCAAGCTCGCGCCGAATCAGCGAAACCGCATCAAAAACATAGCCGAGCTTTTCGCCAACGTCCGGGACGAAAAGCTTGTTGATCTCGCGTTCGGTCCTGACCGGGCGCTGGAATTTAGGGCCCTCGCCCGTTTCAAAATAGAGGCCCAGTCCCATCGCATCCGGAACCGTCAGGATGTCAGAAAAAAGAATTGCCGCATCAAGATCGTAGCGACGCAGCGGCTGCAATGTGACCTCGCAGGCAAGCTCAGGGTTGGAGCAAACGCTCATGAAATCGCCGGCCTTGGCCCGTACTTCGCGATACTCCGGCAAATACCGGCCGGCCTGACGCATGATCCACACGGGCGTACGCGGAACGGGCTTGCGCAGTAACGCGCGCAGGAAAAGATCGTTTTTGAGGGCAGCAGGCATCAGAATTGCTCCGCGATCGTTGCCTGGATCGCCTCTGCTGCCGCCCGGGGGCTGTCTGCATCGCGAATCGGCCTGCCAACGACGATATGATCTGCGCCATTGGCAAAAGCCTGCTCGACGCTGACCACCCGCTTTTGATCGCCGGTCGGCTTGTTATCCACCGGTCGAATTCCAGGTGTTATTACGAGCAGCTTCTCGTCGATAAATTCCCTTAGCTTTGGTGCTTCCAGGCCAGATGAGATTACGCCGTCGCACCCGGTTTCGAGCGCTCGTTTAGCGCGCGACAGAACCAGCGCCTCAATGTCGCAGTCAAAACCAAGGTCATCCAGATCGCCGCGATCCAGGCTGGTCAGAACGGTGACGGCAAGAACCTTCAGGTCGTTTCCCTTGTTGTCAGCCGCCGCCTCCATGATGGACTGGTTACCGTGCACGGTTACGCAGCTCGCGCCCCGATCTTTCAGCTGCCTGACCGCCGAGCCCACGGTAGCCGGAATATCGAAGAATTTGAGGTCCGCGAATACTTTCTTGTTGCGCTTTAACATCCAGTCCAGCAGTTCGAAATAGCCTCCGCTCATCATCAGCTCGAGACCAAGCTTGTAAAAAGTTACCGAATCTCCCAGCTCATCGGCCAGCTGGCGTGCCTGGTCGCAATCCGGCACGTCCATCGCGAAAATGAGTCGGTCACTAACAGAAATATTCTTCTTGTCCAAGGCAATACCAGGGTTGTGGAATTCGGCGCGCATTGTAACAACTAATTCAAACGTGCGTGTTCCGCGATGGCGAACCGGTCGGTCATGCCGGCTATGTAATCGGCGACCGCGCGCGCCTTGCCGGTCGCGCCTCCGGTCGATGCGCGCTTTTCGAACCAGCGAGGCATCTGGCCAGTATCCGCCATGTAGCAGCTGAACAGGTCTTCGATCATTACCTGCGTACTCTCATTCATGCTGCGGACCTGCGGATGCCGGTACAAGTTTTCGCGGAGAAAATTCTTGAGCGCAGTATGCATTGCAAACACGTCATCGCTCAGGCCGACAACCGGTTTCGATTGATCGCGAATATCGTCGATAGTCGCGGGTTTCAGGGCGGATATTGACGCTGACGTGTGCTCGATGAGGTCAGTCACGACATGACCTATCATGCGCCGAATGACCTCGTAGATCAGCCGCCGGTCGTCCAGTTCCGGGTAACATCGACGCACCTCTTCGAGGTGCTGGCCGAACAGTGGCTGTTCGCTAAGCTGCGTTAGCTGCAAATGACCGGCCCGCAAACCGTCGTCGACGTCATGGTTGTTATAGGCTATTGCATCCGCGATATTGACAAGCTGAGCTTCAAGTCCGGGTTGCCGGCGCTCGAGAAAGCGTTTGCCGAGCTGGCCAAGTTTGCGGGCATTCTTTGCGGAGCAATGTTTGAGAATTCCTTCCCGAGTCTCATACATGAGATTGAGACCTGCAAATTCTGCGTACTTCGCTTCCAGTTCATCCACCACTCTCAGGGACTGCAGGTTGTGCTCGAAGCCGCCATAGTCACGCATACAGTGGTTCAGCGCATCCTGGCCGGCATGTCCGAACGGCGTATGCCCAAGATCATGAGCAAGGCTTATGGCCTCGACAAGCGGCTCATTCAGCCGGAGTGCACGAGCCACCGTGCGCGCAATCTGCGCCACCTCCAGTGAATGCGTCATCCTGGTGCGATACAAATCTCCCTCGTGATTGACGAACACCTGGGTTTTGTAAACCAGTCGTCGGAACGCGGTTGAATGAATAATACGGTCGCGGTCACGCTGGTATTCACCACGATAAGCGGGCGGCGCCTCCTTGTGACGACGTCCTTTGCCTTTCTCCTCGTGGGCAGCATATGGCGCCAGTAACTCGGAAACTTGCATTGAACTATGCGTCCGCACTCTTCAGCGCTGCGCCTAACGCTTCATCGGAATAATCTGCGGTGACAAAAGCATCACCCAGCGAGCGAAGCAGAACGAATCGCAGCCTGCTTCCCGCGACTTTCTTATCGAGCTCCATGGCCGCTCTCAGGCGATTTGCTCCGAGACGCGGCGGACCGCCTGGCAAGCCGGCCAACTCGATCAGGGCTTTCAGTCGTGCCTGCTCCGAACTGGCAATACCGCTGGTAGCCGCTGCCATGATCATGCCCGCGGCGACGGCTTCACCATGCAACCATTCGCCGTAGCCCATCGTATTCTCTATCGCGTGGCCGAACGTGTGGCCGAAATTGAGCAGCGCACGTCGTCCCGACTCTCGTTCGTCCTCTGCGACCAGCTGCGCTTTCAACTCGCAGGAACGCCGGATCGCATGTGCGAGCAACTGCCCGTCCCGAGCCAGCAGTCCCAGCATGTTGTTTTCCAGCCAGGCGAAAAAATCGGCATCGACGATAGCGCCGTACTTGATAATTTCTGCCAGTCCGGCCCGGAATTCCCGATCCGGTAGCGTTGCCAGGGTATCGATGTCGATAAGCACGATGCGTGGCTGGTGAAAGGCACCGATAAGGTTTTTGCCACGCTCATGATTGACGCCGGTCTTGCCACCCACCGAGGAATCGACCTGTGCCAGCAGGGTCGTCGGAACCTGTATGAAAGCAACACCGCGCATGTAGCATGCTGCCGCGAACCCTGCGATATCGCCGACCACACCGCCGCCGAGCGCAATCACGGTCGTATCCCGGGCCGATTTTTTCGCTACGAGCTCGTCGATGATGGATTCCACGGTCGCGAGGTTCTTGAATGACTCGCCATCAGGTAGCTCGATGTGTGACACCCGGGTGCCCCCGAGGCACGCTCGCACATCGCCCAGATACAAGGGAGCAACGGTCTCGTTGGTAACAATAAGACAACTGTCACCGGCCAGGTGGTCGGTCAGATCAAACCCCTGGCTCAGCAGTCCGGCGCCGATGACGATCGGGTAGCTGCGTTCACCAAGTTCAACCGTTAGGGTATTCGCGCTCATCAATCGAAAGAGGTTACATCAATTTGTGCTCGCTGATTTAAAAATCAGGGGCGACAGCGACAATGGTGATTTGACATGTCAGGCCGATGCGAAGCCCGCCTAGCGCACTGTCTGCGAGATCTCGTCCGCCACTTCTTTGACGCGGCGACCGTCCGTTTCTACGACCAGGTCTGCGATTTCCCGATAGAGCGGATCCCGGGAGACCATCAGGTCAGCGAGAACTTTTTGCTTGTCGTCGGTCTCGAGGAGCGGCCGGCCCCTGCCGCGCTGCGTCCGGTCAAGCTGCTCGGCAACGGTTGTATGCAGGTAAATAACATAGCCTCGACCACCCAGGTGGCTTCGGCTGTCCGCATCGATAACGGCGCCGCCGCCGGTCGCAAGTACGATACCCTGTCGCTGCGACAACTCGTCGATGACTTTGGCCTCGCGCTTGCGAAACCCCTCCTCGCCCTCTTTCTCGAAAATAAAAGGAATATCGACACCGGTGCGATTCTCAATTTCCTCGTCGCTGTCATAAAAATCGAGATGCAACAAGCGCGCGAGCTGCCGGCCGACGGCCGACTTGCCAGCACCCATCGGTCCGATGAGAAACAGGTTCTGAGACTTCTTCATTAATTACAACGTGTAAAGGCGGAAAGCCAACCCGAAGGTTGGCTTTCCGTGTTGATTACCTAGAGCTCGTCGGCGCAAGTATTTGTTGGCGCTCCGGTGCCGGCACCGCCTGTACCGTACGGGCTGACGATCCCCGGAGGCTGCGTGTTTTCATCATCCGTATCGTCGGCGCTGATTGGCAGACGGAAGTTGCTGGCGGACGCGAATTCCGTGCCCTGTACCGATGTCGTGGCCTCGAGAGTCACGTCGACCCAGCGCGCATGATCCTGTGGATAGATCACGTCGATAATGCCGAAGCCGCCCGCGTCCGTGACGAACGTGCCATTGCCGGTCGACTGTGCCACCGCGGTGGCGATGTTGCCGGCTTCGATACGCCCGCTTCCGTTGCGGTCCTCGCCAAGGGCGATGTCGAGCACGCCGTTGCGATTGTCGTCCTCGTCGTCACAGGGGCCTACCGTCACGTTCTGCACCCACGCGCTGGCCAACACATCGTAGGTCCAGAATCCCTTGTAATAATTGTTTGACAGGATGCCAACCTGGACAGTGACACCCTGCACACCATTACCCTGCGAATCGGTGATCTGAACCGCAAATTCCTTGCGGTACTGGGCGCTGTTCGGCTCGAAAATCGTGTTGCCGGTACCGATCGATATAAATACTTCGCGCTGCGCGACCGTCAGGCGAACGGTATCGCTGATCGCCGTGCCTTGTACGGTAGCGGTGATGACCACACCGTTGTTCGCACTGGTCGTCGAGCTGGCTGTATAAAAGGTGGTGGCCCGACCCTGGCTGTTTGTCGTTGCCGAGGCCACGGACAGCTGACCGCCGGTGACGTCCTGCAGGTCAAACGTGACGACCGCATTCTTGACCAGGTTGTTAGACGCATCCCGAACAACGGCCGATACGGCACTCTGCTCGGTCGGGCCGATGGTAAACGGATTCGCCTGTACGTCGATATTGGCCGGCGTGTCGGCGACAAATTCAACCTGCACCTGCGTCGATGTGCCACTTGCGTTACTGGCCGTGACGACAGCCGGTCCTGCATTGGTGGAAGAAATCGACACAGAGGCAACGCCGGCACCGTCAGTGACCGCGGTCGGGGACGAAAGCGTGCCACGCGTGGCGCTGAAAGAGATGGTCTGGCCTGCCTGCGGTACGCCACCAATCGACCAGGTCAGGCTGACGCCGGTCGCCGTGTTCAGCAGGATTTCCGATCCTGCCGTCGGCGCCGTCAGCACGAAGCTGTCATCAGAGACGTTGAGTGGTGTTGTCGCCGTCAGGCCAAGTGAGGTCGCGGTAAGCGTATCCACACCGGCGGCCGTTGCTGTCACCGATACCTGTGCCTGTCCGCCACTGTCAGTGGTCAGGCTGGCCGCGGCGAGCGTGTTGCCGTTGCTGGAAGATACTGTGACGGACTGGCCGGCAATACCCTTGCCGCCGGCGTCCTGTAAGACGACGGTATAGGTTGCCGAGTCACCTTGGGCCAGCGCAGCGGGACCATTGATATTGAGATCGGTGCCGATCACATCGACGGTCACCGAACCAGTGACGCCCTGTGCATCTGCCGTTACCGTGATCGGACGATTGGTCGGATCACCGCCTGCATTCAGCGTAGCTGTTACGATACCGCTCTGATCGGTTACCGGGTTCGTCACGGTAAGCGTGCCGGAATTCGACGACAAGATGACCGTAACGCCGTCCATCGCGACGTTATTGACGTCGCGAACAATGGCGCTGATGGTTAGTGACTGTCCGGCGTCTGAAGGCAATGAAGGGCTGCTCGCGAGCACGGTTACGCCGGAAACAGCCGGACCGCCTATCGGACCCGTTCCGCCACCGCTGCCCGCCGTCAGCGTATTTTCGCCGCAAGCTGCCAGTGCCATCGCCGCTATCAATGTCGCGAGATGAATAAATTTTCTCATGTGCCCAATTCCTTGCTTTTGGCCGTTCCGGTAGATTCGACGGCTAGTAAATGCTGGATCCCTCAGTGAGGATCCTCGGCGTTACGAAAATCAACAACTCTGCTTTGTTCGAAACATTTGACGTCGACCTGAACAGAGCACCAACCACCGGAATGTCGCCCAAGAAAGGCACTTTATTTACGGTTTCGCGGCGTTCAGTCTCGTAAATACCACCAAGCACAACCGTTTGGCCGTCCCTGACGAGGACCTGCGTTTCCACTGATCGAGTATCGATACTCGGCACCAGTCCGCCGGTGGCGCTCGGTGTCAGCTCACCTACGTTATCCTTGCTGACGAGCAGATCCATAATAATGTTGTCATCCGGTGTGATTTGCGGTGTCACAGTCAGCGCAAGAACAGCTTTCTTGAACTGGGTTGTGGTGGCGCCGGAAGATGCCGACTCCTGGTAAGCAATTTCCACACCTTGTTCGATGCGCGCTTCTTTCTGATTTGCAGTAATAACGCGCGGCGTCGAGACGATCTCGCCGCGTCCTTCCGCCTGCAACGCAGTCAATTCAAGATCGACGATGTAATCTGAATCAAGTACCGCCAGCGCGAGTCGGCCAGCCGGATTCTGGATCGGAACGTTGACGTTGTAACGATCGGCAATGCCTGGTGCCGTCACGGGGAACGGGGTACCGGAATTGGCGAGGTTATCCAGCGCCGAACCAACGATAATATCGCTGCCCTCGCCGGAACCGGTAACCGATATCAGACCGTCGTTCGAGTTATCCGTTATGCCGGTAAAGCCGAAGCGCACTCCGAGATCGCGGCTGAAGTCGTCATTGACAACCACGATACGTGACTCGATCAGCACCTGGCGAATCGGGATGTCGAGCGTCCGAACCAGCCTGCGGATATCTTGCAGCCTTTCCGCCGTATCCTGCACGAGAAGCGTGTTCGTGCGATCGTCGATTCCGACGCTGCCGCGCTCCGACAAGAGAGTGTTGCCTGCACCGGTAGCACCGTTGCCACCGCCGCCAATCAGGGCAGCAAGGTCGGACGCCTTGGCGTAGTTAACCTGCAGGAACTCTGAGTAAAGCGGTTCAAGCTCGAGTATTGCCTGCCGCGCTTCGAGATCGGCCGTTTCGCGTGCAGCAATTTCCTCTGCCGGCGCAACGATGATGACATTGCCGTTCTCGCGCATGTCGAGACCCTTGGTCGTCATTACGATATCCAGCGCCTGATCCCAAGGTACGTTCCGCAAGCGCAGTGTTACGTTGCCCTGCACGGTGTCCGAAACAACAATATTGCGACCGGATGTTTCGGCCAGCAGCTGGAGGACAGCACGCGTCTCGATGTCCTGGAAATTCAGCGTCAGTCGCTGACCTTCATATTCCTTGGACTCGGAGAATAGTGACGAGCCCACCTCGTCTTCTGCAACGGCCGGATTAATCTCGATCGTGAATTCATTGTCTGACTGGTATGCAAGCTGCTCGTATTTGCCCTCTGCGGTAACCACAATACGGGTATCTAGATTGGTTCGCAGGGTATCGACTGTCGTTACCGGTGTAGCGAAATCCATGACATCAAGACGACGCATCAGCTCCGCTGGAAGACTGGTGTCCTTGAAGACCGCAACGACGCGTCCGCCTTCCTGACGAATATCGACCGGTGTCGACGGGTCACTAAGGTTGATAAGTATGCGACCGCCACCATCACGTGTGCGGCGAAAATCGACACTGTTAATCTGCCGCGCACCACTCGATGCGAAAGACGGCGTGGAAGACGCTGGTGCGGTGCTGCCGCTAAACTGGGTGGCCCCGGCACTATCGGCGTCGCCCATTCCGAGCGTTACGAAGATCGTGTTGCCACTCTTGCGGGTCTCATAGGGCACCATCGAATCCAGATTGAGCACGACTCGCGTTCGCCCATTCGCCTCGGCAGTCAGAACCGTATCGAGCGGCCCCAGATTTACGTCGCGCCGTCGCGATGACAACCCAAGGGTTGTTTCCGGGAGATCGATGGCAATACGCGCGGGGTCATCTATTGTAAATGCCAGCGGATCCGGTGCCGTTCCACTTAAGATCAACTTAAGTTCGACACGTTGTCCCGGCAGGCTCTGAACCTGAATGTCCTGCAGACGATTACTTTCCTGTGCACTTGCGTTCAAAGCACAAAGTGCAAACATTGTCGCAACCATTTGCATGACCCAACGTCGGTATGAAGATCCGATCGTCGTCTTAGTAATGAGCGTCATTCCAAATACTCCCAGTTTCATTCAGGCATCAGTCCGCCAGAGCAACGGCGGCTTCACGTTCCAGATAACCGCCAATCCCGTCAGAAATAATTTCAACCAATTCAATTTCAGAATCCCGGATCGCAGTGATTCGCCCGTCGTTCTGCCCCATGTAATTACCCGGAACAACCCGGTGTATCAGACCATCCGATGTCTGCACCAGGCCATAGCTGGTCTCTCCGAGCTGCAAGGTGCCAACCATGCGCAGGGTATCGAGCGGAAAACTTTCCAAAAATTCGCGACTACGTTCAGGATCGGGTCGCGTACCGCCGTCACCAGGTCCACCGGCTACCTGCGGTGAATCCGGCACAAACGGCGAGCGAAAACCTTCGCGGTCTGCGGCGTACGTGAATACTTCATACGGCGTGATCTCAGGCAGCGGTTCAATTCGGCCGCCCGGTCGCGCTTTGATTTCATTTATGTATTTGTCGAGGTCGTCCATGTCGCTGCCGCACGCGCTGAGCGCGAGGCTGGCGGCAAGAATAACTACAAGTTTTCTTGAGAAAGGCTTCATGATTAATCGGCCTCCTCTTCAATGTACCGATAGGTCTTGGCAGTGACCTGCAAAGTCAGACTGTCGTAGTTGTCCGGATTGTCCGGCGTAATGTTGATGTCGTGCAGCGTAACAATTCGTGGCAGGGCCGCGATGCCGCTGACGAAATTGGCTATTTCGTGATATCCGCCGGACAGACTGATGGTAATTGGTTTCTCGGCATAGAAATCACGGGGCACCTCTGGCTGTGGCTGGAAAAGTTTTTCCTGCAACCCGGCCGCCAGTCCGGTTTGTGAGATATCGACGATCAGGCTTGGAATCTCTGTCTCGCCGGGAAGCTGTCGCAGCATAGTGCCAAACGATTGCTCCATTTGAGCAAGTTGTGCCTTATACGCGTCGTAGTTGGCCGCTTTGCGCTGCTTGTTTTCAAACACCTGTCGCAGTGTTTGTTCTTCATCCTGAACGCGCTGCAGGGCAGGGGCTTTGTCTTCGACGATCGTGAAGTACACACCCATACCGACAACAAGCACAAATACGATCCCGATGACGCCCGCGCGAAAGACGAGTGGCCAGCGGCCAATGTCATTGGCATCCAGGCTCTTCAGTTCGTCAAGGAAATTCATTGTCCGTCCTCCATGTCCGGATCCGTACTAACCTGTTTCAGGTTGACGACGAATTCAGCCTGGCGAGCCGGACCCGACTCGGTGGTCTCCACCTTGGTTACGCTTGGGTCGGTCAGCCATGGGGACTGGTCGGCCTGGCGCATCAACGCGGAAACACGCGTGCTTGACTGAGCTACACCTTTCAGCTCAACAGCCATTCCTGTCTGCTTCATACCGTTCAGGTAAACCCCCTCCGGCATTTGGCGACCGATCTCGTCGAACAAATGAACAATTTCCGGTCGGCTTCGCTGCAGCTGTTCGATAATTTCCATGCGGGCGAGCAGTCTTTCTTTCTGCGCTTCAAGACCGTCGATTTCGGCGATGCTTCGCTCGAGTTCTGCAATCTCGGTTTCGAGTCGCTGGTTCCTGGCGCGCTGATCGTCAATCATCTGCACATAGCCAAACCAGGTCAGCGCTACGACCACCGCGCCAGCGATAATCGAGCCCGCCAGGGCAACCATGAAATCCTGTTGACGTTTCTTGCGCTCTTCCTCGCGCCAGGGAAGTAGATTAATGCGTGGCATATTAGTCGAAGCTCCTCAGTGCGAGCCCGCAGGCCGTCAAGAGCGCAGTCGCATCTTTATGCACCCCCTGTGACTTGGCCTTGGATGAAATCTTCATCTGTCCGAGCGGGTCACCAACCTCGGTCGGTATGCCGACCCGGCTGGAGATTACATCTGCGATTCCCGGTATGTTGGCGCAACCGCCGCAAACCAGGATCATGTCGGGCTGTTCTCTGCCACCGCCGGAAGCGAGGTAAAACTGCAGCGACCGGCTGACCTGTTGCGTCATGTCATCGACGAACGGCTCCAAGACTTCAGGTTGGTAATTGCTGGGCAGACCACCTTGCTTTTTCGCTCGGCCGGCATCTTCCATCGAGAGGCCGTAGGTTCGCATAATTTCTTCGGTCAGCTGCTGGCCGCCGAATGCGAAGTCGCGGGTGTAGACCACTTTGAGATCCTGCAGGACGCTAAACGTTGTGCTGCTGGCTCCGATATCGACGATAGCGACTGTCTGATCTGTGCCGCCGTCGGGAATCTGGTGGCTCAGCAGCTGGCACGCGTTCTCCAGGGCGAAAGCCTCGACATCGACGATGTGTGCGTGCAGCCCCGCGGCCTGCACCGCGGACTGGCGCTGCTCGACGTTTTCCGTGCGCGTGGCAACAAGGAGTACGTCCATCAGCTCCGGGTCGTTTGCGTTTGGCCCGATGATTTCGTAGTCGAAGCTGACCTCTTCCATCGGAAAGGGTATGTACTGATCCGCCTGGATCTCCACCTGACCTTCGAGATCCCGCTCCGACAGGCTCGATGGCATCTGGATGACCTTGGTAATTGCGGCATCACCGCTGATGGCTATGGCCACGTCAGTGGCTTTCGCGCCAGCACGTTTGACTGCGCGGCGGATTGCCTCACCGACCGCTTTCGCATCCACGATCGCCTTCTCATTAACTGAGCTAGGCGGTGTGGGCTCCGCTGAATAGGACTCGACACGATACCGCTTTCCGCTCTGGGAAATCTCGATCAGTTTGACCGAGGAGGTGGTGATATCGAGGCCCAGCAAAGGCTGTGATTTTTTTCCAAAAAGCACGTATTTTTCCTTCTAAGTCGGTAAGTTGCGAAGCATTATTCGGCTTAGCCTCAGCAAACCGATTTAACTATATATCAATAAAATGTTAAATAAAACGTGACTTTGTTCACGATCCGCTCAGTTCCAAGCGATCCCCATGTTACTGGTGCGGCTTTACCTATTCCGTGAACTGGTCGGCACGGACAATCCTCCCTGATTTTTTGTTGCCGGCATGTGACGGAAGTCGGTTTTAATTGCAGCCGCAACCGAAGGATGGCTATCATCCTGCCTGGCCCGGGAGCGTTCTGGCGAGCTCTCCTGCCACTGGATTGCCATATTTGGGAGACAAACTTCCGACTGGCGAACTTTTTGACGGTGCGAATCGAATATATGACTGGGCTCGACGCACTTTCCCTCTCTTATCTGGCCTGTTTGTCCTGAAACGCGCGCAACCATGCAAGAAAGAAACTCAAGCAAGCAAGAATCCAGCTCGTCCAGGCGCCGGACGCGCAAATTTCGCTGGCTGATTCCGCTGGCCGGA
>Ga0316195_10000501_pt1 | contig 15773 bp, 6 predicted proteins | sample Phised1_MG_FD_204937 | JGI IMG/M metagenome (GOLD analysis project Ga0316195, IMG submission 204937) | Coastal sediment microbial communities from Maine, United States - Phippsburg sediment 1 | ecosystem: Environmental > Aquatic > Marine > Coastal > Sediment | place: USA: Maine | collected...
ACCGCTTCCAGACGGACCTGACACGGTATTCGCAGCTCATTCGCAAGACCTTGATGCGCACGCCGCCCGAACCGACGTCGTTCCGACCGCGCGACATCATGGAACTTCTCTGGCTCGCAAAAAAATTCTGGGCACTGGGCGAGAAAGAAATTTACGAGTACGTGCGCTTCTTCACGATGAGCGCGGCTGATTACCTTGAAGACTATTTCGAGAACGACCTCATCAAGGCGGCGATGGCCAGTCCCGGCATCATCGGCACGGCGCTTGGCGTCTACTCACCGGGCTCTTCCTATATCCTTTTGCATCACGTCATGGGCGATGTCGACGGCAGCATCGGCGCATGGGGCCTCGCGCGCGGCGGCATGGGCGCAATTTCCAGGTCGATTGCATCCGCAGCGCAGGGATTTGGCGCGAAAATACAAACCAATGCCGCCGTGCAACGGGTGATCGTGAAAGACCGCAAGGCCGCCGGTGTTATTCTCGAAAACGGCGACGAAATTACGGCGCGCATTGTCGTTTCCAATCTTGATGCAAAGCGGACATTTACCCGCATCGTGGACAGGGCCGACCTGCCCGACGGTATCTACGACAAAGCGAAGAATTTCAAGATCCGGGGCTCATCGGGCAAGGTCAACATTGCGCTATCCGGAATGCCTAAATTCACTGGCGTTCCCAACAACAAATACCTGAACCGCGGCGGGCAGGGATTCACCGGGTCTCTCGAAACCATGGAACGCGCCTACGACTGCTGGAAACGCGGCCGGTGGTCCGATGATCCGTTTGTTGAGTCGGTAATTCCGTCGGCATGGGACCCGACGGTTGCGCCGGTCGGACAACACTGGATGTCGAACTTTGTGCAGTACTGTCCACCTGAGCTTTCAGAGGGGCCCTGGTCACCCGAGAAGCGTGACGCATTCGGTGAGTCCGTTATCAGCAAGATCGAGCGTTACAGTCCGGGATTCCGCGATTTGATCGTACACATGGAAGTGCGCACGCCGCATGAGATCGAGAATGAGATCGGCCTGACCGAAGGCAATATCTTTCAGGGTGAACTGACGATAGACCAGTTGTTTTTCAACCGCCCCTTTCCTGGCTATGGCCAGTACCGCATGCCGGTCAAAAACCTGTACATGTGCGGATCGTCCACCCATCCGGGTGGCGGCGTGTCCGCCGTTTGTGGTGCGAATGCCGCTCGCGAGATCCTGATGGACCTGAGGCTGACAAACACGGTGCCCGAAGATGACTTCTACGATGAATAAGCGATGACGACCACTGATCCATACGCGGGAGAACGGCCGAAGCTATCCGTCTTCTATCCCAGGGCGAAGGAGCTGAATATTCGCGACGCCTGGTCAGTCTGGAACGGATACAAGTTCGCCGACTACTACTATGACGCCGAGTACGAGTACTTCTGCATTCGTAATCTTTGCGCAACCTACGATATCTGCCCGATGCAGAAATACGAAATCGTCGGGCGCGACGCTGAGACCATGCTTAATCGCATGGTGACCCGGGACGTTAAGAAGATCGGTCTTAATCGAGTTGCTTACTGTGTGTGGTGCACGGATGAAGGTCGAATGATTGACGATGGCACCATCTTCAAGCTGGCGAACGACCGATTCATGTTGACCTGTGGCAGTCCGTGCACGGCCTGGCTCAGGAAGAGTGCTTTCGGGTTTGGCGATGTCACTATCACGGATGTGACTGATTCGATTGCGGCGCTGTCTGTTCAAGGGCCGACATCGTGCGCCACGCTAAAACGGATGGGTCTCGTCGGCATAGAAAATGCCAAGCCCTTCGACATCATGCACTTCCCTTACCATGGCGAGTCGCTGATGGTCTCCCGCACGGGATTTACCGGTGATCTCGGTTACGAACTCTGGATCCGGAAAGATCTTGGACTGCCGATGTGGGATGAACTCTATGCCGCCGGTGCCGATTACGGCATTCAGCCATTCGGAGAGGCGGCCACTAACATGGCCCGGCTCGAGGCCGCCTTCATCATGCCTGCGATGGAGTTCAACGAAGCACTGCGCACCGTTAATCTTAACCACGACCAGACGCCGTTCGAACTCAACCTCGGATGGCTGGTCGATTTCGATAAGCCGCATTTCAGCGGCCGAGCGGCGCTGATTGAAGAGAAAAAACGCGGCCCCAAGTACACATTGATCAAGCTCGATATCGAAGGTAACCGGCCTGCCGACGAGTCTTACATTTACAACGACAGGCGGTGCAAGGGAAAGGAAGTCGGCTATGTCACCTCAGCCATGTGGTCCCCGGCGGTAAAAGCCAACATTGCGCTGGCGATGGTCAAAACTGAACACGTCAGGGACGATCTCTGGGCCGAGATCTATTACAGCAAGGAATTGCGCCAGTACAGCCGCATCGCCAGGTGCACGCGTAAGACCAGGCCCTTCTGGGCACCGGATCGGGCGAAGGCGACGCCCCCGCCTGATTTCTAGGCGTCATCTGCCGGGCATGTTGGTCTCAGATATCAACAAACCCTGCTTTGTCACCCGGTACCGCCTCGAGCGTTAGTTTTGCCGCTATACTGCGCCCTTTCGAGGGATGCAATAACAAGAATGTCATTCTTCAAAGAGCTCAAGCGACGCAACGTCATCCGCGTAGGTATCCTGTACCTCATCAGTGCCTGGTTGCTGTTGCAACTCACGGACGTTCTCTCGTCTCTGCTACCGGTACCGGAGTGGACCGGGTCCCTGGTCATCGTCCTGTTAACGATCGGATTTTTCCCGGCCCTGATATTCGCCTGGGTATTTGAACTGACCTCGGACGGTCTTAAGCGTGAGAGCGAAATCGATCACTCGGTGTCGCTTGCAGCATCGGCCGAACAACGAACGAACACGCTGATAACTGTCCTGCTCATTTTCACTATTGGTGCCGTCGCGCTCGATCGACTGGTTCCGGAACACGCAGATCGGCCTGAATCGCTCACCGAGGCAACTGCAGTAACGGACAAGCTCCCCGTTAACCCGGATATGCAAACGATAGACGAGGCGTCAATTGCCGTCTTGCCGTTCGCCGATTTGAGTCCGCAGCAGGACCAGCAGTTCTTCGCCGACGGGATATCGGAAGAACTTCTGAACGTGCTGGTACGCGTTGACGGATTGCGCGTCGCATCCCGCACATCATCGTTCGGCTATCGCAACACAAGCCTCAATGTCTCGACGATTGGTGAGGAGCTGAAGGTCAGGCATATCCTGGAAGGCAGCGTGCGCAAGGACGAACAACGTATTCGCATTACCGCGCAGTTAATCGATGCTGGCACTGACAAGCATCTGTGGTCGGAAACCTACGATCGCGAACTGATTGATGTATTCGCTATCCAGGACGAGATCGCGAATTCGATCGTTGGTGCGCTCGGTGACGAGCTTGGCCTGTTCGAACGGCCAGCTGCGGTCAAGTACGTGCCCGGGACCGAGAACCTCGATGCCTACGAAATCTTCCTGAAGGCACAGGCCTTGTTTTTTGCAAGAACCAGGATTGTCGAGAGCGTGGCCCTGTATGAACAGGCGGTAGCGCTGGACCCGAAATTTGCGCGTGCCTGGGAAGGGCTGGCGGCAGCCGAGATCATATACCAGGAATGGAATAACATTGATTCACCCCAATATGCAGAAGCAACAGAAAGGGCGGAGCAGGCTGCGCACATGGCCATTGAACTCAATCCTGCTCTTTCCCTGGCCTATGCTGTATTGGGCAGCCTGCAGGAAACCGAGGCTCACGACCTGGTTAAAGCAGCCAAGCTGTACGACACCGCTCTCAAAAATGACTCGAAAAATGCAACGGCGCTCCTCTGGCGCGGCATGTTGAACCTGATGGCCGGCTATCTTGATGAAGCAATTGTGGACATTAGTGCCTGCCTTGAGGTCGACCCTGCCTATCTTAATTGCATGAACAATCTGTCGCTGGCGTATTTTTCGAAAGGTGATCTCGAGACGGGATTTCAGCTGATGAATAATTTGCTGCAAGAGAGTTTCTGGCTCGTTCCTCTCGACGCAGTCCCTTTTTATGTTGATGCCGGCAACCCGCTGGTCGCGGCTGCAATTCTGGACACATTCACTTTGCACCAAAGAGTTCCGACGAAGTATTTCATTTCGGCCTTGCAGAATCCCGGGAAAGAAGATCCGGCAGGGCTCGATCGTGTGCAGGAGTGGGCAGAGGGAAAACCGGGCATGGAGATCGCGGTTGGCCTGTACGCGTTTTTGTCCCAACGCTATGACGAACCGGCGGTGTCGCTGGCGATAGCACATACCGTCTGGTCGAAGTACGGGGCCGACTACAGAAAATCTCCGTATTTCGACAAATACGTTCGAGAGTTTGGCCTGCTCGCCTACTGGCAGGAAAAGGGCTTTCCGCCGCAGTGCCAGCCGGCAGGCACGGATGATTTCCACTGCGACTGAGGTAGCCCCTCATTTTCGCGATACAACCATTTGCTCTTCCAGCCACGCAACCCGACTCGGACCAGCCTGACCGCATCCAGGAAGATCCGGAGATAAAACCGGGGCCCCATGCTGCCGATTGCTTTGGAAATTCAGGAGGTGTTTAAGCGCCTGACAGCACCGGCCAACCGCAAACCAGTTGAGCGACCGGCACGCGCTTCCTCTGCTCACGCAAGCGACAGATGGGGGGCTGCGTACAGTCGCTGAATCGTCAATACAACCGCACTGGCGCAACGTGGCAAGGACGGTACAGGACCTGCCTGGTCAGAATGAACGATTCAAAGGCCAGCTCAAAGCAATGCCTGGCTGTTCGATACGACGCGAAAAACCAGGACGGCCACAAAACTCCCGCACCTGACCCTATTGGCGAACAGAAATTACGGGGCGACCCACCTTTTTCGATTTGCCGCTCGCCTTGAATTTCCCCTTGGGCTTGCCTTTGGGAGTAGGCCTTCCTTTTGGATTCGGCTTTCCTCTATCGCTCGACTTGCCTTTCGAACCCGGCTTGCCTCTATCGCTCGGCTTACCTTTATCGCTCGATTGACCTTTCGAACCCGGCTTGCCTCTATCGTTCGGCTTACCTTTAGAACCCGGCTTTCCTTTTGGGTTCGGCTTGCCTCTATCGTTCGGCTTTCCCTTGGAGTTCGGCTTGCCCATTCGCTTTCGCGGAGCAGTGGCATCGCCCTGTAACGAGATATTCATCGCCTGACCGCAGATCCGGGCCTTCTTCAGGCCCACTAAAATGTCTTTCGGCATTCCTGCCGGGAGATCGACCAGGCTGTACTCCTGTTCGATTTCGATACTGCCAATATGCTTGCCGTCGAGGCCCGCTTCGTTGGCGATTGCACCAACGATATTCCCGGGCTTGACGCCGTGCACATGCCCGACCTCTATTCGGTAGCGTTCTGCGCCACCCTCCACGTCCCGAACCGGTTTCAATCTGACTTTGTCTGTTTGCTTGTCGGGGCCGAGCAGCATCGGCTGGTCGCCAATGTTCATTTTCGCCAGGGCAGCCGCAATCTCGAGCGCAGGAACATCGTGTTCCTGCCGGTATTGCTCGACCATGCTCTGCATGAACCCGAGCTCACCCATGGCAAGCGTATCCGTAATCTTCTGTTTGAAATCGGCAATGCGCTTGTTGTTAACAACCTCCGTGCTTGGCAACACCATCTGTTCGATTTTCTGCCGGGTTGCTTTTTCAATTGCCGCTAACATGCGTCGCTCACGCGGCGCGATAAACAGGATGGCCTCGCCTGTTCGTCCCGCCCGCCCGGTACGGCCAATGCGGTGAATGTAGGCCTCGGTGTCGTACGGAACATCGTAGTTGATGACGTGACTGATTCTGTCAACGTCGAGACCGCGTGCTGCCACATCGGTCGCTACCAGGATATCCAGTGACCCCTTCTTCAATCGTTCAACCATTTGCTCGCGGTGTTTCTGCGCCATGTCGCCGTTCATCGCGGCGGCAGCGTAGCCGCGGGCCTCCAGTTTCTCGGCAAGTTCCGTTGTTGCAGTCTTGGTGCGCACGAACATCAGAATGGCGTCGAAGGGTTCAATCTCAAGTATCCGCGTGAGGGCGTCGAGTTTATGAAAACCGCTAACCTGCCAATAACGCTGGCGGATGGTTTCTGCCGTTGCCGTGCGCGCCTTGATCGAAATTTCTACCGGGTCATTCAGGTAGCGCCGTGCAATTTGCTCGACCTGTTTCGGCATCGTTGCGGAAAACAGTGCCATTTGACGTTTGTCCGGCGTTTGCTCGAGTATCCACTGTACTTCGTCGAGGAAACCCATACGAAGCATTTCATCAGCTTCGTCGAGGACCACGGCTTTCAGCGCGTCGAGTTTCAGCGTCCCCTTGCGCATGTGGTCCATCAGACGACCGGGCGTTCCGACGACAACCTGGACGCCGCGTTTTAGTTGCCGTATCTGACCACCGTATTCCTGGCCACCGTAAATCGGCAACACATGAAATCCTGTGATGTGGGACGCGTAATGCTGAAACGCTTCGGCCACCTGGATGGCCAGTTCACGAGTAGGCGTGAGCGTCAGGACCTGGATATTTTTGTTCTGCACGTCGATACCGGACAACAACGGCAATGCGAAGGCGGCTGTCTTGCCGGTGCCCGTGGGCGCGTGGCCCAAAATGTCCCGGCCACTCATCAGGAGCGGTATCGCCTGGCTTTGAATCGGCGTTGGTGTTTCATAGCCGATTTCATCCAACACTCTTATAAGGGGTTCGGATAGCTTGAGATCGCGGAAACTGGTCGTGCCGGAGGTGGCATCGGACTTGGACATCGTATGGCTCTGGAGTAAGAAAAAGCCGGCGGGGACCCCACCGGGAGGCGGAGCATGATAGCATCCGCCCGCTGATTCACCCCTGTCCGGCCTAAAACCATGATTTCTGCAAATAACCTGTCGATTCAGTTCGGCGCCAAACCCCTGTTCGAGAACGTTTCCGCGACCTTCGGCAACGGCAATCGCTATGGCCTGATTGGCGCGAACGGTTGCGGCAAGTCAACGTTGATGAAAATACTCGCCGGAGGGCTGGAGCCCACTGCTGGCAACGTTTTTGTCGAGCCCAATGCCCGCGTCGGGCAGCTTTCTCAGGACCAGTTCGCGTACGAGGATTATCGCGTCCTCGACGTTGTGATGATGGGTTATGAGAATTTCTGGAAGGTGATGCAGGAACGTGATCGCATCTACTCGCTGCCGGAAATGAGTGACGAAGAAGGCATTCTTGTCGCTCATCTCGAGGTCGAATTTGCGGAAATGGACGGATATTCCGCGGAATCGCGGGCAGGCGAGCTGCTGGAAGGCATCGGTATCCCGGTTGCTCAGCACAATGGACCAATGAGCGCTATAGCGCCTGGCTGGAAGCTCCGGGTGCTGCTCGCGCAGGCTCTGTTCTCCGATCCGGACGTGTTGTTGCTCGACGAGCCCACCAACAACCTCGATATCAACACGATCCGCTGGCTGGAAGAATTCCTCGACGCCAGAAAATCAACGATGGTCATTATTTCGCATGATCGTCACTTTCTGAACCGTGTATGCACGCACATGGCCGACCTCGACTACGGCAAGCTGCAGATCTTCCCGGGTAACTACGACGAGTACATGACAGCGGCGACGCAGGCGCGTGAGCGCATGCACGCGGACAATGCCAAGAAGAAAGTGAAGATGGCCGAGTTGCAGGCCTTCGTCAGTCGCTTTTCCGCCAATGCTTCAAAAGCGAAACAAGCCACGTCGCGCGCCCGCCAGCTTGAGAAAATCCAGCTCGAAGACATCAAACCGTCGAGTCGTGTCAGTCCGTACATTCGTTTCGAGCAGGCCAAGCCACTGCGTCGTCTCGCGGTCGAAGCAACGGGTTTGAGCAAGAGTTTTGACGAGGGCCCGCTGTTTGAGAACCTGAACCTCACGATCGAGGCTGGCTCGCGGGTTGCTATTCTTGGTCCGAATGGCATCGGCAAGACAACGCTCCTGCGCTGTCTCCTGCAAGAGATCGATGTTGATTGCGGCGAGATCAAATGGGCGGAGAACTCGCAGCGCGGCTATTTCGCGCAAGACAACGCGCACGAGTTTGAACACGACATCAGCCTGTTTGACTGGATCACACAGTGGCAACCACCTGGCTCACCCGAACAGTTGCTGCGCGCCACGCTCGGCCGCATGTTGTTCTCCAGGGACGACAGTGAGAAATCAGTGAAGGTTGTATCGGGCGGCGAACAACGTCGCCTGATGTTCGGCAAGCTGGCATTGCAGGAACCGAATGTGATCGTGATGGACGAGCCGACCAACCACCTCGACATGGAATCGATAGAGGCGCTGAATCTCGCCCTGGAAAATTACCCTGGCACGCTGATTTTTGTCAGCCATGACAGGGATTTCGTAGCGTCGCTTGCGACCCGCATCATCGAAATGACGCCTGACAAGATCATCGATTACTCGGGTACCTACGATGAGTACCTTCGCTCGCAGGGTGTGGTCGGAAAAAGCCGAGCCGCTTAACCAATAATTACAGGGACAGTGACCCTAACTAATGATTGGTGGTCCGGTTCACGTAACCAGGGTTCACTCGGATCAAAAATCAATTCAGCAAACGGTCCCTTTAGTTCCGACCCAGTAACACCCAGGATCCCGTAATTGCCAACTGTCGAGAGAGGTATCTTTACCGAGGTTTACGGCCAGCGTTCCCGGATTTTGTACCAGAGTCGGCACTTGTGAATAACGTCGTACCGCTGGTCGAGGACTCGATCATTCCCGGAGACCCATGTGTTGGCTGTCCAGGAGGTGACTGGCCTGCCCATACGACTGAGCCACCTGCCCGAGCGTGCCCTGCGGTATCCCGATTTTGCGGACCGTTTACTTGGGCGCTGCCTCTTGGGGTGGAATTGAAGCGCCGATACGCGGGTATACAGCCCAAACCGCGGCCATACATCGGATGGAACTTTCCCTCCGGTCAGCCCCTATTGATTAACTGGTTTAGCCCACCAGCAGGGCCTCGCTCAAATTGACGAAGTACAGGGAGCTGCGCCAGCAACTCCGCTTCCCTGAAGGCGGGATCGAAACATTTCGGATAGGCAAAACAATCATCGAATGCCTTACACTCCGGGGTGGCTGATCCACGGTATCGGGCCCGGTCGACGACCGGGCCCGCAACTCGCAACCTAATCGAGCGACGTACAAATATCTCTTATGCCACCGAGCGTATCGATGCGGATCGACGTCTGCATCTGTATCTCTTCGGTGAAACCAAGGAGGCCACCGAAGATCAGTTGGTACTCGCCGTCGTCTACGGCGCGGAATTCCACCGGATTAATCAAGACGAAGCTGGTACGAACAGAATCGGTTTCATCTAACGCCCAGCCCGAGGCGTCCGATCGCTGATACAACCAGTACCGTGCGTCCCATATATCGCTAAGCGTGTATTGGGCAGAGGTCGCCGGATTTATCGGCAGGAGCCCCGTGTCAATCACTGTGAAGCCGAGAGTCAGGTCTCCCGTCGCAGTGTCGTGTTGCTTGGTGCACTGCAGGGCCAGGCCCTCAATCGGTGGGAAAACCGTAAAGGGGGCCTGACTCGACAACATACCGTCACGACCGGATGCATCAACAACAGACAACTCCACGCTATAGTCCCGACCTTCGACTGCAGGTGTAAAGTCCGGTAATTCCACTGACCACTGCTCGACAAAGGCTGACGGGAGGCCTGTGACCGGCGCACAATTCGACACAAGCGTCGGATCGCAATTGATTACTGTTGCAGTCAGCTCTGTCAGCGCTTCATTGGTCGATACCACAGCCGCGACATTAATGTCAGCCGTCAGCCGTGGCCACAATTGCCCGCCAAAACTCACATCCGGCGTCAGCGTCGCTTGTGTAATTTCTATACTGGCAGTTACCGGCACCAGGCATGCGCTGGAGCATCCGTCGCCGTCGATCGTGTTGCCGTCGTCACATTGTTCGAACGGTGCGTTGACGACCCCGTCCCCACAAACCCGTGTAGCGCCCTCAATCTCAAAGCAGGCGTCCGAGCAAACGGTGCAACCGGTCACGCCGTAGGCACAGTCCTCGGTAACGGTATTGCCGTCATCGCACTGCTCAAGACCTTCGACAACGCCATTGCCGCAAACGGAGGGCACGATCTCGCTGACACACTGACTGTCGCAACCGTCGCCATTGATCGTATTGCCGTCGTCGCACTGTTCATGTTGGGTGTCAATGTAACCATCGCCGCAATACGTGGTGTCGCCGGAGCGGCGGGTGCACTGCGCTGTGCAGGTCTGGCAACTGAGCTGACCGTATTCGCAGGCAGTCGGCGGTTCGACACCGTCGTCACATTGCTCTCCCAGCTCCAGAATGCTGTTGCCACACACCGCTGCAGGCTCTTCGATCTGGCACAAACTGCTGCAGCCATCGCCGTCGAAGGGATTGCCGTCGTCGCATTGCTCGCCAGCCTCTACACTACTATTGCCACATACACTGTCGCTGGCCTTGATATCGATGTCGTAGCGAAACAGCGCATAGCCTTGATTGGCCCCTTCGCCGTTGGCAACTTTGTCTTCTGCCGTCTGGCCGATGGTTACCCAGCCACGCCAGCTCGCATCAGGCGGCGTCGGCTCAGCCTGATCGCGTGCGCACAGGAACAGCGCGTCCTCTGGCTCCTGGTCCTCGAGAAACTCGGTTATGGATTCCTGCTGGCCGTTCGGCGGCTCGAACAGGTAGATGAAGCGGGCTCCAATTACCGAACTGCGGCTCTCGCCCGTCGCCGAAAACACGGCTGGACGAGGGTCGACGAAGTTGAAGCCGGTCGTCCGAAAGTGACCGAGCAATAATGGATCCGCACCCGCGCAGTCGGGAATTTTGAAACATTGTCCCGGCTCGAGCGTGACTTCGGCGTCGGGGATGCGCTGGTAGTCGCGGTTCGCGATGATGTCGCCGGTGGTGACGTGCTTCCAGCGATTACGGCTGATTGACTGCCACTCGCCACGCTGACACCCTGTGGCCGGATCAAGACTAATAATCTGTGGATTCTCCGGCGGATCGACGATGCCGCAACGCGTGTAGCCCGTCAGGACAATCAAACCTAGCGCTATTAACATTAACCTGGTTTTCATGATGCGCACTCCCCTGATATTGGTGAACCGGGATTCATTCCCATGGTTACCCAGCATCCGCCCGTGGCAGTTTAGTGGTTACCTCGAAACGGACAGCTTTTGTCGCGGACCCGACAACTTGCGCGGTTCGGCTGCGCAACTACCGTGACAAGCCAGGGTCAAGAGCGATCCGGCCGCCTCCGGAACCCGCCGCCCACCGGGGAGAACGACGGCGCGATGCGGAGCTCTGATGTAGAACAAAATCGGTATCCGCGTGGCACAGGCAATTCCGGACAAATGTCCTGGCTCATGTATCAACAACCATCGGTTGATCCTCCGCATTCAATCGCCCGCCGTGTCCAGTTCACCGGATTTCGGGACTTCATGAAGTGCAACCCTGCGCCGCCGCACCCAGCCGACGAACAGCAACAGTGATGCCAATGCCGAGCCGGCTACGGCCGGATGCTGAATCGTCAGCACCAGCGGCGTAAGAACTCCGCGCGTCAATGCGCGTGCCCATTCCCGTTCCGCAATCCAGTCCGCAATCGGCGGCGAGTTGCGGTAATAAAATGCGACGAATGCACGCCCGGGGGCGTTGGTCAGCAACCAGTCGTCGCGGAACTTGCGCAGCGACACGACGTTCGGTTCCCAGGGTGTACCATAGGCGGCCGTTGCGATGAAACAGGGGAGTGCGCCCCTTGGTGCTTCGCAGTTGCGATCTTCATCGTATCCGTGAAGGAAGCAGTAGAACGGATTAGCCTGTGTCTGAATCGCCGGATCAGGAATTTCGACCGATGCGTCGATCATGTTGTTGGTTTCGTCCGGATCGTAGCTGTCACTTACGATTGACGCTTCGGCCGTCGCCGTCTGCGGGCCCGATACGGAGACACGAATTTTCAGCGAAAATGCTTGCGTGAGTTCGGTGAACAGGCATTCGAGATCATGCCCTGCACTGCCTGAAACCTTGGCGCACTCTGCGAGTGCCGGATCGAAACTGATAATCGAGCCCGGCGCCTTGAAATAGAACGCTGCATTACGTCCCGGTTCCTCCGCCGGCGCGGCGTAACTGACGTTGACGTCGTATATCGCATCGTAGAAAGTTGCACCCGCGTTCGTTACCGATTCTTTACTGGCCACCATCGTGACACCGAGATCGGCACCACTTACGGGAACAACGATGTAGACCGAATTATTGTCCAGATCGGGTTCGGGCTGCGGCACACCTTCGCGTATCTCACCACTGAGCGTAAACGCCGCACCAATCGCAGGGTCCACCTTGGCAAACTTCGCCGTCATCGAGCGAGTCTCGTTGGCACCGAGCGCGCCGATTTGCCAATTCCACTGCGCCAGTACGTTCTGGGTAAACGAACCGCCCGAGTCGTCAGTCACATAGACATAATCGCCATTCGACGCCGCGAATGCCGCGAGCTGCACGAACGCATCGGTCGCTATCCCCGGGCCGAGATTTCGCGCGGTGATCGTAATATCAACGTCAATATCCCAGCCTGCGCCACCTCGGTTGGTATAAATAGGATCGATGGCCAGTTCCAACGCGAGATCATAGCCCGCTTCGTCGTCACCAATGGTTACCTGGGTTGCGCTCGGCGTGCCGAGGATAGCGCCACCGGTCGGGTTGGAAAGCTCGACGCGAAAAGTCTCGGCGCCCTCGAGCTCGGCGTCGTCGAGGATGCTGACCGACAGCGACCGTTCAGTCTCGCCGGCGGCGAAATCGAGTGTGCCGCTGATCGACGTATAGTCAGCATCGGCTGTGGCGGTCTCCGGCACGGTCGCATAGTCGACGTTGGCGCTACCGTCCGAGCCTGCAACCCGGCGTACGGTCAGCGCCACCGCTGCGGCGCTTTCGGCGACGTTGTAGGTTGCAGCTTCAAATTCAAACTCGCCCGGCGACGGCGGGAGTCCGGACGTGAAAACTGTCACCGACCAGTTGTCAGTATCGATGCCGTTAGGCGGCGGGTTTGCACAGAGCCCATCGAATCCGCCAAAGCCGCGCGATACGCCGTTGGCGATACCAAAGGTCAACGGTGACGCACTGGCGGAAAAGTCGGGGTTCAACGGCTGGCCGGCCTGTTTCCAGCTGCTGGCGTAGGTAAAGTCAGCGGCCTGCAATCCCGTCAGGCCGACAGACTGCCAGCCTGCATTGACGTCCGAGACGAACAGCCGTGGGCCGAGTGCCGCCCAGATGTAGCCGTCTTGTTGCACAGCCAGGGTCATGGCACCACCAACTCGCTCGACCGGGCTCACTCGGGAATCCCAGGCATAGTCGATGCCGTCGATTGGTCCGGCAGTGCCGGGATCGTAGGTCGCCGCCGAATTCATCACGAACGCCCAGGTCCCCGTCGGGCATGCGGCATTGCCAGGCATCTGAATGCTCAGGCGTGCGTAATCACCGGGATTACCATCACCGGCGAGTGTGGAAAATGTCACAGCGCCACCAGCAACCGGCGAGGAATAGGCGCCTGCCGAGATCCAGTTGCCGGCGCCGAATGACGCCGCGTTGTAGTCGTATTGTGCGGCCTGCGCACCGGCAATGACTGGCGCAAGCAACGCGAACGCAAACACCGTGAAACCGAGCTCGAGCGACGTCCAGTCGGCGAAAATATTCTTCTTCATTTGCCGTTCCTCCCTACTTTATGACGAGCACATGGCCACGGTCACAGAATCCGGGATTGATCCGGCGGTTGCTATCGTGGGTCGGACGGTATTTGTCGCGGCTCAGACAGGAGCCGTTTAGCGGCAATCAGTCGAAGTTCCGGCTACCATCCGCAGCGGTTGTCTGCGCGTACTCGCCCGGCGTCACGCCAAAACGTGCCTTGAAGCACTGGCCAAAATGAGCCTGGGTCGCAAAGCCACAATCCTGAGCGACAATGCCAACGGGCTTATCGGTCTCGAGCATCTCCGCCGCCCTTTGCAAACGGTAATCGCGCAGATAGTCCGCCGGGCGTGTATCGAGCAAAGCCCGCAGTTTCCGCAGCAACTGACGATCGCTCATGGCGACACCGCTCGCCATTTCCCTGACGCCAAAAGAATTTTCATAAAAGCGCCTGCCAAGCAACATATCGAGCTTTTCGAGAAACGCTCGGTCTCTCGGGCCGTAAACATCGGCGGCAGACCCGGCCGTTTCTGTATCGGCCTGCGGCGCGCCCCATTCGGCCGCCGCCTGGCGGCGCATGATCTGCCGCACTTCGATGAGATTGTGCAGCCTTAGCTTAAGCTCCTCAGCATCGAAGGGCTTGGTCAGGTATTCATCGGCCTTTTCACTGAGACCACGCAGCAGACTTTCACGGTCTTCGCGTGCGGTCAGCATGACAATAGGTATATGCGACGTGCGCTCGTCGTGGCGCAGGGTTCGCGTTACCTCGAACCCGTCGATGCCGGGCAGCATCAGGTCAGTCAGCACGAGGTCGGGAATATCGTTGATCGCGTGCTGCACGCCCGCCTCACCATTGGCAACCAGCGTGCAGTGGAAGTTATCCTGCAAGCACTCGCCGATGAAGGCCCGTAACTCGGCATGATCTTCAATGACCAGCACGCGCGGCAGATCAATGTTCTCCGCGTCCGCTGCCTCAAGAGCGACGTACGACCCGGTGTCAACCAGCGTATGACCGACGGTATACTCGACTGTCGACGATTCCACCGGCGTTACGGCGATAGCGCTACTGCGCGGCAAGGTCATTGTGAATTCCGCGCCACCCATTGCGGCTCGGGCCACCCGCACGTCGCCACCGAGAGCCTGTACAGATTCGCGAACGACGGCAAGACCGATTCCCGTTCCGGGCAGGTCATTGCTGCCGCGTTCGAAGGGTTCAAATATGTGCGCTTCCCTGCCCGGCTCGATGCCAGGACCGCTATCGCTGACACGCAGCACAACCTTGCCCCCTTCCTCTCCAAGATAAACGTCGACGCGGCCGCCGGTTGGCGTGAACTTTAATGCGTTGCCAATCAGGTTGGTCAGCGCCGCTTCGAGCACTTCGGCATTCGCATCAACCGACGATCTCGATGCAATTATCAGCGCAAGGGATATTCCCTTTTGTTCTGCCAGGCTGCGGAACGCTCCAACCTGTACCGACAGAAAAGGTTCAAGCGCGATAACTTCGAGTTGCAGCGGCCGCTCGCCGGATAACTGGGCGAGATCGAGCAACTGTTCGACCAGTCGCAATAGTCGATGTGCATTGCGTTGTATCAGCGACAGCGATTCCGCGTCCTTGCCACTCGCGTTCGCTCGCATTCTATCCAGCGGCCCCAGGATAAGTGTGAGCGGCGTACGGAATTCATGCGATACGCGCGCGAAAAGCCTCTCTTTCGTATCCAGCAGAGCCTGGAGATTGGCGGCCTGCTTTTCGATCGTCTGCTTTTGTTCTGCTATTTGCCGGGTACCTTCGCTCACCTTTGCTTTCAGCAGAGCGGCGCTCCGGCGCAGGAACGTCGTACGCCACTGAATAACGGCGAACAGTGCGAGCAATGTCGCCATCGCATACGTCACGTAAGCGCCAGGCGTAGTCCACCATGGCGCCGCAACGACAAAAGCGAACACGGCATCCTGCGTACTCCAAAGTCCGTCGTTGTTTGCAGCACGCACCTGAAAATGGTAAGTGCCTGGCGCCAGGTTGGCGTAGGTTGCGACACGACGCGTAGCATCGGTGGACAGCCAGTCTTCCTGCAGCCCCTGCAGCCGATAGGAATACTGAATTCGTTGTGGACTCGAGTA
>Ga0316195_10000502_pt1 | contig 15765 bp, 11 predicted proteins | sample Phised1_MG_FD_204937 | JGI IMG/M metagenome (GOLD analysis project Ga0316195, IMG submission 204937) | Coastal sediment microbial communities from Maine, United States - Phippsburg sediment 1 | ecosystem: Environmental > Aquatic > Marine > Coastal > Sediment | place: USA: Maine | collected...
CCGTATCGCCCGTCGCAGCGCCGGCCAGTCCCAGGCCGGCCCGGGCGATTCGTTGCGCATGACGCAGCCGCCCGAGCGATGGGTCGCTCAGCGCGGCGTGCGCGATGATCAGCTGCCGGGGCGCAAACGCGCTGGGATTGGCGGGCGGCGCATCGGGTCGGGTGCGAAAGAAGGTCACCTGGAAACCCATCGGCTCGCCCGCTGCAGTCTGCAGCCAGCCGGTGACGTACCACCACTCGGTACGGAATTCCGGGTGGCTGCCGTAGTCCGCAGGAAATGCGAGACCCTGCCCGGCGACGACCTCCGGATAGCTCACGTAGGTGCCCTCGGCTCCCGGGGTCGATGCGACCGGGAGCAGAGCGATGGCCAGCGCCAGCAGCCTGCGCAATCCCCGTCGACGCCCGGCAGAAGACAAGCTTGTCACCAGTCCTCCCGCACGGCGCGCAGCGCCGAGGTGCTCATGGCGGCACGCGCACTCACCGTCGCGGTCAGGGCGGCGGCCGCCACCAGTACCAGTGCAACGACGGCGAGCTGGAGCGAGGGGATGTGCAGGTCGATGCTCCAGTTGAACGACTGGCGATTGATGACGTAGACCAGCACCAGGCTCAGCACGAACCCGAGCGCCAGGCCATAGAGCACGCCAATCACACCGAGGACGGCCCCCTCGCCGGCGAGCATCGCCACGACCTGCCGCCGCAGCATGCCCACGTGGCGCAACATACCGAATTCAGCGCGACGTGCCAGCGCCTGCGCGCTGAAAGCGAAGCTGACACCCACCAGGCCGATCAGCACCGCGACGGCCTCGAGCAGGTAGGTCACTGCGAAGGCCCGGTCGAAAAACCCGAGCGACAGCTCCTTGAGCGCCGGCCCGGTGTAGATCTGCAACGCATCGCCGCGCTCAAAGTGCCCACGAATCAGCCGCTCCACGTCCTGTGGCCGGACACCGGGCTCGAGCCACACGGAACCCTGGCTGGCGGAGACGTCGCCGGTCTGTGCCACGTACCAGTCACGGTCGACCAGGATCGCGCCGGACGGTCGGCTGTAGTCGCGCCAGATACCGGCGACGACAAGAAGACAGTCCTTGCCCCGAAGTGGCAGCCGGAGCGTGTCGCCCACGTCAAGGCGATACAGGTCGTGCACCGCCTCGGAAATCCAGGCCTGGCCGCCGCCACGTACCGGCAATCCCTTTCCGACCAGGGGCAGGTCGGCGATGTCGGCCGGCTCCCGCAGCGGGCGTGCTATCAGCTGCACCGGCTCGCGTCCCGGCGCCAGGATGACGGCGCGCTGGCGCCGGAATTCGACGCGCGATACGCCCGGGACCGCGGCGATGGCCGCCTGGTCCGCCTCGGACCAGTAAGCCGTGTCGGCTGCCTGGGCGACACGCATGTGCAGGTCCGCCGGTAGCACCTGTCCCAGCCAGCCGTCGAAGGACTGGCGGAAAGAGTGCACCATGATGGCCATTGCGACCATCAGGCTGAAGCTGACGATGATCGCGGCCAGGCTCACCGCGGACTGGCCGGCGCTGCCGCGCAGTTGGGCCAGCGCGGTCGATAATGTCGCCCGGCGCGGCTGCGGCAGGATCGCCAGCAGCCGGCTGGATGCCGCAGGCACCAGCAGGATGCCGCCGAACAGCAGTGCCGTCACCGACAAATAGCCGAACAGCGGTATGCCGCCCACAGGCGGGAGCCCGGCGCAGGCGAGGCCGGCTGACATCAAGGCTGCCCCGGGCCAGGCCGGCCGCAGCCGCCGGGCCGCGTGCTCCGCGTCGCCCGCCTTGAGCGCACGGGCAGGCGGCGCGGCGCTGGCTTCGCGCGCCGGCGCCCAGGCCCCGAACGCCGCGATGGCCGTGCCCAGCAGGAAGAACACCAGCAACGGCCCCGGCTGGGGCTGCGCGACAATGGACAGTGAGCGGAAGTAGCCGCCCCCGAGGTCGCCCCCAAGACCCGCCAGGGCCAGCATGGCGATTCCCTGGCCGAGCGCCACGCCCAGCGCGGAACCGGCGATGCCGATCAGGACGCCCTCGGCAAGCAGCGCCAACTCCAGCTGCCGTCGTGTCACACCGATCGCGCGCAGCAGCGCCAGCGACGCCCGGCGCCGGAGAATGGACAGCGCCTGGGTCGAAAAGACCAGGAACGCCCCGGTCAGCAACGCCACCATGGCGAGCATGTCGAGGTTGACGCGATAGGCGCGGGTCACGTTGGCGGCCCGGTCGCGCTCGATGTCCGGGCCGGTCGAAACCACCCCGGCCGGAAGCAGCCGCCGTAGCCTCTGGCGGAAGCCGTCGACGTCCGCCCCGGCGCCCAGCCTCAGGTCCAGGCGGTTGATGGTCCCGACGCGGTCGAACGACCACTGGGCCGTGGCAATGTCCATCACGCCGAGGCGCTGCGCATAGGCCGACGTCGGCAGCACCTGGACAACTCGCAGCTCACGGACGCTGGTTCCGACGCGTACCGCGAATGTACCTCCGGTGCCGACCCCCAATTCTTCGGCCGCAGCCGCGCTCAGCGCGATGCTATCCGGTTCGAACAGCGTCAGCAGGACGCCACCCAGGCCTGCGATCAGCTCGGGCTGGATCCCGGCGGCACGGAACGGATCCAGGCCGAGTACCTTGAGTGCCGGGTGATCGCCAAGGGGCGCCATGTCCAGTTCCAGGACCGGGCTCGCGGCCGCCACGGACGGGTCCCGGGCGATGCGCGGATAGAGCGCTTCGTCGAAGCCGCCGCTGGCGCCGCGGATCACCACGTCGGCCTCACCGACGAGCTTTCTAGCCGCCAGCCCGAATTCATTCAGCGCGCCTGCGTTGATCAGGTAGACCGCCGTGGCCAGCGCCACGCCGAGGGCGACTGCAACCACGGTCACGACGACCCTGCCCGGCTGCTCGCGCAGCCGCGCCAGCGCGACGGCGCGCAGCACGGCAAGCATCGCGCTCACCGCTCGTCGCCGAGGGGGACCAGGCGCCGCCCGTCCATCACCAGCACGCGATCGGCCGTCTCGGCCGCCGCCCTGGAATGGGTGATGAGCACGCCGCTGGAACCGGCCGAACGAACCTGGGCGCGCAGCAACTCGAGGACCTGCGCCGCGCTACGCGGGTCCAGGTTGCCGGTCGGCTCGTCGGCGAGCAGCAGGCGCGGCCGATGGACCAGAGCGCGAGAGATGGCCACCCGCTGCAGCTCGCCACCGGACAACTCGCGCGGATAACGACTGCCGAAGCCGCCCAGGCCGACGGACTCGAGCATCTCCCCGACGCGCCGGTCACGCTCTGGCCGTGGCATGCCTGCCAGGTCGAGCGGCAGGGCGACGTTGTCGGTGACCGTCAGGTACGGCAGGACGTGGAAGGCCTGGAACACGAAACCCATCGCGCGTCGCCGGAGAAGAGTCGCCGCATCGTCGTCCAGGACCGCCAGGTCGCAGCCGTCGAATTCGATGGAGCCGGCGTCCGGACGATCCAGGCCCGCCATGAGGTTCAGCAACGTGGACTTGCCGACGCCTGATTCGCCCATGATCGCCACGTATTCGCCCCGCCGGAGGCAAAAGTCGATGCCATCGATCACAGGCGGCCGGTCAGGCCGAAAGCGTCTGACCAGGCTCTTGAGCTCGAGGACGATCTGCGGGTCTGCGCTGGGTGCGGCCATGATGGCCATTGGCGCCGTCAAGGCATCTGGATGCCGCCGCCACCCTTGCCGCCCATGCCCTGCAGCGCCGCCGCACCCGCATCGGGGATGACGATCGAGGATGCCGCCTGGCGACGCATCTCCTGGATCTCGCGAGCGGCCTCTTCGACCGCCCGCTGGGCCGCCGGGCCGAACTTCGACACCGCCTCGGACATCGAGCCGGCCTCGAGTTCAAAGGACAGCGGCAACGATCCCATGGGCGTCATGACCGTGGCCTGTCCGATGTACTGGACAGGGCGCGAACTGTCGTCCGTCCCGTCAGCGGTGACCGGCGTCATCCTGCGGATGGTTCCCACCTTCTGGTCCGTGAATACGTCCTCACGGAACAGGTTCTTGTCGTCCATGCCGGCGTCCTGCGGTGCGTCCTGGTTCATGCCGTATCGAGCCTCGTTTGCAAGCGAATTTCCGCCACTTTAACGGTTGACGACCCCGGTTGTCAGGTCGAAACGAGGTTCGCCGCGGCCTTCGGGGTCCGCCAGCCTCGTGGCCGGGCCGGCGCGGTGGTAGAATCACGGGATACTTTTTTGCGCGGCAGGCCGCTGGCAGCCGCCGCTGGACCCGGTCAATTCCAAGGAGCTTCCCATGCGCACCCATACCGCGCTCTTTCGCAACGCGATGATCGCCGTCGCTACGATTCTCGCCGTGACGGCCTGCTCCTCCGGCCCCGATATTCGCCGCGAGGTCAGCCCGTCGGCCAACTTCGGTGCTTACAAGACCTTTGCCTTCTTCCCCGAACTGGCGACCGACCGGGCCGGGTACGAGACGGTCTTCACCGGGCACCTGAAGGCGGCGACCCGCCGCAACATGGAAGCCAAGGGCTACATCTACAGCGAGCAGAACCCCGACCTGCTGCTGAACTTCTACGCCAATGTCGAGGACAAGCAGGAGCTTCGCTCCACGCCGGTATCGATGGGCTACTACGGGGGCGGCTACTACGGCTATCGCAGCAGCATGTACTACGGCATGAGCACGCCGCAGGTCGAGACGGTGAACTACAAGGAAGGCACGCTGACCATCGACCTGGTCGATCCTGCGCAGAAAAAGCTGGTCTGGAGCGCCACGGCCGAGGGCCGCGTCTCGAAGGAAGCCCGCAAGAACCCCGGCCCGAAGATCGATGCAGTGGTCGATCAGCTGATGGAGCCCCTGCCTGCCAAGAGCGCGATGTAATGTTTTTGCGCCGCAAGGCGCTCGAGTGACGATCAGGAGCATTTTATTCATGAAGATTCGATCAATGATGATGGCCGCCGCCCTGGCCACCGCGATCCTCAGTGTCTCGCCGGCCGTGTCGGCACAGGAACCCACCATCGAGCAGGTCAAGGCGATCATCGAGGCTGCCCGCGCGGAGATGCGCGCCAGCCGCGAGGCGCTGCTGGCCGCGAACCTGGAGATGACGACGGCCGAATCCGACAAGTTCTGGCCGCTGTACCGCGACTACAACACCAAGAGGGCGTCACTCGGCGACGAGCGCCTGAAGATCATCATGGATTATGCCGAGGTCTATCCGGCGGTCAGCGATGCCGTTGCCAAGAACCTCGTTGATCGTTCGATCAAGAATTCCAAGGCGGACGAAAAGCTGCAGTACGAATACATCGGCAAGATCGGCAAGGTGCTGCCGGCGGCCAAGCTGATGCGTTTCATGCAGATCGAATCGCGGATCGACAACCTCGTCGAACTGAAGATCCAGCAGAGCATCCCGGTCGTCGAACCGGGCGCACAGTAACCAGGATCGCCCCGTGGGCGCGAACCCTCGCGCCCACGGGCAAGAAGCATCAATGAGCCCGCAACAAGACGAACTGCACAGCCTGCTCCGGCAACTGCACGAGCAATTGGCTCGTGCAAGCGATATCGACGAGGAGTCCCGGGAGTTGCTCGGCCTCGTGGCCGGCGATATCGGCGCGCTGACGGCATCCCAGCAGGCGGCCGCGGAGCATTTGCCGGCGCTCAAGCGCCTGGCGGTGGACTTCGAATCCGATCATCCGGCGCTGGCGGCCACCGCACGGCAGATCGTCGACCTGCTCGCCAAGGCCGGGATCTGACCTTTCGGGCTGACTCCCTAGCGCACGGCCGCGAAGCTGATGCTGTCGGCATCCCAGCCGGGCGCCGTTTCGAGCGCCTGGATTACTTCCTCCGGCCCCGCAACGACCTGCCACATGGCGCCGTGCCGCGAGTCCATGAAACGACCCTCGATCGCCCGGGAGAACTGCTCGAGCAGCGGATCGTAGTAGCCGCCCGTGTTGACGATGACGATCGGACCGAGGTACAGGCCGAGGCGCTTCAGGGTGATCGCCTCCATCAGTTCCTCGAAGGTTCCGCAGCCGCCGGCCAGGGCGACCACCGCCGAGGCGCGGGAGAGCATCTCGTGCTTGCGGGTGCGCATGTCCTCGACTTCCAGCAGCTCGGTGATGTCCTCGTGCCCCCATTCCAGCTCGCGCATGAAACGGGGGATGATCCCGACGACCCGGCCACCGCGCGCCAGCGCGCCATCCGCCAGCGCACCCATCGATCCTGAGCGTCCGCCGCCGTAGACCAGCGTGCAATTCGCCTCGGCCAGCAGCCCGCCGAGCGTGCGCGCCACCTCGCGGTGGCGTGGCTCGCAGGCGTTGCTCGAGGCGCAATAAACGCAGACGCTGTGCCGCGACTCCGTCAGTGCAACGATGCTGCTCATCTCATCCTCTCCAGATGTCCTGTCCGTTGCCCGCAACGATCGGGGGCTCCTGGCCTAGGGGCGCTTGCCGCGTGGACCGGTGCCACCGATCCTCGGTTTCACTTTGCGACGTGGCGCCCCCTGTCCGGCCTGCGGACCCAGTGTCGCGGGCCGGACCGAAACCGCACGGTGCGGCGGCCGGGCACTGCCGTCGTCGCGCGGCGGCAGGCCGCTGTGCTGCGTCAGGGCCCGGCCGGGACCATCTGCCGGGATTCGCGTCCCTTCTCCACCGCCGGTTCCCCTGGGCTGCCAGGCAGGCACCAGGTGCCGCTTGCCGCTGCCGATCAGGTCGGCCCGACCCATGCGCTTGAGCGCCTCGCGCAGCAACGGCCAGTTGTTGGCATCGTGATAGCGCAGGAACGCCTTGTGCAGGCGACGTTGCGGCAGCTTCTTCGGAACGAAGACCTCGGGGCTGGTCCGCGTCACCTTGTGCAGCGGGTCCTTGCCCGAATGCCACATGGCCGTGGCGGTGGCCATCGGCGACGGCAGGAAAGCCTGAACCTGGTCGGTACGAAAACCGTTCTCCTTGAGCCACAACGCCAGTTCGAGCATGTCCTCGTCGGTCGTGCCGGGATGGGCCGCGATGAAGTACGGGATGAGGTATTGCTCCTTGCCCGCCTCCTTCGAATAGCGGTCGAACAGCTCCTTGAAACGGTAATAGCTGCCCACGCCGGGCTTCATCATCTTCGACAGCGGGCCCTCACCGATCGCCTCGGGCGCGATCTTCAGGTAGCCGCCGACGTGATGCTCGGCCAGTTCGCGCACGTATTCCGGCGACTTGATCGCCAGGTCGTAACGCACGCCCGAGGCGATCAGCACCTTGCGGACGCCCTTGAGCTCCCGTGCACGGCGATAGAGGCTGATCAGCGGGGCGTGATCGGTATTGAGATTCGGACAGACGTCCGGGTAGACGCAGGACGGGCGCCGGCACGCCGATTCGATCTTCGGGTCCTTGCAGTGCAGCCGGTACATGTTTGCGGTCGGTCCGCCGAGGTCCGAAATTACGCCGGTAAAGCCCGGGACGCGATCACGGATGGCTTCAACTTCCTTGATCACGGAGTCCTCGGAGCGACTCTGGATGATCCGGCCCTCATGCTCGGTGATCGAGCAGAAGGTGCAGCCCCCGAAACAGCCACGCTGGATTGCCACCGAGAAACGGATCATCTTGTAAGCGGGCAGCTTCGCGTCGCCGTAGGCGGGATGGGGAACCCGCTGGTAGGGCTGCTCGTAAACCCAGTCCATTTCCTGCGTGGTCAGGGGAATCGGCGGCGGGTTGAGCCACACGTCCACCTCGCCATGACGCTGCACCAGCGCCCTGGCGTTTCCGGGATTCGACTCCAGGTGCAGGATCCGCGAGCTGTGGGCGTAGAGGACCGGATCGTCGCGAACCGCGTCGTAAGCCGGCAGCCTTATGACACTCCTGGAGCGATCCACATTGCCCACCTTGCGAACGAAGCGCACGACCTGTACGCCGGGCTCCGCCGCCCTGGCATTCGCAGCGAGCCGTTGCTCCTCGGAAGCGTAAGGATCGACCGGCGGGTTCAGCGGGCCCGGCTTGTCCAGGTGGGTCGAGTCGATCTCGATCCAGCCCGTCGGGGTCGAGCGTCTGGCGAAGACCGTGCCGCGCAGGTCGTGGATCTCGCCGATCGCCTCGCCGGCCGCGAGCCGGTGGGCGATCTCGCAGATCTGCCGTTCGGCGTTGCCATAGACCAGCAGGTCGGCCCGGGAATCCAGCAGCACCGACCGCCTGACTTTCTCCGACCAGTAGTCGAAATGAGCGATCCGGCGCAAGGAAGCCTCGATCCCCCCGACCACGATCGGCACATCGCCGAACGCCTCGCGCGCACGCTCTGCATAGACAATCACCGAACGGTCCGGACGCTTGCCACCTACCCCGCCCGGCGTATAGGCATCGTCGCTGCGCACCCGCCGATCCGAGGTGTAGCGATTGACCATGGAATCCATGTTCCCGGCAGTGATGCCGAAAAACAGGTTCGGCCGTCCCAGCTCCCGGAATGCATCGACATCGGCCCAATTGGGCTGGGCGATGATGCCCACCCGGAATCCCTGCGCCTCCAGCACACGGCCGATCACCGCCATGCCGAAGCTGGGATGGTCGACGTAGGCATCGCCGGTGACGATGATGACGTCGCAGCTGTCCCAGCCGAGCTGGTCCATTTCCGCGCGGGACATGGGCAGGAAAGGCGCAACGCCAAAGCGATGCGCCCAGTGCTTTCGATAGGAAAAGAGTTCGCGGGCCGGTTCCATGGGGGAATTGTAGTCGGTTGCAGAGGTGCCAGGCACGGACCTGTCCCCGAACGGGGACAGGTCTGTGCCTGGCACCTTGGCCTAACCCGTCGCCTGGAGCCCCTGTGCGATGCCCGAAATGCTGGCCAGGAGGGCCTGGAACAGCGCAGTGTCGCTGCGATCCGTCGCCCGCCACCGCCTCAGCAGGTCCACCTGCATGTAGTGCATCGGGTCGAGGTAGGGCGAGCGCAGCACGATGGACCGCTGCATGCGCGGATCGTCGTCGAGCAGGTCGATGCCGCCCTTGACCCAGGTGACCCAGCGGGTGGCCAGCGCGTGCTCGCGACGAATCTCCTCCGCCAGCGGCAAGAGACCCGCTGGCGCAAGTTCGTCGTATAGGGACGCAATTCCAAGGTCCGCCCGCACGAGCTGCATCTCGACGTCGTCGAGGAGGAGTGCGAAAAACGGCCAGTTGGACCAGGCCTGGGCAAGGCGCTCCGCCCCGAGCGTCCTGGCAGCCGTCTCCAGGCCGGTGCCGATGCCGTACCAGCCCGGGAGGGTGTGCCGGCTCTGGGTCCAGGCGAATACCCACGGCGTCGGCCGCAGTGCAGCCAGCCCGGTCCTGCCGCGGCGGAATACGGGACGTGAACCGACCTGCATCCGTTCGATGACGTCGATCGGCGTGACGTTGCGAAAGTACTCTTCGAAGCCAGCCTGCCCGTGTACCAGCGACTGGTAACGCTCACGGCTTGCGCCCGCCACCCTGGCCATCGTCTCGACGTGAGCCTGGAGTGCGACCGGGGCCGCCTTGTTCCCGGCAGAAGACAACAGCACCGCGTTCAGGGCCTGCTCGAAGGTGCGCATGGCGATCGGCCGCAGGCCGTAATTGTTGTTGACCACCTCGCCCTGCTCGGTGGCCGTCAGGCGGCTGCGCACGGCGCCCGGTGGCGAGCTCTGCACGAGAACCTCGATCGGGCCGCCGCCGCGGCTCGCCGTGCCACCGCGCGCATGCACGATGTCCAGCCCCAGTCTCGTCTCGGCAGCCGCAGCGACCAGAGCGGCCTGCGCTTCGTACACCGCGAAACGGGACGCCGCAATGCCCGAATCGCGGTTGCTCTGCGAATAGCCGATCAGCACCGGCTGTCGCCGGCCGCGGGCCTCCAGGTGCGCCTGGTACGCCGGTTCCGCGCAAAGCGAGCGAAGGATATCGCCCGAAATGCCCAGCGACTCGAAGGAATCCAGCAGCGGCGCAACGTCGATCGGCACCTGGCCGCTCTGCTTGTCGGTGGCATCCGCCCAGCGCGCCAGCATCAGCACGGCAAGCAGGTCGTCAATGCCGCCGGTGTCGCTGACGATGTAATTGCCTATCGCCGCCGCCCCATAACGGTTGCGGCAGTGAAGCATTGCCTCGAATACGGCGAGCGTGCGGCGGCCGAGTGCATCGAGCGTCCCCGTCGGCCCCTGGTCCCGGGTGATCGCCTCGGCCAGGATCCGCGCCCTTTCCTCCCGCGGCCGTGTCAGCCACTCATCGTCGGCGAAGCCCTGTGCGATGACGCAGTGATGCACGTCGCTGTGCTGGCGAACATCGAGGGTCGCCAGGTGGAAGCCGAAAGTACGGGCGCGGCGCAACAGTCGCTGCACGAGGAAAAGTCCGCCAAAGCGCCCACCGTTTGCGCGCAGGCTCTCCGCGGTGATCTCGATGTCCTCGATGAACTGCGCTGCCGATTCGTAACCGTTCGGCCGGCCGTCATAGGTGGTTCGCAGCCGCTCGGCCACCTGCGAGAGGAAGACCCGGTACGGCATCCTGTCATGGCGCGCCGGGGTCATGGCCTGGGCGGCGGGCAGGATGATCGAATAATCGGCAATGCGTTGTTCGAGCGCCTTGCTCACGCCGATGCGGCTCGCGCTCTGCGACAGCTTGCTCGCCAGCGCCAGGCACTCCTCGAAGTAGGTCGAGATGACGACCCTCTGTTGCCGGTGCAGCGTCTCGCGAATTGTCTTGGCGTGCACGTCGGGAATGCCGTCCATGTCGCCGCCGACCCAGCTGCCGAAGCGAACGATACAGGGCACCTCGAAGGTGCCGCGCTCCAGCCCGTAGACGTGCTCGAGCCAGACCTCGAGTTCCTCGTAGAGTGCCGGCACGATCGTATAGATGACTTCGGCGAGGTAGAACAGCACGTGCTCCCGCTCGTCCGCCACGGTGAGGCGCTCCCGAGGGTGTTCCTCCGTCTGCCAGCCCGCGGTCACCTCGAAGCGGATGCGATCCATGACCGAACGGCGCTCGGCCGGCGTCAGCGCCGGGTTGATCCGCTCGATCATCAGGTCGGCGATACGCTGCTGGTTGCGCAGGATCGTCCGACGCGTGGATTCGGTCGGGTGCGCCGTGAAGACCGGATAGATCATGATGCCGGACAGCAGTTCGAGGACGCGCTCCGCTTCGACGCCCGCCGCCTTGAGCCGGAACAGGCAATCACCGATGCCGCCCGGCTGCGGCCGGTCGCTGCGGCTCTGGTAGGTACGGCGGCGGCGGATGCGGTGGACCTTTTCCGCCAGGTTGACAACCTGGAACCAGGTGGAAAATGCACGCACCAGGTCGCGCGCCTCCACCGGGCCGCGATCGCTGGTCCGCACGAGGAGCTCGACCGCGGCTGCAGGCTCTCCTTCCCGCCGCCGGATGGCGGCAATCCGGTCGTCCTCGACCTGGGCGAGAAGCTTCTCGCCGCCCTGGTCGCGCAGCACCTCGCCGACGAGCCCGCCCAGCGCATGGACGTCATCCCGCAGCGCAGCGTCCTTGGCGGGAAAGTGGATGTTGTGTCGTTGGCTCACGGGATTGGGATCGGCGGGCGTGCACCGGGAAGTGGAATGATATCAGAGCGCTGCCTCAGTCGGCGGCGACGGCCGCCCCGCTGGCCAGCATCGCCTCGATCCGGTCGTCGTCGTAACCAGCCTCGCGCAATACCTCCCGGGTGTGCTCGCCGAGCCTGGGTGCATGCCGCCGGGTTTCATCCGTCGGCGTGCCGAAGAAATTGACCGGAAACGCCGTGCCGCGCAGCCGACCCTCGGTGGGATGCTCCGTGAACTTCCAGAACCCGGTCTCCAGCAGGTGGGGATCGTCGGCCAGGTCCTCGAGGGAATTCACGCGATTGATCGGTACGCTGGTCTCCCGGAACAGCTCGAGCCACTCGCGGGTCGTGCGCGTGCTCATGATCCGGGCCGTCTCGGCGTAGGTGGCATCGATGTTCCGGCTGCGGTCGGCCACGGTCTTGAAGCGCGGGTCTTCCAGCAGGTCGGCGCGGCCGGACAAGGTGCAGAATGTTGCCCAATGCGCGTTCATGTAGGGCAGGATCGCGACATAGCCATCGCGGGTCTTGTATGGCTTGCGATCCTTGCTGAGCAGGCGCGTATAGCCGGGAGGACCCATCGGCGGGTCGAAGGTCATTCCGCCAAGATGCTCGGCCATCAGGTACGAGACCATGGTCTCGAACATGGGCACCTCGACTTCCTGGCCTGCGCCCGTGCGCTCGCGCCGGAAAAGCGCCGCAAGCACGCCATACACGACCGTCATCGCTGCCGTCTTGTCCGCCACCAGCGTCGGCAGGTAGCGGGGCTCGCCGAACAGGGGCTCGTTCAGTGCAGCGGCGCCCGATAGCGACTGGATCGAGTCATCGAAGGCGCCATGGCCGCCGTAGGGTCCCTGCCGGCTCGAGCCATAGGCTCCGCAGTAGATGACCTGTGGATTGACCGCCTTCAGCGCTTCGTAATCGAGGCCGAGCCGCGCCACCACCTGCGGGCGGCTGTTATGGATGAACACATCCGCCGTACTGACCAGGTCCAGCACCGCCCGGCGACCGGCCGGCTGCTTGACGTCGAGCACGATGCCACGCTTGTTGCGATTGCAGGTCAGGTAGAACGCGCCCATGCCCTCGTGGCGGGCAGCGCCGACCTGCCGGTTGCTGTCGCCGTAGGGAGGCTCGATCTTGATCACGTCGGCGCCCATGTCGGCCAGCAGTTGGCAGGCCAGCGGTCCGAGCACGACGCTGGTGAACTCGATGATGCGAACGCCCTCAAGAGGACCGGGCATATGGCTTCTCCGCGCAAGCTGCCGCTGGCGACCCAAGCGTGGCAATGTAAGCAACCCGCCAGAGTTGCCGCAATCCGTGGCTCACCCCGGCGCGCGCCGCGGCGCCCGGAGGGCCCTGGAACCGGGCCCGCTCACGCCCGCATGGCCCGCTCGGCCTGCGCCCAGGCCAGCTCGGCCAGGGGTTCGACCTTGGCCGCGTACTGCCGCGCCCGCGCGCTGGCCGCGGTCCCGCGCAGCACCCGCCCCTTGATGCCATGCAACACGGCCGCGAGCTTGAAGAGGTTGAAAGCGATGTAGAAATCAAGGTCGGGGATGCCATCGCGACCGGTCCGCTGGCAATACGCCGCCACGCAGGCTGCCTCGTCAGGCAGGTTGAGCGCCTCGAGGTCGCGCCCCGCCAGTCCGGGGACGCCGGCCTCCGGCATGCGATAGACCATGAGGTAATAGGCGAAATCGGCCAGCGGATCGCCGAGCGTGGCGAGTTCCCAGTCGAGGATGGCCAGGACGCGCGGCTCCGTCGGGTGGAAGATGAGGTTGTCGCAGCGATAATCCCCATGCACGACACAGGTTTCGTCCACCCGGGGCATCCGCGTCGGCAACCATTCGACCAGGCGGTCCATCGCCTCGACCCGGCCCGCCGCTTCGTCCTGCAGGTATTGGCCGGACCACCTGGCGAACTGCCGGGCAACGTAGCCACCCATGCGGCCGAAATCCTCCAGGCCGACCTGACGGACGTCCACGCTGTGCAGTCTCGCCAGCGCATCGACGATGGCCTCGCTGTGCGCGGGCCGATCTGCGGGAGCGACCTGCGGAAAGCCGGGATCGCGGATGATGCGGCCGGACACCCATTCCATCAGGTAGAAAGCCGTGCCGACGACATCCTCATCGTCGCACAGCAGCAGCGCCCGCGGTACCGGGACGTCGGTCGCACCGAGCGCCGAGATGACCCGGTACTCGCGGTCCACCGCGTGTGCCGAGGGCAGCAACTTGCCGGGCGGCTTGCGCCGCAGAACGTAGCGCCGGGACGGCGTCGACAGCAGGTAGGTCGGATTGGATTGCCCGCCCTCGAACTGGGATAGTTCGACTGGACCGTCAAAGCCCGGCAGCTGACGGCGCAGGTAGGCCTCGAGCCGGTCGACGTCGATCTCGAACCCCTGCCGTACCGGACCGCTGCCGGGTACCGACGCTGCGTCAGTCACGTCGTGATCTCCCTGTCGCGGGTGGGCCGGTTCGCCGCAAGGTTCAGCCGCCCAGTATCCCGGCGGTGGAAAGCTTCTCGATGACCCGCTCGGCCGCCTGCTCTGCCGACATGTCGGTGGTATTGAGCCTCAGCTCCGGATGCTCCGGCGGCTCGTACGGGGAATCGATGCCGGTGAAGTTCTTGATCTGGCCTGCGCGCGCCTTGCGGTAGAGGCCCTTGGGATCGCGCTTCTCCGCCTCGGCCAGCGTGGTATCCACATAGACCTCGATGAATTCGTCGTCCGCCATCAGGTCGCGCGCCATCCGGCGTTCCGACCGGAAGGGCGAGATGAAGGAGACCAGCACGATCAGCCCGGCGTCCACCATCAGCTTGGAGACTTCGCCGACACGCCTGATGTTCTCGACGCGGTCCGCCTCGGTGAAGCCGAGGTCCTTGTTCAGCCCGTGGCGGACATTATCGCCGTCGAGCGTGTAGGTATGCCGCCCCATGGCGTGCAGCCGTTTCTCGACGAGGTTGGCGATTGTCGACTTGCCCGCCCCGGACAGGCCGGTAAACCACAGCACGCAGGACTTCTGCCCTTTGAGCGCGGCCCGCGCACGCTTGTTGACGTCCAGCGCCTGCCAGTGAACGTTCTCCGAGCGGCGCAGGGCGAAGTGGATCAGCCCCGCGCCCACAGTGTCGTTGGTGAGCTTGTCGATGAAGATGAAGCCGCCGGTCTCACGGTTGTCCACGTAGGCGTCAAAGGGGATCGGCCTGTCGGTGCTGATGTTGCAGACGCCGATTTCGTTCAATTCGAGTTGCTTCGCCGCGACGTGCTCCATCGTGTTGACGTTGACGCGATGCCGCAGGTCCGTGACGCTGGCATTGAGCAGTCGCGGGCCGATCTTCATCAGGTAGGGTCGGCCGGGCAGCATGTGGTCTTCGTGCATCCAGATGAGCGTCGCCTGGAACTGGTCGGCCACGCCCGGCGGTGAGGACGCCCCCGCGATCACGTCGCCCCGGCTGATGTCGATCTCGTGTTCCAGGGTCAGGGTCACCGACTGGCCGGCAACCGCCTGCTGCAGGTCGCCATCCTGGGTCACGATGCGGACAACCTTGCTTTGCCGACCGGAAGGCAGGACCCGCACCGGGTCGCCCGGCTGCAGGATGCCGCTGGAAATCGTGCCGGCGAAACCGCGGAAATCCTGGTCGGGCCGGTTCACCCATTGCACGGCCAGCCGGAAAGGCCGGTGTTGCAGGTCCTCGTCGATCTCGGCGGCCTCGAGGTGTTGAATGAGCGTTGGCCCGTAGTACCAGGGCATCCGGCTGCTCTGTTCCGTGATGTTGTCGCCCTTCAGCGCCGACATCGGGATGGCCGTGACGTCGTCCAGACCCAGCAACCGGGCGAATTCGCGGTACTCCGCGACGATGGCCTCGAAGACTTCGTGGCCGTAGCCGACCGCGTCCATCTTGTTGACCGCGAGCACGACGTGCCGTATGCCGAGCAGCGACACGATGTAACTGTGCCGTCGGGTCTGCTGCAGGACGCCCTTGCGGGCGTCGATCAGGATGATCGCCAGGTCGGCCGTCGAGGCGCCGGTCGCCATGTTGCGGGTGTACTGCTCGTGTCCGGGCGTGTCGGCAACGATGAATTTGCGCTTCTCGGTGGAGAAGAAACGATACGCGACATCGATGGTAATGCCCTGCTCCCGCTCGGCCGTCAGGCCGTCGACGAGCAGCGCGAAATCGATGTCCCCGCCCTGGGTGCCCACCTTCTTCGAGTCGGCCTCGAGCGCCGCCAGCTGGTCCTCGAAGATGAGCTTGGACTCGTACAGCAGCCGGCCGATCAGTGTGCTCTTGCCGTCGTCCACGCTGCCACAGG
>Ga0316195_10000503_pt1 | contig 15757 bp, 16 predicted proteins | sample Phised1_MG_FD_204937 | JGI IMG/M metagenome (GOLD analysis project Ga0316195, IMG submission 204937) | Coastal sediment microbial communities from Maine, United States - Phippsburg sediment 1 | ecosystem: Environmental > Aquatic > Marine > Coastal > Sediment | place: USA: Maine | collected...
GTTGCAAAAACGCTGCCGCCCCAAACGGCAACACCGCGATTGACTCGTGCAATCCAGGACAGGCTCGGACGATCGGCAAAGGCATCGCGTACCTGGGGATCGAACGACCAGAGGACCTTGCCGTTGCTTGCGTCAACGGCGTACACGACCGAATAGGCGCCAGAAAGATAAATCACACCGTCAATGACGATCGGAGTTGCCGAGATTCCATCAGGTATTGGCAGGTCAGCGGCCCAGGCAAGGCCGAGGTCATCGATGTTTTTATCCGTTACCTGGGTCAGCGGGCTGTAGTGTTCGCCGCGAAAGTTGCCCCCCTTGAGGAACCAGTTTTCACCGCTCGCGGATTCAGCAAGGACGCGCTTGTTGCTTATGTCGCCCGCAGCGATGGCGACGCTGGCCAGTAACAAGCCGACGCATGAGACTGCCATTCGGTGGTTCATGTCAGTTCCTCGCCTATAGTGGGTCGCGATAAGTGTCTACCGGCGGAAGCTCGGCGCCGGTCAGGCCCTTGGGCTTTTCTTCGCCGATTACCGGCAGTTCCAGCGTACCTATCCCCTCGATGGTGGCCGTGACCACTTCACCCGGTTGCAGGAAGCGCTGAGCGCCGCGTACTGCCGTGCCCATGCCGGTACCGCCGGATGTCCCGTTATTGATCACGTCACCGGGATACAGGGTGATGATCGATGAGCCGTACTCAATCAGTTCCCACAGCGAATGGATCATGTCGCCGGCGGTGGCTTCCTGCATTTGCTCTTTGCCAACGCTCAGGGACTGGCGAAGAATCTCCATGGGGTTGCCGTAGAACTCCTTGGGCACGATCCAGGGCCCCTGCGGCGCGAACGTATCGTGGCCTTTACCCACAAACCAGTCGCTGGTGAATCGCGCGCCCCCCGGCGGCCTGCCGCCCCGGTCCGAAATATCCATGGTGACCATGTAGCCAAAAACGTAAGCTTCGGCGTCGTTCGCGCTGACATATTTCGCGGTCCTGCCGATGACGGCACCAAGCTCGACTTCCCAGTCCGTGCGATTGCGGCCGTAGGGGATCACGATCGGCGTACCGTTGCCGACAACTGCGCCACGACTCGGCTTCAGAAACAGGTAGGGAACGCCGCGTTCCTCGCGTCGCAGCCGGGCGGCTTCACGCCGCTCCTCCACCGTGCCTGATTCGTCCACGTGGCTGTAGAAGTTGACGGCAGCATTGAGTATTTTCCCGGGGTACATGATGGGCGGCAAAGTGCGGACGTCACCGACGTCATGAATATACCCGGGACGATTTGCACCGAGCATGTCGACATGCGCGTTGACAATTTCATACAGCCGACGCTTCAGCCCGTAGTCATAACGCTCGATCAGTTCGATCATGTTTGCAGGCATTGGCAAGGCCGGATAAGCGGCATTGCGTTGCAACGCGGCATTGGCGGCATCAAGTTCGATGATGAGCCTGTCGCGCAGCACGATGCCGACTTCGGGCCCGGCATCAATTTCGAAAGTGCCCACCTTGAACGGCTCGGCGATTTCCTGCGCCGGAACCTGAATGGCGATAAAGAACAAAAAAACAGCGACTACGATAGCTGCGCGCATGATCTCCCCCTGCATTGTTATTTATTTGATGCGGCCAAGCGGCGGCAGTTGGGGCATTATATCGGTAATCGAAGCTGGCCCGGTGGTGCAAATGCGACTGATCCCGATTTTCCTGTTTCTGGCGTGCACGAGCCTGGTCGAGGCGCAAGGATTGCCCGACTGGACCGGCGTCTGGCAGCGGGTCGAGGGTAACGGCGGGATGTTCGACGTGTCGACCACCACGCCGCCTGACGGATTTGCGGGCACTCCCGGTGCACGCCAGCATCCCCCGCTCACCGAAGCATGGGAAGCAAAATACCAGGCAAACCTCGCACTGGTTGCGGCGGGCAGGTTGGCGGACCCGATTTCACGCTGTGGAACGCCGGCCGGATTTCCGCGCCTGCTGGCACTGCCCGACGTGTATGAGTTTATCGTGCGTCCCGAGCAAACCTGGATTCTGACGGAGAACGGTCCGAACATCATGCGCATCTACACGGACGGCCGGAAGCATCCGCCGCCCGGGGAGATATGGCCGACCTTCACCGGCGATTCAGTGGGCCGCTGGCTGGGCGATACCCTCGAGTTCACCACTATCGGGATGATCGGCGCGGAGCAAACCGTACTTGATCGCAGCGGCATGGTGCTAAGCCACGAGGCGCGGATCGCGACGCGGATGTACCTGACCGACGATGGCTTGCTGCGGGCCGAACTGACCATCGAGGATCGTCTGGCGTTAACGGAACCATGGCATGTAGTGCGCCATTTCAGCCGTCTGCCTGAAGGCTCGCGCGCCTATGATTACGCGTGCGCCGAAAACAACCGGAACCCGATCACGGATGCCGGCCAGACGCTGACGCTGGATGTTGAGGGAAAGGTTATCGACAAGGTGATACAACATGATTAAAGCGCTGTTGAGTTTGACGCTTGGCCTTGCAATGTCTGCCGTGTCGCACGCACATCATTCAAGTGCAATGTTTGACAAGAGCAAGGTAATGGAAGTCACCGCTACGGTGACCGAGTTTCAGTGGACCAATCCGCACGTGTGGATCGAAATAACGGTGACCAGCGACGACGGTGCTGAGGAGGCGTGGAGCATCGAAGGCCTCGGTCCTAACGGCCTTTTCCGCAATGGCTGGAGACCGGATTCGTTCAAAGCAGGCGATCGCATCGAAATCAGATTTTACCCGATGCACGATGGTTCCAATGCCGGCGGCTTTGTTGGCGCAAGATTTTCGGATGGCCGGGTGCTGGGTAGCTGGAACTGATATGAAAATACGATGTTCGATCCTGCTTGCGTTACTGGTTGCAGCGAGCGTTGCGTGCGCGGATGACGGAGTGCAGTTGTTTCGGCCGGCACAAGTATTCGACGGCGAGAAAATGCATCGCAACTGGGTGGTTGTTGTCGAAGGCAATACGATCGTTTACGCGGGCGACGAGACCGGTGCGGAGGAAATTGACGCCGACCGGGAGATCGCGCTGCCCGGCATGACGCTGCTGCCGGGCCTGATCGAGGGGCACTCGCATATTCTTCTGCACCCCTACAATGAAACGAGCTGGAATGACCAGGTACTGAAGGAGTCGATGGCCGAGCGCGCCATACGTGCGGCAGGACATCTGCGCGCCTCGCTCGATGCCGGCGTAACGACGCTGCGGGATCTCGGCTCGGAAGGCGCCGGTTACGCGGACGTCGGTATTCGCGACGCCCTCGACAAGGGAGTCATACGCGGCCCCCGCCTGATCGTTGCCGGCAAGGCGATTGTCGCGACCGGCAGCTACGGACCGAAAGGTTTTCACGAGGGCGTGGACGTGCCGCTCGGTGCGGAACCGGCCGACGGCTACGACGACCTGGTGCGCGTGGTTCGGAGCCAGATTGGCATGAATATCGACTTCGTCAAGGTGTATGCAGATTATCGTTGGGGCCCGGACGGCACGGCAGCCGCGACGTTCACGCAGCGGGAACTCGAAACGATCGTCGAGGTAGCGGCAAGCAGTGGCCGCTACGTCGTAGCCCATGCGTCCACCGCCGAGGCGATGAAGCGCGCCATTCTGGCCGGCGTGGTTACGATTGAACACGGCGATGGAGCGACTGCCGAGACCTATAAACTGATGCGCGAAAACAAAGTGGCGCTGTGCCCGACGCTGGCGGCCGGCGACGCTATCTCCCAATACGGCGGCTGGCAAAAGGGCGTCGATCCGGAGCCGCCGCGAATCGCCGACAAAAAGCGGAGTTTTCGTGCCGCGCTGGATGCCGGTGTGACCATCTGTTTCGGCGGCGACGTCGGCGTTTATCCGCACGGCGACAATGTGCGCGAACTGGAAATGATGGTCGAGTACGGGATGGACGCAGAAGACGTGCTGAGGTCGGCAACGTCGATCAACGCCAATCTGTTCCGGATTTCTGACAAGGTCGGCCGGATCAGGGCGGGCCTCCTGGCGGACATCATTGCCGTGTCGGGTGACCCCGCTGAAGACATTTCCGCATTGCGCGATCCGCGCCTTGTCGTCAGCGACGGCAGGTTTATCAAGCAGCCGACGAATTGAGAAGCCGATGAGCGAGCCATGGGGACCCCATGATCTTGGCGGGCAGCAGGGCGGTCCTGTCGACCTGGCCGAACACGATACCGCTTACTGGGAATGGCAAATCGACGCGATGGTACGTCTTGCCCTGAAAAAGGGCCTGATCAGCGACTTTGCGGAATTGCGCGACGGCATCGAGCAGCTGACGCCAGAAGATTATGAGAACTGCACGTACTACGAACGCTGGGCAAAATCGCTGGCGTATGCGCTGGTGTCACGCGGCGTAGTCAGCGAGGCACAGCTCGAGGAGAAAGTGTCTGCCGTGAGGGCGCGGCAGGAAGCGGAGGGCGCGGTATGAGTGATCCCGTTTTCCAGGTTGGGCAGCGGGTGCGGATCGCCGATCGAACGCCCCCGGTTCATCATCGCGTGCCGGCCTACGCAAAAGGCCACGTCGGTGTCATCGAGCGTGTCTGTGGCCTTCACGGCCAGCCGGAAAAATTCATTCGCGGCAACGGCAAACCGGCGCAGCGGATCTATCGTGTTGTCATTCCGCAGGACGAACTGTGGATGAACTATGCGGGCACCGCCGCCGACCGGCTCGAAATCGAGATTTTCGAACACTGGCTGGAGTCGGCAGAATGAGCGACCACGACCACGACCACGAACATGCAAGAACGTTTCAGCCTGATCATGCGGAGCCAACCTCGGATGGAGCTCGTCTGGGACTTGCCCTGCGCGAGCTGTTGATCGAAGCAGGTCATTACACCGCGCTTGAGGAGCAGGCCGTCATCGCGTCGATGCAGGGCGCTTCTCCGGAAAACGGCGCCCGTATTGTCGCCAGGGCCTGGGCCGATTCTGCCTACAAGGCGAGGCTGCTGGCGAACGGAGCGGCCGCCATCAGGGAGCTCGGCTTCGAGCTGGAGCCCTACGAATTCACCGTGATGGAAAACACGGCGGATACCCACAACGTTATAGTCTGTACGCTGTGCTCCTGTTATCCGCGCGCATTGCTCGGCATGTCGCCGGCCTGGTACAAGTCCTCCAGCTATCGTGCGCGGATTGTCAGGGAGCCGCGAGCGGTGCTGGCGGAGTTCGGGGTGACGCTTGGTGACGACGTGGCCGTACGCGTCCATGACTCCACCGCGGAGCTGCGCTACATGGTTTTGCCACAACGGCCGGATGGCACGGACGACTGGACCGAACAACAGCTCACGGCACTGGTAACGCGTGATTCGCTGATCGGGACGCAACGGGAGCTTGACGTTGCCTGAGCATTTATTGGAGAGAACTGGAATGAAAATTCTGCTGAGTATTGTCGCATTGTTGATCATGGCCGCTGCGCCGGCATCACTGCGGGCGCAGGACGGGATACCCTCCCGGGAATGGACTGACGAGCAGATAGTCGCTGCCGTCAACAAGGTGCGGGCAGGTCGAGACCTGAGTCCGGATAGCTGGCCAGGGGGCGCACGTGTCGCCGTGATGCTGTCCTTCGATGTCGATAATGAGACGATCTGGTTGCGCAATGACGACACCAGCATCGGCGGCCTGTCGCAAGGCCAGTACGGGTCGCGAGTGGCGCTCGATCGCATTCTGACGCTGCTGGACCAGCACGATATTCCGGCCAGCTTTTTTGGTCCGGCGGTCAGTTTCTCATTGGCGCCGGACATGATTGGCAAGATTCAGGCATCCGGTCATCATGAAATCGGCATCCATGGCTGGATCCATGAAACCAATGCGACATTGCCTCGTGAAGAAGAGGAGCGCCTGCTGCGAAAAGCGGTCGCGCGTATGACAGAGCTTGTCGGAACGCGGCCGGTCGGCTACCGGGCGCCGTCCTGGAATTTTTCGGACAACACGCTGGATCTTTTGCTGGAAATGGGCTTTCTCTACGATTCATCGCTGATGGCCGACGATCGTCCTTACGAACTCCTTGCCAACGGCAAGCCCACCGGCATGGTCGAGATTCCGGTCGAATGGATTCTCGACGACGCACCGCTGATGAATCCGCTGGGACCTCGATATGAAAGTCCGCGCACTTTATTGCAGGTTTACAAGGACGAATTTGACGTTGCCTATGCCGAAGGCACCAGCTTCGTTCTTACCATGCACCCGCACTACATTGGCCACCGTTCGCGGATCGTTGTGCTGCGCGAACTGATCGAGCATATGAAGTCGAAGCCCGGAGTCTGGTTCGGTACCCATGAAGCGGCGGCTCGCTGGGTTCGTCAACAGGCTGGCATGGACTGAGCAATGCGGCCGTAATCCCTGAACGCGCTCGGCAGGTTTACAGTCGGCCTCCAAAGCGTACGAGGTGGGCAGGGACTGCGCATACGCCGCCGGCACACGGAACCAGCTCAGCGACTGGGCGGATACCGCCAGTCTGTGCGGTGTGATTCCTAGGTGACGCCGGCTTCCAGCAGCTCGATCGTACCGGCGTCGGCATCGATTTCGACTTCGATGCCGAGCGGTATGGTGAACTGTTCGTCGATGTGGCCGATCATGGTGCCACTGAATGCCGGGATGCCGAGCGGTTCGATGTGCTCAGCGATCATCTGTTGCATTGTGAGCGAACCGAAACCGGGGCCGGGACCGCATTCCGTGCAGCGCCCGAACACGAAGCCACTTATCTTGCCGAGCACGCCGGATAATGCGAGTTCCGTCATCATGCGATCCACGCGATAGACGGCCTCTTCGACGTCTTCAATAAACAGAATTGCGCCTTCCCAGTCGGGCAGGTAGCCGGATCCGGTCACAGCGGTCAGCAGGGACAGGTTGCCGCCAAGAATCGGCCCGCTGGCCTTGCCGCCTGATAGGGTGTGAATCCGGTTTTCCGTCTGCACCAGCGTATTTTCGGTGATGAGATTCGGGTTGCGGAGCGTGTAGTGTTCGCCATTCATGACGACGCGGCGAAAATGCTCAGCGGAAAAAACATTCAACGGGCTTGGCCCGTGAAACGTCACCAATCCCGTCTTGACGTGCACGGCTGTTATTAATGCAGTCGCATCGCTGTACCCGAGCAAGACCTTCGGGTTTCGGCGAATCAGGTCGTAATCGAGCAACGGCAGCAGGCGCGGTGAACCCCAGCCGCCGCGCGCGAAAATCATTTTGATCGAGGGTTCTTCAAAAAACGCATTGATGTCGCGCGCGCGCGCCGCATCTTCGCCGGCAAAATACCCGTGTTGCGCGTAGTAATGATCGCCGAGTATCACCTCAAGCCCCAGCGACTCCAGCGCGTCTACCCAGATCTTGGTCTGCGCGGTTTCGAAAGCGGCGGTTGCCGGACTGACCAGGCCAACGCGGTCACCGGGGCGAACTCGCGGCGGTTTCACAAGATTCACGTTGGCGTGCGAGGGGCCGGTTACAAGGCTCATGGCGCCGACGGCGGATATAAACTCACGGCGATTGATCATGGTGTTTTCGCTGTTGGTTTGGGCTCGACAAGTATGGCAGTGTAGGCGGACAATGAACAAATTCAATGAGCTTCTGCAACGTAGTGGGCCGATCATCCTTGACGGAGGGCTGGCGACCCAGCTCGAGTCGATGGGCTTTGATATCAGCGGCTCACTTTGGTCGGCGGGGTTGCTCGATAAAAATCCGCGCGCAATAGTCGCAGCTCATCGGGCGTATCTCGATGCGGGCGCCGACTGCATTGTCAGTGCGAGCTACCAGGCAAGTCGCCATGGATTTGTGGCGCATGGTTACAGCGTGGCAGAGGCGGATCGATTGATCGCCCGTTCTGTAGAGCTTGCCCTGACGGCGCGCGAGGAATACCTGGCCGATAACCCGGCAGCAGATAGCCCGCTGGTTGCGGCGAGCGTCGGACCGTATGGCGCGACGCTGCACGACGGTTCCGAATATACCGGCCGCTACAGGATATCCGCACAGCAACTCGGACGTTTTCATGCCGAACGACTTGCGTTGCTCGACGCCAGCGGTGCCGATGTGCTCGCCGTGGAAACCATTCCGAATTTTACCGAGGCGAGGGTGTTATGCGACCTTCTCGAAGAAGTCAGCACGCCGGCGTGGGTGTCCTTCGCCTGCAAAGATGAGCGAAACCTCAGCGATGGTTCGGAATTTTGGGCCGCCGCAGGTTTGTTTGCGGATCATCCCTGCGTCCATGCCGTTGGTATCAATTGCACCGCACCGAAGTTTATTGCCGCGTTGATTGTGGAAGCGAAGGCGGCGGCGCCGGACAAGGCGATCGTCGTCTACCCCAATTCGGGAGAGATCTATAACGCCGCTGACAATAGCTGGTCGGGTATTGCCTGCGATTTCAACACGGATTTTGACGCGGCCGGCTGGTATGCAGCCGGCGCTAAACTGATCGGCGGCTGTTGCCGGACCGGTCCCGCGAACATCGCGGCACTCAGGGAGTTGCTGTAGGCGAGGCCAGCGGGCCACTGCCGTTCGCATACTCGCTATGTTCCGCAGTGTGGCGGGCGAAAAGGGCGCGCTAACTCCGCCCGCGCCGTCTGCCGCTTCGTCCTCGCCGGCCCGCGGGCGCTTTCGGCGTCTGGGCCGCGGGTGGTGGTGGAATATCGGGCAGTGTTTCCTGGCTTACAAAACCGGCCGTGACCAGCGCACGCATCGCCTTGTCGATTTCGGGGTCGGTATCAATCGGTTGATAGGCAGCCAGGCGTCGTTCCACCTCATCCGTGGCGCGTTGCACCAGGTTTTTGCTGCCCGCTTTTTCCCAGGTCTCGCGGTTTTCACGATCAATGACCGGGTTGGTCAGGTACAGCTGCTCCGGCCAGTGCTTGAGCGTGTGCGGACTGGTAATGAGATGATCGTCGCGCATCAGGTCGTTGACGAGACTGGTGGTCGGCAGGTCATCGAGCACTTCAATCTCTCGAATGAAATGCAGCGACTGGCCGCAGACTTCGTTGTCGAATACGAGCTTCGGCAGACTGAAGGTCAGAACGAAGTCGAGCATTCCCGGGCCGGATACCGAGTTGACGCCGGCAATTGCCGCCAGCAGTGCGCTCGAAAACGTTTCGCCGCCCGCCTGGGCGTCGAGCATTTTTCCGTCGGACAATGCCATGTAGGCCTGTGTCGGCAGATTCAGCGACTTGGCAATTTCGACGTAGGCAACATTGAGATGTTGTGCTTCGATGGCTGCCATTGGCGAACTCGCTGCCTTCATGTGGAACGTGGCAGGCGCGCCGCCGAAGACGACCGGTGAACCGGGGCGAATAATCTGCGCCATCGTGATGCCGGTCAGAACGTCGACGCAGTGAAAGACGAGGGCGCCAACCAGCGTGACCGGGGCGATCAGCCCCATCAATGTTACCGGCACAATCTCAACGGGAATTCCGTTTTCGACACAGTCCAGCAGGTTCTGGCAGGAGTCCTCGCCGTAGCGGAAGTTGCCCGTGGCCGTAATTGTGAATATCGACATCGGCTTGGCGACCAGGTCGGCCCTGTCGTCGCGGAACATCTGCATCATCTCGGCCATGCGCGGCACGCCATGTTCACTGAACGCACCGGACACGACCGGTTTTTTCGATGTCGTAAGCGTCATGTAGAGGCGCCATGCATCCGAGACCTGCGATTCAATGTCCTTGTTGGTCGAAAAAGCGGTGGCGAGATAGGCGATGTGCTCCAGCCCGTCGCAGAGGCGCGCGTACTCGATAAAGTCCGTTGAATTTGCGAGACGGGTTTCATTGCTGCGGTGATCAAGGATCTTGAGACCGCTCGAGCCGGGCACGTAATGCACATTGTTACCGCCAATATCGGTGTAAGCGTCGCCATCGCGGTTAAAGAGCGTAAATGAGGCGGGGGCGTCGGCAATCGCCTTGTCAACGACATCTGCGGGGAACAGCACACGCTTGCCGCTTGCGTCGGTTTTGAGGCCATGATCAAGCAGGCGCTGTTTCATCCCGGTCCCGCGAATCTCCATGCCAACTTCGGCCATCAGTCGCCGGGCTTCATCGAGGATTTTCTGGATCTGGTCGTTACTTAGTACTTTCAGTGTTGGTCGCATTGGCTTCCCTAATTCATATTTTTCGCGATTTCTTCTTTGCGTTTGTCGGCGTAGCCCTGCAAGGCTTCCTCGACGGCAGGGTCGATCTCCGGTTTCTCGTAGTCGGCAAGCAGCTTTTTCCAGATGGTGTTGGCCCGTTTCGCCGCATCGATACTGCCCGCTTCCTGCCAGGCTTCGAAGTTTTGCCGGTCGGATACGAGAGGCGCATAGAATGCGGTCTCGTACCTGGCCAGCGTGTGCGCGGTGCCGAAATGGTGTCCGCCCGGTGGAACTTGCGCAATCGCGTCCAGCGCAAGCTCCTCGTCGTTAACAACAATCGGCCGCAGTGTCTCGGCCATCATTTGCAGCATTTCTGCATCGATGATCAGTTTTTCGAACGAGGCGGTAAGCCCTCCTTCCAGCCAGCCAGCGGCGTGATTGACCAGGTGGGTATGTCCCAGTATCGCACCCCACAATGACATCTGGCTTTCGTAGGCCGCCTGTGCGTCAACGCAGTTTGCTGTTGTCGTATTGCTGGAGCGAAACGGAAGGCCCAGGCGCCGCGCAATCTGCGCACTGGCAATGGCCATTTTCGAATACTCCGGTGTACCCAGCGCCGGCGCGCCGCTCTGCATGTCGACATTCGACGCAAATGCGCCATACATTACGGGCGCACCCGGTCGAACGGACTGGGCCAGCGTGACAACGGCGAGAATCTCCGCTGTCTGTTGTGCCAGCGTGCCGGCAAGAGTGGCCGGACTCATGGATCCCGCCAGCGTGAACGGGGTAATACAACATGCCTGGTTGGCGCCAGCGAGCTCCAGTACGGCCTCGGTCATTGGTATGTCGAGTTGCATCGGTGAATTCGTGTTGATAATTGCCAGCACTGCCGGTTCGCGAGTCAGTTCTTCGCGGGAAATTCCCAGTGCAATGCACGTCATTTCAAGGCAATCGACGGTGCGCGCTCTACCCAGGGCATAGGCCTGCGCGTTTTTGTCCAACAGCGTGAGTTGCGCGAGATAAAGATCGAGATGTCGCGATTCGGGTGGCAGATCCATCGGCTCGAAACATCCGCCGCCCTCCTGATGGATGATGTTGAGACTCTGCACGACACGAAAGTAATCGCACATCTCCCTGTATTTGCCCGGCCGACGACCGTTGTCGAGGTCGCTGACAAATGCCGGTCCGCCAACCGAGGAAAAGACAACGCTGCTCCCGCCGATATGCAGATTGTGCGCCGGGTTCCGCGACCGGAGCCCGAATTCGGCCGGCGCCAGCTTCGTTTTTTCAAGGACCAGGTTCCGATCCAGCCTGACCATGCGGTCGGACTCGTTGACCTCTGCACCGATCCTGGCAAGTATTTGCCGGCTTTCACCTTCCAGGAAACGAAAGCCCTGCGTTTCAAGGATGGTCAATGCTGCATTAATGATCTGTTCGATCTGATCCGCGTCGAGAATCTCCAGGGGCGTCCACGGATTCCTTATCGACTGCCAGGGCAACTGCCGGATGGCGCCGACTGTGCGCCGCTGCCGATGGCCGCGCCTGCTCAAGACAACGCCTCGATCGCGCTGCTGCGCCAGGTTTCCGTATTCTCGACCTGGTTGAAGCAAAACAGGTGGTATCCGGCGACATTTGTGCCGGGCAGCAGCTGGTATTTGGCCAGACCGTGCACGAGCTCGTCTGGCTCATAGACAGAAGACTTCATTAACTCTTTCATAACCTTTGATTTCCGGCGCAGGAAGCGAAGAGAATCGCCGACGCCAATGCGGAACGAGGCCTTGATGAGTCGATTCCGTTCGATCGCGCCTGGCAAGCCAATCCACACAGGTAATTTAATGCCGCGCGCCCGCATGTCGAGCAGCCACATTCCCAGCACGTTGGCATCGAAACACATCTGGGTCACCATATAGTGCGCATACTTCTGTTTCATTTCGAGCGCTTCCAGCAAGGATTCGGCAGTGACATCCGGATGTCCTTCGGGATGTGCGGCAACGCCAATTTCCTTGATGTCATGCGGAATATCGCTTATGGACTGCAGCAGCTGCAGCGCAGAGCTGAATTCGCCGGCGGGATTCGGCCGATCGCCACCCGGCACGAACATGCTTTCAATACCAAGTGCCCTCAATCGCGCCATAATTTCTGCAAGGTGCTTCTGGTTGCGCACATTTCTTGCCGCAACGTGCGGTGCAACGCGAAAGCCCAGCTTGACCAATCTTTCGGTGAGATCGAGTGTCTCGGCCACGCCCTTGGTTGGTGAGCAGGTCACGGCGACATAGGAGTTGGGTTCGAGGACTTCCAGCCGTTGCTCAATATGAGGCGCCGGGAAAATTTCCATATAGGCTTCGCGCAGATCGCTGATCAACAGGTCGCGAACGGATTCGCGTTGCGGCGTGCTCATCGTTGCCTCCCTCTTCTTCTGCCGGAAGGGAGGTTGCCAGCGCTACGCGCCGGCAATGTGACAATTTTCTGCAATTCGTCAAACGAATCCGACTCGTGCGGCAACGCCATCGCGGCGACGAAATGATGCTGGAATCGTTCCTCGACCGCGGTTTCAATCTTTTCGACACTGCGTGCCTGTTGTTCGATTCTTGCCCTGGATGACAGGTCGAGCAATGCGATCCGGGCACCCGTGCCCGCGGCGTTGCCTGCCGACGAAACCCGGGCAAGGTCACAGTCCGGAATCATGCCGAGGACCATTGCGTACTTCACATCGATGTGCGCACCAAACGCGCCGGCGAGCCGAATACGATCGACGCTGCCGACACCGAGTTTTTCCATCAAAAGTTTGGCGCCTGCATACAGCGCGGCTTTGGCAAGCTGTATCGCCCGGACATCGTTTTGCTGGATAGTAACGCCCGGATCGCCGTCGACAAGCCTGTAAGAGAACGTTCTGCCGTCAGCGCTGATTCTCGACGAGCGTTCCGCTGCTTCTGCCACAATCGTGCCGTCGTGCCTGATGACGCCGGCCAGGTAGAGTTCGGCGATCGCCTCGATAATTCCCGACCCGCAAATGCCGGTTACTCCTGCCTTCGGAAGCTGCGCTTCGAAATCGGCGTCGTCGGACCACAGCTCGCAACCGATGACCCGGTAGCGTGGCTCCAGCGTCTGCGGGTCAATCCGAACCCTTTCGATGGCGCCCGGGGCAGCGCGCTGACCACCGCTGATTTGCGCGCCTTCGAACGCCGGTCCCGTGGGACTGGAAGCGGCAAGGAGGCGCTCGCGGTTACCGAGCAGCATTTCGGCATTGGTGCCTACGTCGACGATCAGCGAGATGTCGTCTCTTTCAAAAGGCGCCTCGGCGAGTAACACGCCGGCGGTATCGGCGCCGACGTGCCCGGCGATACAGGGCAGGCTGTAGGCATAGCCGCCAGGGTTAATGACCAGTCCAATATCCCGGGCGGGCCAGTTCATCGCAGCATCGCTCGTCAGGGCAAACGGCGCCGTACCAAGTTCCACCGGGTTCAGGCCAAGCACCAGGTGCAACATGACTGGATTACCGGCGACCGTCAATTCCACGATCTCGTCGACACCCAGACCCGCACCGGCCGCAACGTCGGCGAGTAATTCATTGATGGACTGTCTGACGGTATTGATCAATTCCTTTTCGCCGCCTGGATTCATCATGATGTAAGACACGCGACTCATCAGGTCTTCACCAAAGCGGATCTGCGAATTCATGCAGCCGGCGCTGCCGATAACCTCGCCGCTCGCCAGGTCGCAAAGGTGCGCTGCAATGGTTGTCGAGCCAACGTCGATGGCGACGCCGTAAAGTCGGTCCCGGAATCCCGGCCACACGGCAATGATTTCGCGTTGCTGTCGGATGGCGACGGTGACCCGCCAGTTTCCGTCCCGTAAAACTTTTTGCAGTGCGGCCAACGCCGGCCAGGCGATGCTCAGGCCGTCAAGCTGCCAGTCACGGGAGATGGCTTTGTGCAGCCTTTCCAGGTCGCCGCTTGGATCGTGCATGTCGGGCTTGTCGACTTCGACAAAGTACGCATGCGTAACGGGATTGATTGCAATGTCGTGCGCTTCGTGTGGTTTACGCACAACCTGGCGGTGCACCTGGCTGGATTCAGGCACGTCAATCGCAACGTCCCCACTGATCGTCGCCTGGCAACTCAGGCGCCGGTCATCAGGCAGATTCCGTTTTTCGCGATGGCGAGCCTCTGCCTCACCGGTCGCCGACAGGTGATCGCGGCGCGATACGATGCCGTGCTTCGCCAGCTCGCCTTCAGCGACGGTGACCTGGCAGCGACCGCAAAGCGCTCGACCTCCGCACACAGAATCAATGTCGACGCCGAGGCTGCGGGCAGCTTGCAGTACCGGCGTGCCCAGCGGAAAACGACCGCGCTTTCCCGAAGGTGAGAAGACGATCAGTGGATTGGTCGGCGCGCTCATCAGTCTAGCCGCGGGTCTTGCGCCGTCGACCGCTGCGTCTGCTCCGGCCGGGTGCAGTGCCGACGTTACCGGCGCCGGGATCCCGGTAGTGATGTATCCACGCGGAGCACTCGGGGTCGTGACCCATCACAACATTCGCGCCACGCACCGCCTGCATTAACTCACTGTGCAGCGGATTGGTTATTGCGGACGTCATGCCGCTGCCGATCGCCATGCTGATAAATGCGGAATTGAGGCCGTTGCGGTTGGGCAGGCCGAAACTCAAATTAGAGGCCCCGCAGGTGGTGTTCACCTTAAGTTCGTCGCGCAGGCGCTTGACGATCTGCATCACTTGCTGGCCGGCCGAGTTAATTGCGCCGATCGGCATGACCAGCGGATCGACGATCACGTCACTGGCCGGGATACCGTAATCCATGGCACGTTCGACAATTTTCTTCGCCACGTCGAAACGCACGTTTACGTCTTCAGAGATGCCGGTGTCATCGTTGGAAATAGCAACCACGGCACAGCCGTATTTCTTGACCAGCGGCAGCACCCGCTCAAGGCGTTCTTCCTCGCCGGTCACCGAATTCAGGAGCGCCTTCCCCTGGTAGGCCTGGAGGCCTGCTTCGAGAGCCTCGACGATCGACGAATCGATGCATAACGGGACATCCGTAACCGACTGCAATAGCCTTATGCACTGCGCAAGGATGGCGGGTTCGTCAGCGAGCGGGATTCCGGCGTTGACGTCGAGCACCTGCGCGCCGGCTTGCACTTGTGCCAGCGCATCGGCAAGGACCCGATCGTAGTTGCCCGCCTTCATTTCCTCGGCAAGCCGCTTGCGCCCGGTTGGATTAATGCGCTCGCCTATCACAACAAATGGCTGGTCAAAACCAATGATCACTTCCTTACTGGCGGAGCTTAGTAGCGTGTGTGTCATTTGCCGAATCTCTTCATGGGGTAGTTACCTTGTCTTTCAGGCCGCCTGCCTTGACTACGAGCTCAAGATACGCGTCATCGAATTCGCTTTGCAGCGCTGCCACCTTGTCCGCAACGAGCTTCTCGAGGTCGCCGTTGACGACCTCCGTTTCGCGACGCCAGTCCTCGAGATAGGCGTCGCTGGAACCCCGGCCTGCCCGCATCGCGGCGCGGTCGATGGCTTTTGCAAAGCGCGGCTGCAGCTCTTGCTTGACGTTTGTGCGGCCCTGGCGGCCCACCACCTGGGCCGGAATATCGCGCCAGTAGATACAGATCAGTTTTGCCATCGGACTACCTGTTCCTTCATTGTGGATTCGACCGGCACGAGTCCAGTGAAACGCTCTTCGTAGGCAAGACCGAGGT